>Ga0075436_100001432_pt1 | contig 16218 bp, 13 predicted proteins | sample RhiMethybrSRZTD5_FD_75303 | JGI IMG/M metagenome (GOLD analysis project Ga0075436, IMG submission 75303) | Populus rhizosphere microbial communities from Tennessee, USA - Rhizosphere MetaG P. TD hybrid SRZTD5 | ecosystem: Host-associated > Plants > Roots > Rhizosphere > Soil | place: USA...
AAGGGGTCAGACCCCGTTTGGCGGGTCCGGTCAGCCGCCGGGAACCGCGCCGCGGTCGCAGTGGAAGCCGGCCATCGACTGCGGGTCGGGGAAGCTCCCGCCGGCCGCGCCACGCACCCGGTAGACGTCGAGCACGGGGCTCGAGTGGATCAGCTGCAGGTACGGCACCGACCGGAAGGCGGCCGGATCGACACCCGATTCGAGCGTCCCCACCATGCTGCCGATGCGCACTCCCTTCACCACCAGCACCTCGTCGACGCCGAGGCGGTGGAGCAGGACGGCGCCGCCGGCCGGGTTCTCGAAGAACCGGTGCGTCCGCAGCACGAGACCGAGCACGGCGTGCAGCATCTCCGGGCGCAGGTACGGCCCCATCCCCTCCACCACGCTGACGCGGCCGGTGGCGGCGGCGAACGTCCCGAGCGTCACCCGGTCGGGCAGGATCCGCGCCGCGCAGGGGGCGTGCTCGTCCACCCAGTCGAGCACGGCGACCGAGTCGCGGCCGTTCTGCTCCCAGCCGTGCCGGGCCGGCCCGGCGGTCGCGCCCACGGCCACGGCGGGGACGACGACGACCGCCGCCAGCACCGCGACCGGGAGCCACCCGCGCACCCTGCGCAGCCGCACGAGGGCCGCCTCGGCCAGGCCGAGCGCCGCCAGGACGAGCACGAGCGGGACGTAGTCGAACTCGCGATCGATGCCGAACCGGCCCGGGATCTGGGTGCGGTAGCGGTACGAGAACAGGAAGGCGACGGCGAGCAGCGTGGCCGCTGTGCCGGCGGCGACGATGCCAAGTGGCGCGAGGTCGCGCGGGAAGTGGCGCAGGACGACGACCGCCGCCACGCAGACGCCGATCGGGAGCAGCCAGACCAGCCAGGTCGGCGCGCTCTTGAGCGTGGTCGCGCTCTCGGTGAAGTCGTCCATGATCGCCTCGGGTCGCACGTACCAGTGGCCGTGGTCGGTCGGCGAGTGGCGGACGCTGCCGGTCAGGAGCGATGCGGTGGGGTCGACGCCGTGGCCGAACGAGGCGTACGAGCTGTTCCCCGACGCGCCCTGGAAGCCGATCGAGCCGCCCGATGCAAACAGGATGCCGACCGTGAGCGCAACCGCCGCCGCCGCGACGACCGCGAGCCGCGCCAGGATCGGGCGCCAGGCGTGGTCGAGCAGGCCTCGGGCGATGGCGTACCAGCCCATCGCCACCATCAGCGCCACGACCGGCACGCCGTGGGTGGCGAAGCCGGCCCCGAAGAGCAGGGCGGCGAGCAGGGGCTCCGTCCAGCCGTCCCGGTCGCGCAGCGCCCGCACGGCCAGGACGAGCGCGCACACCGCCACCATGCGGCCGACGTTCTCGGCGGTGTAGACGTCGAGGTTGCGGTGGAGCTCGTCGTCGAGCACGACCAGCGTGAGCAGCGGCAGGAGCGGCGCCAGCCGGCGCAGGCCGAGCTCGCGCCCGAGCGCCCACAGGCCGGCGGCGAGGCCGGTGGACGCGAGCCACAGCAGCGCCCCCATCGCCGGCAGCGGCGCCCGCCCGATCGCGTAGGACAGGGCCGCGTGATAGCTGTTGAGGACGATCTTCGAGACGGTCGGCGTCCAGGTCGAGCCCCACTGCAGCGTCTCGGCGGGGACGCGGCCGGCGTCCGCGATCTCGAGCCCGTCCGCCCAGTACCGCCAGGGCCCGAACATCTCGAAGTTGAGGAGCGGCGAGCTGCGCAGCCGCACCACCGCGATGGCGACGAACACGATCGTGCCGGCCGCGAGCGCCCAGCGGTCGGCCGACACCTCGTCCCGCAGCGCCGTCCAGTGGGCGCGCGCGCCGCCGCGGCGCAGGCCGAAGGCCCAGAGACCGAGAGTGACGACCCCGAGCAGCGGGAAGAACGTCGCCGGCTGCAGGCCGTGGACGATCACGAGCACGAGGGCGGTGATCCCGACGACGGCGTAGCCGAGGCCGAACATGAGCGCGAGCCGGGTCACCGGCCCCACCCTGCCCGGCGGATAGGCGGCGACCGTCGCGCCCAGCCCGGGGATCAGCACGAGGCAGGAGGCGATCGCGATCGTCGCGGGGTTCACGCGCCCGCCGCCGGGCGCGTCGTCCCCGCCGCCGCCATCGACGTCCCCGCCAGGAACCCGACCAGGAGCCACATCGACGGGTCCTCGAAGAAGGAGTCATAGAAGAGCGAGCTTGCGAAGATCGCGACCAGGGCGGCGAGCAGCACGCGCGGCACCGGCCCGGCGCCGCGGATGCGGGCGCCGGCGGCGGTGATGGCGCCGAGCACCCACAGGTAGAGGGCAAAGCCGATCGGCCCGAGCTCGGCGGCGACGGTGACCGGCGTCGTGTGGGAGGCGGCGCCCTTGACCCGGAACGGGTGGGCGGTGCCGGCGACGGCCGCCTTCGGCAGGCCGCTCAGGCCGGCGCCGAAGGCGGGATGGTGGCGGATGACGCGCCAGCCGAGCCGGATCAGGTGGGAGCGCTCGTCGGACACCCGGTTCGCCGAGTTCCCGCGCAGCGCGACGGCGACCACCGCGAGCAGTCCCGCCGCACCGGCGACGACGAGCGCGATCGTGACGCGGCGCGACCACAGGCCGGTCCCGACCGCCAGCACGCCCGCGGCGACGGCGAAATAGCTCGACTGCGAATAGGTGAAGTAGAGGCCCGCGAACATGAAGGCCATCGCCGCTCCGAGCGGCACGGTCACGCCCCGGTAGACGGCCACGCCCACGCACAGGACGAGGGTGACGGCCATGAAGCGGCCGTACACGCTCGCGTCCCAGAAGAGCGAGTTCACCCGGAAGAACGACCGGTAGGCGTTCGAGACCCCGATGCTGGGGTTCCAGAAGATGCGGTGGGTCGCCTCCTGCCACAGCGCCACCGCCGCGAACAGCACGGCCAGCGCCACCTGTGCGGTGAAGGCTGCGCGCAGCCCGTCCGGGCTCCACCCGAGCTGCCCGATCCGCATCGCCATGAAGGCGAACGGCAGGTAGAAGAAGAGCATCGTCACGGCGCCCTGGTGCAGGTCGACCGTCCAGGCCAGCGACAGCGCAGAGAACGCGGTGAAGACGGCGAGCGGCAGTGCCGGCAGGGCCGGCCCCGACGGCGGCAGTTCCGGCTCGCGGGCACGGGCGATGTCGTACAGCGTGGCCAGCGCGCCGGCGGCCAGGACGCCGTAGAGCGGCAGCAGGAGCTTCGCGTCCTGCGAGCCGAAGTGGACGGGGATGCGGGCGGGCGCCGCCACGACGCAGGCGATCGCGAACGCCCACGGCCAGCGGTGGAAGGCGGCGCCGACGGCGACCAGGCAGGCCGCCGCGACGACGGCCGCGGGCACGACGAACACCGGATGCTCGGAGACGAGCGTGCCGGCCCGGTCGACGGAGGAGTGCAGCAGGCGCACCGCCAGGACGACCGTGCCGCCGACCCACAGGACGGCCGCCACCCGGCGCGCGGTCGGATCGCGGACGACCAGCAGGATCCCCAGGCCGGCCGCAGCCACGAAGGCCGCGATCGCCTGGCTATTCACTCAGACCTCACTTCAACGGGCGCAGCACGTAGATGTGGGTGGCGCCGGAGACGACCAGCCGGCCCGCGGCGGCGATGGGGGTCGCGTACTTGCCGTCGTTGAACTGCCACTCCAGACGTCCGCTGATCGGGTTGTAGGCCGTGACGCGCCCCTTTCCGCTCTTGGGGCCGAGATCGGCAACGTACACGTACTTGCCGATGACCACCGGCGACGCCAGGGTTCCGTTGGGGAGGTCGTGCGACCAGAGCACCGCCCCGGTGCGGGCGTTCAGCGCCGCGAACGTGCCGTTGAAGCTCGTCACGTAGACGCGCCCGTTCGACACCGCCGGCGAGCCGTACGCCCAGTCGGGCATCGTGTACGTCCAGGCCACCTGACCGGTGCCCGCGACGAACGAGTAGACCTTGTCGTCCGTGTTCCCGATGTAGACGCGGCCGTAGGCGACGGCGGGCGTCGAGAAGAAGTTGCCCGACCGCAGGCCGGACGAGAGCCCGTCGGTGGTGCTGCGCCAGATCTGGTGCCCGTTCGACGCCTGCAGGCAATACATCGCCCCGCCGTAGTCGCCGAAATAGACGCGGCCGCCCACGACGGCGGGGCCGTGCTTGACGGAGCTGCCGGCGTGGAACGACCAGGCCACATGGCCGTTCCCCAGATAGAGCGCGCGCACGACGCCGTTCTGGTCGGCCATGTAGAGGAAGCGGCCGCCGAACGCCGGCGACGACTCCATCGTGGCGCCGACATTCGTGTTCCAGATCGTCTTTCCCGTCCTGGCCGACAGGGCGTAGATATGGCCGTCGCGCGCGCCCAGGTAGACGACGCCGGCATGGACGGCCGGCGAGCCCTGCCCTAGCAGCTCGCTGTTCTTGGGGAGGAGGCTGCGCGACCACAGGTGCCGGCCCGTGAAGACGTTCCAGGCGCTCACGTAACCGCCGTTGGCGTACGTGAAGAGCACGCCCTTCGCGTAGACGGGCGGGTACTCGAGGAAGCCGACCGCCGCCTTCCACTGGACGTGGTACGGCGGATGGATCGCGGTGTCCGAGGACGCGTCGCGGGTGCGCGCATCGCTCAGCCCGTAAACGGGCCACGACGGGCCGAAGGGCTTCCCGTTCGGGCCGGTCTGCGTCGACGACGGCGCGCTGGTCGTCGGATCGGAGGTGAGCGTGAACGGGAGCTTGTCCCCGTTGTGCACGTCCGCCGTGCGCCGGTTGACGACCCAGTAGGCGGCGGCCGCCCCCACGACGAGGAGCACGACCACAGCCGCGCCGATGGTGAGGATGGTGCGGCGCCGCATCCGGAGCACGCTAGCAATGCCCGGTTGGAGGCCGATCCGCTCCCGCAGATGGCGACAGTCCCCGCGGCGTGGGGACTGTCCCCGATTTTCGCTACGCCGTGCGGTCCTGCGGTGCGACCACCGCGCGGCCCGTCAGATCGCCGTACAGGGCGCGCAGGAAGAGGGCGGAGAAGGGCCACACGATCGGCGCCGCCAGGGCGAGGCCGATGATCGTCGACGTGGTGTTGTCGGCGAACGCCGAAACGATCAGGAGCATCGCCAGCACGACCGGCGCCGAGAACAGCACCATGATCAGCCACACCAGCCACGTGCGCGAGAAGTTGCGCACCGCCAGGGCGACCGAATGGGTGATCGCGCCGGCCGGGCCGACGTCGCCGGCGGCGATCGCCGGCACGGCGAACAGGAAGATCGGCAACACGACCACGGCGTAGGTCGAGAGGATCAGCACGACCGCGCCGGACAGGATCCCGATCAGCACTCCGGTCAGGTACGTCCACACCACCCGCCGCCGCGGCGCCGGCTCGGGGAGGCCGCGCAGCATCACCCACCCGAGCAGGCAGAAGTAGGCGATCGCGTAGGCGAAGAAGGCCACCACGATCGTCTCGGCGAGCGTGCCGCCCGTCGTCCGCACCAGGGCGGTGGGCACCGTCGCGCCCACAAGGGCGGCGAGGGCGCCGACCACCAGGTCCGCCCAGACCGCGCCGAACCGGTGCACCGCCGAGGCGAACAGGTCGGACATCGGCGTCCGCGTCCGGGGCGTGTCGCTCACGCGGCCGCGACCGCGGAGCGCCGCACGGCGATGTCGAGCTGGTCGTCTGCAGCGTCGACGACGACGGTGTCGCCCTCGCCGACCTCGCCCTGGAGCACCATCATCGCGAGCGGGTTCTCGAGCTCGCGCTGGACGGTGCGCTTCAGCGGACGGGCGCCGTAGGCCGGGTCGTAGCCGTGGTCGACCAGGACGCGCCGGGCCTCGTCGGTCAGCTCGAGCTCGATCCGGCGGCTCGCGAGCCGGCTGCGCAGGCCGCCGGCCTGGAGCTCGACGATCTCGGTCAGCTGCTCGCGCGACAGGCGCTGGAAGATGACCACCTCGTCGACGCGGTTTCTGAACTCGGGCCGGAACGTGTCGCGCAGCGCCTCGTCGACCCGCTCGCGCACGAGCGCGTCGTCGCCCCCACGGTAGATGAACTCGGAGCCGACGTTCGACGTCATGATGACGATCGTATTGCGGAAATCGACCGTGCGGCCCTGGCCGTCGGTGAGGCGGCCGTCGTCGAGCAGCTGCAGGAGGATGTTGAACACGTCCGCGTGCGCCTTCTCGATCTCGTCGAGCAGCACCACCGAGTAGGGCCGCCGGCGCACGGCCTCGGTCAGCTGGCCGCCCTCGTCGTAACCGACGTATCCCGGCGGCGCACCGACCAGGCGCGCGACCGAGTGCTTCTCCATGTACTCCGACATGTCGATGCGGATCATGGCCCGCTCGGAGTCGAACAGGAACTCCGCCAGCGCCTTCGCGAGCTCGGTCTTCCCCACCCCGGTCGGGCCGAGGAAGATGAACGAGCCGATGGGCCGGTCGGGGTCGCCCAGGCCGGCGCGCGAGCGCCGGATCGCGTTCGCGACGGCGGTGACCGCCTCGTCCTGGCCGACGACGCGCTGGTGCAGGCGGCTCTCCATGTGCACGAGCTTCTCCATCTCGCCCTCGAGCAGGCTGTGGACGGGGATGCCGGTCCAGCTCGCCACCACCTCGGCGACGTTCTCGGACGACACCTCCTCCTTCAGCATCCCGGAGCCGGCCTGCTGCTCGTCGAGCCGCTGGGCGGCCGCCTCGAGGTCGCGCTCGAGCTCCGGCAGGCGCCCGTAGGTGAGCTCGCCCGCGCGCTGGTAGTCGCCGTCGCGCTGGGCGCGCTCGGCCTCGCCGCGGATCGACTCGATCTCCTCCTTGAGGCCGCGGACGCGCTCGATCGACTCCTTCTCGGCCATCCACTCGGCCTCCTTGCCGTGGAGGTCCTCGCGCAGGTTGGCGAGCTCCTCGGCGATGGCCTCGCGCCGCTCGACGGCCGCCTCGGCCGTCTCCTTCGCCATCGCCGCCTGCTCGATCTCGAGCTGGACGATGCGGCGGCGGACGGTGTCGATCTCGACCGGCATGGAGTCGATCTCGATCTTCAGCCGCGAGGCGGCCTCGTCGACCAGGTCGATCGCCTTGTCGGGCATGAAGCGGTCGGTGATGTAGCGGTCGGCCAGCATCGCCGCGGCGACGATCGCGTCGTCGGAGATGCGCACGCCGTGGTGCACCTCGTAGCGCTCCTTCAGGCCGCGCAGGATCGCGACCGTGTCGGCGACGCTGGGCTCGCCCACCATCACGGGCTGGAAGCGGCGCTCGAGCGCGGCGTCCTTCTCGATGTGCTTGCGGTACTCGTCGAGCGTGGTCGCGCCGATGGCGCGCAGCTCGCCGCGGGCGAGCATCGGCTTCAGCATGTTGGCGGCGTCGACGGCGCCCTCCGCGGCGCCGGCGCCGACGATCGTGTGCAGCTCGTCGATGAAGAGGATGATCTGGCCCTCGGAGGCGCTGATCTCGGCCAGCACGGCCTTCATCCGCTCCTCGAACTCGCCGCGGTACTTCGAGCCCGCCAGCAGGGATCCGACGTCCAGCGCCCACACCCGCCGGTCGCGCAGGCCCTCGGGCACGTCGCCCGAGGTGATGCGCTGGGCGAGGCCCTCGACGATCGCGGTCTTGCCGACGCCGGGCTCGCCGATCAGCACGGGGTTGTTCTTCGTGCGCCGGCTGAGCACCTGGATGACGCGGCGCACCTCCTCGTCGCGCCCGATGACCGGGTCGAGCTTGCCGCGCTCGGCCAGCTCGGTCAGGTCGCGCCCGAACTTGGCGAGCGCCTCGTAGGTGTTCTCCGCATCGGCCGACGTGACGTTGCGGCCGCCCCGCACCTCGACGATCGCCTTCATGATCGCGGCCCGGTCGAGGCCGGCCCCGTCGGCCAGCGCGAGCAGGAAGTGCTCGACGGCGACGTACTCGTCCTTGAGCGCCTCGGCCTCGGAGAACGAGCGCTCGAGCGCCTCGCGCAGGGCGCGGCTGGCGGTCGGCGACTGCTGGGCGCCCTCGATGCGGGGCAGCGCGCCCAGCCGCGCCTCGGCGGCCGCGCGCACCTCGCCGGCGTTCGTCCCGGCCTTCTCGAGGATGCGCGGCGCGACGCCGCCCTCCTGGTCGATCAGGGCCAGCAGCAGGTGGTCAGGGGTGAGCTCGGGGTTGCCCCGGGAGATCGCGTCTCCCTGGGCGGATGCGAAGGCCTCCTGGGCCTTGATGGTCAGCTTCTGAAAGTCCATGGCACCGGTGATTTCGGGGTTTGGTAGATGACGAGGTCGCGGCGGTAGCTGCGATGCACCCGCTCGAGCTCGCGCCGCTGCTCCTCGGCGGCGGCGTCGAGCTGGGCGTGGAGCGACGCGACCTCACGCACGAGCGCCTCCATCGCGTCCTCCAGGTCGAGCACGCGGGTCGCGCCGGCCAGGTTCAGCCCCAGCTCGCCCGTCAGCGTGCCGATCTTGCGCAGGCGCTCGACGTCGCGGTCGGAGTAGCGGCGCGTGCCGCCGGGCGTCCGCCGCGGCCGCACGAGGCCTTTCGCCTCGTACGTGCGCAGCGTCTGCGGGTGCATCCCGGCGAGCTCGGCCGCGACCGAGATCGAGTAGCGGGGATGGTCGTCCGGCGGTCGCATGATCACCCGGCGGCCTTCTCAGCGAAGAGCTTCTGGCGCGGGTCGCCGTGGTTGGCGTGCTGGATCTCCTGCAGGCGCTCGAGCGCCTCGCGCTCCTGCTTGGACAGCTTCGAGGGCACCGCGATGCGGAGGCGGGCGAGCAGGTCGCCCTGACCGCCGCCGTTCAGGCGCGGCGCGCCGCGGCCCTTGACCCGCAGGGTCTTGCCGTCGGTCGAGCCGGCCGGGATCTTGACGCGCACGGCCGTGCCGTCCGGCGTGGGCAGCTCCACCTGCTCGCCGATCGCGGCCTCGGCGAACGTGACCGGGACGTCGATGACCAGGTCGTCGCCGTTGCGGGTGAAGAGCGGGCTCGCGGTGACGCGGGTGACGACGAAGAGGTCGCCGGGCTCGCCGCCGCGCGGGGCGGCCTCGCCCTTGCCCTTCACCTTGATGCGGGTGCCGTCGCGCACGCCCGCGGGGATCCGCACCTGATAGGTCTTCGTCGAGCGCACGCGGCCCGAACCGTGGCAGGTCGGACAGGGGTGCTCGATCACGGTGCCGGCGCCGGCGCAGCGGCTGCACGGCTGGTTGATCGAGAAGAAGCCCTGGCTCTCCGACGTCACGCCGCGGCCCTTGCAGACCGGGCAGATCGTCGGCGAGGTGCCGGCGGCCGCGCCGGACCCGTGGCAGGTCGGGCAGGCGTTGGCCTTGTCGACCGGCACCTTCACGGTCACGCCACGCAGCGCATCCTCGAAGGACAGGCTGACCTGGGCCTCGACGTCCGCGCCGCGGCGCGGACCGGCGGACGCGCCGCCGCGGCTGCCGCGGTTGAACAGGCCGCCGAAGAGGTCGCCCAGGTCGAACCCTGCCGCCGCGTTGCCGAAGTCGGCGCCCTGGAAGCCCCCGCCCTGGCCGGGCTGGAAGGTGCGCCCGAAGCTGTCGTACTGCTTGCGCCGGTCGGGATCGGAGAGCGTGTCGTACGCCTCGCCGATCGCCTTGAAGCGCTCCTCGGCAGCCGCGTCGCCCGGATTCGCGTCCGGGTGATAGCGGCGCGCCAGCTTGCGGTAGGCCTTCTTGATCTCGTCGGCGCTCGCGCCCTTGGGGACGCCGAGCGTCTCGTAGTAGTCCGCCACCCGCTACTCCTCGCCCTCCGTCGCAGGGCCGCTCGAGACGACGACGCGCGCGGCGCGCACGATCCGGTCGCCGAGGCGGTAGCCTCGCTGCCAGACGGCCGCGATCGCGCCCTCGGGGTGCTCCGAGGGCTGGTGGCTGAGGGCCTCGTGGACGTGCGGGTCGAACGCCTCGCCCGGCTCCGCCTCGATCTCCTCGAGGCCGCGCCGGTGCAGGATGTCGGCCAGCTGCTGGCGCACCCGGGCCACGCCTTCGGCCACCTGCGCCTCCTCGTGGTGCTCGGAGGCGTCGACGGCCCGCTCGAGGTTGTCGAGCACGGGCAGGAGCTCGGACACGATCGACTCGGAGGCCCGCTGGGCCTGGGCCTCCGAGTCGCGGGCCACGCGCTTGCGGTAGTTGTCGAAGTCGGCCGCGACGCGGCGCAGGTCGTTGAGGTACTCCTCCGCCCTGCGCCGCGCCTCGGCGAGCTCCGCCTCGAGCTCGCCGGCCCCGCCGTCACCGACCGTCTCGTCGGTCTCGGGGGCCGGCGCGCTCTTGCGTGGATCTGCGGTCACGCCCGGTCACCGCTTTCGTCGACCACCTCGGCGTCGACGATCTCCTCGTCGCCGCCGGTGTCGGCCCCGTTCGCGGAGCCGTCACCGCCGCCCGCGCTCTGCTGGGCCTGCTGGGCCTGCTGGGCCTGCTGATACACGACCTCGCCGAGCTTGAACGAGGCCTCGCGCAGCGCCTCGAGCCGCGAACGGATCTCGCCGGCGTCGTCGCCGTCGAGGGCCTGCCGCACCGCGTCGATCTTCGAGCGGATGTCGGTCTTCGTCTCCTCGTCGAGCCGGTCCTCGTGCTCCTTGAGCGACTTCTCGGTCGAGTAGGCGACCTGCTCGGCCGTGTTGCGGGCCTCGGCCAGCTCCTTCATACGGCGGTCGTCCTCGGCGTGCGACTCGGCGTCGCGCACCATCTTGTTGACCTCGTCGTCGGAGAGGCCGGAACCGCCCTGGATCTGGATCTTCTGCTCGTTGCCCGAGCCCAGGTCCTTGGCCGAGACGTGCATGATCCCGTTGGCGTCGATGTCGAAGGTGACCTCGATCTGGGGCACGCCCCGCGGCGCCGGCGGGATGCCGACCAGCTGGAACTTGCCCAGTGTCTTGTTGTAGACGGCCATCTCGCGCTCGCCCTGGAGCACGTGGATCTCGACCGACGGCTGCCCGTCCTCCGCGGTGGAGAAGATCTCCGACTTGCGGGTCGGGATGGTCGTGTTGCGGTCGATCAGCTTGGTGAACACGCCGCCCTTGGTCTCGATGCCCAGCGACAGCGGGGTCACGTCGAGCAGGAGGACGTCCTTCACCTCGCCCTTCAGCACGCCGGCCTGGATGGCGGCGCCGATGGCGACGACCTCGTCCGGGTTCACGCCCCTATGCGGGTCCTTGCCGATCAGGTCCTTGACCTTCTCCTGCACGGCCGGCATGCGGGTCATGCCGCCGACCAGGATGACCTGGTTGATGTCGGACGCCTGCAGGCCCGCGTCGGCGAGCGCCTGCTTGGTCGGGCTGACGGTGCGCTCGATCAGGTCGCCGGTCAGCTCGGTCAGCTTCGCCCGGCTGAGCGTCGTGTCGAGGTGCTTCGGCCCCTCGGCATCCGCCGTGATGAACGGCAGGTTGATGTTCGTCGACTGCGTCGTCGACAGCTCGATCTTGGCCTTCTCCGCGGCCTCGTACAGCCGCTGGAGCGCCATGGCGTCCTTGCTCAGGTCGATGCCCTGGTCGCGCTTGAACTCGGCCGCGAGCCAGTCGACGATGGCCTTGTCGAAGTTGTCGCCGCCCAGGTGGTTGTCACCGGACGTGGCCTTGACCTCGAACACGCCCTCGCCCAGCTCGAGCACCGACACGTCGAACGTGCCGCCGCCGAGGTCGAAGACGAGGATCGTCTGGTCGCCTTCCTTGTCGAGCCCGTAGGCCAGCGAGGCCGCCGTCGGCTCGTTGATGATGCGCAGCACCTCGAGGCCGGCGATCTTGCCGGCGTCCTTGGTGGCGTTGCGCTGCGCGTCGTTGAAGTACGCCGGGACCGTGATCACGGCCTCGCTGACGCTCTCGCCCAGGTAGGCCTCGGCGTCCGCCTTCAGCTTCTGCAGGATCATCGCCGAGATCTCCGGCGGCGGAACGACCTTGTCGCCCGCCTTGACGCGCGCGTCGCCGTTCGGGCCCGCCGCGACCTCGTAGGGGACGATCTTCTGCTCCTCGGACACCTCCGAGGCCTTGCGGCCCATGAACCGCTTGATCGAGAAGATCGTATTCTTCGGGTTCGTCACCGCCTGCCGCTTGGCCGGCGTGCCGACCAGGCGCTGCCCATCCTTGGTGAAGGCGACGACCGACGGGGTCGTGCGACCGCCCTCGGCGTTCGGGATGACGGTGGGCTCGCCGCCCTCCATCACCGCCATGCACGAGTTCGTCGTACCAAGGTCGATGCCGATCACTCTTGCCATGCGCTTGCTACTCCTTTAGTTGATTCCACGAAGCAAATCTACGTCGAGTTATAGCAAGTTTGTTGGACCGCGGCAACAGGCGCGACGGGCGGCCGGGGAGGGCCGCTCGGCATTTGCCGTCGGCGCGGTGGGTGGGCGCGTGGTTACCGTCGCTGAGTACGAGCGTTGGCGGTGTTGGCATGTGTCATTTGCAGTTCCCTGACACTCTCGCCACACCCCGACACCGATCGGTGACACGGTTCCCCGCGGCGGGCGGCCCGCGAGGGCCGTGCCTGGATGGCCGCCAGCGGTGGAGGCGCCGCCGCACCCTCCGACGCTGGCACGATGACACGCCGCCGAGCTCCTCAACCGCCTCCCTGACTAGCGCGACGGATGCGGCCGCGCGGTCGCAACCGGCGCGACGTCGCGCGCGGGCGCCCCGTACACGGCCGGGAAGCCCTGCCGCCAGCTCGGGTAGCGCAGCTCCCAGCCGAGCTCGCGCCGCGCCTTCGCGTTCGAGGCGGCGCGCGCCTCGGTGCCGATCAGCACCGCCGCGCCGCCGGCGAGGATCCGCGCGACGAACGCCGGGATGCGCCGCGGCGGCCGGGCGCCGAGCGTCTCCGCCATGAACGGGAGCCACTCGCGGGCCGGTGCCGGCTCGTCGTCGCAGACGTTGTAGATGCCCGGCTCGGCGCCCTCGATCGCGAGCACCGTCGCGGACGCGGCGTCTTCGAGGTGGACGAACGAGGTCATCCCGCCGCCGTCGCCGACGATCGGAAAGCGCCCCTTCCGCACGGGGTCGAGCATCCCGTCGTCCGGATCGCCGTAGAACCCGCCGTAGCGCAGCACGATCCCGTTCACCGACGCGACCGCCTCCTCGAGGTGGCGCAGCGCCGCAAAGCCGTTCCGCATCGACGCGGGCGGGTCGGGGTCGAGCGGGTCGTCCTCGGTCTTGACCGGGCCGCCCACGCGCGCGTACCGATAGCTGGCGAAGCTCTGGGCGACGACCCGGCGCACGCCCACGTCCCAGGCAGCGGCCAGGAGGGCGTCCGTGCCCTCGGTGCGCAGCCGGTTGGTGGCGGCGAACGTGCGGTCGAAGTTGCGCGAGAACGTCTGGTTCGCAAGCGCGGTCGCCTCGTGGACGACGGCGTCCGGCCGGGCGGCACGCACGGCGGCGAGGACGGCCTCGCGGTCGAGCAGGTCGAGCGCGACGGGCTCGGCGCCGAGCGCGCGCAGGCCCTCGTCCTTGCCGGGCGAGTGGTACGTGCCGACCACCTCGTGGCCGCGCTCGATGAGCTGGGGGACGAGCCGGGTTCCGATCGCGCCGCTCGCGCCCGCGATGAAGACTCGCATGGTGGTTCTCCTCTCCGCGTGTTGGTCTCACCCATATGACCCGCGCCGCGGCGGAGATGTGACGGGCGTCAGCCGGAGGGGGCGACCGACCGGCCGTACGGGCACAGGTCGAGCAGCGGGCACTCGCCGCAGCGCGGGCGGCGGGCGATGCAGGTGCGGCGGCCGTGGGTGATGAAGAGCAGGTGCGCCTCGAGCATGCGCGTATCCGGGACGAGCTCGGTCAGGGCGGCGTGGGCCGGCCCGTCGGCCATCCGCTCGGGGATGAGGCCCAGCCGGCGCGCGACGCGGCCGACGTGGGTGTCGACGGGCATCACGGGCACGTCCAGGCTGAAGAGCAGGACACAGCTGGCCGTCTTCGGGCCGACGCCCGGCATCGCCACCAGCCGGGCCATCGCGTCGGCCGGCGCGAGCCCGGCGGCCCAGTCCAGCCCGGGCGGCCCGCCGTCGGAGAGCTCGCGCAGGACGGCCTGGATGCGCGGCGCCTTCTGGGCGGCGAGCCCGCCCGGCCGCAGCACCTCCTCGACGTCGGCCGTGTCGGCGTCGCGCACGTCCTCCCACCGCGGGTAGCGCCTCCGCAAGCTTGCGTAGGCACGCTCGCAGTTCGTGTCGCTCGTGTTCTGGGACAGGATGGTGAGCACGAGCTCGTCGAGCGGCGGCAGCCGCCGGTGCACGGACGGCGCGCCGTAGCGCTCGCGCAGCAGGTCGAGGATGCGGTCGATCATGGGGGTGTGCGGCAGCCTACGCACGGGTAGGCTGCAGACGTGGATCCCGTCACCGACACGCTGGCCCGGCCGCTGCGCGATCTGCGCATCTCGGTCACCGACCGGTGCAACTTCCGTTGCGTGTACTGCATGCCGAAGGAGGTCTTCGGCCACGACTTCGAGTTCCTGCGCCGCTCCCAGATCCTGTCGTTCGAGGAGATCGAGCGGCTGACCCGGATGTTCGCATCCGCCGGCGTCCGCAAGCTGCGGCTGACCGGGGGCGAGCCGCTCCTGCGCCGCGACCTCGACCGGCTCGTCGGGATGCTCGCCGCCGTGCCCGGCATCGAGGACATCGCGCTGACGACGAACGGCGTCCTCCTGGCGCGGCAGGCGCAGCGGCTGGCCAACGCCGGCCTGCACCGCGTGACCGTCAGCCTCGACTCGCTCGACGACGATGTGTTCGCGGCGGTCAACGACGTCGGCGTCCCCGTCGCCCGGGTGCTCGAGGGCATCGATGCGGCTGCCGCCGCGGGGCTCGGGCCGGTCAAGGTGAACATGGTCGTGAAGCGCGGGCTCAACGACGGGAGCATCCTCGAGATGGCGGAGCACTTCCGCGGCACCGGGCACGTCCTGCGCCTGATCGAGTACATGGACGTCGGCGCCAGCAACGGCTGGCGGCTCGACGACGTCGTCCCCGCGGCCGAGATGGTGGCCGCGATCGGCGCCGAGTGGCCGCTCGAGCCGGTCGAGGCGGCGTACCGCGGCGAGGTGGCCAACCGCTACCGCTACGTCGACGGCCAGGGCGAGATCGGCGTGATCGCATCGGTCACCCAGCCGTTCTGCCGCGACTGCACCCGCGCCCGCCTGTCGGCGGACGGCCGGCTCTATACGTGCCTCTTCGCCGCCGTCGGCCGCGACCTGCGCGGGCCGCTCCGGGCCGGCGCCTCCGACGCCGAGCTCGCGGCGCTGATCGGCCGCATCTGGGGCCGCCGCGGCGACCGCTACTCCGAGCTGCGCACGGCCGAGACGGCGGAATCGGCGCGGGTCGAGATGTCCTATATCGGCGGCTGACCCGTCGCCCCGGGAATGCGGATGGCCCGCGCGGCGTTGGGACTCGTATGGACCGACCGCTGGGTGCTGTAAAATGATGGGCTCCATGGACGCCTCAGGAGCCACTTCGGGCCTGCGGCTGCGCGGGCGCATACGCGCGTTCCTGCCCAAGGGGTGGGGGGACTTCCTGCTGCAGCTGTTCCTCTTCACGCTCGTCGACATCGCCTACGAGCTGACCCGAGGGCTGTCCGAAGGCAGCGTCCTGCCGGCGTTCACGCACGCCCGTGACGTGGTCTCGCTGGAGCGGTCGCTGGGCGTCTTCACCGAGCTCGACGTGCAGCGGTGGGTGCTCCACCGCCACTGGGCGCTCGACATCGCCGACTTCACCTACTTCCACGCCCACTTCGTGATCACCGTCGTGTTCATGTTCTGGCTCTATCTGCGGCGGAACAAGTACTACTACTTCGTCCGCAACGCGGTGTTCGTGGCCGACGGGATCGCCCTGATCGGGTTCACGTTGTTCCCGACGGCGCCGCCCCGGATGCTGACCGACCTGGGCTTCACCGACACGCTCGACCGCTATGCCTCGATCTCGAACTACTCGGGGCCGGTTGCGGCGCTCGCGAACCCGTTCGCGGCCATCCCGAGCATCCACACGTGCTACGCGCTGATCATCGGCGTGACCTGCTTCTTCCTCGTCCGCCACCGCGCGCTCGGCTTCACCTGGCTGTTCTACCCCGCCCTGATCGTGTTCTCGATCGTGGCCACCGGCAACCACTTCTGGACGGACGCCTTCCTGGGCGGCATCCTCGCGTGCGTGGCCCTGAGCTCGGCCTGGCTGATCGAGCGCTACCGCCCCACGCTGCCGCACGCCACCCGGGTGCGGATGCGGCTCGAGCCGCCCGGGCACCACTCCGCCACACCGGCCACCGCAAGATAGCCCCCGTGGTATAGTGCGTGGGATGAGCACGATGCTCGCCCGAATCAAGACCGGTTACACGAACGGCGGCCGCGGCCTCGGCATGGCGCTGATGGCGCG
>Ga0075436_100001434_pt1 | contig 16214 bp, 10 predicted proteins | sample RhiMethybrSRZTD5_FD_75303 | JGI IMG/M metagenome (GOLD analysis project Ga0075436, IMG submission 75303) | Populus rhizosphere microbial communities from Tennessee, USA - Rhizosphere MetaG P. TD hybrid SRZTD5 | ecosystem: Host-associated > Plants > Roots > Rhizosphere > Soil | place: USA...
TGACGGTTCTAACAGTTGACAACGCACGCAACTCTCGCCGACTATTCTTTCTTCACGTTCTGACAGTACGACAAATTTCAGTTTGTCGGAATCGCACCATCAATGAAATCGACAAACTGAGTTTGTCGCACAAGAACCTTGGCAAAGAAACAAAGTAAATTTCTGCGTGGCCGCCGCATCGATCCCAAACCAATCGACGGCAAAACCAAACTAACAGATCTGGTTGATGAATCATTCATTGCTTACAACGCTGCGCGTTTACGCGAAGCATGTTGGTTGTTCGCGCAGAAGATGCTCGAGCCGGACGTCACGGTTGGCGTCACATTAACCGGCGCGCTGACGCCCGCAGGTCTCGGCATGTCCGCGCTGATTCCGTTGATTAGGGCCGGCTTCATCGATTGGATCATTTCTACCGGCGCGAATTTTTATCACGATACGCACTTTGGCATTGGGCTGGCGATGCACGAAGGCAACGCCTCGACGTCCGACATCGTGCTGCGCGAAGAAGAAGTCGTGCGCATCTATGACATCTTCTTTGATTACTCTGTGCTGCTGAACACCGATGATTTCTTTCGCCGGATCATCGAAGCGCCTGAGTTTCAAAAGCCGATGTCCACGGCTGAGTTCCACTATCGGGCCGGCCGATACGTGCGTGAACGCGAGCGTAAACTTGGCCTAAAGAACAAGTCTTTATTGGCCGCGGCGCATGAATACGCGGTGCCGCTGTACACTTCTTCGCCGGGCGATTCTTCGATCGGCATGAACGTCGCCGCCAAGGCTTTGCAGGGAAACAAACTGGCTTTCGATCCGTCGCTGGACGTGAATGAAACTGCCTCGATAGTGCTGGCAGCTAAGCGCGGACTGATTCGCGACGAAGTCAGTACTGGGAGCAGTAGCGATCCGGCCAAGCGGTCAAGCAAGAAGAAGTCAGGCCGCTCGGCGATCTTCATTCTCGGAGGCGGCTCGCCGAAAAACTTTGCTCTGCAAACTGAGCCGCAGATTCAGGAAGTGCTCGGCATTGACGAACGTGGCCACGATTATTTTCTACAAGTCACCGACGCGCGTCCTGACACCGGTGGACTGTCGGGAGCGACACCTGGAGAAGCTGTGTCATGGGGCAAAGTCGATCCGGAGCGACTGCCTGACGCGGTCGTGTGTTATCTCGATTCGACGGTCGCGCTTCCGATCATCACGGCGTATGCTCTAGCGAAACATAAGCCACGGCCGCCGCGGCGACTTTACGAACGTCGCGAGGAATTCATGAACCTGCTGATGCGCGAATATGAAAAATCGAGCCGACGGTAATCCTAGTCAGAGGTGGAGTGGTTAAGCCAACGAATCAAAATCGATCATGAAGAACGAGCCAGGGATTTCAGTGAAAGCACCGACGCCGAGTTATTACAACTGTTCCAAGTGTCCGGCTTACTGCTGCTCCATTTACGAGCGGGTGCAGGTTACGAAACGCGACATCCGCCGTTTGGCGAAATTCTTTGATGTTGATTATGAAACGGCGCAGAAACGCTTTACGACTACATGGCAAGGCGAACAGATCCTGCGACGAAAGGCCGATCCGATCTTCGGAAAAGCGTGCAAGTTTCTCGACCCGGCAACGCGCAAATGCACGATTTATGATGGCCGTCCGTCAGTGTGCCGCGAGTTCCCTGCCCGCACTCGCTGCGCCTACTACGACCTGCTGACTTTCGAACGCAGCCAGCAGGGCGATGATACGGTCTTGCCTTTGGTGCAGATAACTTTCAAGAACGGAGATAAGTAGGAAGCCCGCATCCTGCGGGCGGAGCGCAGGCGACCAGCCTGCCTGAGTCAAACCAAAGGACCATCATGCAGGAACTACTGTCAAAACTGATCGATAAAGAAATCGACATCGTCTGCATCGGCGCGGCTAGCCTGCGCGGCACACTCGTGAAAGTCGAAGACGGCGTGTTGCAACTAAAAGACGATGATGGCGAAACTTGTTACGTCGCGATTGACAAGATCGTCGTTGTCTGGGAAAAGCGCGATCGAGACCGTCATCCGGGATTTATTTTCAAGAGCTGAGGATTACAAGCAATCCAAAAGAATAAAGCCGCAGCCGGATTTCCCCGCTGCGGCTTTCTTTCTTCGTCCACCACGTTCTTATGGTTCTCTGTTTTCCTCGACGTCGACGCTGTTCGCAGGTTTAGCGGCGCGCGGTTTTGCATTGGCGGTCGACTGCACAGACTGCGGGACTCGCCGGAAACCATCGACGCGCGACAGCCAATAATCATTGAATGGCGAATACATCACGCCACCGTGTCGCGCTGAATGATAGAAACCTTTCTCATCAACGACGATCCCGACGTGAGACAGATTGCTGAAGAACACCAGCGTACCGAATTTAAATTCTTCGTTCTTCGCCGGAACTTCGAACGTCGCCCAATACGAACGCGCCGGGCCGCGCTGGAAATCCACGCCGATGTCCTGGAACGCACGCCAAACCAAACCGGAACAATCAAACTCCTCCGGCCCAGTGCGATTGAAATGATAAGAAGCGCCGAGGTGCGATTGAATCGCCGCTAACAAATCTTGATCTAATCGATTGCTGAGATTGAGAGATGCGGCAGTCAGACTCGGCAGCGGCAGCGGTTTCACCACCCTGGGCCGGCTTTCTTCGGAACTCAACGGCGCAGAGATTTCCGTCTCAAGCCTGATCGATCTATTCACATCAACATTGGTCCGGGCTGGTCGCGAATCCGATTCGCTGCTTTGAGCAATCACAGCGCTCGAAAACAAAAGCGTGGCGCAAACGACGAGCAGGCGGGGGAACAGTATACGAATATTCAAAGGGGACTCGACTTTCGTTATTAAGCTTTACTTACTATTTCCAGCAGTGAGGAGGGAAATTCATTCTAGCGGGCGGCCCGCTTCGTCACAACAACCAATGTGACTGTTTTGTGATAACGCATCAACCTGAGCAATGGTGAACCGATTGGGTTCATTCGCTCGGCTCGACGACAAGATCAGAATGAGAAAAAGAGCAAGGCGTCTTGAGTGAGAACACAGCCAGTCAGAGTGACGCCTCCTCTGGCCGCATAATTCATCAGGCGAGCACCAGCTCTTGCGACTTGGCTGTGCTACGAGTCCGTCGCCCTTCATACATCGCCTGATCGGCGCGTTCGATTGCTTCGCCGAGATCAGTCAGCGAATGAAATCCTGAAACACCTGACGAGACGCTGATCTTAACCGTTGATGATGTCCACTGCTCGCCCTTTTCTTCAAGGATTTCATTCAGCGAAAGCATGCGACGAGCAGCTTCCTCCTCATGAAGTTTGAACATCAGCACCAGGAACTCATCGCCACCCCAACGAAACAGCATGTCGTCAGCGCGTATCAGCGAGCGCGCCGCCCGAGCAACCGCGCGAATGGTTTTGTCGCCGGCGCCATGACCAAACTGATCATTGATCGGTTTCAAGTTGTCGATATCTATTACCGCAACGCAGCCATCAACCTCAGATTCCGAGCCGGACTCATTGCGGCTAAGCAGCGAATGAAATGCGTGACGATTGAGCGCTTCTGTCAGCGGGTCCATGCTGGCCATCAATTCCAGTTTGTCGCGCGCTGTAGTTAACTGTTTGTTGACTGCTTCGACTTCGCGACGAACACCCTCCAACAAAACTATGATCGTTCCAAAGCCGAGCAGGATTTCTAAAACCAGATCGATGATCGACGTGTATTGCAGGTAACTCGCGGGGACGGTGATCCCCCAGAGCCCTTTGCGTGCGCCAAATACAGGTACGTCATGCAGATAGTCAACGGCCAGCAGTATCAAAGCTGTCGATGTGACTTTGAGGCCTAACCCGCCGTTGCGATCCCGAAATGCGGGGCGCAAACAAACGAACGAGGCGGCGAATAGCACCGCCATAATCGCTGCCTGAATCAGGAACAGATCGTTGAAGTCGGGCGATGCACGGGGTAGCAGGATGGCTGTGATTACAGCCGGCAAAAGGAATAAGTAATATCGAGGACCGAAACTGACACCTCGTGCGTGAAAGCGACATCCGGCAACGAACAACAATCCAAAACCGTACTCGCCCATGAAATAGATCGAGTAAAAGAGATTTTGGCTCTGCTCGAAGTGAAAGCCGGCGTACAGACTCAAAAGCCCGAGGGAGAGACAAATCCAGGCACGCGTCCAAAATCTCAGCGACGCGCTCTTGATTGACTCCCGCATAGATAGCGAAAGCAGCGCTACCAGCAGGATGCCGACACATTGGATTGCGAGCCCGACGTTTGCGCTCATATCGATTACTTGGGTGTGAGTAAAACGCATCCTGGAGTGGATGCGGAAGAAAGGAAGGCGAACCTCTCGCCGTTTCGATTGTAACGAAACCGGGAGGTTAAGCGCTAGAATTATTTTTGGGCATGTAAAACCGAAGGGTTTCGATAATTGACGTCAGGAGGAGCGCCCAGAGCATGCTCGACGAAGCGCTCTTCCCGACGGTCGGGAAAGATCCGACTATCGCTGCATTTCAGCCAATAGCCGCTTATTCAGGTCGGGATCTAGCGGCTCGAGCAGGCGACTTTGCGCCAGCGCTGCCACCCGATCGCCGATTTCAAGATAAGCAAGACCGAGGTTGTAATAAGCCTCAGGCTGATCGGGTTGAACGCGCGCAGCTTCCTTGTAAGCGGCGATCGCTTCTTCGAAATGGCCGGCAAAGAAGTACGCGTCGCCGAGTTTGTTATTAGCTTCCGCAGATGTTGGCCGCAGCTGCAACGCGCGCTTGTAAGCGCGAACCGCTTCATCGTTGCGGCCCTGCTTCACTTTGCAGTAACCAATTTGGATCCAGGTTTCGGGACGACGTGGATTTCGGTTCGCAGCCGTCTCGAAATAGTTAAGCGCGCTGTCATAGTTGCCCAGCCAAAGCGAGTCAATTCCGCCGCGATACCAAAGCTCAGCCAGAACCTCTGGTTGCGTCGTCGATTTATTGCGCGTTCCGATTTGATCGAATGACATCAAATTACCGCGATTGAGCAAGGCAATGCGCGACACGCCCAAAGCCAGATTGATGTTCTGTCCGTTGGTGACCTTCACGGTCACAATTCCAATCACCTGCCCGCGCATGTTAAAGAGCGGACTGCCGCTGTTGCCATGGGAAACCGGCGCCGTCGTTTGAATGATCCGTCCCAGATCGGGAACTTCCCTAATCGCAGAGACGATGCCGTCGCTGACAGAACCTTCGAGGCGCAGAGGATTACCAATCAGGAAAACTTTCTCACCCTCGTCAGGAACAGTTGTGGTCAACGGCAGCGGGTGTGAACGCTCCGCCGGTAGATCAACTTTCAGCAAAGCGAGGTCCGCTTCGTCGTCCAATGCCAACGCGCCGGCGACCGGGAAGGTACGCCCCTTGCCGTCGAGCGTGTGAATCTCGACTCGGTGCGCGCCTTTGATGACGTGCATATTCGTCACTACTTCACCTGGACGAATAAAGAAGCCGCTGCCGCTGATCAGCGGTTCGCCTCTTAGATCGTAGGTCAGCACCGAAACGACCGACGGCTTGACGCGCCGCACGAGATCGGGAAGGGAGTCTTGCGCTGCAGGCGCTTTCGCTGGATCGATTTTTGCAGATTCAGAGGCCTCTTGCGCGTGAACGGAAGTGAATGCAAGCAGGGCGAGAACGAGGATGGGGGAACGGGGGAATATTCTATTCAAGGCGAACCTCCTAATGCGAAAACCAAAGAGACCGAAACGCCGCTCGGAGCTGCGCACTAATCAATTTGTCGGGATTGTCTGATGGCGATGCACTGTCGCCAGTTGTCGGGAAGACTCGGGGCGCGAGGCAAATGGGGCTCGGCCTCGCGAGAGATATTAAACTAAGTCTGATGGATTTGAAAGGGAAATTTGGATGAGACTTCTCTTGCCCTTTTTCTAAGTGAACGCGAAATGTAGGCTTGCCTGCGTCTGCCCATGATTCCGTCTGCTTCTTTCACCGAATAGCTTGCTGGCCGTGAATATTATTGAAATTGTCAGAACTAACTGGCAAACCCGTTGGCATTTTTACCAGCGATGGATCAGGTTCGCCAAAGACCAGACTCGAGGGTTCCACCACGACCGTGGACGTTCCCTGGCGAAGGACCAACTTAAGAAAAGCTCCGCCAATAATTGGCGCATTGTAAAACTGAGAGCCATCGCCGCCATTAGTAACAAAAGTTGGATAACCCAAAACCTGTTCAGTCCGTAAGAAATTGGGACTCTTCAGGAACCCTTCCGCCGTCAAAATGGGCCTGGGCGAATCGTAAGCTGACAACAAGTTGAGTTGCGCTTCGCCATTCCGACGAGTGAAAACCCCTTGCCCAACAGTACCGAACGTCTCCACTTTCTTTCCATTTGGCAGTTGCTTGGTGCTGTACCAATTTCCGGTAGCTGACATGTACATGGTTTCTGAATACAACGGTCGTACTGTGCCATCATCGTCATACTGCGTTGCTTGCGTTTTGAAAGCATAAGAGGGCCGCTTAACCTCGGTCGCATGAGTCAGCGCACGCCGGGCGATGATGCCTCCGACGAACAACAATACGAACGTCAAAACTAAGACCGACCTCTTGCTGGTCATTTTCGTCATTTTCATGCCTCCTTAATCAATTCTGATATTCCTTAGTATAGGAGCGTATCGGCCAATCAAATGTTAAAAGTCGCAGAGCCCATAGCAAATTTGGGAACTACCTTGCATGTGCGGGTCATCATTGCAGTGTCCATATTCGTAGTAGCAGCACGGTACTCCGAACTGGTCGCAGCCGCGGCAACCATCGTAACGGCAAATATATCCGTCCACAGTATAGGTGCAGTTAGCCTGAATACGCGTGCAAGCGTAACTTGGTGTAGTCGCAAAACCGAACGCGAAGACAAGCAGGCCGAGAATTGAAAGAGAGATTGTGCGCTTAAGAGGCGATATCAGTTTCATGGAAGGACCTCCTAGATTGAAATGTGTGAACGACTTCTAGCACGGGAAACTATAATCAGTCAATGGGATATAGAGCACGGCATAAATCTAGCTGTTGCTCCAGTGCCCCCATTTAACAAATCGCGATCCGCAAAACCAAATCGCGGGAATCGATGACTCCTCGCTTGCTACCGATCTCCCCGGCGGTCTTCGTCCCTTAGGGACGAGATGTTTATAGAACCTCGGCCCGCTACCAATCTCCGCGCTCTGTGGAGCGCAATAAACTTCCGCGAGACGTGACGCTCCTACGGAGCTTCAGAATCAATTGAGTTTTGGGCTTGCTATAAACATTCGGCTCCTAACGGAGCCAATCGGCGTCAAGTCACGCTACCTCAGTCGGCTTGCCTCTTGGCCAAAAGAAAAACCGGTGAAGCTTTCGCCTCACCGGCCCATTCTCCAAACCAGCTTTCAGAGCTGAGCTATTCCTCTTCGACCGTCTCGGCTTCGGCCACCTCTTCTTCGCCGTCGCCATCGCCCACGCTCGCCATTACCGCGTGCGTCACCGGTTGGGGAATCTCAGAACCGCCGAGAATCTCGGGAAACTCTTCGACTTCCTCCCGCTCGGATTCGCCAATCGTTTCATCGCGGTCGACATCGACATTGCGGTAATACTCCATGCCGGTGCCGGCGGGAATGAGCCGCCCCATGATCACGTTCTCTTTCAAGCCGCGCAGGTAATCCACGCGTCCGGAAATTGCCGCTTCGGTAAGTACGCGAGTCGTCTCCTGGAACGAAGCTGCCGAAATGAACGAGTCAGTCGAGAGCGACGCCTTGGTGATGCCGAGCAGCAAAGGTTCAGCCTGAGAGACTTCGCCTTTTTCGCTAAGTACGCGTTCGTTCTCGTCCTGGAAACGGAAGCGATCGACTTGCTCTTCGAGCAGGAATTCGGTATCGCCGACTTCCTTGATCTTCACCCAGCGCAACATCTGACGAACAATCACTTCGATGTGCTTGTCGTTGATGTTCACGCCCTGTAGGCGATAGACCTCCTGAATTTCGTTCGTCAGGTATTCCTGCAAACGATTCATACCCAACACGCGCAGAATGTCGTGCGGGTTCAGTGGGCCATCCTGAAGAGCTTCGCCGGCGCGGACGCGATCGCCTTCCTGAACGTTGATGTGCGTACCGCGCGGGATATCGTACTCGCGCTCTTCACCGTCGTCGCCGACGATGATGAGTTTCCGTTTGCCCTTTGAAATAGGACCAAGCTTAACCGTGCCGTCGATTTCCGACATGACCGCGGCTTCTCCCGGCCGGCGAGCTTCGAACAGTTCGACGACGCGCGGCAGACCGCCGGTGATGTCTTTGGTCTTGGTGGTCTCGCGAGGAATCTTTGCGATCACATCGCCGGGCTCGACCATTTCGCCGTCGTTTACCATCAGGTTCGCGCGCACCGGCATCTGGTAAGTCTTCAGCACTTTGTTGCTGGCGTTGCGAATTTCCAAACGCGGCTGTTTCTTTTCATCCGGTGAATCCTTGACCACCATGTGCGACAGACCGGTAACCTGGTCAGTCTCTTCTTCGAAAGTCACGCCTTCTTTCAGGTCCTGGAATTTAAGGTGTCCAGCGACTTCCGTAAGGATGGCGAAGGTGAACGGATCCCAGGTGGCCAGCAGTTGATCCTGCGCGACCATATCGCCGTCTTCGACCAGGATGTGCGCGCCGTAAACGATCTGATAGCGCGCGACTTCGCGGCCGCGTTCATCGATGATCGTTAAGGCGCCGTTGCGATTCATTGCCACGCGCTCGCCCTTGCGGCTCTTGACCGTAATCAGATCGATGTATTTGATTTTTCCTTCGACGCGAGCCTCGTGCTTCGAAGATTCTTCCAGACGCGCCGTGCCGCCGATGTGGAAAGTACGCATCGTAAGCTGGGTGCCCGGTTCGCCGATCGACTGGGCCGCGATAACGCCTACAGCTTCGCCGATATCAACCGGACGGCCAGTGGCGAGATTGCGTCCGTAGCACTTGATGCAGCAGCCGCGTCGCGACTCGCAGGTCAGCACCGAACGAATCCGCACGCGCTGCACGCCTGAGCGCTGAATTTCAGCGGCAAGATCTTCATCGATTTCCTGATTGCTCTCGACGATGACCGTTCCCTCAACCGGATCGATTACATCTTCAAGTGCGGTGCGGCCGACGATACGATCGCGCAAGCTCTCGATTTCCTCGCCACCTTCGACGATGGCACTCGCCGAAATGCCTTTCAGTGTGCCGCAGTCGGGTTCGCTGATGATTACGTCCTGGGCCACATCCACAAGACGACGAGTCAGATAGCCCGAGTCAGCAGTCTTCAAAGCCGTATCGGCCAGACCCTTGCGCGCGCCGTGCGTCGAGATGAAGTACTGCAAGACGTTGAGGCCTTCGCGGAAGTTGGACTGAATCGGTGTCTCGATGATTTCGCCCGAAGGCCGGGCCATCAATCCGCGCATGCCGGCCAGCTGACGAATCTGTTGCGCCGATCCTCTCGCGCCTGAGTCAGACATGATCAGGATCGGATTCATTTCGTTGGACGCCTTCTCGCGATCGTCCATCGCCTTGAACATTTCCTTGGCAACTTTGTCGGTCGCTTCCGACCAGATAGCGATTACTTTGTTGTAGCGTTCGCCGTTGGTGATCACGCCGTCGCGATATTGTTGTTCGACGGTGATGACGTCCTTCTCAGCCTTGCCCACGATTTCTGGTTTTGAAGGCGGCGTCACGAGATCGTCGATGCCGATCGAGATACCGGCTTTGGTCGCATACAAGAAGCCAAGCGCCTTCAAGTCGTCGAGCATCTTCACCGTCATCTCGTGACCGAGACGAATGTGCGAGAAATTGACGAGCGACTGCAAACCCTTCTTGCGCAAAGTGCCGTTGATGTAAGGCAAGCCCGTTGGAATCGCGTCGTTGAAGATCACGCGACCGACCGTTGTGTTAATGACTCGTCGCACATCTTCCTGCATCGTGGCCCGCAGAATATCCTGTGTGTCATGCTCCTGCGTCAGATCGATTAGGTCGCCGGTGATGCGTAACTTGATCGGCGTTTGCGTGGTCACGTCCTTCGAATCGAGCGCGAGGAACACTTCCTCTTTCGACGCGAACACGCGGCCTTCGCCCTTCGCGCCTTCCTTGTCGCGCGTCAGGTAGTAGATACCGAGCACGATGTCCTGCGAAGGCACAGCGATCGGCTGGCCGCTCGCCGGGCTCAGAATGTTATTCGAAGAAAGCATCAACACCGCCGCTTCGATCTGCGCTTCCGGTGAAAGCGGAATGTGCACGGCCATCTGGTCGCCGTCAAAGTCCGCGTTGAAAGCAGTACAGACGAGCGGATGGATCTTGATCGCTTTACCTTCGACGAGCACTGGCTCGAACGCTTGAATGCCGAGGCGGTGCAGCGTCGGTGCGCGGTTGAGCAGCACCGGATGCTCGCGAATGACTTCTTCGAGAATGTCCCAAACGACGGGCTCCTGGCGCTCGACCATTTCGCGCGCCTGCTTAATGGTCGCGGCGTGTCCCTGCTTCTCGAGTTGGTTGTAAATGAACGGCTTGAACAGCTCGAGCGCCATCTTCTTCGGCAAACCGCACTGGTGCAGTTTCAATTCCGGACCAACGACGATAACCGAACGGCCTGAGTAATCCACGCGCTTGCCCAGCAGGTTCTGACGAAAACGTCCCTGCTTGCCCTTGAGTGTTCCGCTCAGTGATTTCAGCGGACGATTGTTCACGCCACGCAGCACGCGGCCGCGACGGCCATTGTCAAACAACGCGTCGACTGCTTCCTGCAGCATGCGCTTTTCATTGCGCACGATGACTTCAGGCGCGCGCAGCTCCATCAGCTTCTTCAGACGGTTATTGCGATTGATGACGCGACGATAGAGATCGTTCAAGTCCGAGGTCGCAAACCGTCCGCCATCGAGCGGCACCAACGGGCGCAGTTCAGGCGGGATCACCGGGATCACGTCGAGGATCATCCATTCAGGATGATTGCCCGATTTCAAAAATGAAGTCGCGACCTTCAGGCGCTTGGAGAATTTCAGCTTCTTCTGCTGCGAAGTTTCTTCGCGCATGCGACGACGAAGCTCGACCGCGAGTTCTTCGATATTCACCGACGCCAGCAGTTCCTTGATGGCTTCGGCGCCCATGCGCGCGACGAACTGACCGGGATATTCGCGCATCAATTCGCGATAGCGCTCGTCGGTCAACAACTCGCGCTCCTTAATTTCTTTCAAATCGCCGGGATCGATAACGATGTAAGACTCGAAGTAAAGAACCTTCTCAAGTTCGCGCAAAGGTATATCCAGCAAGTGGCCAATGCGCGACGGCAGTCCTTTGAAGAACCACACGTGTGAACACGGACTGGCGAGATCGATGTGACCCAGACGTTCGCGACGAACTTTAGCTTGGGTGACTTCGACGCCGCACTTGTCGCAGATCACGCCGCGATGCTTCATGCGCTTGTACTTGCCGCACAGACACTCCCAGTCTGCGACGGGTCCGAAGATCCGCGCGCAGAACAACCCATCGCGTTCCGGTTTGAACGTGCGATAGTTGATCGTCTCGGGCTTGGTTACTTCACCGTGCGACCACTGCCGGATCTTTTCCGGTGAAGCCAGCGAGATGCGAATCGCCTCGAAGTCAGGCGCCAATTGCGTTTTCTCTTGATGAAATCGAAACATCTTTTCTCCAGTGCTCTCTATCCACCTCGTTTAGCGGCGGGCTATCGCCCGCCGTCGTCGGGCGGTAGCCCAACTCTAAACAAATCAATTCTAAATTCCGCTCGTAATCAACGGTTCGGCAATCGTCTCGTCCGGCGCGCCGTCTTTCTGCACCAGCTCAACGTCGAGGCACAATGACTGTAACTCGCGCACGAGCACGTTGAACGATTCAGGCAAACCCGGATCGAAATCAGCTTCGCCCTTGACGATCGCTTCGTAGATCTTCGAACGCCCGGCAACGTCGTCCGACTTTGCCGTCAGCAATTCCTGCAGGATGTGCGCGGCGCCATAGGCTTCCAGGGCCCACACCTCCATCTCTCCGAATCGCTGTCCGCCGAATTGCGCCTTGCCGCCGAGCGGCTGCTGTGTAATCAGCGAATATGGCCCAATCGAGCGCGCGTGGATCTTATCGTCGACCAGGTGCGACAGCTTCAGCATGTAGATGTAGCCTACCGTCACCTTTTGCTCGAAGGCATCGCCACTGAGCCCGTCATAAAGGATTGCCTTGCCTGACTCGTTAATCATTTCAGGCAGACCGAGTTCGCCCGCGCGCACAGCAGATTCCTGCAGCTTCTGCTTGATCTCTTTTTCGGTCGCCCCGTCGAACACCGGCGTGGCAAAGTGCATCCCGAGCACGCGCGCGGCCCAGCCGAGGTGCGTCTCGAGAATCTGACCGACGTTCATGCGCGAAGGCACGCCGAGCGGGTTCAGAACAATTTCCACCGGCGTTCCGTCCGGAAGATATGGCATATCTTCTTCCGGCAGGATGCGCGCGATCACGCCCTTGTTTCCGTGGCGTCCGGCCATCTTGTCGCCCACTGAAAGTTTGCGCTTCATCGCGATGAAAACTTTCACCATCTTGATCACGCCCGGTGAAAGCTCGTCGCCCTGCCGCAGCTTGGCAATCTTCTCTTCGTAAATGTCCGAGAGAATCTTGATCTGCCGTTCGGTCCTATCTTCGTATTCCTTAACTTCCGCCGCAGCATCGACGCGCGACGAAGCGACCTGAGCTTTCCGCAACGCTTTCGGCTCGACGCTTTCCAACATCTCGCGAGTGATCGGTACGCCTTTCGGAATCACGACCTCACGATTCGCGGTCAGATCTGCCGAGAGCTTGCGGCCTTCGAACAACTCATAGATTCGCTCGTTGCGCTGCTCCTGAAGAATTCGAATTTCGTCTTCGAGGTCGCGGCGCAGGCGTTCTTCCTCGCCTTGTTCGATCGAAAGCGAGCGCTGATCTTTCTCCTGACCTTTGCGTGTGAACACCTGCACATCGACTACCGTGCCGTCGATTCCCGGCGGGCACACGAGCGAAGCGTCTTTCACGTCGGCGGCTTTCTCGCCGAAGATCGCGCGCAAGAGTTTTTCTTCCGCGGTCAGTTGCGTCTCGCCCTTCGGTGTGACCTTTCCAACCAGGATCGATCCGGGTTTGACCTGCGCGCCGATGCGAATGATGCCGCTCTCATCGAGATCGCGCAGCATGTTTTCACCGACGTTCGGAATGTCGCGCGTAATTTCTTCAGGCCCGAGCTTTGTGTCGCGCGCCTCGATTTCCAACTCTTCGATGTGAATCGAGGTGTAGTAATCATCTTTCACCAGCCGCTCGGAAACCAGAATCGCGTCTTCAAAGTTGTAGCCGCGCCAAGGCATGAAGGCCACGAGCACGTTGCGGCCCAGCGCGAGTTCGCCGCGATCCGTACATGGACCATCGGCAATCACCTGGCCTTTAGCTACACGCTCGCCGACGTGGACGATCGGCCGCTGGTTGATGCAAGTGTTCTGGTTCGAACGCTTGAATTTGATCAGCGTGTAAATGTCCGCCGTCACTTCGCGCGAAATCGTGCCGTCAACATTGTGATCGGCCTTGACGATGATGCGCTCGGAATCGGTGTAATCAACGACGCCGTCGCGGCGGGCGATCACGACCGCGCCTGAGTCGCGCGCGGTAACGCTCTCCATCCCGGTGCCGATGTACGGCGCTTCCGCGCGCAGCAAAGGCACTGACTGGCGTTGCATGTTCGATCCCATCAGCGCGCGGTTCGCGTCATCGTTCTCGAGGAACGGAATCAGCGAGGCCGCCACCGACACAAGCTGCTTCGGCGAAACGTCGACGTATTCGATCTCGTCCCGTTGGGCCAGGATGAACTCGCCGGCCTTCCTGGCCGCGTTGCGCTCGTTGACGATGTAGCTGTTTTCATCCAGCTCGATGTTCGCCTGCCCGACGACGTGCTTGTCCTCTACCCATGCGGTCAGATAAAACGGAAACGGTTCGTAGCTCGCCTTTTCGCCAGCCCCGACGCGTTTGTTGGCCTTATCAACATCTTCCTGCGGTACGTGGTCGCCGGGTTTGAATTTGGTGTCGCCGCCGTTGACGACCCGCACAAACTCGACGACGCTGCCGTTCACGACTTTGCGATACGGCGATTCGATGAATCCAAACGGGTTGATCCGCGCATAGCACGACAGCGACGAAATCAGACCGATGTTCGGACCCTCAGGCGTCTCGATCGGACAGATGCGGCCGTAGTGTGTTGGGTGCACGTCGCGCACTTCGAATCCCGCGCGCTCGCGGCTCAGACCGCCCGGTCCCAGCGCCGACAGACGCCGCTTGTGCGTGATTTCCGAAAGCGGATTTGTCTGATCCATGAATTGCGACAACTGTGACGAGCCGAAAAACTCGCGCACCGCGGCCGTGACCGGCTTGGCGTTGATGAGGTCTCGCGGCATCGTCGTCTGCATCTCCTGATGGATCGACATCTTCTCTTTGATCGCGCGTTCCATACGCTCGAGGCCGATGCGGAATTGATTTTCCAGCAACTCGCCGACGGCCCGGACCCGACGATTGCCGAGGTGATCGATATCGTCCGCCTGATAGATTGGGCGCTTCTGGTCATCGACCGGATTGCGGCGCATCTTCAGCACGTAGTTCACGACTTCAAAGAAATCGCTCGCCTGCAGCAGCGGATCTTCGATCCGTCCCATCTCGGGCTTGCCCATCTTGATGTTGAATTTCAGACGGCCCACGCGCGAAAAATCGAATTTGCGCGGATCGAAAAACATTCCTTCCAGCAGCCGATACGCGGTCTGCACCGTCGGCGGATCGCCCGGGCGCATCTTGCGATAGATTTCCAGCAGCGCATCGACGGGCTTGCTGATCGTGTCTTTCTTCAGAGTCTGAGAGATAACGACGCCGACGTCGTCGCCTTCAGGAAACAGCACGGCGAAATTCTTCACCCCGGTCTGAATGATTTCCTGAAGCTTCGCGGGAGTGATTTCGCTGTTCGCTTCAACCACTACTTCGCCGGTTTCCGTGTTGACCACGTCAGCAGCCGCGTATGCGCCTTCGAATTGAGCCGGATCGATTTCGACTTCGCCGATGTTCGCTTTGCGCAAACCCTCGAGCGACGTGCGCGTGATCTCTTTTCCCTTGCGTACGATTGGGTCGGGCCCGCGACCTTTAATCTCAAAGTCGACCTTCATGCCGACGAGGTTGCTCTTGCCGGCTTCCGGCACCTGGACCATCAAACGGCCGTCTTCCACGCGCACTTCGTCGACCACGTAAAAGTGACGGAGGATGTCTTCGTCGGTGAACGAAGAAGTCTTCACGGCTTCTTCCAACTGGCCGTCGCTGCCGAAAGACTTGCTGTTGAAGTTTGAGTTCAACCACACGCCGAGCGCGCGCAAGAATATTGTCGCGAGAAACTTGCGTTTGCCGACGCGAACGTAGAGCAGGTTTTTCTGATCGTATTCGAATTCAACCCAGGAGCCTCGGTACGGAATGATCTTGGCGACGAAAAGCTGACCGCGCTTAAAGAACACACCGGGCGAACGATGAAGCTGGGAAACGATTACGCGCTCAGTTCCGTTGATGATGAACGTTCCGTTGTCAGTCATCAAAGGAATTTCGCCGAAGAAAACTTCTTCTTCCTTGATGTCGCGAATCGATTTCACATTCGTGTCCGGATCCTTATCGAAGACGGTAAGACGAATCTTCACTTTCAGCGGCACGCTGTAACTCATACCGCGTTCCTGACACTCCTGCTGATCGTGCTTGTGCTTGAGGCCGACAGGCTCGCCGCAATTCGGACACAGCTCGGGACGAACTGAATTGAACGTGCCGCAAACGTGACAGAGAGTTTCGCCCGGACGGAGCGGATCAACTTTGATGCTCGCGCCGCAGCTCTTACAAGCCGCGCGCAGGAAGCGAAGGCCTTCGAGGTTGCCGCACTTGCACTGCCAGTTGCCGATTTGGTACTCGACGAAATCGAGCGTCGCCGTTTCGCGAAAATCAGAAATCGGGAATACGGATTTGAACACTGATTGTAGACCGGTGCTCTCGCGTTCCTCGGGCAGTAGATCCATCTGCAGGAATCGATTGTATGATTCGCGTTGGATCTCGATCAGATTCGGAATCGGAACGGCAGTCTTAATCTTCGAAAAGTCGTGACGTACAGGCGCCTGACTAGTGCGCCGTCCCAAACCGGTATTCGTTGCTTCAAGTAGATTTGCAGACATGAATGTTTCCTATCGTTCTTCGGCTAAA
>Ga0075436_100001435_pt1 | contig 16212 bp, 13 predicted proteins | sample RhiMethybrSRZTD5_FD_75303 | JGI IMG/M metagenome (GOLD analysis project Ga0075436, IMG submission 75303) | Populus rhizosphere microbial communities from Tennessee, USA - Rhizosphere MetaG P. TD hybrid SRZTD5 | ecosystem: Host-associated > Plants > Roots > Rhizosphere > Soil | place: USA...
GTGCGTCCCGCGGTGGCCAATGACGGCACGGTGTACGCCGCGTTTTTCGGCTGGCGCAAGTTTAACGGCAAAACCGCGACCAGCGACATCGTGGTGGTGCGCGACGATGCCGCAGCCACGGGAGCCAATCCATTTCAAGTGTTGAAAGATCCCTCTGATAAGTTGCCAGGCCGCATCATTGTGAAGGGAGTTTCCATTCCCTGGTCAAATGCGCCTGCGCTGGGGCAGGAACGCATCGGTTCGACGCTGTCGATTGCGGTGGACCCGAATCACAGTGGGACTGTTTACGTGAGCTGGGCCGACAAGGGAAGCAAAGGAGATATCTACACGCTCCACGTACGCAGCTCGACGGACCGCGGCGTGACGTGGTCAAAGACGGACTTGCCAGGAACCACGATTCACAATGCAACGAATGTGGCGCTGGCGGTTGCGAACAACGGCGTGGTGGGATTTCTTTACCAGCAATTGGCCGGCGGACGGTGGGTCACGCATCTGGCGCAATCACACGATGGATTTATGACATCGCGGGACTTTGTGTTGGCCACGGTTCGCGCAGATCAACCGGTGGGACAATTCCTGCCCTATCTCGGGGACTATGATTATTTGCTTTCTGTCGGAAACGAATTTCGCGGCGTTTTTTGCGCCAACAACACGCCGGATTTTGCGAATTTCCCTCAGGGCGTGACTTATCAGCGCGCGGCGGACTTCAACGCGAAAACGCTGAATGACGGCTCAGGCAACCCGGTGCCGATTTCCATCGATCCGTTCTATTTTAGCGTTCCGGTGATGCCATGAGGCGCGCCTACATAGAAGCGCAAGAGAAATGCGCGAAGGTGCGAAAGAAGGAGGCAACCATGAAGATTTCGCCGTTGTTCCTTAAAGTCGGTTTGGGAGGAGCGGGCTTGTGGCTGGCCCTGTGGCTGGTGTTGTCCGGCTGCACGCAAGCTGCAGCGCCGCAGGCAACCGACAGGGCGGCGCTCGCGGGAAAGTCGAGCATCATTTTTTCTGGAACGGTCAGCCAGCTCGTGGCCACCTCCTTTCCGGACGTGCCCAAATCGGCCCAAACAATTGTTGTGAGGGTGGATTCGGTTGAAAAGAAACCGGCGGCAGTGTCTTTGAAAAAAGGTGACAACGTCACCGTGGAAGTAAAAGATGTTTCCGCATTTCAAGAAGGCACGCACGCCACGTTCTACACGGATGGCTGGATCTTTGGCGCGGGCGTGGCCGTCAAGGAATTGGGACATGAGCTCGGTGCAGCCGTCGAACCGGCTCCAATGACGAGCGCGGGGAAGACGTCAGGGCAAAGCCAAGATCAGATGAACGATCAAGAACTGCTAGACCGCATGAAAGCCTCGGATTTTGTCGTGGTTGGGCGCGTTACGGATGTTCGCCCCTGGAACGTGCCCAAGCGGAAATCGGGCGCGCCTTCCCGTGTTTCTGAGCACGATCCCGATTGGCATGAAGCGGTGGTGGAAATCCAATCGGTCCTCAAGGGTGGAAAAGTGAAGGGCAACAAGGTCATTGTGCGGTTTCCCAGTCGCAATGACGTGGCCTGGGTGAGTTCACCGAAGTTCACAAAGAATCAAAGAGCCATCTTCTGTTTGAACCGCGATCAGTCCACCGGTGCGCCCACTACCACAATGGGAGGCACCCAGGTCAACGCCTATACCTGCCTGGGCCATGGGGATGCGCTGCCAATTTCAGAAGAAGCCCGCGTGCGTTCGCTGCTGAAAAACCAATAGGTTTCTCCAAATTGAATTTGGTTTCTGAAGTTGGATTTTTGTTTCCGCTCGCAAACGCAGCAAATCTGTCATCTCGACCGAGGGACGCGCGGTTTTGCCGCTCCGGAGCGGAGAACTTCTTCGTCTTCGAGCGTATTTTGCTCGAAGAAATCTCTCGCAATTTAGGCTTAGTTCTTTGAAAAGGCAGGAAAAGAGATTTTCAGCCACTCGCGGGGCAGCCACTGCACAGGACAGAAACTCGCCGACCGCCGCGGATTATACACACTGGCGGATTCGAGAGCCACAGAACTTTGTGAGGCGGTGTGTCTTGGAAGAGTTGAGGAGATTGTCGCGGGAGAACGTTGGAGGCGCGGGGCGGAATCGAACCGCCGATAAGGGTTTTGCAGACCCTTGCCTTACCACTTGGCGACCGCGCCACAGGAAAAGTCGTGGTTAAAAGTTATAAGTTTTAAGTAACAAAGCTGCAAGCACGATTTGTTTGCGTGTTGCCTCTTTCTTTAGCAAAGCAAGCACTTGCATTGCTGCGTTTCCAGTATTGAACATTGAATCGGGCATCGGCCCGTCGTCCGTCCGTTCCTGAACCGAGCTTGTCTTCACTGAGGCGGCGAAGGCCGGGGAGAGTCGGCCCGCGCCGCCCAGTACCCTAGCTCGGCCCAACAAACTTTGCGGCTCGGGCCCTGGCTGAAGCCTGCTTACCGCAGGCAGGCCCGGCCTCTACAAACGCAAATCCGAAAAATCTTCTCGGTCAGCGGGCGGAAGCAGCCGCGCTGGATTGCGCAGAGCGCGTTTCGTTCACAATGGGCGCGCCGACGAGATTGCCCCATTCCGTCCAGGAGCCGTCGTAATTGCGGACTTTTTCGAATCCCAGCAAGTATTTCAGCACAAACCACGTGTGCGAACTGCGCTCCCCGATGCGGCAATAGGCGATGACTTCGTCCTTGCCATTGATACCCTTGGCTTCGTAGAGCTTCTTCAAATCGTCGAACGCCTTGAAAGTGCCGTCCTCGTTGGAAGCCAAGGCCCAGGGAATGTTCGCCGCTTCCGGAATGTGCCCGGCGCGCTGAGCGGTTTCGTTCATGCCCGGAGGCGCAATGATTTTGCCTGTGAATTCGTCGGCGGAACGAACATCAACAAGCTGACCGGGCTTACGGCCGTCCACAACGGAGGAAACATCTTCCTTGAACGCGCGAATGGACACATCGGTGGCGGAGACGAGATATGTGGTTGGGCTGATGCTGGGAGCGTCTTTCGTGAGCCCGCGTTTCTCCTCAAACCATTTCTTTCGGCCGCCGTTGATAAGCCGGACGTCTTTGTGGCCGTAAAGCTTCAGCTGCCAAAAGGCGTACGCCGCGAACCAGTTGTTGTTGTCGCCGTAGAGAATGATGTTCGTGTCGTTGGAGATGCCGGAGTCTCCGAGAAGTTTTTCGAGCGCCGGCTTATCAATCAAGTCGCGGCGGATGCCATCCTGGAGCTGCGTTTGCCAGTTCCATCCCACGGCGCCGGGGATGTGACCCTGGTCGTATGCAGTGGTGTCCACGTCAACTTCGACAAAACGCGTGTTGGGGGCGTTGAGATTCTGCGCCGCCCAATCGGTGGAAACCAGAACTTCGGGGTGTTTGTACTCTGACATTTCCCTTCTCCTTTGGTCCTTGCTATGAAACTCGTTCAAGGGTGAAACAACAAAAACAAAAAACCCACCAGCCATTCCTTCTGGCGGTGGGCTTCCAAAAACTTGAGGCTTGGCGAAATCTCTAAGTGCCCAGCCTCCCCGCGCCAGAAAACATACGCGTACAACACATACAACAGATGCACATCGCGTTGCTCTTCCGGCTGCGAATTCTCACGTTTTTATGCTACACAGATGCCTCAGCCTTGGCAATAGTACAAAGCTGCTCCTCAATCTACCTGGGTCGTTCCATACTTTTGTGGTCTCGGAGGCCTCACAACAGCACGGAGCAGAAGGTCCAATAAGTCCGCAGTAACCCGATTCTATTCCGTGCTTTACCTCGGCCCTTTTTCCTGATAGATACAACCCAAAGTTTCTGCGATGTCTAACCTCAGCTACTCTCGCGGCCCTGATGCTCCTCTTTTGGAGAAGACTATCCCTGAAGTGTTGTCGGAGATGGTGGCCCACCTGCCGGAGCAGGAAGCGCTTGTGGTGCGGCATCAGAATGCGCGTCTGACCTACCGGCAATTGCAGCAGCGCGTCGAAGAGGTGGCGCGCGGCTTGACCGGGCTCGGACTCAAGGCTGGAGACAGGATTGGAGTTTGGGCGAGCGGTTGTGTGGAATGGGTTCTGCTGTTCCTCGCGTGCGCGAGGACAGGAATCGTTCAGGTCAACGTCAATCCCGCGTATCGTTCGCGGGACCTTGGATTCGTGCTCGGAAAATCAAAGATCAAAGCTTTGTTTTTGCAATCCAACGATGCACGGGCTGACTATGGGCACACTCTTGGGGAGGCGATTGCAGGAAAAGATCTGCCGCTGGAGCACGCCGTTTATCTTGGAGGAGAGTCCTGGGACACCATGCTGGCTCACGGCGTCGACGTTCCCCCAACCAAGATCACGCCACACGATATTTTCAATATTCAATACACCTCGGGAACGACAGGTTTCCCCAAGGGCGTACTGCTGACGCAACACAACGTGTTGAATAACGCCCTCGCCGTCGGCACCTGGATGAATTTCACGAAAACCGACCGGCTTTGTGATTGCTTCCCGCTCTATCATTGTGCCGGGTGTGTGACGGGAATCCGTATGAGCCTTGTAAGCGGGGCCACGCTCATTCTTGCGGCGCCGCAGTTTGACGCAGGGAAAGCGCTTGAGGCCGTTGAAGCAGAGCGCGCCACGGCCTTGATGGGTTCGCCGACCATGTTTATTGCACAGCTAGGCCATCCAAAATTTAACAGCTTTGACCTGACCTCGCTTCGCACCGGCGCCATGGGCGGCGCGCCGTGTCCCATTGAAATCATGAGACGCGTGGTGGAAGACATGCACTGCCGCGAGATGCTGGTGATCTACGGCCAAACAGAAAGCTCTCCGGTGATCACCCTGTCGCGCGCAAATGACAGCATGGAGCATCGAGTGTCGACGATTGGACGCGCATCGCTGAATGCCGAGGTCAAAATTGTTTCGACTTAAACCGGCGAGACACTGCCTATCGGCGAGCAAGGGGAACTTTGTACTCGCGGGTATCTGGTCATGAAAGGATACGACGAAGAAGCGGAAGCAACGCGGAAGGCAATCGACGCCGAAGGCTGGCTGCACACCGGCGACCTTGCGAGCATGAGGCCCGACGGCTATTTCCGGATCACCGGGCGCGCCAAGGACATGATCATCCGCGGCGGCGAAAATATTTATCCGCGCGAAGTCGAAGAGTTCCTCTATTCGCACCCCAAAATCATGGAGGCACAGGTTGTCGGCTTGCCGGACGCGAAGCACGGAGAAGTGGTGCTGGCCTGGATCCGGTTGAAGGCCGGCGAATCCTGCTGCGAAAAAGAGATTCGCGATTTCTGCGAAGGAAAGATTGCGTACTTCAAAATCCCGGAATATATTCGCTTTGTGGACAGCTTTCCCATGACCGTGAGCGGCAAAGTCCAGAAATTCAAGATCCGCGAACAAGAGATTCGCGAGCGCCACCTGGAAGAAGTAGCCCGCATCCAAACAGCCTAATCGTGAAATCCTCCAGGGCGAGCAGGCATTTCCGAAGCGCCAGCCTCGGAGGATCAGGCAAGAACTTCATCGAAATAGGCAATCGGCAGCAGGGCAGGTGGACTACACTTTTCCTCGTCGAGCCAGCGGATTCGCATTTTTGGAGCCGCCGCGAGGAATTGCGTCAGCGATTACTTTTAGGTCGAAGGGAGAAACAATGCAGAAGCGCAAACTTGGAAAAAGCAATTTGGAAGTTTCGGCCATCGGTCTTGGCTGCATGGGAATGAGCTTTGGCTATGGCCCGCCCATCGATAAACAGGAGGGCATTTCGCTGATTCGGGCGGCCGTCGAGCGCGGCGTCACGTTCTTCGATACAGCCGAAGTGTACGGCCCGTATACGAACGAAGAACTCGTCGGCGAGGCTCTCGCCCCACTCCGGGGGAACGTGGCAATCGCCACGAAATTCGGGTTCAAGATCGAAAATGGCAAGCAGGCAGGACTGGACAGCCGACCGGCGCATATTAAGGAGGTCGCCGAGGCTTCGCTCAAGCGCCTTAAGACCGAGGTCATCGACTTGTTCTATCAGCACCGTGTCGACCCAGACGTTCCGATTGAGGCTGTGGCCGGAGCAGTGAAAGACCTCATTCAGCAAGGCAAAGTGAAACACTTCGGACTTTCTGAGGCGGGCGTGAAGACCATTCGTCGCGCTCACGCCGTGCAGCCGGTCGCTGCCCTGCAGAGTGAATATTCGCTGTGGTTTAGAGAGCCGGAAGCGGAGATTATTCCGACGCTGGAAGAACTCGGAATCGGCTTTGTTCCGTTCAGCCCTCTGGGCAAAGGTTTTCTCACTGGCGCGATCAACGCGGATACAAAGTTCGACAAGACCGACTTCCGCAATGTGGTTCCTCGTTTCACCGAGGAAAACCGGAAAGCGAACCAGGCGTTAGTTGACCTGATTGGCCGGTTCGCACAACAGAAAAAAGTGACGCCTGCACAGATCGCGCTTGCCTGGCTGCTGGCCCAGAAGCCGTGGATTGTGCCGATCCCCGGTACGACGAAGATGCATCGGCTCGAAGAGAACCTCGGAGCCGGGGACGTCGCACTCACACCGGGAGATCTCCGCGAGCTGGAAACTGCGGCCTCAAAGATTGCTGTGCAAGGCGCTCGGTACCCGGAGGCTTTGCAGAAACTCGTAGGCCGCTGAACAATCAGCAGGGTCAGCAGGACTGGCGAGATTCACAAATTGTCGGCAGTATCATGGGAGGAGCGTCGAGATCTCACTGACAGGAGCCATAAACATGAATACACAACCTTCCGCAGCGCAACAGGCATGGGGCGATTTCGCTCCCAAGTTTGCTGAATTGGCCGACAAGGTCCTCTTCGGAGACATCTGGGAACGTAAAGAGCTTTCCAAGCGGGACCGCAGCCTAGCGACAGTGGCGGCGCTCGTTGCTTTGAACCGCACCGATCAGTTGCGGTTCCATCTGCAGAGGGCACTGGAAAATGGGGTTAAGAAACAGGAATTGATTGAGGAAATCACGCACCTGGCGTTTTATTCCGGCTGGCCCACGGCAGTGAATGCCTTAACGGTCGCGAAAGAAGTTTTCTCGAAGTCATGAAGACGATTCCTACGAGGACGGCGTTTGACGCGCCACAGTCTTAGATTAGAAGCCCTCTCGTAAATATCCAAAGCCGTCTGAGATGCCTTTCTCTTCAAGGGTTTCGAGCGTCCCGGACTGTTTATGAGATAAGTTCTAAATAGTTGAAGGCAGGAGAGAATATGCCAGCACGGAAGGATGACTTAAGAGACCGCCTTTCGCGAAATCGCGAAATCAACATCACAGTGACGGGAAGAAAATCGGGACACGCCATCACAAACCCGGTCTGGTTTGTATCAGAAGGCGACAAGCTTTATCTGTTGCCAGTGTCCGGGTCGGATACGCAGTGGTACAAGAACGTGCTGAAGAACCCAGCGATTCGGATCGATGCCGGAGGCGCAGAGGGGACATTCACAGCCGTTCCTCTCACTGATGCCAAACAAGTGCCGCCTGTCATCGAGAAATTCCGCAAAAAGTACGGCGCCGGCGACGTGAAGAAGTACTACTCAAAGCTCGATGTGGCCGTCCTCGCGCAAATGGAGTGATGGAAAACATCGAGACCAATATTCGAAGGACCCGTAAAGAGGAACGCTTTGTAATATGAGACTCCGTGTTCTTTGTGGCCCCATTCTGCTCGTTTCGTACGCCCCAGCTTGCGCGCAAGAACCTAATGCTAACCAGAAAACGTTGCCTACATTTCGCACTGAATCCTCTGCATCTATCATCGAGGGTCATAACGCCCGGACTTACGTTACCGAGAATCACTCATTTCGCTTTGAAGAAGGACTCGGAGACACAGGCAAATACGAAGCAGTCCTTCTCTTAGAGGAGATCTACCACAATGAGCGCACTTCAGGTCTCGAATCCAGCGCAGCTCGCGATCATTGCCCTGCTTCAGAGTCCCAGGCTTTAGCAGTGACTTTTCCCGGCTTGACGACGCTCTTGTTATAGACATAACATCAAAAGGAAATGACCGTACGTAATGGACGAACGGCTGGATGGTTGCTGCTGACGTTCACCTTGCCTACAAAGCGGGCCAGCCAAAGAGTAGAGATTTGGCGAAAGCTGCAGCGGTACGGAACCGTGCCCCTTGGAAATTCGGGCTACCTGCTCCCTACCAATCCCAGCAATGAAGAAAGATTTCAGTGGCTCGCGACGGCGATTCGGAAATACGGAGGTGACGCGTCCGTGGTTCACGTCGAATCGATCGACAACCTCTCAAAAGCTCAGCTAATCGGCCGCTTCACTGAAGCGCGCGCACGGGAATATCAAGAATTGATTCGGGAGCTTCAAGCATTTTCATCGAAAGGTGTGGAAGGAAAGACTAATGGCCGACTCGGCCGGCTGCGGAATCGCTTTCAAGAGATTGTCGAGGTCGACTTCTTCAACAGTCCGCTGCAAGTGCGCGTCAAGGAGTTACTCGAGCACGCGGCCTCATTGCGCGGGCCAGCGTCCGCCGCCCCTACTCGCAAGGTCAACGCGAAGGACTACAAGGGCAGGCTCTGGATCACCAGACCAAGGCCCGGAGTCGATCGCTGTGCGTCTGCGTGGCTAATCCGAAGCTTTATCGACCCCAAAGCACGGTTTGCTTTTGCACCGGAGGACCGTGTGCCGGCTTGCGGCGTGCCATTTGACATGTTTCATGAAGAAGGGTTCGGACACCGTGGCGATGACTGCACGTTTGAGACCCTCACAAAACAGTTTCGCGTCCGCGACCCAAAGGTTGCTGTGATCGGGCAAATGATTCACGACGCAGATCTCGCGGATGACCGGTTTGGCCGTAAGGAAGGTTACGGCGTGGATCAGATATTGAAAGGCTGGGCGCGTCAAGGAACCGCGGACGACGAACTGCTGGAGCGCGGGATGGAACTCATCGAAGGACTCTACCACGCACCACAGAAGTGAATTGAGGAGCAGACGGACGTGTTTAATCATCGTGCGTATTGGAAAACAGGGATAAGCGTGATTTTGATGCTAGCCGCGAGCGTGGCCGCATCGGCGCAGTCGGACCAGCAAAAAACAAGAGTGTTTACGCTCGAAGAAGCAGTGGATTTTGCGCTTAAGAACTATCCGGCAGTGCGGGCTTCGCTCGAACGTCTCCGCTCGGCACAGGCCGGTGTGGGCCTCGCGCGAACGAGCTACTTGCCTCGAACCGAAGTTCTTTGGCAGTCCAATCGCGCGACAGACAACAATATTGCCGGGTTGACGCTGCCAAACTCTGTCATCGCTCCGATTACAGGACCAGTGACCCTGTCGCCGTCGAACCGAAGCGCTTGGGGAAGCGCGGGTGGGCTACTGTTTTCATGGGAGCCTGTCGACTTCGGATATCGCGGAGCGAAGGTCGATGCGGCACGCGCCGTTCAGAGCAGGGCCGGGGTGGAAGCGTCACTGACCCGCCTCGATGTCGGCATTGCAACGGTGAACGCGTACCTCACACTCCTGGCGGCGGAAAAGACCGTCCGTGCCGCGGAGGCGGATGTCGAGCGCCGCGAAACCTTCGCGAAGTCCGTGCACGTCCTTGTAGACAATCAACTTCGTGCGGGTGCAGATGCATCCAGAGCGGATGCGGAACTCGCCCGCGCGCGAGTCAACCTTGCGAGGGCGCAGCAGCAGGAAGCAACGAGCCGCGCGCAACTCGCGGACGTTCTCGGCATTGCTGATGCTACGGTCGAAGTCCGGGAAAGCACTTTGCTCGCCGCACCACCAGCGGCTGCTCCGCCACAAACGCCTATCTCCGCAAACCCCGCCGCGGAAGTGCAACGCGCGCGTGTCCAAGAGTCGCAGTCGCTCGTGCACGCGCTCGATCGCTCGTATTACCCGAAGCTGTACCTACAATCGGTGGTCATGGGACGCGGAAGTGGTGTTGACCCGATGGGCAACTTTCTCGGAGGTACGGAGGGGTTGCGGCCGGATCGCGCGAACTGGGCGGCCGGGCTGATGGTGACATTTCCAGTATCCGACATCTTTTCGATCAAGTTTAAAAAGGCTGCGGAAGCGGCGAACGAACGCGCAGAGGAGGCGCGCTACGACCAGGCGTTGCAAGACCTGACAGGACAACTACACAAAGCCCAAGCCTCACTCGATGGCGCCAGAAAAGTCGCGGAGAACACACCCCTTGAACTCGAAGCTGCCCGCACAACGGAGAACCAGGAACGCGCACGTTATCAAGCTGGACTCGCGACCTTGGTGGATGTTTCTGACGCGCAAAGTTTTCTTGTGCAAGCGGAAATCGATGATGCTCTGGCGCGCCTAGCGGTCTGGCAGAATCTGGCTTCAGTCGCCGCCGCCCAAGGCGACCTTTCGCCTTTTCTGCAATCACTCCATGACAAGACACAAGGAGCGCCATAGCCATGTGGCTCCTTCGCGCTGCGCTCCGCAATCCAATCTCCATCGTCGTCATCGTGATCGGCGTAGCGCTGTGTTCGATTCTTGCCCTTGTGCGCATGCCGATTGATATTTTCCCGAATCTGAATTTGCCGGTGGTTTACGTAGCACAGCCATATGGAGGCATGTCGCCGGCGCAGATGGAAGGCTATCTCGTTTACTACTACGAGTATCACTTCCTCTACATCACGGGCATCGAGTCGGTCGAATCCAAATCTATCCAAAACGTGGGCTTGCTGAAACTGACGTTTCATCCAGGCACCGATATGAGTCAGGCCATGGCTCAAACGGTGGGATACGTGGATAGGGCGCGCGCTTTTATGCCTCCCGGAACTGTCGCGCCATTCATCATGCGCTTTGACGCTGGAAGCGTCCCGGTCGGGTATCTAGTGTTTTCGAGCACGACGCGAAGCGTGGGAGAAATTCAGGATCTTGCGCTCAATCGAGTTCGACCCTTATTCGCCACGCTGCCCGGAGTTTCCGCGCCACCGCCGTTCGGAGGAAATCAACGAACGATTGTTGTTAGCGTTGACCCCGATCGCCTTCGCGCCTACCGGATGGCCCCAGAGGAAGTGATCCAGGCGTTAAACACGGGGAACACGATTGTACCTGCGGGAAATGTGCGGACTGGAGATTTGCTGCGGCTGGCACCGATCAATTCAGTCGTCAGCAATATCAAAGACTTGCAAGATCTTCCGATTCGCACGGGAGCGGGACCCACCGTTTTTTTGAGAGACGTCGGGACGATAGAGGATTCGAGCGACATCATCACCGGCTATGCCGAAGTGAATGGACGCCGCACGGTCTATATTCCCGTAACGAAGCGCGCCGATGCCTCGACGCTGAGTGTAGTCAGTGCAGTCAAAGCCAGCCTCGCGCAATTCCAGTCCGTCGTTCCAGAAGACATCAAGATCGATTACGAATTCGATCAATCCTCGTACGTTCGGAATTCCCTGCTATCTGTCGTGAAGGAAGGTCTCCTCGGCGCCCTCCTAACGGGAGTGATGGTGCTGTTGTTCTTGCGTGACTGGCGGAGCGCCGTAATCGTTGTGACCACGATTCCGTTTGCGCTGCTAACGGCGGTGGTAGCACTTTGGGGAGCAGGCCAGACCATCAACATCATGACTCTGGGAGGCTTGGCACTAGCGGTTGGCATTCTTGTCGATGAGTCCACCGTGGTGATGGAAAACATTCACAGTCACTTGGGGCAGGGGCGAGGGAGAGCAGTGGCGGTCTTGGAGGCAAGTAAGGAAGTGCAGATTCCTCGCCTTCTTGCGATGCTGTGCATTCTCGCAGTCTTTGTTCCTTCCTTTTTCATGACGGGAGTATCGCATTCGCTTTTCGTGCCTCTCTCGCTCGCCGTTGGTCTTGCCATGGCCGCTTCCTACTTCTTGTCGAGTACTCTTGTGCCCGTATTGTCAACGTGGATTCTGAATGAGCACGCACCGGAAGCAGAGGATACGCCTTCGTCGCTCCACCGAGTGCGGAACATGCTCGGCCGCATTCTGAACCGGCTCACGGCAATTCGGGGACTTGCAGTTTCGGCGTACGTTCTCGGTTCAATTTTGGTGGTTGTCCTGCTTGGGCCGTACCTGGGAAGAGAGATTTTTCCGCGCGCTTCCTCGGGTCAACTTCTTCTGAGGTTCCGAGCGCCGACCGGGACCAGAGTGGAAACTACGGAACGACTCACGCTTGGTGTGCTCCACTCGATTCAAGAAGCAGCTGGTCCAGGGAATGTCGCGATCTCTTTAGGGTATGTGGGCGCGATTCCGCCCAGCTATCCCATCAATGCGATTTATCTTTGGAGCAGCGGTCAGCATGAAGCGATGTTGCGCGTGGCTTTGAAACCGGAATCCAACATTAGCGTGGACGAGTTCGAGGAACGCTTGCGAAAGCTCTTGCCTGACAAATTTCCCGGCTGCCAGTTTTCTTTTGAAGCTGGAGACATTGTGACCCAGATCATGAACTTTGGAGCTCCTACGCCCGTGGAAATCAATGTCAGCGGACCTGACCTCGGCGCCGATCGCGCTTTTGCCGCGAAGGTTCGCTCGGAAGTAGCCAAGATTGGCGCGCTCCGCGACCTTCAGTATGACGAACCTCTCGATTATCCGAGCATAGACATCAACGTAGACCGGGAGCGCGCCGGCCAGCTAGGGGTCACTACTGGAAGTGTTGGGCGATCATTCCTTGCGGCCACGTCCTCTAGCCGTTTCGTCGCGCCGAACTTTTGGGCGGATCCGAGGTCCGGAGTCGCATATCAAGTGCAGGTCCAGGTTCCTCAATCCGATGTGACTTCGATTCAAGACGTAGAACATATTCCAGTGATGCAGGGAACGGCTGAGCATCCGCTCATGGGTGACGTAGCTCAGGTGGGCTATGGGACTGTCGTTGGCGAATATCACCGACTGAACGGACAGCGAATGGTGACGCTCACGGCGAATGTCTCGGGGGAGGACCTGGGCCGCGTTTCAGGCGATCTGGAGGCTGCGATCAACCGCGCGGGGGCCACCCCTCGCGGAGTGAAGGTCACTGTGCGAGGCCAAATCGGTCCAATGAAGCAGACATTGACCAACCTTGCTGTTGGGTTGCTGCTCGCGGTTCTCGTGATTTACCTGCTGCTGGCGGCAAAGTTCCAATCACTTAGGCTAGCGTTTGTGGTGCTGTCTGCCGTCCCTGCGGTCATTTGTGGAGTGCTTTTCATTCTGCTAGTTACTCGCACGAGTCTAAACATTCAGTCGTTCATGGGAGCGATTATGGCCATCGGGGTTGCCGTGGCGAACGCGATTTTGTTGGTCACATTCGCGGAGGAATATCGTCGGGAAAGAAATGCGTCTACTGCTGCTGCGATTCATGGGGCGAGAACGCGTATGAGGCCGATCCTGATGACCAGCATGGCGATGATTGCTGGAATGGTCCCCATGGCTCTGGGTATTGGTGAGGGAAGTCAGCAGACGGCTCCTCTTGGTCGCGCGGTCATCGGAGGCTTGCTCTTTGCTACGGCGGCCACGCTTTTGATTCTTCCGCTCGTGTTTTCCTTGGTGCAAGAACGCGCCGGCGTCAAGTCGCCATCTCTTGATCCCGATGATCCAGCTAGTGCCTTCGCGAGAAATTCAAATCCACTGCCCGGAGGAGCGGCATGACGCAAGTCCGGATTCCGTTGGTTTTGATCCTTGGCACGACACTTACCTTTTGCACCTCGTGCGGCACCAATTCGGGCTCGAGCACCAGCGCTCAGGGAACGACGTCGCCTACACCAACCGTCGAAGTGGCTAAGGTTACGTCAAAGAAGCTGTCCATAGCGACGCGGTTACCAGGAGAACTTCAGGCATACGAGGCCGTGGCTGTTTTTCCAAAAGTCACAGCCTATGTGGATTCGATCAGCGTGGATCGCGGGTCACGTGTGAAGGCCGGGCAGTTGATGGCTCGGTTGGTTGCTCCGGAAGTCGCGGCACAGCGCGCTGAAGCACAGTCCAAACTCCAGGTCGCCGAGGCGCAGCGTGCGGAGGCGGAAGCCAAGCTCGCATCTGATCAAAGTACCTATGACCGCCTGAAGAGCGCTTCCGCGACGCCCGGAGTGGTTGCCGGAAATGATTTGGAGATCGCCCAGAAGGGCACCGAAGCAGACCGTGCGCGACTCGAAGCGCTCCGCCAGAGCGCGGAAGCGGCGAAATCGGCACTAAAGTCGGTCACAGAAATCGAAGAGTACCTCCAAGTGCGGGCTCCTTTCGACGGCATTGTGACGGAACGGAACGTGCATCCGGGATCTCTTGTGGGGCCTGCAACAAGTAGCTCGGGAGCGGCCATGCCGATGCTACGGGTCGAAAAGACCGCTAGACTCCGGCTCGTTGTTCCTGTCCCAGAGAAATATCCGACGGGCATCAACGTCGGAAGCAAGGTTGAGTTCAGCGTTCCTGCCTTCCCCAGTCAGACATTCGCGGGGACGATTGCCCGTGTCGCTCATTCCGTGGACGTGAAAACGCGGACCATGCCGGTCGAACTAGACGTGAACAATTTGGACGGGCGTTTGAGTTCCGGGATGTTTCCTGAAGTCCTTTGGCCGGTGCGGCGGACCGAACCTACTCTCTTCGTTCCAACGTCTGCGGTTGCCAGAACCACAGAGGCTACGTTTGTCATCCGTATTCGAGGGGGAAACACCGAGTGGGTAAACGTCCAAACTGGCGAACTGGACGGCAAGTCCATCGAGGCATTTGGCGGTCTACACGAAGGTGACGAAGTGGCGGTGCGGGGGACCGACGAACTGCGCGCCGGGACTCATGTCGTGACAAAGCAAGTTACTGAGGCCGCCACGGGGAAGTAGGGCAGGGACAGATTTCACCAGCCAATTAACACAGGAGGTGTTTGATGTTAGGAATCATGAAACGTACGACGCTTGCCACGCTGGCTTGTCTTGTTTTTTGGTCTGTATCTGGGTATGCGCAGGAAATTCCGACCGACTACCAGGAAGTTCTGAAATCCCTCGAACGCAAAGGGGACTTCAAGGACGGAGTGCTGAAGGTCAATATTCCCCGCAACGATCTCAAGATGACCGTCCAAGGGATATCGACACCAACTCCGTTCGGGTTCGGCGGATGGGTTGCGTTTACAAAGACAACGGATGGCAACGAAGTGATGATGGGCGACTTGGTGTTGCTTCAGGATGAGGTAAATCCCGTGATGTCCGCCCTCCTCGACAACGGAATCGACGTGACGGCCCTGCACAATCATTTCTTCTGGGATGAGCCGCACGTGTTCTATATGCACGTGCACGGAATGGGAAAGGCCGCGGACCTGGCGCGTCGAGCGAAGCCGGCTTTCGATTTAATCGGCCACGTGAAGCCAACTGCTGTAACCCCGGCCGCCACGGGTGGTGCGGCGATTGACACCGCGAAGATCGCTCAAATTGTGGGGCACACTGGTGAGCAATCGGGCGCAGTTTACAAAATCACGGTTGGACGGAATGACATTGCGATGAAGGATCACGGCGCCGCGATAAGCGCCCGCATGGGACTGAACACGTGGGCTGCCTTATATGGCACACAAGAAGATACCGTAGTTGCAGGCGACATAGCCATGCTGGAAGGCGAGCTGACTCCCGTCCTAAAAACACTGCGGAAAAATGGCATCGATGTAGTAGCGATTCATCATCACATGACGGAAGAGAAGCCCTTGGTGATCTTCCTGCACTACTGGGGTCGTGGTCCCGCGGATAAACTCGCGAATTCCTTTAAGGCCGCTCTCGATGAACTGGGCAAGGGCGCGTCTTCGCATTGATGTAAGGAGGAGAGTTAACGATGCAACCGCGAAAATTGTTTTGGCGACTTGCAGCTCTGACGGTACTTGTCCTGCCTTCCGTTTTCGCTACAGAGGCATCCGGTCAGACACTGAAACAGATGACAAAGTTCGACCTCCCGGGACCGGGAGGAAAGCGGTTCGACTATCTGACGATTGATGAGGACGACCACTATTTGATCTCCGCGCATCTCGCCGCCGACCAGACATACGTGATCGACCTAGCGACCAACAAGGTGGTCGCAACCGTTACGGACACGCCCGGTGCCGAAGGCGTTGAGTACGTTCCCGAACTGAAGAAGTTCTATACCTCGAACGCCCATGACAACACGATTGGCGTGGTGGACCTGAAGCAGATGAAGGTCGTCAAGAAGCTGAAAACAGAATCGAAGCCCGACGGCAGTGCTTACGCTGCTCCCTTTCACAAACTGTACGTTTCGGATGAGCGAGGGAAAGCGGAAGCAATCGTCGATGTAAACAAAGACGAGATCGTGAAGACTCTGCACTTTGACAGCGAAACGGGGATGCCGCAATACGATCCCGTGGCGCG
>Ga0075436_100001437_pt1 | contig 16203 bp, 12 predicted proteins | sample RhiMethybrSRZTD5_FD_75303 | JGI IMG/M metagenome (GOLD analysis project Ga0075436, IMG submission 75303) | Populus rhizosphere microbial communities from Tennessee, USA - Rhizosphere MetaG P. TD hybrid SRZTD5 | ecosystem: Host-associated > Plants > Roots > Rhizosphere > Soil | place: USA...
GTACCCAGGGGCAATGCGGTTCGTATCCGGTTGTCCATCAACGGCTTCAGCGTAAAATCCGCTGCTTACTTCCGTCGTACATACAAATAGAGCATTGAGGTTTAGCGGTAGACGCCGTTAACATATACCTTGAAGGAGGGGCTAATGGACTTGATCACCTTGGTTGGCACCCTGATCTTTGTGGTGCTCGCCGCCGGATTCGGCATCTTGTTCGCTAGGCTGACCGCGCGTGATCGCCTCAGCCTCCCGCTTGAAGAATGGGAAGGCATCTTCTCGCCTTCCCGATACAAAGCCATGGAGCGGCTGCTGGATGAAGCCGACGAGAAGTTCCTGTGGTCGCATCAAAAATTCAACCGCGAGAGCGATAAGAAGTTCCGCCGCAAACGCGTGAAGATCTTTCGCGGCTATATGCAGCAACTCTCGGAAGATTTCACGCGCATCTGCAAAACCCTGAAGGTGATGATGGTCGAGTCCAAGGTGGACCGCCACGATCTCGTGGGAATCATGCTGAAGCAGCGGTTCACTTTCACCATCCTCATGATGACGGTGGAAGTAAAGCTGACGTTGTATAGCCTGGGGTGGGCCCAGGTGGACGCCCAGGCCTTGCTACAACCGTTGACCGCTCTGCGCTCGCAGTTGCAGATGCTCGCCGCGATGGCCGACCCGTCGCTCAGCCCATCGAACGCGTAAGGCTCAGAATCTCGATTTCTGCGTGCTGCGCGTCTATCGCGACTGCCGCGGCATAGCCATCGGCCAGAGCCAACTCGTGTATGAAAAATCGATCGAACGACGGGTGGGCTGGGCACTTAACGGCCGGCTCGGCCGCGAGCCGGACGTCAACCGCGGCCGGCGGCACCGACAATCCCAGCCCCGCGCACTTCAGGACGGCTTCTTTGATGGTCCATAGCCGGTAGAAATCCTGCAAACGCCGCTCGGGCCGTAATTTGCGCAGCCTCCCATACTCCGCCGCGGAATAATAGCGCCGCGCGAGATCATCCACCGGGCAATCGGCGCGAATCTGTTCGATATCGATTCCCACTTCGCAGAAATCCGAGAGCGCGATCGCGGCGTAATCACCGGAATGCGAGACGTTGAAAAATATTGGAGCGGCCACGCTCGGCTTCTGATTGTCTGATTCCTCGATCGCCAGATCCTCCGCCCGAGTGCCAGTACAATCCGCCAGAATCCGCCGCAGCGATGCCCTCCCCGCGATGTAGCGCCGGCGATCTTCTTCGAATCGGTATCGTGCGGCCCGCTCCTGTTCCAGCGGGCTCAGGATAGCACCCGCCCCAAGGCAGTCGAAGGTCGTGGTGTTGATTCTGAAGATCTTAACTGTGGAATTAATATGTCATTCCTTTTCCGCGATGATATCACCCGCGAAAACCAGTCAGCGGCTAGGGTGATGGAACGAACCAAAAAAATCGCCGACGGAAACGATCAGGTGTTATACTGCTGCACCCAGGAGGCCAATATGTCCACGAGAGTGTCGGCGTGTGTTGTCATCGCCTGGATGCTGATCGCATCACTGGCCTATGGCCAGTCGATCTTCGCAACCCTGACCGGCGAGGTATCCGATCCCTCAGGTGCGGTGGTGCCGAGCGCCAAGGTGCATCTGCGCAATGAGAGCACGGGTTCTCTCCGCGACACGGTGACTAACTCTGATGGTTACTTCACCTTCGCCTCGCTGGCCGCGGGTGACTTCACGTATGAGCTCACCGTCGAGGCCCAGGGCTTCGTGATCTACAAGGCATCCGGCATCGCCTTGGGCGGAGGCGAGAAGCGCAACATCAACCTCACCTTGAAGGTCGGTCCAACGACGGAATCCGTTGAAGTCACGGCCAACGCGGAAACGCTCACTACAGTGGACTCGGCCGAAAAGTCGGCCAGTTTAACGACCAAGGAATTGCAGAGCTACGTGCAGGTGGGGAGCAATGCGGCCGAGTACATCAAGATTATGCCGGGGTTCGCTCTCAACAACGGCACATCGAATAAAGCGAACTACGACGGTCAAGTCATCGGCATCAACGGCAACGGCGACGCCGGCAGCCAGAGTCCGCTGAATAACGCATTCTCTTACAACGGATTGCCCTCCAACTCGCTGGACATAACGGCGGACGGAGCACACGTCTCGGATCCGGGTTGCAACTGCGACACCCCCGTGAATCCGAACTCGGACATGATCGCCGAGTTCAAAGTGCAGATGTCGAATTTCAGCGCTGAGAACCAGAAAGGGCCCATCGTGGCCAGTTCGGTGGCAAAGTGGGGCACCAATCAGTTCCACGGCTCGGGTTTCTTTTATGCCAGAAACTACGTATTAAACGCCAACGACGCACTGAACAACGCGACCCAAACGGCACGGCCGCAAAACAAGTACTACTATCCGGGCGGCACTATTGGCGGTCCTATTCTGATCCCGGGGACGGGCTTCAATAAGAATCGCAACAAGCTGTTCTTTTTTACGGGCTTCGAATATTTCTACCAGGTGCTGGACACGGGCCTGCTTCGCGCGACGGTTCCGACCCCAGGTATGTTGACGGGCAACTTCTCGCCCTCCGAAATCGCGAAAATCGGCCCTTACACCGCTTCGGGCGGCCCTCCGGGACAGCTCAGCCCCGCCGCGCAGGCTCTGTTCCCGGGTGGAATCATGCCGGCCAGCCAGATCGACCCAAACATGGTGGCCTTGATGAAGTTATACCCGGCAGCCAATCACACGCCTACCCTAGACCAGCCCTACAACTATATTCAGTCGGAAATCTTCAACCAGAACAACACGCAATGGATGTCGCGTGTTGACTACAACATCAGCGACAACACCAAGCTGTTCGTGCGCTACAACCTGCAGCGCGAGACGCAGCTGTTTCCGGTTGGGTATTGGTGGCGCAACACCGATCAGGTTCCTTATCCGACCCCGCTCGCAGGTAAGAATCTGTCCGATTCGGTGACCGCGTCTTTAACCCACGTCTTTAGCCCGTCGATGACCAACGAGTTCGTCTTCGCGTACACGTACATCGGCTTCCCGACTTATTTCCAGGATCCGAAGAAGGTAGACCGGGCGACGGTAGGATTCAACTATCAGGGACTCTATAAGAATGGCGTGTCGCAGATTCCGTCGTTTGGCGCCTGGGGTTCGGCTGAAGCAGCCCTGATCTTCAATCCCGCCGGCGGCTGGGAAACTACTGGCGCCAACTATCATTACGCCACCAAGTACATGCCGAGCTTAAGCGATACGGTGTCGAAAGTTTGGGGCACACACACCGTTAAGGCTGGTTTCTTCTGGGAATATATCCGGAACGCCGAACCCCTCAGCAATTCCACTAACGGCACTATCATCGTCGCGCCCTCTAATGCGTTCACGTACGGTAATTTGTACGCCGACATGGTTACGGGTAACATCAGCGGCGAGTATGACGAGACCAATTACAATCCCCACGACGACACGGCTTACAACACCTACGAGGCATTCGTGCAGGATTCGTGGAAGGTTACTAAGAGGCTGACACTGGACCTTGGCGTCCGCTTCACCCACTTCCAGCCCTGGACGGATCGGAATGGGTTTGGCATGGCCATCTTCGACTATTCCAAGTACAGCCCAACCTGTGCGCCCACGGACTACTGCGGATTCCTGTGGCACAAGCGTGACCCGAGCGTGCCCATGGGCGGCTTCCCCACCCGCGCACTCTTCTACCAGCCGCGCTTCGGCCTGGCCTACGACATCACCGGCAGCGGTAAGACCGTCATCCGTGGCGGATGGGGCCGTTACTACTACCACCAAGGCAACTTCGGCGGTCCGCAAGACCTGGGCGAAGCAGTGTACAGCGTCGCCTTAACTCCGGCCACTGTAGGCCACAATCTGTTTGCCAGGAACCTCGACTCACTCAATTTCTCGAGCGCGGCTTTATCTCCGTCAGTAGTGGACAGCAAGGATGATAAGCAGCCATATACAGACAGCTACACCTTTACCGTTTCGCGGCGCCTTCCGTGGTCGAGCATGTTGGAGGTATCGTATGTGGGCAACCAGACCCGCGACATCCCGAGCTCGGGAAACGGCGCCAGCTTGAACCTTGGCACCAAAAACATCAACCTGGTTCCGGTGGGCGCCATGCTGTCGTCGAACAATGGCGGCGCGGATCCGAACACTCTCAATCCGGACGCGTTCCGGCCGCTGCAGGGCTTCTCAAATTTGTACCTCGCGACCAATAACGGATGGGCAAATTACAACGCGGTGCAGGCGACCTGGATACGCACGAAGGGACGATACACCATCAATCTGAATTACACGTACGGCAAGGCCTTGGGGATCGTGAACGTCGCCGACCAGTTCAACCTGAACAACGACTATGGCGTGCAGCCGGCCAACCGCACACACATCATCAACGCCGCCTACTCGGTGGAGCTGGGCAACTTCACGCGCAACAAGATCGGTGGCGGCGTCATCAACGGCTGGCAGCTCTCCGGCATTACGCAGTGGCAGAGCGGCGCCAACCTGACAGGCTTCAGCGGAGGCGCCAACTTCGGCATGAACCTCAACAGCTACGCGGTACCCAGCACCGGTTTCGTGGCCAGCAACGTGTCTCTTCTGGGGACGCCGAATATCCAGCTCAACCCGATCCTGACCTGCAATCCGACGTCGGGTCTCGGGCACAATCAGTTCATCAACCCGAGCTGTTTCAGTTTCCCGACACAAGTGGGCCAGAACGGCCCGACCGAGCTTCCGGTGATCTACGGCCCGGCATTCTTTAACTGGGACCTGGGGTTGTTCAAGAACTTCCAGATCAGCGAATCGAAGAAACTGCAGTTTCGTATCAACGGGTATAACTTCCTGAATCACCCGTTGTGGTCGTTCAATGGGAGCAATCTGACGCTCGGCTTCGACCCGACCACCGGGCAGATAAATACGCCGAACTTCGGAACGGTAACCGACAAGCAGGGCCGGCGTATCGTTCAGCTCGCGGTCAAGTTTTTCTTCTAGTACGCGGGCGACAAGGAGTCTGGCCGAACCCGGCGCGGCGCGTTTGCCCTTATTCCTGCCGCAGCGCCACCACGGGGTGTACATTCGTCGCGCGGCCCGACCCGGCTGTGGCACCGGCTGTCGCGAAAATGAACAGAATCGGTACCCCCCTCTTGTCGCGCCACCCCTGGCCGCCGTATGATACCATTCCGTCAATTTGGAGGAGGGTGATCAATGAAAGCTGTCCTGCTTGCCTTATTGTTGGCCGGGGGCGCGCTCGCCCAGCGTCATAAAGTCAACATCAATACCGAAACGCCCGAGGGCCAGGCGCTGCAGGCGATCGGCCAGGAATCGGACGACGCCAAGAAGATCGCGATGTTCGAGAAGTTCACGCAGGACTATCCCAAGAGCGAAAACCTGGCGTGGGCCTACTCCGAGATGCAGCCGCTGTACACCAAGGCCAACCAGCCGGACAAGGCCATCGAGATCGGCGACAAACTGATAGCGCTGGACGCCGAGGATCTGGAGACGGCGCTCGCGACGCTCAAAGCCGCGGAGGCGAAGAAGGATCCCGACCTCGTGAAAAAGTGGGCGAACGCCACGGGCGGCATCGCGCAGAAGGTGATCGCATCGCCGCAGCCCAAGGAAGAAGACGAGGTCGAGGAGTGGAAGAAGCACGTGGCCTTCGCCAAGCAGGTGAACACGTACTCCGAGTACGCGCTCTACGCCATGGCGCTCCAGACTACCGATCCGCGCAAGAAGGTCGACCTGGTGGAAGCCCTCTACGACCGCAATCCGCAGAGCCAATACATGGGGCAACTGCTGCCCGTGGCTTTGCAGGCGTTCCAGCAGATTAATGACACAGACCGGGCCACCGCGTTCGCCGAAAAGGTGCTGGCGAAGGAGCCGAACAACGATGACATGCTGCTGGTGGCCGCCAATGGCTACCTCCAGAAAGGCAAGGAGCCGGACAAGGTCATAGCTTATTCCGGGAAACTGGCCGAAGACATGAACAGCAAGACGAAGCCCGACGGCGTCAGCGATGCCGATTGGGACAATCGGAAGAAGACCATCATCGGACTGGCCCACTACATGCCCGGCAAGGTGTACTTCAACCAAAAGAAGTACGGCCCGGCGGACAAGGAGCTGCGCACGGCGCTGCCGCTGGTTGAAAACAACGCCGCGTTAAAGCCGGAAGTGCTGTTTCTGATTGGCTTCGCCAACTACAAGCTGGAGAATCCTGTGGAAGCGCTGAAGTACCTGCAACAGTGCGCGGCCATCCGGAGCCCGTTCCAGGCGCAGGCCGCCAAGAACGTCACGGTGATCAAGAGCCAGTACCGCGCCGTGAAATAGGCGGTTATTTGGGTGCGGGTAACTTCAGGATGCCCGCTTGGCGGTAAACTCGACCGAGCGCTCGGCGCCCTCGCGCTGCCGGGTGAACTTGATCTCGTCGCCCGAAACTTTGCCCTTGTATAGCAGCTTCATCTGGTTGCCGTTAAATTCCATCACCTGAGTGAAGGAGATGTCGTCACCGTCGATTTTGCCGTCAGAAATGGGCATATCGCCGCGCCGTCCGCTAACGGAGCCGGTGAGCTGATCGCCGTCCACCTTGAAGGTAAAGGTGGCTTCACGGGTTTCGCCGCCCCGGCCCGGCATTTGGGCCACCCACTTGCCGCTTACGTCGGCCGCGAAAACGGCCACCGCCGCCAGCAGCAGAAGAAATATCACACTCGTGAAACGGTACATTCTCATATAACTATAAGATGGCAAACGGCCGACAAATGTTACATATGAGAGGAGGAGACTGTTTATGACGCTTGCCACACGCGCCCGTCTGCGGGGCCTGGCCGTTCTGCTGGCGGCCGTGGCGCTGTATGCACAGGTTCCACAGCCGCTCGCGACCTTCAGGGGCACGGTTCAGGAAATGGATGGCAAGACGCTGACGCTGGAGGTTGAGGGATCCAATCCGCTGCCATTCGTTTGCACCCACAAGACCCGGTACTATGACGGCAACCAGAGGATCAAGGCGTCCGATATCAAGCCCGGCGACCACGTTTCCATCGACAGCAAGCGCTATCCCGACGGCGAACTGGAGGCCATTAACATCCGGCTGGAGCACCAGAAGCCTTCCTGAAATGCAAAAACGCCGGGGCTCGTGTGAGCGCCCGGCGTCGGTTCAGAGGAGAATTCGTGCGATCAGTTGTCGCCGTCGCGCCGCTTGAGCGTGGGCCGCTCGTCCTGATCCTTAGGCGCCTTCTTGTCGTTGTTCTCGTCGTCGATGGTTCCGCTCGGGTTGCGGCGCAAAGTGGGCCGGCTGCCATCGTCCTTCTTGGTATCGATGCGGCGGCGGTTGTGCAGCATCGCCAGGCGGCCTTTCACGTCGTTGAACTCAGAGGTATTCACGACGTATTCCGGCTTGTCCTTCAGGATGGTGGCGATGTTCTTTTGAGCCGCCTTGATGCGGTCATCCGTCATAGGGTGGGTCGAGAAGACCTTGGACAGCGTTCCCGGTTTTTTCTTCTCGAGCGTCTGGATTTTTTCGAAAAAGTCGACAAACGACGTCGGATCGTAGCCGGTCTTGTACATGTACTCCAGGCCCAGCATGTCGGCTTCGGACTCAAATCCGCGCGAGAACGTCAGGAATCCCAAGGGAATCGCGAGGCCTGCGCCCTGGCGGATGGCGTACCCGGTCCAGCCGCCCATGAAAATCAGCGGAATGGAAGCGATGTTGATGATCTCTCCGCGAGTCGCTTGACGCGTACCGTGCCGGGCGGCCACATGCGCGATCTCGTGCGCCATGACACCAGCCAGCTCAGATTCGCTGTCGGCTTTGAGGATCAGGCCGGAGTTTACGAAGAAGAATCCACCGGGCAGCGCGAACGCGTTCACCTCTTCGGAATCGAGAACCTTGATGGTGAAGGGAACCTTGGCGTCGGAGTTGCGCACCAGGTTCTGGCCCACGCGGTTTACATATTCGGCGATCACCGGGTCGTCTACCAGCTTGGCCTGCCGCTCGACCTCCTGCGCCAGCTGCTTTCCGAGCGCGATCTCCTTCTCGAGCGAGTAGAAGTTTACTCCCTTGCCGACGTCGCGGTTGCCGATTTCATCGGGATCTTTCTTTTTGTTGTCGGCAAACGAGGCCGGCGCGACGAGTGCAACGGCCAGCAAAATAGCAGAAGACGCGACCGAGAACCGCTTCATCGGAATGTACCCCTTACTTGCATTATAAGCCCGGACGGACCACTACCTTAAGTATTGATAACGTCCTGGGAGAGGGAACGGTTTCTTAGCAGACGCAATAATTTACAGCCAGTCGTTGCGCCGCTGGAGGGTAGGCCGGTCGTCACCTTCGTTTTCCGAGGATTGCGGGTCGTCAATGGGCTTTTGAGCACCCGGGGCGCGATGTAGGGTAGGCTTCGCCGGATTTGCAGCATCCCGCTTTTGCTGGCGATGCAAGGCGATCATGCGGCTGCGCATTTCGTTGAATTCAGACGTGTTGACGACATATTCAGGCTTGGGGGGAAGGATTTCCGTGATGTTCTTCTGCGCCATCTTGATGCGGTCGAAGGTCATGGGGTGGGTAGCGAACACCTTAGCCACGGCGCCCGGCTTGGTCTTCTCGAGCGATTCGATACGCTCGAAGATGTCGATCGAGGCGGTGGGGTCGTAGCCCGCTTTGTACATGTACTCGAGGCCCAGCAGGTCGGCCTCGCCTTCAAACTGGCGCGAGAAGCTGAGGAAAGTCATCGGGATACCGATGCCGACGCCCTGGCGAACGGCGTATCCTGTCCAGCCGCCCATCAGGACCAGCGGGATGGTGGCCAGGTTGGCGATCTGCTCGCGCGTCTGCTGGCGGGTCGAGTGGCGAGCGGCCACGTGGCCGATCTCGTGGGCCATGGCACCGGCCAGTTCGGCTTCCGTCTCAGCCAGCCGGATCAGCCCGGAATTCACGAATACGTAGCCGCCGGGGAGCGTGAAGGCGTTGACCGAATCGGAATCAATGACCTGAAAGCTCACCGGGATCCTGGCGTCGGAGTTTCGTGCCAGGTTCTGGCCGATGCGGTTGATGTACTCGCCCAGGATCGGGTCGTCTACCATGCGGGACTGCTTCTGCACCTCGAGGGCAAGCTGCCGGCCCATGGCCATTTCTTTTTCGATGGAGTAGAAGTTGACGCCCTTGCCGACGTCGCGATCGCTGATCTCGCTGGGATCTTTCTTCTTATCCCCGGCAATGCACATGGTTACGAGCAAAGGGATTAGCGCGAGGATCGTGAGCCGGCTACGCATGGCGATCTGCTGATTAGCGTAACATACGGGCTGCGCCGGGTTTCGGTTACGCAAAAGTTTGACAAATCTTTCACATTGGTGGCTAACGATTACCTTTTGGACCGGCGCTTAGAATCAGACTCCCTTGCGCCAGTCCTTATCTGTATTGCTCTTGAGTTGAATCGTCAACGAACCGTCGGGATTCAGCGGCTGCGCGCAGGCCCATCGGATGGGGTGATGGACACCGGCTTTGGCTTTGATCTCGCCGCGCAGGATGAGCTTTTGGCCGTCCATGCCGGGCGGGAGGATGAACGACGCCTGGCGGATTTTTCCGCCGTGGGGATGGCCGGCGTCGAGCGAGCCGCTCTGGCGGAATTTGCCGTCCTGGCTTTCGATGGTGATGCGAAGGACACCCGGGATTCCGGCGACGCCGCTGTTCGCGAATCCGACGATGATCTCGGCCGTGCCGTAGCGCTTGCGCTGCCAGATCCACGCGGGGCGGACGCGATAGCCCATGCGCCGCTGCAAGGCGCGGAAGCCGTTCGGGTACCGTTCGTTATAGCGCGCGAGGTTGTCGGCTTCGGTCCACAGCGACCAGTAGTTCGCGCCCATATCGAGCACGTGGAGCATGCAGTTTTCACGCAGATTGACGCCCGCCGCGTCGACCGCGATGGTGTTCACGTCGTAATCGCGGTTGAATCCGTCCTCCATGACGACGGGGAGCCATGCCGGGCGATTCGCGAGCTCCTCGATCTGGATGGGCTCCTCAACCAAGACGCTGTCGGAGCGCAGCCAGCAGCCGGCGCGCACGGCCAAATCGGTGACCTCGCGGTTGCCGACGTTGCTGATATCGGGCTGCGTGTTCACCGCGAGCGGCGTGCGCTTCCAACTTTCGATCTGCAACTTTGTCATAGCGACGAAGGTTTTTTCGGCGAGGACGTAATCCCGAAACGGATTAGGCAAGTCGCTGGTATGGCTTTCCCCCCAGAAGCCGTACTGCATCAGGTCTATCCACTCGATGAGCGGATTGGAATCGAGCTCCACCGCTAGTAGCTCGTTTAACTCGCGAAAAGCATTTTGAAATTCCGGATGATCGTAGCGCGGCTCGATAGCATCGAACGGGCGTCCGCGGCGCTCGAGTTTGCCGATTTTGGCCAAAGGAACGCGATCGTGCAGAAAGTCCGGCAGGGCGATCTTTTCCGGCTGGATCTCCGGATTCGAGAGTTGCACGCGGAACGCGACGCGCAAGCCGCGCTGCCGGGCGGCATCGAGCGTGAGCTTCCAGATGGGATGCAGTTCGAGGCGGCCAGGGCGGCTCTGGACGTCGCGCCAGTCGCAGCGGATATAGAGCACGTCCACGAAGGGCAGCGAGGAGATCTTGTCCACGTGCCGCTCGATGTTTTCGGCGCCACGGCGCGCGGCGAGCGACGGCCCGTTCTCTTCCCACGTGTAACCGACGAGGCCGAGGCCCCAGTTACGAATGGGCTGATCGGAGGGCGTGGTCGCGGCGATAGTGAACCATCCTTCGTCCTGATCGATGCCGAACGGGCCCTGGTTGAGACGATCGGTGACCGCGGGGCCGGGGCCGAAATCATACCCATCCCAGCGGTGCGGAGGAACGTCGGCCAGCGCGAGAGCCGGCGCGGCGCCGAGCAGGAATCGGCGGGAGATTTTCATATCGCTACAGATAGACGGCATGGCCAAGCATTGCAGTCAAACCAAAAAACAAATGGTAAAACGCTTCCACTTTCGAAAGGATCACCGAACCTTCTATGGCACCTCGCGCTCGCCCATACAAACGGAGCCGGAATGTGGTGTCCGCCAGGCCAAAGTCGAAGTGATCCTGCAGGATCTGACGAGCCGCGCTGTTAGCAGATAGATAAATCACGTGCGCCAGCCTACGATCGATTGGTTCGAACCAGAACGCAAGGCCAACAGCTTCGTTGTCCGGAATATTCGCGGCCGCCTTGCCCTGATAGGGAGAGGTTGGGTCCAACGTCACCCTGCGCCTCTGGTAATGACGTACTCCCCATGCGGGTGCGCGGGTATCTACGTACTTCCATTCTGATAAGGCCGCCGGCATAGCCCTCGGTCCGCCAGTCCCGCGCATTCGCGCCAACACCGTGCGCAGGTATGCTCCGTCTGTCGCGACCAGCACTACATTGTTCCGAGGAAACCCAACGAATGTAGTCCAGATATCGTTTTCCTGAGCTTCTTCGAAGACGGCAATCGGCGCGCCCTCGAATTGTTCAAATCGTTTGGCGGTATTCACGGCACTCTTCATGAAAGAGTCGGCGTCCAGAGTTATATTGTTCAAGACAGCTATCGCGCAACCCTCATAGAGCATCTCGCCCAATCCGGCTGGTGGTCTGAAGCTGCGGGAGCCTTCGACTGCGATGGCCACTGTATAACCATTGAGAAAGCTCTTCAAGCCGCCATTCTTGAGTGCATACAGGCCCAGAGCGAACATTTTCGTTCGTAGTGCCAATTCTCTGAGGGGCAGTTCCCGCTGCAGCGACTTATCGTCCGAAGACGCATCGAAATCGGGCACAGGGAAAGGGCCGTTTGCCGCAATGATGGTCTCCGTATCACCGGGCAGCCAGGAAAGGACTTCGTCCAATGTCGGCTGCAACTGACGACGCTGGGGCCCCTTGTCCGCCGTCTGCCCAAAGCACGCAAAGACGTACAAGTTGGCGGCACCGAGGCACGCAATTAGCCGTTTTGTGGAGCCTTTGTAGATGAGTCGATTATACGTCCAGGCAGGAACTCGCAAATCGCGGAGCAACTCCATGGTCGCCAGTTCGTAGGTCTGCGAGTGGGGAAAAGGTCCCCCAAATTAAGAGATCATATTAGAGAACCATGAGCTATCTGGCAACCACTGCTTCCGCTCCGATCTGGCAACAGTATCAGGATCAGTTCCCCGTTCGCGAGCAACTGATTTATCTGAACCACGCCGGCGTGACGCCGCTATGCCGGCGGGCGGCGGAGGCGATGAAGCATCTCTCGGATGACGCGCTCGGGTTCGGCAGCTTTCATTACGACGAATGGGTCGCGGTGTATGCGGGACTGCGGCGCGCGGCGGCGAAATTAGTGGGCGCGGAGGCCGCGGACATCGCCATCGTGAAAAACACGTCGGAGGGTATCGCGACCATCGCGATGGGATTCGACTGGCGCGCGGGCGATAAGATCGTGGCCTTCGACGAGGAGTTTCCGGCGAACTACTATCCGTGGAAGCGGCTGGAGGCGAGGGGCGTGCGGGTCGAGTGGCTGTCGGTTTTCGATCCACTTGAGAAAATCGACGCTGCGTGTGAAGGCGCGCGTTTGCTGGCCATCAGCTTCGTGCAGTATCTGAGCGGCTACCGTGCGGATCTTGAGGCGATCGGCGAAATCTGCCGGCGGCGCGGGTGCTTCTTCGTGGTGGATGCGATTCAGGGGCTGGGCGCGTTTCCGGTGGACACGCGGCGCGCGGGCATTCACGCGCTGGCGTCGGATGGGCACAAGTGGCTGCTGGGCCCGGAAGGCTGCGGCATCCTGTATGTCCATCCCGAGCTGCGCGAGCGCGTCGAGCCGGTCGAGTTCGGCTACACCAATGTGGCGCGCTTCACGGATTACGGCACGCGCGACATGACGCTGCGGCCGGATGCGGGCAGGTATGAGTGCGGCACGCTGAACACCATCGGCTGCTACGGTCTGAAAGCGGCAATCGAATTTGTGCTGGAGGTGGGGGTAGAGCGCATCGCGCCGGTGGTCGAGGCGCTGGGCGACCGTATCGCGGCCGGAGCGACGTCGAAGGGCTACGAAGTGTTGGGGCGGCGGACAGCGGCGACGGGCGCGGGCATCGCGAGTTTCCGTAAGGCGGGCGTGGAGAGCGGGGCGGTCGTGCACCAACTCAAGCAGAAGCGGATCGTAGCGGCGAATCGCAGCGGCTGGGTGAGAACGTCGCCGCATTTTTACGTCAGCCCAGAGGAGGTCGATCGGATGGTGGCGGCGCTGCCGTAATAGAATGTGAGCCATGCTCCATCTCGGATGCGTTACCTACAACGTTCTGAAAGACTGGGATCTCGAAACCATCATTCGTAATCTGGAAGCCGCCGGATTTGAAGCGGTCGAGCTGCGCACAGGCCACAAGCATGGGGTCGAGCCGTCGCTGACGGCGGCACAGCGCGAACAGATCCGCGCGCGGTTCCAGAAAACGAAAGTTCGCCTGTTGAGTTACGGCTCGACGTGCGAGTTCGAGTCGCCGGATGCGGAGGTGCGGCGCAAGCAGGTCGAGATTGGCAAGCAGTGGGTGGATCTGGCGCACGATACGGGCGCGTGGGGCGTGAAGGTGCGGCCTAACGGCTTGCCGAAGGGCGTGCCGATAGAGACAACCGTCCAGAACATTGCGGCGAGCCTGCGCGAGCTGGGAGATTACGGCCAGGGGCACGGCGTCGAAATCTGGATGGAGGTGCACGGCCCAACCACGCAGAACCCGCCGGTTTCCGCGGCCATCATGAAGGCCACCAAACACGCCAACGTGGGCGTCTGCTGGAATTCGAACGAAGTCGACGTGGTGAACGGCAGCGTCAAGCAAAACTTCGAACTGCTGAAGCCGTGGATCCGCAACGCGCACATCAACGACCTTTCGAATAACTATCCGTGGCGCGAGCTGTTCACGCTACTCCGCAATTCGGGCTACGAGCGTTACACGCTGTGCGAAGTGGACCCGCCGAGCAAAGAGCCGGAGCGCTTCCTGCATTACTACAGAGCCTTGTGGACCGAGTTGAACCGGGCGTGCGGCTAAATTTCATCGCGGCGCTGCTGGTCGCGTGCAGCGTTCGAGCGGCGGTTCCAACTCCCCAAAGCCATTTCGGGCACGAGATCGGAACCGACCGCGAACTGCTCGACTGGGACAAAGTTGTCTCCTACTTTCGGGCGCTCGAACAATCGAGCGACAAGATCCGCGTCGAGGAGTTGGGAAAAACGGTCGAAGGGCGGCCGTTCATCGCGGCCACCATCGCCGAGCCGGAGACGTTGCGCGATCTGGATCGCTATAAGGAGATCCAGTGGCGCCTGGCCGATCCACGGATCACGCCCGAAGCCGAGGTGGAGAAACTGATCGAGCAAGCCAAGACGGTGGTGCTGCTGACCTGCTCGATTCACTCGACCGAAGTCGCTTCCACACACACTGCTGTCGAGTTCGCTTACCGGCTGCTCACCGAGAACACGCCGCGGTATCGCGCCATCCTGCACAACACGATTCTGCTGCTGGTGCCGTCGCTCAACCCCGACGGCGTGGATATCGTGACGCGCTGGTACCGTCGCACGTTGGGCACGGCATACGAAGGCACCTCGCCGCCGGAGCTTTATCACCACTACATCGGTCACGACAACAACCGGGACTGGTACATGTTCACGCAGCCGGAGACGCGGCTCACCGTGGCGAAGCTGCACAATGCCTGGCATCCGCAGATTGTTTACGACGTGCACCAGCAGGAAATGTACGCATCGCGGATTTTCGTGCCGCCGTGGCTCGATCCGATCGAGCCGAACGTGGATGCCATTCTCGCGCAAGAGATGAACATGATCGGTACGGCCATGGCTACGGACCTGACCGCGGCCGGCAAGAAGGGTGTCGCGATTCATGCGGCCTACGATTTCTGGACGCCGGCGCGGCACTACCAGGCATTCCACGGCGGGCTGCGAATTCTGACCGAATCGGCGGGCGTGAAGCTCGCGACGCCGGTGACGATTCGCCCCGACCAGCTTGACACGCACGCCCTGGGCTACAACGCGCGCGAGCGGAGCTGGAATTTTCTCGAGCCGTGGGAAGGCGGCGAGTGGCGCCTGCGGGACATTATTGATTACCAGTCGATTGCGTTCGAATCGTGTCTCTACCAGGCGGCGATTCATCGCGAGGACCTGCTGCGGAATTTCTATCGCGTAGGCCGGCGGGCCATCGCGCGCACCGAGCCCGCGGCATTCCTGATTCCGGCGAAGCAGCGCGATCCGGGCGCGGCGCGAAAGCTGCTTGAAACGCTGGCGTTCGGAATGGTTGAAATCGGGCGCGCTGCCGACGGCAGCCACGTCATCTCCATGGCGCAGCCGTACAGCAGTTACGCGAAAGCGCTGCTCGAACGGCAGAACTATCCCGACATGCGCCAGTATCCTGGAGGGCCGCCAGTGCGGCCGTATGACGTCACAGCGCACACGCTGCCACTACTCATGGGCGTGGATGTGGAGACGCTCGATAAACCATGGGCTGGGCCGATCGAGCGCGAGGATTTTTCGAGTGAAGCGCATCCCGAAAGCTTCGCGCCGTCCGACACCGATTCCTGGCTGACCATCAACCGGGTCTGGAAACGCGGCGCGGAAGTTTGGCGAGATCCGGCTACGGGCGACTTTGCGGCGTCGCAAAAAGGCGCGGCGTGGAAGCAGCTCCGGCGGCCACGCATCGGGCTGTACAAGAGTTTCATGCCGAGCATCGACGAAGGCTGGACGCGCTGGCTGCTGGAGCAGTTCGAATTCGCGTACACGAGCGTCGGGAATAAGGAGATGCAGGCGGGCGAGCTGCGGCGCCGCTATGACGTGCTGGTCTTTCCGGATCAGCCGGTCAACGACCTCGTAAACGGTTATAGCAAGGGCGCCATGCCCGAAGAATTCACCGGCGGTCTGGGAGATCCGGGAGCGGCGGCGCTGCGCGCATTCGCCTTTGAGGGCGGGACGCTGGTCTTTCTGAATCGTTCGGCGGCATATGCAACGCAGACTCTAGGGGTAAAGGCGAAAAACGTTTTGGAAGGCGTGTCGAGCCGCGAGTTCTACGCGCCCGGATCGCTTTTGAATGTCGTGCTGGATACGCGCCAACGCCTCACGCTCGGCCTGCCGCGCGAAATCACCGTCTGGATCGAGCAAAGCCCGGCGTGGGATACAAAGGAGACGGCCGTCGCGCGATATCCGGGCGCGCAGATTCTGGCGTCAGGTTGGCTGCTGGGGGAGAACCGGCTGGCCGG
>Ga0075436_100001439_pt1 | contig 16198 bp, 10 predicted proteins | sample RhiMethybrSRZTD5_FD_75303 | JGI IMG/M metagenome (GOLD analysis project Ga0075436, IMG submission 75303) | Populus rhizosphere microbial communities from Tennessee, USA - Rhizosphere MetaG P. TD hybrid SRZTD5 | ecosystem: Host-associated > Plants > Roots > Rhizosphere > Soil | place: USA...
GGGATAGGGCCCGCGTTAACCCGGTAAGACATCATTAACGGCTCGCCCGATTCACCTGCAAATTCCTTCAGCGCTCGCGCCATAGGCGAAAACCGCCGGTTATAGCCCACCATGAATGAGCGGTCGGGAACGCTCTGCCAGGCGGCGAGAATTTCGTTCAGCTCGTGTTCGGACAGGCAGAGTGGCTTCTCGCAGAACACGTGTTTGCCGGCGCGCAGAGCGGCCACCACCTGCTGCGCATGCAGATGGTGCGGGGTGGCGATCACCACGGCGTCTATTCCGCCATCGGCCAGCAATTGCGCCTCGCTGCTGGTCGCGTAATCGAATCCGAACTTGCGTCCGGCGTCTTGAGCCTTCACCCCTGACCGGCTGCATATGCCCGCCAGCTCGCAGCCATCAACCGCTTTTATTGCCGGCAATAACACCCGGGTGGCAAAGTTCCCTGCCCCCAGCACCCCCACCTTCAGCCTGGCTGGGCGACCGGGGCCAGGGGCAAGGCGATCGCCACTGAGTTGCACTCTCGGCTGACAAGTGAATTCGCGCGGGTAGCTGACCACCACCCCTAAATACGGCTGCCCGGTTTTGCCGCTGATCAGCTCGTAAGCACGAACCCCATCGGCTATGGGGAAGCGGTGAGTTATAAGCCCCTGCACATCAAGCTTGCCCTCGGCAAGCAGCTTCAAGAACGCTTCCATGTTCCGCGTCTGCGTCCAGGGCACATACCCAACCGGATAGCTGAATCCCTTCTCCTCGTAGCCAGTGTCATATCGCCCAGGACCGTAGGAGCGCGACACGCGGAAATCCAGCTCCTTCTCGTAATAAAGCTTGCGGGGAATGGTCAATCCGACGGCGCCTACCGCCACAACCGTCGCCCGGTCGCGGGCGATTTCACCCGCCAGCTCTACCGGCTCGTTGCTGGCTGTATCCGCGGTGATGATCACGGCATCCACTCCCTGGCCGCATGCAGCCGCACAAGCACTTTTGAACTCGCCTGCAGAATTTGCTGTGCGTTCCGCGCCCACCTGCTGTGCCAAGGCGGCGCGAGTGCGGTTCAGATCGAAGGCCAGAACCCGGCAGCCGGCAGCATGCAATAGCTGCACTGTGAGCTGGCCAACGATGCCCAGACCCACAACCGCCACCGCATCCCCTAGTTTCACGTCGGCGGTGCGAATGCCGTGCAGCGCAATGGCGCCCAGCGTCGTAAACGCCGCCTCCTCGAAGCTGACGTCCTTGCCTGCGGCTCCATTTCCCCGCCAAGGAAGCTTGGCAACCAGAAGTTGCGGTACGGCCACCACCTCGGCATGGCAGGCGTAGCCATAGCCGGCACATGCCACGCGGTCGCCCGGGCGAATGTCTCTGACCCCCTCGCCAACCTCCAGGACTACACCGGCACTGCTGTAGCCCAGCGGAGCGGGTTCCTTCAAGCGGCTCTGCACCGCATCGAAGGCCGAGGCCACTCCTTCGCGGCGAGCCTTGTCAATCACCTGCCGTACCAGGTCCGGGCGCGCGGCAGCCTTCAGCAGCAGGTTCTTGCTCCCAAATTCCGCCAGCTTGCGCTCCGTGCCTGCCGACAATACCGAGGCCAGGTTGCGGACCAGAACCGTACCCGGCGTCACCTGCGGCGGCGGCACCTCCGCCAGCGATACTTCCCCCGTGCGCACGGATTGAACAAGCTGCTTCATAAATGACCTTAATCGAGGTACGTCATTGCCTTCACCTCGACAGTACGCTTACCTTCCTGGCACAGAACATGAGCAGAGAACCTAGTCGTTCATTTTGTGGAAACCACTTGGCAACCGGCGTTCCAAGGCATACGAACGATCGCATCTTCAGGCCAGCCGCCTGTAGCAACTCTTGGAATTCACTAACTGAGTACTCGTGTTTGGATATTGAAAGGTATCTGGGCCAAGCGCGACCCATTACAGTCGTGCAAGCATGCGCACCTTTCAGAAGCATGCGCACAATGGAACGTGCGCTTGGGACGGAAATGAGCAATACACCGTTTGGACACAGCACTCTTTCCAGTTCATGCAGGCAGGCACGCGGATTGGGCACATACTCCAGAACACTGGAGCAAAGCACACCATCAAAAGAATTGGCCGGAAATGGCAAAGCTTCAATGGTCTCGACTTGCCGGAACGTGACCGATAATGCTTTGGAAGCTTGGGACCTTCTGGCGACCTGCAACATTTCGTCCGCCGCATCCACCCCTTCTACTTTGCAACCTTGCTCGGCCAGCCACCGCGATAAGGTACCAGTGCCACAGCCTGCATCCAGCCACGTTGTGGCTTTCAGGGAGATCCCTGCGAGGCACTTCTGCACGATCTCCTGCCGGTATGCGAAGGAGGGTCTTCTATACTTCTGCTCCCATTGGGCGGCTAGCTGGCCATGAAATTTCACCGCTTCCACTCGGGACGTAGCTTCAGAAGTGAAGGCAGACCTTGCTTGAGGCATGTTCAGCTGGCGATCTCCGCAGCGCATGTCTGGCTGGCGGTTACATTAGCGGTGCACCACTGGTTGAGCACGTAGAGCGCCCAGGGACGCGACCATGAGGTTCGTCCCGCAAGAAACGAGCTCCAGACCTTGCGTACTTCGTGGCCTTCCAGATAGGTGGCCAAGGGCCCGTCATCCCATTCTCGAAACTTCTGCTGCAACTCGTCGCGCAACTCGTCCCGCAGCCACTGCTCGAAAGGCAGCGTAAAACCCCGTTTCGGGCGATGCACAACCTCCGCCGGCAATAAATCCCGAACCGCCTTGACCAGCAGATACTTCGGAAATCCGGGCCGCAGCTTCTGGCCGGGCGGCAAAGTGAACAGAAATTCCACCAGCTTGTGGTCGAGCAGCGGCACCCTCACCTCCAGCCCGTGCGCCATGCTCATGCAGTCAGTGTCGCGCAACAGAGTGTTGAGCAGGTAATTGCGCAGCTCAAGATAGGAAACGCGGTTCACGTCATCAAACCCGCGAGCGTGGGCGAGCGCGCCGCGGAGTGGCTGCGCGGCTCGCTCCACTGCTTCGTTACCGCCATGCTGCAGCATCTTGCGCTGCTGCTCGGGAACAAAAAGCATCCTTGCCACGGCGTAGGGGGACGTGGTGCCCCCGCCAAGCAGCGTGTGGAACTTGCGAGCCCTGTCGCTGGAATCCAATGCTCTCAATCCCTGGCCGATCGCATTGCCTAAACGTCGCGGAACCAGCCGGCGCAATTTTTCCATGCGTGGAACGCTGCGAAAGGTCTCATAGCCGGCAAATACCTCGTCGCCTCCCAGGCCGCTGAGCGCCACTTTGAATCCCGCCCTCCTGGCCTCGCGGGAGACCATAAAGGTGTTGATGCCATCCACGCTGGGCTGGTCCATCGCGCGCAAGGCATGCGGGATAGCCTCGATCACGTCACACTGGGAAACCACAATCTCGCTGTGGTCGGTGCGGAACTTCTCCGCCACTTGCCGCGAAAAATCGGACTCCGTAAAATCCTGTTCCTGAAACACCAGCGAGAAGGTGCCGACGTTCGGGGTTCCCAGCCGGTGGAGCGCGGCAACGATCGCGCTGGAGTCAATCCCCCCGGAAAGGAACACCCCAATCGGCACATCGCTGACGCAGCGCAAAGCAACCGCCTCATTCAGCAGCTCAGCCACTTTCTGTTCAACTTGTTTGGTTTCGGCGGACTCCATCCGCGCCGGTGGCCGCAACTCCCAGTAGGCGAAATCTTCCGCGCCACCGCTTTTCCACATCAGGCAATGGCCTGGAGCCAGCGCGGACACACCCTCAATAATGGTCTCCGGCTCGGAAATCGAACCGAAACTCAGGTATTGTGCCAGCGCCACCTCGTTCAACCGGCGGGAAATATGCCCGCTGGCCAGAATCGCCCGCACTTCCGATGCAAACAACATCCCGCCATCGCTGATGGCATAGTAAAGCGGCTTAATTCCCAGCCGGTCGCGGGCCAGAAATAACTGCTGCTGACTAGCGTCCCAGATGGCAAAGGCAAACATCCCGCGGAAGTGCTGCGGGCAGGCGGTTCCCCACTGGCCGTAAGCCTTGAGAATAACTTCTGTATCGCAGTGGCTGGTGAACTTTACGCCTTCGCCTTCCAGGCGGCGCCGGATCTCGGCGAAGTTGTAGACCTCGCCGTTGTACACGATCCAATTGCCAGTCTGGGAATCGTGCATGGGCTGATGGCCGGCCGGCGAAAGATCGAGAATGGCCAGGCGGCGGTTGGCCAGCCCTATCCGCAGTTTCCCGGCCGAGAGAATCTGCAGCCCGGAATCATCCGGCCCCCGGTGGGCGATGGCCTGCGAGGCGTTGGCTAACGCCTCCATCCCCAGAGAGCCCGTGTTGTCAACGAAACCTGCGATTCCACACATTTAGCGCCACCTCGTCCTGGCCTGCCCGTCGCCTGGGCAGGCATGTCTCCATTTACTTCGCGGAGGCAGTGGTGGCACCCGATTCCCCACAGCTACACAGCTTCCCGCGTTTGGAATTCTCGAATGTGTACTGGAATTGAAACGCATTCTAACTCACAGTTTCACGGTTCACAATCAGCTTTTTGCAGCGTCCGCCTTGGTCTGTCATCCCGAGTGAGGGCGCGTCGAGCATGCGAGACTAAGCCCGAGTCGAGGGACCTTGCGCTTCCAGAACAATAAATCGGTTTCGAAGGGGCGTGGCTTTAGCCACGTCGTCAGCAGCGGCATAGATATTGGGCTTTAGCCCCTGAGGGAACTTGTGGTTTGCACATTTTGCACTATGAACCCCTAATCAGCTTCTCGTAGGCCCCTGTGCGTAAGAGAGTTTTGTGCAATTGGAACGCTCGGCTTACGCTGCTTCTGTTCCCATTGCTTTGCCACAACAAACTGCTGGAAAATCGCGTGCATCACGCAAAAATGCAAGCCGTGCACCCCATCCATAAATCCCAGCCGGAAAAAATACATGTACACAAAGAAAAACAACGCCCGCCCGGGCAAATGCGGCCAGATGTATTGTTTGATGAAGCGTTTGCGCTCCGCCTGATTCCCCCACAGCCTCGGCTTGATCCCGTCTCCCGCTTCCTGCTCCGCTAAAGCGAAGATCCTGGCATTGTAGGTCGAGTAGCGATTGTGCTTTGCGATCCACGCTTCCATGCCCCGAAGATCCTCGTGGATCATGTCATTGCGGCAATAGCCTGCCGCGCCGCCGAGAATAAGGTGTTCGTCAACCTCACGTTGTTCATAGCGGCCAAGCCGGTGTTTGAAAAGGCGCAGGTTCCAACTCGGATACCACCCGCAATGCCGAATCCACTTGCCGTGAAATATGAATCGGCGGTTGAGAAAATACCCCGCGGGCCCACCATCCTCCACCACAATCCTGCCGATCTCTTCGCGCAAACCCGGAGTCAGGCGTTCATCGGCATCAAGAATCAAAATCCATTCATTGGCGAAACTCAGACTGGCCAGTGCCCAATTCTTCTGGAGGGCATATCCCTCGAACTCGTGCTGGACAAAACGAACTCCAAAGCTTTTGGCGATCTCTCCGGTGCGGTCGGTGCTGAAGGAATCCACCACGTGCACATCGTCGGACAATTCGGCAACGCTTGCCAGGCACGCGGCAAGGTGGAGTTCCTCGTTATATGTCGGAATCAATACCGAAACTGGCGCACTCATGCGGTACTCTCAACCGGTTCTGTGAGGAGTTCTGGCGTGCCCGCAAACTGCTGCATAAGGATTTGCGCATGCGAAGACCAGCTGAACTTCTCTACCCGCCGCAGACCTTCTTCGGCCAGGCGGCTGCGCAAGCCCGCATCGTTCATCACAAGTCCAATGTTATGAGCGCAATCGGCATCATCGAAGGGTGAGAAGTAGAGTGCGGCGTCGCCACAGAGCTCGCGATTGACCGGCACATCGGCGGCGACTACCGGCAAACCGGAGGCCATCGCCTCCAGCAGAGGGTGGCCAAATGACTCAATCATTGAGGGATAGACGAATATGTCGGCCCGGCTATAGAGCCGGTCCAACTCCGCTCCGGCCAGCACTCCCGTGAGCTCCAGCAGGCCGCGCCGCGCAAGTTCACCCGCCAAAACGCGGTCAAAGTGGCGGATGGGGTTGTGAATTTTCTCCCAGGAGGGGTCGGCGGTGGTGATAAGAAAGGGGTTATGGCCGAGATCGTTCAGGCGCAGGAGGGCGCGAAAGAGCGTCCGCAAATTTTTGTGCTCGGCGTAAAGCGATGTAAACAAAAGGCGGACGCGGCCGCCGGGAGCGAAGGAAGGGGGCGCGGGACGGAAGCGATGCGTGTCCACACCATAATAATTGACCTTTGCGGGCACATCGACGACGGCCCGCAACTCGTAAGCCATACTCTGCGAAGGAGTTAGCACGACGTCGGCGACCTTAGATGAGCGCCGCGCGAGAAAACGGCGAATTGTCTCAGTCACACGCGCTCGGCGAGTTTTGTATGGAACGATGAAATCGCGATAGAGGGGAGAAAAATAGAGGCTGTTGCGCATCAGCAAAAGCTGGCGGCAAGGACAGAAGAAGGTGGCGAAGTTGGCGGTGGAGAAGAGCACGTCAATGCGCTCGCGACGAATGAGGCGGGGCAGAGCGACCTGGTCGAACCAGAGTCGGCGGAGCCCGCTTACGTTGTTGGACAGCACGGAGACGTTGGGCGCCCGAGGTAAGGCGGCGACCTGCGACTCGGGCACGAGGAAGAGGAAGTCGTGCTGGCGGTACTCGGCCAACTCGTGAGCCAGGGTGCGAATGTAGTTGCCCGCGCCACCCACCTTTGCGGCTGCAGCGTGAATCAGGATGCGCATGGGTTAGGAAGTGTTTTTTTTCTCAAGACGAGCCCTTGCACGGCTAGTCGGGGTCGTCTTTTTCGCCTTAGCCCTAGGGCTGACTTTACAAGTTGTCTAAAACGGTAGGTGCCTTTCGACGGGTAAAGAGGATAGTGGCTATTTTCTGAAGTCAGCAGGGAGGCCGGGTGGACCGTTACATCAGGAGCGATATAGTCGAAACGGTCGGCGATCTCCCGAACAAGACAGACGTATGCGTCGGGCTTGATCTCACCATCGCCTTCCAAGGCAATGTCGATGGTCAGGATGAAAGGACCGCCCGGATGCAATATTCGAGCTATCTCGGTTACGAGATTCTCCGGTCTTTCTATGTGCTCGAGAACGCTGATGCAATAGACTGCGTCTACGGAGGCGTCTTCAAATGGTAGGGTGGTTCCATTGGTTCGGCGAAATGTGACAGAGCCGGGCCGGTGGGGAACGCATGCAGCTGCCCTCAGTAGATCCTGTTCTGTGACGCCATCGATATCGGTGCAGACAATCTCAGCTCCGAATCGGCGGGCGAGTGCAAACGGAAAAAATGTGACACCACTCCCCACATCCACGATCCTTTGACCGGGCATCGTTTCCGGATGAAGGATACCGCCCAGGTGGTGGAATACATATGGGTATTCCCAAATTCGACTCCAGTTGTGAAGGGGGTCGCGCGGCCACTTGTACTGTCTGCTCCGAAATAGGGTTTCGTAAGAAAGGAAATATGCCTGCTCCTGTTCGAGAACTGGGTAGATGGGTCCGCAGGCGAAGGCCTCAATATCTCGACATGTGGCGAGTCCGCTTCGGTCCATTGTACTTTTTGTATTCATTGGATTTACCGGGCTACGCCGGTTGCGAGGCGCTGTGTTGGACATTGCCAGAGCTGATTACTTAATACCGGATCTGGAGAAGTGATCGCGCTTACAATGCGTTCCGCTGCGTGCCCATCACCATAGGGACTCACACACCGTGACATTTGCTTGTACACAGCATCGTCGCGGAGGAGGGTTTCCGCCTCGCGCACAATCCGCTGTGTATCCGTTCCGACAAGCTTCACGCAGCCAGCCTCTACGGCTTCGGGGCGTTCCGTATCGCTGCGGACTACCAGAACGGGTTTTCCCAGAGAGGGCGCCTCCTCCTGCACGCCGCCGGAATCGGTAATAACGAGATAGACGCGGCTCATTACATGCACGAAGGACTCGTACATCAGTGGTTCAATAAGGTGAATACGCTCACAGCCACTGAGCAGTCTTCTGACGGGTTCCTGCACATTGGGGTTCATGTGAACGGGAAAGATGATTCGCACCTCGGGATAGCGCTCCGCGAGCGTAAGCAGCGCACGACATATATCCTCGAGGGGCTTGCCGAAGTTTTCACGGCGGTGGGCCGTAACCAAGATGCCTTTGGTCCCGCGCTGCGATGGTTGGTCGTTTCCGCAGAGGCCAACACTTTTTAGCAGAGACACAGTGGCCGGGGAGGGTGCGAGCCCTGCTACCCAGAACAAAGCGTCAATCACGGTGTTCCCGGTGAGAAAAATTCCTTCTGCAACTCCTTCCCGCTGCAGATTGCGAACGGCTGAATCAGTGGGTGCAAAGTGGAGTGTAGCCAGCGCCGTGATAACACGGCGATTCGCTTCTTCGGGGAACGGGCTGTAGCGATCAGCGGTCCTGAGTCCGGCCTCAACGTGGCCGACCGTAATCTTCTCGTAGAAAGCAGCCCATGCCGCAACCATTGCGGTTGTTGTATCACCTTGCACAAGCACGATGTCTGGGCGCTCATGCCGCAGGACGGAGGTGATCCTGGTCATGGCTCGAGAGCTGAGCGACGCAAGCGTCTGGTTTTTCGTCATCAGCCGCAGGTCAATATCGGGAGTTATGTTGAAGAGGCATAATACCTGATCGAGCATCTCGCGATGTTGCCCCGTGACACATGTAACACATCGAAGATCGCTGCTCTGGGAGTGGCCCACCAGTTTCCGCACAACAGGCGCCATTTTAATGGCTTCTGGGCGGGTGCCGAAGATAACCAGAACCTTCATTATCGAGAGACTAGAACGACGAGTTAGAACCAGCCACCACCATCTCGGGCTTTCGGGGCGCAGTTCTGCGCACAAGACGGATGTTGACGGCCTTCAGAGGGGGAATTTGCGAGTTGCGGCGCGCTTGGGCAATATTGCATGCGGTTATCAGCAAGCCCCAGAACAACCATATTTGTCCGGTTCCCTCGGTGGATGAAAAGGCTCCGTTCGCCGCAACAATCAGAGAAACTCCGACTAGCAAAACCAGAATGGCCGCTACTTCGGTTCGAGGTAATTGCTTTGCGAGCCGCATCGCTCGTAGCAGCCAGCCAATCAGAAAGATAGCCAGCGTGAGCAGCGCTGCGATGCCCCCTTCCAGCAAAATCTCGAGATAGGAGGAGTTCAGACTTACAGTAAGAGGCCGATAATAATCCGGAGTGAAGTATGGGCGCAAATAAAATGAGCTATTTCCCAGTCCTATTCCGGTTGCCAAGGTGTTGGGGTGGTCACCAATAAAACGCAAAGCGGCACCTTCAGGGCTGTCAATTTCGCCGACCCGCTCCACAACCCGGGCATCGTAGATCCGTTCCGCTTCCTTTGTGCCCACGGCTCTAATCAATATGAAGACAGCCAGGCCAAGCACCACGGTTGCGGCGAGAAAAGTTTGCACCCGGCTCCTTCTAATAAAACCCAACCACACTATACCGACAAGGGGAGCAGCAACTGCAAGACCGAAGAAACTGGAAGTGGCAAAGGTGAGAATCAAGGCAACTGCATGCAAGGTCAGGTTCCAGTAACTGGTTAGCCAAGCTGGGAGACGCTTAATGCCAAGCACTTTCACGCCGACTATAATGCTCAGGCTTGTAAGCAAGAACTTTGCTGCTTCTTTGGGCTCGCCTACGAATGAGCCGAGCCTAAATACCTCTCGGCCTGCCACGACGAAAATTCCATAGCCGCCGCTCAGGTCCTGCTGGGCCCTCTGGATACCCATAATGGGCCACCCCATGTAATAACCCGCGACCTGGTAAAGACCGTAGATGGAGACCAAGGTAGATGCTATCAACACCGCCTTAATAACTTGGTGGATCGCATTTTCTGTGCGCACGAACGCAACTACGGCCACAACAACGAAAATCCGAAGCAGCAAGGAAAGCAACTGGACTACCGGACGAACGGCGGGACCTCTAAGACCGTCGAAGCCGATGACTCCACTCACGATTTGCGATGCCTGATCGTGCGCGTACGCGACGAACGTAGAAGCGGTCACTGCAAGCAGGAAGGGCAGAAGCAATGCTGGGAGGCGGAATCTGCCGCGAACATCATCATTTCTCGCGTATGTTGCGGGAAGCGTGACCACTAGGACAACCAGGAGCAGCTTCCAGCACGTCCACGTGACACCAAATTCGTAACTAAAATTACCCGTGGGGAGGAGCAAGACCAGAAATGGGATGAAGATCTGTGGCCTTACCAGGCAAATCCACAGGCCCGCGAGGGCGGTAATCACGTAAAGCGAGACGGTGATGAGTTCGTAATTCATTCAGACTTCAGGTCAAAATCTAGTTCAGAAGGCAGTTCTGGATGACGGTCCATACCGAGTTTCTCCAGTTGGGCAAGGAGAATTCCTGAGCCATGTTCTTCGCCGCTTTGGCGTACTGGGCCCTTAGTTCTGGAGAATCCAAAAGGCGTGCTATTGCTCTGCAGAGTTGGTCCACTGTGGGTGGGACCAGTTCTCCGTTGACACGGGGTATCACGAGGTTAGGCAGACCTCCAACGTAGGTCGCTATTACGGGCTTGCCCATATAGAGAGCCTCTACACAGGAAAGAGACGTGCCCTCGTGGCGCACGGTGGGTATGACAACAATCTCCGCGTCGCGGTAGACTCGGGGCATCTCATCAAAGCTGACATCTGTGACCGTGACGCGGTCTGAGTAACCGCTTTCTCTGACCAATTGTTTGATCTCGGGCTCCATGGAGCCCCAGCCACAAAACTTGGCTTGAAAAACTCTCCCTTCCCGCCATAATCGAAGGCAGGCGTCCAAGAACAGCGTTGCCCCGCGTTTGTTTTCACATCGGCGCGGAAAGAGGACAATGGGATCCTGCTGCGAATCTCGAGTTGAGGCTCCGTTAGAGCCGAAACTACATGGGTCGACGAAATTGGGCACGTACTGGCATTTATCAGCTACAAGGCCATAGACTCCCAATGCACTTAGTGCCCAGTTGATGTAGTTCGTATCAACACAAATGACGGACTGCACCCGACGTAACGCCCGTTGGTTCACGTACCGAATGAAGCCGATCTTCCAAGAAGAGAACTCGCCATCCCACCAGATGCCATGCTGAATTGCAATCGAACGCCGCCTGACGCATGGAAATGTGAGTTCGACCAGGCAGTAAATGATGGGCGCGTCCTCTGGGATAAGTTTGTGAGCACGGTAATTAAAATAGGGGTCAGCTGAGGAGGCCGGACCAGCAGGAATCCCGACTACGCGCACGCCGGCAGATGTTTCACGTTCGAAAGGTCGGTCAGCCTTTTGGATGACAATACAGTTCATGTTCCGACTGACGACCAAGCGTGTGAGTTCGCGGATGTACCGTTGCAGCCCCGAGTACACTTCGGAGGTTCCATCGTCGCTCAGGTAGGTCTGGGTCAACAAATAAACGTTCATGGCTCCTGAACGGCCCTACTTAGAAACCTAGCTGATAGGAATCTGCGGTATAGGAGGCAAGCCATTTCGCAGATTCGGTTTCTCTCTTCATTTCGAAGTGCCCAGGTCCATTCAAGGAAGAGGAGGCCGACAACTAAAAATAGCCTTGCCCAGCCGAGTCCATATAACTGTTGCGGGCCCAAGACTCCTGCTAAAGCTGCCGCAAAGACGGAGAGCAGCAGCATGGGAACTAAGCGTTGGTATCGGATACCGAGCAGCTTCTCAGAATATCCCCAGACGAGGAGTGCGAAGATGAAATACGAAAAGCAATAGGCGTAGACGACACCTCGGGCACCCAGACGGGCGCCAAATGCGGCGAGAGGGGCGAAGACGATAAGCCACAACAAATTAAGAAGCAGAGCCTGCCACATCTTGCCCAAGCTGGAAATTGCTAAGCCTATTTGCGAACTAATGGAGATGAGCAGTGCAGCTATCGCCATCCAACGGGCCAGTGGGACTGCCGTAATGTACCTACTACCGAAACCGATGCTTATGAGTTTGTCGGCGAAGAGAGCACATGCGAAACAGATGGGCAATGTAATGGCCCAAATGATGCGCAGATTGTCACTTACGAAGCGACTGAAGTCCTGCTTGCCTTGGACGGTATATACCTCTGACATGAAGCTTACCGCTGGGGTGGAAAGACTCGAGGGTAGCAGGACAATCAACTGCATGACAGCTAATGCGACACCGAAATCCGCAAGTTGCTCATAACCAGTGCTGCGAACTAACGCCGTGTTGGCCCACCAGAGCCCACCCGCAACCACGAATCCTGCCAAAAGGGCGGGAACGCCGAACCCCATTAGTTCAGCAACTATGTCCCGGCGAAAGATGCCGCTTGCTGTGACTGGAAATTGAAGATGTGCGATGCGGCAACATGCGATCGCCAGCATGACCGCACCTGCTAGAACCGCAATAAATTGCCCGGCTAGAGCACCGTATATACCCAGGAAAAAACCACCGACTGAACCAGCCACGAGAAAAGTCCCACTTCTGACAATCACGGCCAGGGTATACGTTCGTACTTCCTGCAGGCCGAGCGAGATGCTGGACAACAAGTTAAATATTGCCGTGGCAACCACCAGCAGGACAACAAATCGTAGCTTCCCTGCGAGTGTGCCGTCATGATACAGAGATCGCGCCACCCAAGGAGCAGCAATGAGGAGCGTAAGCCCGATCAGCAAGATAGAAGTTCCTACCAACCAGACCGAGCTCATAAGGATCGCCTTGCCCCGTTCTCGGTCTTTGGCGGCATACTCAGGAAGAAACTTCTGCAACGCCATGTTTTGGCCGAGATGGGCCGTGCCCGCAACCACAGCCAGAACTGACATCAACAACGCATACACGCCATATTCAGTCCGGCCCAGGATGCGTGCGAGTGCGACAGGCGTCAACCCTTGAAGCAGCCGGCCAACTACACCGCCCATACCCGAAATGAGTGCCGCCCAAGCGTAGCGGTGGCGTACGCCGCCGCGCTCAAGGACGGGCTCAGGGGGTGCTGGCAGCTCAACGGTAGAACTCATAGCTTAAGTCGAGATTCGCGCAGCGATCATGACCAGAGCTCAGCAGAGCCTTGGTCGCAGCGGCGTGGTTGAGGGTCGAATTACTACATCCGGCCTAAACACAAAGGCGGGTCTGATGCAGTAGTCCAACTGCTCTATAAATTGGTTGCCGGGGAAGTTGTGCTGCAGGTCATCCTTGCCGCGGTCGCCCATGGTGCGGGCGAGGAGGGGGTCGGAGAGCAGGCGCAGGATGGCGTCGGGCAAAGAACGGGGCAGGTCGGAGGGGTCCACGAGGAGGCCGGTGAGGCCGTCGCGAATCACTTCCGGGACGCCGCCGGCGCGAGCGCCGATGCAGGGCTTGGCGTGGGCCATGGCTTCCAAAAAAACGATACCGAAGCCCTCCTTGGTGCTGGGCAGGACGAAGGCGTCGCAGGCCGCATAGTAAGAAGGCAGGAGATCGGCAGGCACGGAGCCCGGCAGAATGACTTTGCCGGCGAGGCCGAGATGCTGCGCCAAGTCGAAGAAGTGCTGGCGCTTCGGGCCGTCGCCGATGATCACGTAGAAGGCGTCGGGGAGCTGGCGCAAGACTTGGGGCAGGGAGGTAATCACCTCCTCCATATTTTTGTAGCGCTCGGAGGGCTGCAGCCGGGAGACGGAGAGGAGCATGGGCCCTGGGGGCAAGCCGAGGGCGGCGCGGTCAGCTTGGACGTGGGTGGCCTGGGCGTAAAGCGGATCCAAAGTGTTGGGGAAGACGCGGAAGAGGGCGGCGTCGAGGCGGTTGAGGCGCGCCATTTCGCGCTGGGTGAAGGCGCTGACACAGAGGATGCGGTCGAGACGGCCGGCGCCCAGGCGCTGCAGACGGGGCAGGGGCTTCCAGACCTCGATGCCATGAGCGACCAGGCATTTAAATGACTTGTTCATCATGGGGGCCAGAGGGAGCAGGTTGGCGTGGCCGATGATGACCGTGTCCGCAGAACGAGCGACCCGGCAGGCGGAAATCGCGAATTGCAGCCGGCTGCCGCGGAAACCGCGAAAGCGCAGGCGGCCCGCGTAGAGAGGGACAGAAGGGGCGTCAGTGGAGTCGAGCAGGGAGAGCACGCGCACATGAAGGCCGCGGGTAGAGGCGAGGTGGTCCAGCGCGTGAATGAGCGAACGATTGAAGGTTTCGATGCCGCCGAAGCCATGGAAGGCGCCGGTGATGAGCACCACGATCTGTGATTTGTGATTTTGAAACATGGAGCGGAGGCGCTTGGGGAAGAGCCACTACAGCTTCGCCCCGTCACTTAGATTGGCTTATGTGACCAGGAGCCCGAGCTGATCAAGCCAGGAGAGACACACAAATACCCTCGACTGAGGGGGGCCGCAAGGTCTCACTGTGGCTTTGCTTGGGACAGTTATTAGCACAGGCAGGGAGATGGGACAATCCGGGGGTGCCCTTTTTTCTGTGCAAATCTGGTCCGAAAAGAACCAAGTTGTTCCACAGCGCGGAGATTGTTTCGGAAAACGATATGCGGGGAGCGGGGAGAAAGTTCGTGTTTCGATATTTTGGAAAAATGTGTAAGCGTTCCGCGATGAAGATGCTAGAATCCGGCTAATTTTAAAAACCAAGCAGGAGGATTCAGGGTTCGGGCCCGAAGGGGCCACTCGAGCCCAAGGGATTCATGGACTCTGGCATCATTCTGCAACCCAACCGCACACCTGGCAACGGCCAGGGACCATTCGAGATCGCCGAAACGCCGGTTTCACAGAACCATTCCACGTACAGCTACGGCCTGGCCGAGCAGCACCCTTTGCTGGGTTATTGGCGGGTATTGCGGAAGCGGCGGTGGACGATCGTGGCCACGTTCGCGATCGTGTTTGTGCTGGCGGTGATCGCGACCCTGCACATGACGCGGCTATACCAGGCGACCTCGCGAATCGCGGTGTATCCGGAAAATTCCAATGTTCTGGGGCTGAAAGATCTGGAGAACGCGACGGCGAGCGAAGATTGGGATTACAACGTGAGCCTGGAGACGCAGCTCTCCATTCTGCGGAGCGATGAGCTGGCGCTGAAGGTAATTGACACGCTGCACCTGGATAGTAACCCCAGCTTTATGGGATCGGAAACTGTTAGCGAAGGGCATGGGCTGAAGACCGCGAACCTTGGCCGCGATCCAGAGCGTCTGGCTACGATGCTGGGGATTTTTCGCCGCGGGCTGGCGGTGCAGGTTGTGCCCCGGACGCGGGTGATTGAGATCAGCTACATGCACCACGACCCGCAGCTGGCGGCGGAGATTTCGAACACGCTGGTGAAGACGTTCATCGAGGAAAACTTCCGGACCAAGTACGAGTCCACCAGCCAGACGGCGGACTGGCTGTCAAAAGAACTGTCGGACCTGCAATTGAAAGTGCAAACCTCGGAGGAGAAGCTAGTCCGGTACCAGAAGGAGCATGGGATTGTCGGCATTGACGAGAAGCAGAACATCGTAACCGCCAAGCTGGACGCGCTCAACAAGGAATTGACCGACGCGCAAACGGACCGCATTCAGAAAGAAGCCAACTACCGGCTGGCTCAGTCCGGGGATCCCAGCGCTTTCACCAAGCTGGATGCGGATAGCTTGCAGGGTAAGTTGCGGGCCCAGGAATCCGATCTGCAAGACCAGTATGCGCAGGCAACCACGCAATTTGGCTCCGGCTATCCCAAGGTGGCGGCACTCAAGAATCAGCTGAAGCAAATCCAAGTCTCAATTGAGGCGGAGCAGAAGCGGCTGTTGTCGAGAGTGCGGGACGAATATCTGGCCGCGGTGCAAAGGGAGCAACTGCTGAGCGGCGCTTTCAACCAGCAGAAGCAGGAGGCTAACCAACTGAGCGAGGCTGCCATTGAGTTCACGGCCTTGAAGCGGGACGCGGATACAAACCGCCAGCTCTACCAGGATCTGCTGCAGCGGCTGAAGGAAGCGTCGGTAACGGCCGGGTTGCGTTCGAGCAATATCCGGGTGGTGGATGTGGCGCGTATTCCCATTGAGCCAGCTAAGCCCAATGTGCCCCGGAACATCGCTCTCGGATTCCTGCTGGGCCTGGCGGGCGGAGTCGGACTGGCCTTCCTGCAGGAGAGCTTAGACACCACGATTGCCAACCTCGAGGAACTGGCTACGATTACCGCGCTGCCGGCACTGGGGACGATTCCCTTGCAGCTAGGCGCAAACGGACG
>Ga0075436_100001442_pt1 | contig 16166 bp, 13 predicted proteins | sample RhiMethybrSRZTD5_FD_75303 | JGI IMG/M metagenome (GOLD analysis project Ga0075436, IMG submission 75303) | Populus rhizosphere microbial communities from Tennessee, USA - Rhizosphere MetaG P. TD hybrid SRZTD5 | ecosystem: Host-associated > Plants > Roots > Rhizosphere > Soil | place: USA...
TCCAGCAATCCGTCATCGTAGCCGAGATTGATGTAATGCTCGCTGGGGATCCCCAATTCCGCCAGTGCTGCCAATTCTTCTTTCCGCCGAATTTCAGCCAGCTGAGTTCGCGAGACATTCGGATCTTGCGTCCCAACGTTGCCCGTCGTCAGGGTCACGATGTAAACCTGATTCCCGTGTGCTTGCAAAAGCGCCAATGTGCCATGTGAGAGCGCATCGTCATCGGCGTGCGCGCCTATGAGCATGATGGTTTTGCCGGCCCATTTTTCGACCGGAACATCAGGCTTCTGCTCAGGGGGTTGCGCTACGCTCAGAGCGGAAGCAACAAAGAGCGTCAGAAAAATCAGAGGCTTGTTCATAAGACGTCCTGGTTTCCTTCGTGTAACTTCGTGTCCTTCGTGGTAATTAGTTTTCAACCACAAAGAGCACAAAGGATCACGAAGGAAAACTATTATCTATTACGGAAACAGCCTGTTTACGGATACAGCCGGTGCAGCGTTCGTGCGAAGGGAATTGTCTCGCGTACATGCTCTAAACCGCAAATCCAGGCCACCGCGCGTTCAACACCCATCCCGAATCCCCCGTGCGGAACGCCGCCGTACTTGCGCAAATCCAGATACCACTTGAACGCCTCCTCCGGCAGGCCATGGTCGTGGATTCGCTTCAGCAACAAATCGTACGACGCAATGCGCTGCGAGCCGCCGATGATTTCCCCGTAACCTTCAGGCGCAAGCACATCCACACACAGCGCCAGCTCTGGCCGGTCGGGATCAGGTTCCATGTAAAACGCCTTCACCTGTGCGGGATAGCGATGGACCATGACTGGCTTGTCGAATTGCTGCGAAAGGTAGGTCTCGTCAGGAGAACCGAGATCACTGCCCCACTCAAACTTATTCTCCAGCGCGCCTTTCGCATGCGCTTCGTCGAGCATCTTCGCGGCTTCATCGTAGGTAATGCGGGGGAAAGGCGGAGAGATATTTTCCAGCGCAGAAACATCACGCCCGATGGTCTGCAGATCGGCGCGGCGTTTCTCCAGGCATCGTTGCACGATAAAGCTGATCAGACCCTCGCCTAAATCCATGAGGTCGTCGAGCGTGGCATAGGCGACTTCGGGTTCGACCATCCAGAATTCTGTCAGGTGTCGGCGCGTCTTGGATTTTTCCGCACGAAAAGTCGGCCCAAACGAATACACCTTGCCCAGCGCCATGGCGGTGGCCTCGATGTACAGCTGGCCGGATTGCGTGAGATATGCCTGCTCGTCAAAATAATCGACCGGGAAAAGCGTCGACGTACCCTCGCAGGCGGCCGGCGTGAGAATGGGGGGATCGGTCAATGTAAATCCGCGATCGTCGAAGAAATCCCGGCATGCTTTGATGATTTCAGCTCGTACCCGCAAAATCGCCGCCTGGCGCGGAGTGCGCACCCACAGATGGCGATGGTCCATCAGAAAATCAACGCCGTGCTCCTTTAGCGAGATCGGAAATGGATCGTTCTCGCCGACACGCTGCAGCACTTGCACTCCGGTCACATCCAGCTCAAACCCGCCGGGGGCGCGCTTATCGGCACGAACTTTGCCTTCGACAATGACGCTCGATTCCTGGGTGAGACCTTTCACCGCGTCAAAGACTTCGGGTGCAACAGCGCTTTTGACGACTACGCCTTGGATGGTTCCGCTACCGTCACGGAAAATGGGAAACAGCAGCTTGCCACTTTCGCGCAGATTGTACAGCCACCCGCGAATAGTGACCGCCTGGCCTTCATGCTTACCAATTTCAACAATTGTAGTAACAGGGTTCATCGATAAAAAAATTAATCATTGAAGCATTGAGACACTGAAACATTGAAAACTGTCCACAGCCCTCAATGATTTAATGACTCAACGACTCAATGATTCAAGTACCGGCGCTACGCCGGTACCAGGTTCCCAAAAATCTCACTCATCTTTTCGGCCGCATTGATCTTCTCGTTCTCTTCGATCTCCAGCAGCAATGGCGGCTTGTGCGGCGCCTCGGTCAGCAAATCCAATGTCTGCTTCCAATCGATAGTTCCGTCGCCCGGCCACAGGTGAGAATCCCGATCTTTGGCATTGTCGTGCACATGCGTCGAATGGACGTACCCCTTGAGGGTTTCGAATGCCTGCGGCACGTCGGTCATCATGTGGGCATGCCCGGTGTCGAAGCAGACACCCAGATCATCGAAGTGGGTGTTGCGGATGAACTCTACCAGGCGCTCCGGGGTGGAAAGCTCGTTGGGAATGTTCTCCAGTAAAAGCCGTACGCCCAATGGCTTCGCGAAGGCGCGCAAGTGCTCGATCGACGTCATGGCCGATTCAAACTTGCGCTCATTAAACGATTCGTTGGCCACGCCCACATGCTGGATTAGAAATCGAAAAGGGATGTGTTCGGCGACCTCAATAGCACGCTTGATTTCATCCATTGCTTCGATTCGTGCTGCCCGGTCGGTTGCCGCCACGTTGATAGGCGGCGACCCGGTCCGCCCCCATTCGTAATCTGCATATAACGGCGCATGTACCGAATGCAAAGGCACGCCGCTGGTCTTAAACCAATCGGCAATTTCTCGAATGTGTTGTTTACGGTTGGCGTAATCCAGGTGCTGACGCGCACCGAATATTTCAATCGCTTGAGCTCCACCACTGACCAGTTTGTCGAGCAGGCCGGGATGCAGCCGCTCTTTCACGTACACGTATGTCGAAATCGCCTTTAGCATGCTTTACGGTTTTCCTGTGCCATCGCGCCAGCCTCGGGGAAGTAAGGCCGGCGCGAACTTCTGAGGCTAGCTTAGCAGCAAGAGCGCAGTCAAATCCTTCGCCTCAGGGCTAAAGTTCAGACCTGCTGCCGCGCTTCTCCCAGCGTGACTTCGACATCCATCCGGCGCTTTCCGCGATAGATAGTTACCCGCACGGAGTCCCCCGCCCGGTGGTTGTTCATGACTCGTGAAAGCTCCTGCTGGTCTTGGACATCTTGTCCATCGATGGCAATAATCAGGTCTCCTCCCAGCATGATCGGCGTGTTGCCGAGGTAGGCGCGTTCGGTGCCGCCCTTCAGTCCTGCGCGTTCCGCCGCCCCGCCGGGAACCACGCGGATGATCAGCAACCCGGAATCGGAAGCGAGGCCGAGCTGGTCAGCAATGTCCGGGCTGATCGGGAGAGTCACGACTCCCAAAGCCGGGCGCCGCACTCTGCCCAACGTGAGCAGGTCGTTTAACACGGCTTTGGCAGTATTGATCGGAATGGCAAAGCCGATGCCCGCGTTCTGCCCGACACTCGAAGCGATCATGGTGTTGATCCCGATCACCTCGCCGTGAGAGTTCAACAGCGGCCCGCCCGAATTACCGGGATTGATCGCCGCGTCGGTCTGAATGGCCTCGTCAATGGTCATGCCATCCGGTTCCTGGACGGAGCGAATCGAGCTAACGATGCCACTGGTCAAAGTCCCGGAAAGGCCGAAGGGATTACCAATCGCGTAAACCTTCTGCCCCACTTGAAGATTTCTTGAATCGCCCAGCACCATGGGATTCAGATCAGGAGCCTTGATCTGTACGATCGCGAGATCATGGGAGCGGTCCGTGCCGACCACGGTAGCGCGGTACTTCTTGCGATTGTGCATGGTGACTTCAACCTGCCGCGCGTCGGCAATTACGTGGTAGTTGGTTAGGACGTGGCCGTCGCGGTCAATAACGAAGCCCGAGCCTTGTCCTTCCTGCGGGACGAGTCCATAGAAGAAATCGAAGGCTACCGCCCGCGAGGTCACGTTTACCACCGCCCCGATGTTCCGGCGGTAAACAGATATGTTGTTCTGTTCCTCCGAATCCAGAGGCTCAGCCGTAGCCGCTTCCGTGATCTCCACTTTCGGGGCGGGTGAGCTTACCGTCTTAAAGGTCCCCGAACGGTAAGTTGTGAAATAAAAAAAGCAGCCGACCAGCAAAACCGCGATGGCAATCGGTCGAAGGAACCTCATGAGTAGACGTACCCTGCCTTTGCTTCAAAATTCCAGGACGTTGGCAAAGAAGATATTCTACTGTGCTTCTGTACCACACGCTCTAATGCGCTGGTATCCGTTTGACAAAAAGACGCGCATGTCTCTACGGTTATCGATCTGACTCATAAACCCTTTAGTAGATTGAAAGTCGCGGCCGGACTGATGCTGCTCACGCTCGGAGCGCTGGCGGTCCAGGGCTATCATCCTTACGCCGAAGATGCCGAGATCTACCTGCCGGGCGTCGAAAAGCTATTGAATCCAAGCCTGTTTCCGATTGGGACAGAATTTTTTGAGTCGCACGCCAGTCTCACTCTCTTCCCCCACCTCATAGCCGCTTCAGTGCGCGTCAGCCACCTGCCCTTTAATTACGTGCTTTTCGCCTGGCATCTGGCTGCTATTTTCCTGCTGCTGCTGGCAGTGTGGGAGCTAGCCGGAAAATGTTTTGTCTCTATGCGGGCCCGCTGGGGCGCTATGGCTTTCATGGCGGCATTGTTGACACTGCCGGTTGCCGGAACCGCGCTGTATGTGATGGACCAGTACATCAATCCCAGAAATTTGGCCGCATTCGCGGGCTTGTTTGCTGTGGCTCGAACCCTCGAGCACAAATATCTGCGGGCTGGGTTATGGCTTGTATTCGGTGCTGTCTGCCACCCACTGATGGCGGCTTTCGCATTTTCCTGTTGTGGGCTGCTGCTGGTTTTTGAAAAGTACGAAGCTAAGATTCCGGCATTCGCTCTGCTCTTTCCGCTGGCACAATTTTTTGCGCCGTCAACGCCGGCTTACCACGAGGCGGCACGTTTTCACGGATTTCACTACATCACCAATTGGGCGTGGTACGAGTGGGTTGGGATTCTCGCTCCGGTGCCAATTTTTTGGTTCCTGGGCCGGGTTGCCAGCCGCCGCAGCCTGGTTAATTTAGCCAGGATGTGCCGCGCTCTGGTTATCTACGACTTGTGCTATTTTGCCGCGGCGTTGATTGTCTCAGTGCCGAAGCAGTTCGAAGCGCTTGCGCGCATTCAGCCTTTGCGGAGCCTGCATTTGCTTTACATGCTGTTGATCGTAATTGGCGGCGGCTTTCTTGCAGAATATGTGTTGAAAGATCGCGCGTGGCGGTGGTTAATACTGTTCGTCCCGTTATGCGCCGGAATGTTCATGGCACAACGCTCGCTTTTTCCTGCGAGCGCACATATTGAATGGCCCTGGTCCGCGCCGAAAAATGCGTGGGAGCAGGCATTTCTCTGGATCGGCGACAACACCCCGCCCGACGCTATCTTTGCCATTGACCCCATGTACATCAAGATCCATGGCGAAGACACCGTCGGCTTTCGCGCTCTGGCTCGACGAAGCCGGCTGGCAGATGCTTACAAAGACAGTGGAGCGGTTTCGATGTTTCCTCCGCTCGGCGAAGAATGGTGGGAACAATACCAAGCCCAAAGAAACTGGATAAACTTCACGCGCGACGACTTTCTTGGGCTTCAGCAGGGGTATCAGGTGAACTGGTTCGTGCTACAAGCCCCTGATTCACGGGGCCTGACTTGTCCATATCGGAATTCAGCAGTGCTGGTCTGTCATACGGACCGCTAACCAGGAAAGACTGTCGCTCCTTTAAAACAGGGGCCTCGCGTTTAATCAACGGCTCGCGCGTCAGAGGCACCACCTTCTTCTTCGATCTTTGATGGAGTCTAAGTAGCGAATCCTATAAACTGAATTACCGATGGCCCAAGCCACAACGATTTCAGAACGGCTCTTTCTTTATTGGAGGTGGAACTCCCGCCTCCCCGAACTCTCCAGGCAGTACGCTACGAACCAGCCATTCCCGCACATACATTTGCCGGAGTTTCTTGACTCGCGCATTGCGCAGGCGATCTCCGATGAGTTTCCGGTCGCCGGGACCGACGCGTGGACCCAATACAAGCACCACAATGAAAACAAGCTCGGCATGGCCAAGCGGGAATTGTTCCCGCCGCAAATAAGGGCGGTTGCCGACGAGCTCAATTCACCCGAGTTCGTCGCGTGGCTCTCGACGCTGACCGGAATTCCCGGCTTGATTCCCGATCCCAGCCTTGAGGGCGGCGGACTGCATCAGTCCGGCCGGGGCGGATTTCTCAACGTCCACACTGACTTCAGCATGCACCATTACCAGAAGAACTGGCGGCGGCGAGTGAACGTGATTGTCTATCTGAACCCCGCTTGGCAGGATCAATGGGGCGGAGCGATTGAGTTCTGGGAGAAGGGCATGCTGCGTTGCGCGGCAAAATATTCTCCGCTGCTAAATCACGCCGTGATTTTCACCACCGACGAGCGCTCCCTGCACGGTTTCCCTGATCCGCTGCGTTGTCCGGAAGGCGTGGCACGAAAAAGTTTGGCATTCTATTACTATACGGTTGAGGAGCGCGCGAAAACCTCCTCCCACTCCACCGATTATTTCGCGCGGCCCGGCGACACCTGGAAGGAAAAGCTCTTGATTTGGACCGACAAGAAGGCCGTCGATCTCTATTCCCGGGCCAAAACCCGCTTGGGATTCTCGGACGAATTTGCCAGCAGGATTTTGGGATTTTTGTCCCGCAAAAAATAAGGTTTGGAAGGCCGTTTTGCTCGAGAAGGTCTGTGTTGAACTCAGCTCACGATCCCTGTCCTGCTTCAACCACGCCGCGCGCGTAGTACTCGGCAACTCCAGGCTCCAGCTTCCTGCCCGCAGGGTCGAAAATGTTGAAGCGCCACAGTCCCCACTTCTGCAGCGCGAATTGCAATGAGGTCGCGAGCACGCCAAACCCATACTTCACGCTGCGCCTGAAGTTGATCGACGATGCCTCAGGGAAATACTTGGTTGGACAGGAAACTTCGCCGATCCTGAACCCAAAGTAAGCGCACTGGGCCAGCATCTGATTGTCAAAAACGAAATCGTCCGAATTCTCCAGAAGCGGAAGCTTGGTAAGTACATCGCGGCTGAAGGCTCGGTAGCCGGTGTGATATTCGGAAACCTTGATCCGGAGAAACAAGTTCTCAAACGCGGTCAGAAGACGATTGAAGACGTACTTGTACAGCGGCATACCTCCGCGCAACGCCTGTCCGCCGATGATTCTCGATCCCAGGACTACGTCGAAAACTCCGTATGCGACCATGCTCGCCATCGCAGTCACCAGCAGCGGAGTGTACTGATAGTCGGGGTGCAGCATGATTACGACGTCAGCTCCCTCCGCAAGCGCCTCGCGATAGCAAGTCTGCTGATTGCGTCCGTAGCCGTAATTCCGGTCGTGGACGAAGTGGACCAATCCCAGCTCGCGCGCGACTTCCACGGTGCGGTCGGCGCTGAAGTCGTCAACCAGAATACGGACGTCAACAATCTCCGGCAGCTCGTCTACCGTCACACGCAGGGTCTTCTCCGCGTTGTAGGCGGGCATTACGACGGCAATTCGTTTTCCGTTTAGCATTGTGAACCGAGCGGCAGCGCAGCTGATTTACACTCAATCATAAATCATGACTTCCAGTACGCCGTCTCTCAGACGAATTCCCTATACAACCAGCGGCACCGTCCTTCTTCATGTCGATTTTCTTTTGACGGGGATCGTGATGACCTTTCTCGGGCCGATGCTTCCGATTCTCGCCGCCCGCTGGTCGCTCAACGACTCTGCTGCCGGCGCGCTGATTTTTACCCAGTTTCTCAGTTCCATGTTTGGCATGTTTCTTTCCGGTCTGATGGTTGAGCGCCAGGGATACCGGATAACGCTTGCCGTGGGTGCCGTGCTTATGGCCTCTGGTATAACGCTGCTGGCGACCGGAAACTATTGGACAGGCCTGCTGTCGATTTGCATTCTGGGTTTAGGGCACGGAATCACCACGCCTGCGGGGAATTTAAGAACGGCGGAGCTCGATCCCGCACGTAGCGCTTCTGCACTGAGCGTCATCAATGCCGTCTGGGGAATCGGAGCAATGGGTTCTCCATTCTTGCTTGCTATCGCCCAGAAGGTGCACCGGACAGAGTTGTTTCTCTATGGAACCGCCGTTACGCTGATGCTGCTCGTGCTTTCCCTCGCGCTCTCGCGGTTTTCGCCAGACTCGCGCAAGCAGGTTTCGTCGACATCGCCCGCCGTTGGGCCTATGTGGTCGTCTCCTATGCTGCCGCTTATCTGCGCTTTGTTCTTCATTTACGTGGGAAGCGAGACATCATTTGGCGGATGGGCCGCAACTTACGCGCACCGCATCCAGCCGGCGGAAAATAACTGGTGGCCGCTCGCGCCGTCATTTTTCTGGGGCTCGCTGCTTGCGGGACGAACTCTCGCCGCTGTTGCACTCAGGTTCAAGCCGGCCACACTCATCGCTAAAATTGGCCTGACCCTGGCGTTGGTGGGCGGTGTGACGCTGGTCAGCGCCCAGAATCTGCAACTGGTCATGATCGGGGCCATCTTTGCCGGGCTCGGGCTGGCCTCCATTTTCCCTATCAGCGTTTCTCTCCTGCCCGTCTGGTTCGGAGACTCCGCGCGTCGCGCCAGTGGTGCGGTTTTCGCCAGTGGCAATATGGGTGGAGCAGCCCTGCCCTGGGTGGTGGGCGCTGTTTCAACGCGTTTCGGCAGTCTGCGAATTGGATTGCTGGTGCCGTTGTTCGGAGTGGCTGCGATGATTGTGTTTTACTTTGCCGGCAATGCGTCCCGCGATTTACAGGCGGCCCTGAAGACAAGCGGGAGGTAAATTCGACATTCCCTGCGCTTCACCCTCATCCTGGTTATTGATAAACTTGTAACTTCTCATGCTGCATACCTTGTTTGAGAAGGTCTGGGACGATCATCTCGTCACCACACCGCAGGGACAACTCCCGCTCCTGTTCGTCGATCTGCACCTGGTGCACGAGGTCACGTCGCCACAGGCGTTCGATGGACTGCGTGCGGCAGGGCGGAAAGTGCGTTCCCGAGAGCGCACTATCGCCACGGTAGACCACAATGTTCCAACCGAGCCGCGCGGCACGCCGATTCTGGATCCGATTGCAAGACGGCAGATTGAAGCTCTCCAGAAGAATTGCCGTGATTTTGGCGTGCGCCTGTTCGACATTGACTCGCCCGAACAGGGCATTGTGCACGTGATCGGCCCCGAACTCGGATTCACCCAGCCGGGCATGACCATCGTCTGTGGCGACAGTCATACCAGCACCCATGGCGCATTCGGAGCGCTTGCATTTGGTATCGGCACATCGGAGGTTGAGCACGTGCTGGCCACCCAGTGCCTTCCTCAACGAAAACCGAAAACTCTGCTGATTCAGGTCAACGGACGATTACCCGAAGGCGTTGCCGCAAAAGACCTGGCGCTTGGGATCATAGGCAAAATCGGCACCGATGGCGCCAGCGGTCACGTCATCGAATATGCGGGCGAGGCCGTGCGTGCGCTTTCTGTCGAAGGCAGGATGACGCTGTGCAACATGAGCATTGAAGCCGGCGGGCGCGCCGGCCTGGTGGCTCCGGACGAAACCACCTTTGAGTATTTAAAGGGGCGGCGGTTCGCGCCCAAGGGCAATGAATGGGAGGCCGCCGTGGCTCGCTGGCGTGACCTGCCCTCAGACGCCGGAGCGAAGTTCGACAAGATTCTGAAGATCGACGCCTGCGATCTCGCGCCGTTTGTGACTTGGGGAACCAATCCGGGCATGGTGGTTCCCGTCACCGGCCGGGTCCCCGAATTGCCGGCCAATGGAGGCGACCGGGCCAACGCTGAGCGCATGCTGGAATATATGGGCCTGCAACCGGGAACGGCGATAGAACAAATTGCAATCGATCGCGTATTCATCGGCTCATGTACAAACTCGCGTCTGGAAGATTTGCGCGCGGCTGCTCGCGTGGCTAAGGGCTACAAGGTCGCTTCTGGTGTGCGCGCGATGGTGGTTCCAGGGTCTCAAAAAGTGAAGCATGCCGCCGAGCAGGAGGGCTTGCACAAGGTTTTCCAGGAGGCTGGCTTCGAATGGCGCGAGTCAGGTTGCTCCATGTGCCTGGGCATGAATCCGGATATCCTGCAACCCGGCGAGCGTTGTGCCTCAACCAGCAATCGCAACTTCGAAGGCCGTCAGGGACGCGGCGGGCGTACGCATCTGGTCAGTCCCATGATGGCTGCTGCTGCCGCGGTGGCGGGGCATTTCACCGATATTCGCAACTGGCGGTTCAACTGATGCGGACGTTACGGTGGCCATTGAGGACCGACTGATGCAACCATTTCGCAAACACACCGGCAAGGTCGCTCCGTTATATCGCGCGAACATCGACACTGACCAGATCATCCCCAAACAGTTTCTCAAGCGAATCGAGAAGACCGGCTTCGGGGAGTTTCTGTTCAACGATTGGAGACGCGGCGCCAATGGCTCGCCAGATCCTGACTTCCCTCTCAATCAGCCGAGGTATTCGGGCGCAAGCATTCTGGTCGCAGGGAAAAATTTTGGCTGCGGATCATCGCGAGAGCACGCTGTCTGGGCGCTCGCTGATTACGGATTTCGCGCAGTGATTGCTCCTTCCTTCGCCGACATCTTTTCCAACAACTGCGTTCAGAATGGTGTGCTCACGGTGGTGTTGACCGGGGAGCAATGTGATGAAATCGCGCGGCGAGCCTCTGAACTGCCAGCTTACGAGCTGACGGTCGATCTCGAAAAGTGCACGATCGATGATGCTCGAGGCCTCACGACGAGTTTTTCGGCTGACGAGTTCACGCGTCACCGCCTGCTTCACGGTCTCGACGATATCGGATTGACCCTCCAGCACGAACCCGCCATCGCCGCTTATGAGGCCGGACATCCCGTATCCTCCTCTTGGAAATCTTGATTTGCCATGCAGCGCATCATTCTCAAGACGTCCAGGAAACGGGAAGTGCTGGACATAACCGACGTTGTGGAAGATCAGCTAGGAAACAGCGGCAACGAATCTGGAGTGTGCCACTTATTAGTCCTGCACACGACCGCGGCACTCACCACCGCTGATCTTGATCCCGGCACCGATCTCGATCTGCTCGACGCGTTCGAGGCAATGGTTCCAAAGCTGCGCTACCGTCATCCACACAACCCCGGGCATGTCGCCGACCACATTCTGTCGGCATTGATTGGCACGTCAGTCGCGCTGCCATTCCAGAATGGCAAGCTTTTGCTGGGGACCTGGCAACGTGTAGTGCTAATTGAGCTGGACGGACCGCGTGAGCGCGAGCTGGCGGTAACTATTTCGGCGTCGATCTGACCAGCGTGCTATTTATGGTTTGTTCTTTGAGTAGCGACCGGCCGGAGCTGCGGGCGGCTTCAATTCCTGCTTCACCGAATCTGAGATCTTGTCGGCGTTTGCCAGCATCAAGGTGACCTGCCACATTTGGGTAGCGCTCAGGGCCTGACTGAAAGCCGGCATTCCGGTCAATCGGATCCCATTGGCAACTTTCCAGTAGGTCTCCCCCGGCTGGTCGTCGGTCACGCCTTTGCCACGGAACAGGTGTGGAGGCTTGGGGAACATTCCTTTTGCGATCGGACCTTGCTCCGTACCTGGGGAAGCATGGCAGATGGCGCAGTGATCGCCATAGACTCGTGCGCCGGCGCGAAAAGTTTCTTCATTCGCGGGAATGGGAACCGAGCTTGGCATCTCGCGATCGATATGCGCACGCAGCGCGGCCTTGGCCAACTGCTTTTCAAACGGCAGAGGGTCGTCTCCGGTTGCGGCAGGCGCTCTACCTGAACTGAAATAGAAATAGACTGAGAGGGGCACTATAAAAATTCCAATCACCACACCCACGATGAAGGCTTTCAAGCGGTGTTCTCCTGAGGTACTTCAAGAAGAGTAATTGAAGTGAGGTTGATCGGAAAACTTGGGAATGGCTAACAACGATTACGAATCGCCTTGATCTTTGACTTTTGCCCCACGACAGTCATAATATCCGTGTTCGCGTTCAGGGCTTTTCCGGACTCCTTCCCCTCGGAGAGCACTTTATAAATCCTTCTGCTTGAGGTGCTCCAATGCGCCAGTCGCTCGCGTGTGTCTTGCTTGTGTGCGTCCTGCTGAGAGTCGCAAGCACGCCGTCGGCGATTACGGTGGCATCGGGCGATCATGTCGTCTCAATCAAGAAGAGCGGCTTCGAGGAATGGAACCGAAAGGTTACTGTCTCCCCCCCGGACACATCAATCTGAATGCCGAATTGGTTCCAGAATTCAAATAACTTGCATCACGCGGGATGTTTACAGCGCAGGAGCAATACTGGGGCGAATCCTCGCCCGGGTGCGTCGTTTTCGCTCCAAAAAGCGCAGGATGATCGGGGCTGGGCCTGATCATCCTCTCCCTTCCGGTTAGAAGGGGTCTTACAAAATAAAGCATATCGGCTGCAGATTGCAGCATGATGTAGCTTGCGTAAATTTTTGGTGAAAGCTATTACCGCTCAGGTGCAGGGCAAGAGCGACATACGGTCTGAGGCCAGCTCCAATCGCTTGCGCCATGGTGCCTGGTTGGGTCGTCCGGCAGAGCAACCCAAATTGCTATAGTTATAAAACTCAGGATAGACTCTGGAACTTTAGACCTATCCGCGCCCCTTCGACTGCGTCCGGAGCTAGCCTTGCCAGCCCCGGCGGGTCTTCCATCGCTCAAAGATTCTAGTAAATAGGAGGAATATGCCACGCAAGTTCGATGAGAGCCGTCGCCTGCAAAAGCGCGCCGAGCAGCTGATCCCAGGCGGCGTAAATTCGCCGGTGCGCGCCTTCAAGGCTGTGGGCTGCGAGGCTCCATTCATCGTCCGCGGCGAAGGCCCGCGGCTGTGGGATGCGGACGGGAACCAATACATCGACTACATCGGATCATGGGGGCCGCTGATCTTTGGCCATGCTGAACCCGGCGTGCTGGAGGCGATTCTGAACGCCGCAGTCAATGGAACCAGCTTTGGCGCCTCGACCCCTTCGGAGGCCGACCTCGCAGAACTGGTGATCGAGGCGTTTCCCAGCGTGCAAAAGATCCGCTTCGTCAGCTCCGGCACTGAAGCCACCATGTCGGCGATCCGACTCGCGCGCGCCCACACCAAACGTAAATACGTAGTCAAGTTTGAAGGGTGTTATCACGGGCACGCTGACTCCCTGCTGGTGAAAGCGGGATCAGGCGTTGCTACGTTCGGAATTCCCGGTTCCGCGGGCGTTTTGGAGGAAATTAGTCAGTTCACCATCGCGTTACCGTTCAACGACGCAGAGGCTGTGGAACAGGCGTTCAGCAAGTATCGTCATCAGATTGCGTGTGTGATTGTGGAGCCAGTGGTCGGGAACATGGGCTGCGTTCCGGCGAATGGAGGTTATCTTGCCGGCCTGCGCACGATTACCCAGCGTGAAAACACCGTCTTGATTTTCGACGAGGTGATGACTGGATTTCGCCTGGCATACGGCGGAGCGCAAGAGCTGTACGGGATCAAGCCCGACGTTACGACCTTCGGGAAGATTATTGGCGGCGGGCTGCCGGTGGGCGCCTACGGCAGCAGCGACGAAATCATGGACTTGGTCGCGCCGCTGGGACCGATGTACCAGGCAGGAACCTTGTCAGGCAATCCGCTGGCCATGGCGGCGGGAGTTGCGCAGTTAAAACATTTGCGCGAGAAAAAGGGCGAAATTTACCCGAAGCTGGAAGCGCTCAGCGCGAAGCTAGTAGAAGGCGTGGCGGAAGCTGCAAAGCAGGCAGGTGTGACTCTTTCTTACAACCGAGTTGGATCGATGTTTACCTGGTTCTTCACGGATGGGCCGGTAACGGATTGGGCCTCGGCATCAAAGTGCGACACCGAGGCTTTCGGCGGATTCTTTCGAAAAATGCTCGATGCCGGCATCTACCTGCCACCATCGCAGTTTGAAGCGGCATTTCTGAGCGCCGCTCATACAGAAGAAGACGTGCAGAAGACCATAAGCGCCGCAAAAGAATCTTTCAGATAGATGTAGCTGGCATGAGTCTCGCGGTCACGGCCCCTTAGGAGTCGCCGCTAGTTCGGGGTGGATACTCTGCTGCATGGAGTTCAGCGGCTGTAACTGGAAGGTGCATCCGGATGTCACACACGAAGCCGTTCCGAGGCGAATGACCTTAATGGATGACACGTCAGGAAATTTGACCGGAAACTCCAGCTTCTGCAGTTTATCGCCGGCGCTCCGCAGTGACTCATCGCCGTCGAGAAACTGGACCCGATCCGGTGTATTCGAATTGTCGAACAGCAATGCGAAGCGGGCGGAACCGTTTTGCGATGCGAGCTGAGGAAGGGAGAGGACCCTCATCTTCTGCAGTTCTGCCATCGCTTGCGAAAGCTGCTTTTCAGCATTGCCTGGGTCCAGCTTCAAGATCTGTTGCCGGGAGCTCTGTGCTTCTGGGCCGCCAGCTGCAACCGCCAGCGCGTACATGTGCTCAGCCCGGTCTTTTGCCCCGGTTTTTTCGAACACCCGTGCCAGACGGTTCGCAACTGTCCCGGACTGGCTCAAATACCACGCCGCCTCCAGGTACTGCCAAGCGGGCACATTCTCGCCCTGCAGGAATTGTGCCCATCCCATACGCGCCCACGAAAGCGCCACTGTGTCCATGGCAGAGAATGCGTTCGCGTCCAAATGGTCGAATTCGCCGGAATCAAATTGATCACTGAGGGCATTGAGCGACTTTTCCGCGCCATGGGCCACCTCGCCTGGGTCAGCATCTTCCCGAAGAGCGGGCCCAAACATGTCACTGTTAAGCGCGGCAGCTGGTCCACCAGTCAAGCTTGCCATCAGTAATTCAGCTTTTTTCGAGTCCCCGGTGCGCGAGTAGAGCTGCGCCAGCGCCATTTTCACGCCTGGGTCTTCGGGAGGAATGGCAGCAGCGGCTTCCAATTCGGTCTGTGCTTCTCGATCACGCTTGAGCTGCACCAGCAACAGTCCCAGCTGCTTGTGCGCAGACTTCTCCGAAGGTGCAAGTTCGATTTCTTTGCGATACGCGGCAATCGCGTCGTCATATCGGCCAAGCTGGCTCAACTCATCCGCAAGCTCTATGTTGGCGCGCGCTTCACTCGGATCTTTCGCAATAGCATTCTGAAAAGCCTGCACTGCCTTTTCGTGCTGCTTCAGGTTCGAATACGCCTGTCCCAGTTCGTCCCATCCTTCTTTCGCACTCGGATCCTGGTCGGCCGCGCGTTGCAAGAGCGTGGCAGCCGTGGTGAAATCCTGCCGCTTGAGCGCAGCTCTCCCAGCTTCACGCAGCTCTTCGGCGCTGCCTTTCATTTCTGCGGCGGAAGCGAGTGCAGTAGCTGAAGGACGGCTCGCGCTGCACCACGGGGTTTCTTCGACCGCACTGGTGGTCACGTTGTGGAATGACGAGTAATCGGCCCGACGCAGAGATGGGAGCTCGTTCACCTTCAGCACCATGCGGCGTTCGGCGTCCAGCACGTTTTTTGCAAGTTTGTAGGATGAAGTGTACTCGCCGTAATCACGGGTCACGCGTACGTCCGAGGGCAAGTGCACGCTGAAGTTAGCAGGAAATTCTACATGGGCTCGATACACTCGTTCTCCTGCAGGGCCTACATCCAGGGGCTCCGAAGGATGTTTCTTGTTGCTCTTCGGCACGCGTCCGCCGGAAATAGGCGGCAGCAGCTGAAAGTTCTCGCCCGTACTTGGCACTTTGAAATAATCGGACTTGCGCAGGTGGTAGCTCACTCGCAGCGGCTGTGCCGTGTTTTCGATTCCTTCAATTCGGACTTGTGAAACATCGCCTGGCAGCCCCCAGGCCCGCGACCACAGCTCCAGAGCGCGCGCCCAGTTTGCCTGTGGCGACCGGCGAAACACAGACCGGATAGGCCAGTCGCTGTCGCCGGTTGCAGTCATTTCTACATCTGCTTCCAATGTCCCAAGCTCGTTAAATTTCGCCTTGATGTTCAACTCCGTACGGTTATGAACAAAGGCTTCCGCCGGTGTCTTGTGTAGGCCTCCTGCGGAGTCGCTGGATGCAATCACCGCTTGTTTGTTCCGCAGCTGATATTCGATCAAGCCGTACGGCGCTACTTCCGCGGTCGAATCGAGCCATGTGAGGGCAGTCCCCAGCTTCACGGCGGTAATTACGTGATCGAATTGCGCGGGCGATGGGACATCAGCATCGAGCTTTCGGTCGGAGTGAATCAGGACGGGATAACTCTGGATCCCTTCCGCCGCAAGCAGCGCCTGAAGCAATGTGTGCTTGTCCTTGCAATCGCCGTAGCCGTTCT
>Ga0075436_100001443_pt1 | contig 16161 bp, 14 predicted proteins | sample RhiMethybrSRZTD5_FD_75303 | JGI IMG/M metagenome (GOLD analysis project Ga0075436, IMG submission 75303) | Populus rhizosphere microbial communities from Tennessee, USA - Rhizosphere MetaG P. TD hybrid SRZTD5 | ecosystem: Host-associated > Plants > Roots > Rhizosphere > Soil | place: USA...
AAGCAGGTAAGGATGGTCAGGATGGGAGCGAGCGGGCCGCCGGGTGCGCGGAAGGCGCGATGACGATTCGGTTCGCGGTAGCGAAGGATAAGGACGCCGGCGGCGACGAGCGCGAATGCGAAAAGCGTGCCAATGTTGGCGAGGTCACCAAGCGTTCCGATGTCGAGAAGTCCAGCGGGCACGCCGACGACAAAACCCGCGACCCACGTTGAAAAATCCGGCGTGAGATAAGTGCGGTGAACGCGGCTGAAAATTTTGGGGAAGAGGCCGTCACGCGACATTGCAAACCAGACGCGCGCCTGGCCGATCTGGAAGACAAGAAGCGAAGAGATCATGCCCATAAGTGCGCCGATAAGAACGATGAGCCGAAGGTTGGAGAGGTGGAGTTTTTTGAGGGCGTTGACGACGGGAGCTGCGTCGTCGAGGAGGGTGTCCCACTTGACCAGGCCGGTGAGGACGACTACGACGCCGATGTAGAGAAGAGTGCAGATGACGAGCGTGGCGATGATGCCACGCGGCAAGTCGCGCTGAGGATTCTTACATTCCTCGGCGGCGGTGGAAACGGAATCGAAACCGATGTAAGTGAAGAAGACGATGGAGCCACCGGTGAGGATTCCGGGCCAGCCGTTTGGAGCGGCAGGATGCCAATTGGAAGTGTGAATAAATCTTGATGCGAAGGTGACAAAGGCGAGGATGGCGATGATCTTGACCATCACCATGAGATTGTTTGTGTTGGCGGATTCGCGAATGCCGCGGACGAGAATGACGGTGAGAAGCATGACGATGATGAACGCCGGCCAGTTGAAGCCGAAATGCCAGCCGGGACCGTAGATCATGTTGCCCTGCAGATCGGGGAGACCGCTGGGGAGATAAGCGGGCGAGATCCATTTGGGATCGGGATGTAAGCCGAACCAGTCGAGAAGATCGACGAGGTGCGCGGAGAAACCGACGCTGACGGCCATGTTGCTGACGGCGTATTCGAGGATTAAGTCCCAACCGATGATCCAGGCGATGATTTCGCCCATGGTGGCGTAGGTGTAGGTGTACGCGCTGCCGGCGATGGGGATCATGGCGGCGAGTTCGGCGTAGCAGACGGAGGCGAAGCCGCAGGCGATGGCGACGAGAACGAATGAGAGTGCGATGGCAGGTCCGGCACCGGGACGGCCGAAGGACGCGTTGTGGTGAAGGAGATATTGCAGGAGCGGAGCGTTGAGAATCGAAGACGTCTGGAATTTCTGGCCTGCGATGGCCGTGCCGACGATGGTGAAAATGCCGGAGCCAATGACGGCGCCGATGCCGAGGGACGTGAGGCTTAGCCAGCCGAGGGACTTTTTGAGGCGGAGTTCGGCGCCTTCACAATCGGAAATGAGTTGGTCGATATTCTTCCGGCGAAACAGGGATGAAGGCACTCAGAGTCTCCGAGCGCATCCGGGCAACGCGAAATTTTCCCCTGCCTGCCGGATACGATGATCAGTGCGAGCCACACTTTATCGTGAGACGGGATGCGGCGCAACTTGCGGGACGTTGCAAGTTGAATAGTCGACAGATGAAAAGCGAAGAAAAGAACTAAGACAGAGTTCACGGAGAGAACCGATATTGGAGAAATTGTAAGAGCGGTGCGAGGCGCTGCATTCCGAGGGAGGCCGGCTTCAAAGAGCCGGCCCACAACATCAGCTTCCTATGCGGGTTGGAGTTGGGCGTAGCGCTCGATGAATTTCTTGGTGCCGCGGCCTGGGAAGCTGACGGAGAGGCGGCGATCGTCTTCATCGCCTTCGACGCCGACGACGGTGCCGACGCCGTATTCGGGGTGGCGAACTTTGCGGCCGAGCATGGGATCGGCCGGGGTGCGGCGCGAAGCCGAACGGCCGAAGCTGGGAGTTTCCGAACGTTGACGCGGCGTGGAAGAGCGCTGCGTTGCAGCGGGACCACCGCGGACGCGGCGTATAAATTCTTCGGCGGAATAAGAATATTCGGGGTCGGGTTCATAGCGGCGGGTCTGGCCGATTTCGGCCATGGAGCCACCGGCGGTGTCCACGAGTTCACTGGGAATTTCCGCGAGAAAACGTGAGGGCTGTGATGCGCGGAGTTGCTGTTCGTTACCAAAAATGCGGCGGTAGACCGCGCGGGTGAGCGTGAGCGTTTTGCGTGCGCGGGTCATACCGACGTAAACGAGGCGGCGCTCTTCCTCGACGCCTTTTTCTTCGTTGATGGAGCGGCCGTGGGGGCAGATGCCTTCTTCCATCCCGGTAAGAAAAACATGATCGAATTCGAGACCCTTGGTGCTGTGAAGCGTGATGAGGGTGACGCCGGGCTTGTCTTCGAAGGAGTCGGCGTCGCTGACGAGGGCGGCGGCGTCGAGAAAATCGGCGAAAGATTCGCCGGCGTCCATACTCTCGGCGATGGCGCGAGTTAGTTCTTCGAGATTTTCGATGCGAGCGACGTCTTCGGGCGTGTTGCGGTCTTTTAGCATGGCCATGTAGCCGGTTTCGTCGAGGACGTAGCGGAGAAAATCGGCAGGTTCACGCTCGGCGAGTGCTTGTTGGAGACGAACGATCAATTCCTGGAACGCCCGGACGGGAGTTGTAGCGCGACCGGAAGCTCCGCCTGCGAGAAACGATTCGATGGAAGCCCAAAGCGTGGTGGCGTTTGCGCGGGCGGATTCGCGGAGTGCGTCGACGGTGGTTTTGCCGATACCACGCGGCGGAAGGTTTAGAACGCGCAAAAGGGAAATGTCGTCCTCGGGATGCATGGCGAGGCGAACGTAGGCAAGTGCGTCTTTGACTTCGGCGCGATTGTAAAAGCTGAAACCGCCGACGAGTTTGTAACGAACGCCACGGCGACGAAACACTTCTTCGAAGGTGCGCGACTGGAAGTTGGTGCGATATTCGACCGCGCAAGTCTGGTCGGAGTCGTCATCGAGGATTTTCTGGAGTTCGGCGGCAACAAATTCGGCTTCGGCTTGTGCGTCGCGTGCTTCGAAGTAGCGAAGGTTCTTGCCGGCGGGCGATTCGGCCTTGAGCGTTTTGCCGAGGCGGTCGGGATTATTTTTTACGACCGCGCCCGCCGCGTCGAGAATGTTTTGTGTCGAGCGGTAGTTACGCTCGAGACGAATGACGCGCGCCGCGGGAAAATCGCGAGTGAAGCTGAGGAGGATGGAAACGTCTGCACCGCGCCAGCGGTAGATGGACTGATCTTCGTCGCCGACGACGCAGATGTTTTGTTTCGGGCTGGTGAGCAGACGGAGAAGATCGTACTGGACGCGGTTGGTGTCCTGATATTCGTCCACGTGAATGTATTGGAAACGCTGTTGCCAGCGCTCGCGAACGTTGGGCGAATCCTTCAGGAGTTTTGCAGAACGCAAAAGGAGATCGTCGAAGTCGAGTGCGTTGCTTTGGGCGAGAAGTTTTTCGTAGGCTTCGAAGATGTCGGCGGTTTTGCGGCCGTCGGAGCTGAAGGCCTCGGCGCGAATCTGCGCGGCTGATTGGCCGTGATTTTTGGCATGGCTGATTTTGCTGAGGACATTGCGCGGCGTGAGGGTTTCGTCGCTGATGTTGAGACGAGACATCGTGAGTTTGACGGTGGCGAGTTGGTCGTCGTCGTCGAAGATCGCGAAGTTGTAAGGCAGGCCTGCGGCCGCGGCTTCACGGCGAAGCAGGCGCGCACAGAGCGAATGGAACGTGGAAAGCCATGGCCGGTCGGGCGGGATGCCGGCGCGAAGAAGGAGGTCCTTAACACGCGTCTGCATTTCCTCGGCGGCTTTGTTAGTGAAGGTGACGGCGAGGATATTTTCCGCGGCGACGCCTTTCGAAATGAGGTTCGCCATGCGGAACGTGATGGCGCGAGTCTTACCGGTGCCAGCGCCGGCAAGAATTAGGAGTGGTCCATCGGTTGTTTCGGCCGCGAGGCGCTGTTCAGGATTTAGTTGTTCGAGGAAAGAGAGCATTGCGTCCGTTCGGGAAAATGTTGTAGCGCATTCATGGTAGCGGACGAAAGAGTGAGGCGCAAACGGGGCTGTGGATAGATTTTTTGTGCAACGACGGAAATTAGATTAGTGCGATGCTGCGCGACTGAGATCAATGTCAAAAAAGAGAAGGCCGTGATTTTTTTCGAGCGCGACGAGTTCAGGAATGTAGAGTCGCGCGTTGTTGAGGAGATCGAATTGGCTCTGCAGGTTGAAATAAAGCAGGCCTTCGACGGTGCTATGTGGAGCGACGACGCCGTCGCGGAGGCTGGCTTCTTCGGCGGCTTTCGCGAGTTCGGTCCAATTCTTATCGTGGCCAATCTTGTTGCTCGAAGGGAGGGGAATGGGGAGGCGAGCGCGGCGACTGGGGTCTTTTACCTTTGACGAAAAGACGGCGTCGGCGAGTTGATCGGAGGTGAGCGAAGGCAATTCCTGGCGGCTGTCGTCTTCGAGGACGAGAGAGAGGCGAATGCGACTGAGATTGATGCGAATGCTGTCCGCGGTCTCGTTGCGCAGCATGACCCGGATAGCAAGTATGCCGAACGAATAGGGATTTTTTTTAGGGAAGGCCGGTTTGTATTGAGTGAGATTGGTCCATGGCTCGGCCGCGATGGTCATGCCTTCGTGCGAGTCGAGAGCGGAAGTCCGCATCGGTGTGGATTGCTGCTGTTGTTGGGCGAAAGAGGTGGAAAGCAAAAGCAAGGCAGCGCAGGGCAAGGCGAAAGCGGCTTTTCTCATGCGTTTATAATAAACTTTTTCCATCTCGACGCCTTCGATTCCTGCGGTGGGTGCAGGGTTGCCCTGACGAGCGGTGTAGCACGGGGAAAAGGCAGACCGGAGCCCGGGTTCGTGTATTTCCTCTATAGCTTGTTGATGGCTATCGCCGCGCTGCTGCTCACACCGTATTGGATTATTAAAGGAATGACCCAGGGCAAGTACCTTTCGAATTTGAGTGAACGGCTGGGATTTTCCTATCCAGACTTGGAAAAGCTGCCGAAGGAGCGGGCGAGTGCGATCTGGTTGCACGCGGTGTCAGTAGGAGAGGCACTTTCGAGCGTGGCGCTGGCGAAAAAATTGAAAGAGAAATATCCCGAGCGGCCGCTGATTGTGTCGACGACGACGATTACCGGGCAATCGATTGCGCGAGAGCGCATGCCGTTTGCCGACGCGGTGATTTATTTTCCTTTGGACTGGGCGTTTTGTGTGAAACGGGTGTTGGCGGCAGTGAAGCCCGCGATTGTGATTGTTCTGGAGACGGAAATTTGGCCGAATTTTTTGCGTGAGGCGGGGCGGAGCGGAGTGCCGGTGGTTTTTGTGAGCGGGCGGATTTCGGATCGGAGTTTCACGCGGTATCAGAAATGGTTGGGCCGAGCCGGATTTTACCTGCGGCCATTTTTGCAGAGCGCAATGGGGAACGCTTCTGCTTTCCTGATGCAAAGCGAGAGAGACGCGGAGCGAGTGCGGGAGTTGGGAGCGCCTGCAGATCGCGTGAAAGTGAATGGCAATTTGAAGTATGACCAGGAATTGCCGAAAGCGACGCCGCTGGCAGAATGGTTTGAAAGGGAAGTTAATGAAAAGAAGCGGCGCCCGTTGATCGTGGCGGGGAGCGTAGTAGCCAATGAAGAGCCGCTGGCGCTCATCGCATTTGGCGTTTTACAAGGCGAGCACCGAGATGCGTTGCTGGTGATGGCGCCGCGCAAGCCGGAGCGGTTTGACGCCGCGGAGCAGTACATTGAGGATTCGCACCAAAAATTTATCAAGCGATCGCAGTTGAGCGTGGCGCTGCCTTCCGGCGCACAAGCGAAGAACGAATTTTCGGAACTGTCGCCGGGCGTTGCGGTTGTGCTGCTCGACACCATCGGGGAACTGGCTTCACTTTATCGAATTGCCGATGGCGTGTTTGTGGGCGGATCGCTGGTCGAGTCGGGAGGACACAATATTCTGGAGCCGGCGGCATTTGGAAAGGTTCCTGTGTTTGGGCCTTCGATGGAAAATTTCGCGGATATGTCGCAGCGATTTGTGGCGGCCGAGGCGGCTGTACAAGTCGAAAGTCCGGAAGACGCCGGCGTGACGTGGATTGAATTGCTGCGGTCGCCGGAGCGGATGACACGAATGGGAGCGACCGCCAAGCGTCTAGTGGAAGAGAGCCGCGGAGCGACAGACCGGGCGCTGGCGGAGATTGAAGCGCATCTGGCAGCGCAGACGCGCAATTGAATGAGTCTGCCGCTGCCAATTCGAATCCTGCTGTGGCCATTGTCGTATGTTTACGGAATTGCGGCGCGTTGGCGTGTTGCGCTGTACGCGAGAGGGATATTCAAAACCCGGCGACTGAAAACGCTCGTAATCAGCGTTGGAAACTTGACGGTGGGAGGAACAGGGAAGACACCGATGGTGCTTTACCTGGCGGAGAGATTTCTGGCCGAAGGCAAGCGGGTTGGAGTTTTGACGCGCGGATACCGCAGCTCCAGCGGGAAGAGCGACGAGGTGGAAATGTTGAGGCAGCGGCTTGGCGACCGGGTTGTATTTGGAGTGGGGGCCGATCGATACGTCGAAGGCAGTCGCATCGAGAAGGAAACCGGCGTGGACGTATTTTTGCTCGACGACGGATTCCAACATTTGAAACTCGCGCGAGACGTGGACATTGTCCTATGGGACGGGACGAAAAAGTTTCAACGACAGTGGATGTTGCCTGCGGGAAGTTTGCGGGAACCGATTTCGGCGATAGGCCGGGCGGACATGCTGGTCATTACGCGGAAGACCGCGGAGCCGGGTTCCGAGGATGCCGCGATCGGTGTGGCCGGAGATGGACTTGTCTTCACGGCACAGACCAGGCTGCTTGGCTTTCGCAAAGTCGGCAAGACAGAAGCGCCGAGGCCCGTGGAGCAGATGGCCGACGGACCTTTTTTCGCGTTTTGTGGTGTGGGCAATCCAAACGCGTTTTTTGCGGACTTGAGGCGCTGGAACGTAAATGTCGAAGGCAAAATGAGTTTTATCGATCACCACCGGTATACCGCTGATGATTGGGCTCGGCTCACGCACGCTGCATACACCGCTGGAGCCACTGCGTTTGTCACCACGGAAAAGGACGAGCAGAATCTACAGGGCCGCGATTTCGGCGAATGGTCCGTCTATATTGCGGTAATTGCTCTTGCGGTTTCGCCGCAGCCAGCGTTCGACGATGAAGTACGGAAGCTTTTGAACGAACGCAGGAAGACAGACTCGTGAAAATTCTGATTCGCGCGACGAACTGGGTAGGCGACGCGATCATGGCGCTGCCGGCGGTGCGCGCGGTACGAGAGAAATTTGGCAATGCGGAGATTGGAATCGTGGGGCGCCCGTATGTACTGGATATTTACAGAGAACAGGAAATTGCGGACGAGTTGATTGCGTACGACAGCGCGCGCGAACACAAGGGGATTAGTGGGAGAGAAAGACTGGCTGGGGAATTGCGCGAGCGGAGCTTCGATGTGGCGCTATTGTTGCAAAACGCGATTGACGCGGCTTGGCTTGCGTGGCGAGCGAAGATTCCCACGCGGATCGGTTATGCGAGAGATGGACGAAGTTTGCTGCTGACCAATTCGATTGCAGTGCCGAAGGTTGGCGAGATCCCGGCTCATGAGAAGTTTTATTATTTGGAATTGATTCGGCGCGCGGGCTGGATTGAAGAGTTGCCTGACATTCCCTGGATCGAGCTGAAAATGTCGACGAAGAAGCGGCAACACGCGGAAGAATTGCTTTTGAACGCCGGGGCTCTGACTCAACGTATGAGAATCGCGGTCGGGGCGGGTGCGTCCTATGGCTCCGCCAAGTGCTGGCCACCTGACAGATTTGCGACGACGTTGAACGCACTGGCGGAAAAGATGGATGCGGATGTGATTTTGTTCGGCACGCAGGGAGAAGCGGCGGTCTCGACAGCGATCAGAGCGGGGTTGAAACGTGCGCCTGTGGATCTGACTGGAAAGACCGCGATCGCGGATCTGCCGGCATTGCTCTCGCGATGCAATCTGTTTATCGGAAACGATTCGGGCGCGATGCACGTCGCCGCGGCGGTGGGATTGCCGATCGTGGCGGTGTTTGGGCCGACCGACCCGTACGGGACAGTGCCCGTGACGCCGAATTGTTCTGTGGTGCAGGACAAGCCATACTGCAGTCCGTGCTTTTTGCGGCGCTGCCCCATCGATCATCGTTGCATGAAGGCGATAGCTCCGGGGATGGTGGAAGAGGCGGCTCTCACTCGAATTGCGGCGGTGACTTCTGTCTAGCGGCGAGGTGTTGCGTCCAGCCGTATTTTTGGATCGCGATGGGACAATTCTTGATGAAGTCGGTTACTTGAATCATGCGAGCCGGTTTCGCATGCTGCCCGGCGCCGCGGCGGCGATCGCGAAGTTGAACGACGCGGACTATCCGGTGATTGTCGTGAGTAATCAGTCTGGCGTGGCGCGTGGCTATTTCCCGGAAAGCGTTGTCACGGAAGTGAACCAATTGATGCAACGCGAACTGGAAAAGAGCGGCGCCAGGCTGGCCGCGATCTATTATTGTCCACACGGTTCCTCGGACAGGTGCGAGTGCCGGAAGCCGAAACTGGGGATGGTACAGCGCGCGGCGGCCGAGCATGCGATCGATACAGCAGCGTCGTTCTTTGTGGGCGACCGTCACTCGGATATTGAACTTGGCCATGCTGCGGGCGGAAAAAGCATTTTGGTTCGCACAGGATACGGGGAAGGCGAGTTTGCCTGGCAGATGGGAAAATGGCCGAAGCCGCCGGAATTTGTGGCCATTGATTTGGCGGAAGCGGTGGAGTGGATTTTAGGGAAAGCGCGATGAAGAGCAGACAGGGCAAGACGAGCGTTGAACGAACCGTTGACCTTATGCGGCTGGCGGAGATTGTGGAACAGTTCCGCGACAAGAAGGTCGTGCTCTATGGTGACTTTGTTGCAGATGAATTTCAGTATGGAGATATTTCAAGAGTCTCGCGTGAAGCTCCTGTGTTGATACTAAAGCACCGCGAGACGAAGCTTGTGCCGGGGGGTGGCGCGAACGCGACGAACAATTTGGCGGCGCTGGGCGCAAAAGTATCACCGGTGACAGCCGTCGGAAACGATGCGGCGGGTGAAGCGCTAACGGAATATTTTCGTGGACTGGGCGTTGATACGTCTGGAATTGTGCGCGTACCAAACTGGACGACGCCCACGAAGACGAGATTTCTGGCTGGCTGGGCGCACACAACGACACAGCAAGTGTTACGAGTCGACCGAGAGCCGGATGTTCCGGTTCCCGACAAAGCAAAGGCTCAGGTTGGCGCGAAGCTCGCCGTGAAAATGCGTGGTGCGCACGCGGTTGCGGTGTCGGACTATGGTTTTGGAGCCGCATCGCCGCAGGACTTAAGAAAGGCTGTGCGGCGTGTCCGAAGCAAGATTCCAATTACGTTGGACGCGCGACACGGTTTGACGCGATACGCGGGCGCCGGCGTCAGCTTTGCGACGCCGAACGAAGCCGAGCTCGAAGCGATTCACCACGCGACGATCGGAAAGAATGCGGAGGAGTTGGAGCGGTGCGGGAACGCGACGCTGGCGTCGATGAAGCTGCAGTCGTTGCTCGTGACGCGTGGACGTGATGGCATGGCCCTTTTTGAGCGCGGCAGTGCACATTCGACGCAGATTCTTGTTCATGGGAGCGACCAAGCGATTGACGTGACTGGCGCCGGGGACACGGTGCTCGCAGCGTTCACGCTGGCTCTCGCGAGCGGGGCGAGTTCGCTCGAAGCCGGCCACGTCGCGAACATCGCCGGCGGCTTGGTAGTAATGAAGCGCGGAACGGCGACGGTAACGCAGGCGGAATTGCTTGAGACCATTCGGCGAGAAAGTTCGGGTTCCTGAAGAATGCGGAATACAGCCGAAAAGATTGTGAGCAGGGAAGCTCTGCGCGATATTTCGGAAGGGCTACGCCGCACGGGCGCCACGGTTGTGTTTGCAAACGGTTGCTTCGATACGCTTCATGTTGGACATGTTCGGTATCTCGAGGGCGCCAAGGCTGAGGGCGATATTCTGGTTGTGGGCGTGAATGCGGATGTGAGTGTGGGAAGCCTGAAGGGACCGGGCCGGCCCATTCTGGATGAAAATGCCCGCGCCCGATTGGTGGCTGCGGTTCGCGCAGTGGATTACGTGGTGCTTTTTTCAGAACCGACGGTGACGGCATTGCTCGCCGAGTTGCGGCCAAACGTTCATGCCAAAGGTACCGACTACACGGTGGAAAATGTGCCCGAACGCGCGACGTCCGAAAAGCTGGGAATTCGAATCGCAATTGTCGGAGACTCAAAAGATCATTCCACGCGTAGCTTGATCGATTCTGTGCGCAAGGCGCCGCATGGCTGAAGCCGAATTTCTGATTGTGCGGCTCGGATCGTTGGGCGACATCGTTCATACATTTCCCGCTGTCGCCGCGCTGCGTGAATCATTTCCAGCGGCGACGATTGCTTGGATGACAAACCCACGATGGCGCGACCTTGTGGCGGCCCCAGGGCTTACGAACGAAATCTGGGACGTCGAGACGCGATCGTTTGCGTCCGTGCGTGGAGCGCTCGGCAAGATTCGGCGAGGACGCTTCTCTACGGCGATTGACTACCAAGGGCTTTGGAAGTCGGCCGCGCTGCCATTTTTGGCGCGCGTGCCACGACGAATTGGATTCGCAGCAAGCGCGGTGAGGGAGGCAGGCGTTCCGCTGCTCTATACGGACCGAGTGGATGTACGGACCGCGCATGTGGCTGACAAGAACGGCGAATTGTCCGTGGCGGGGGGCGCTGTGAAATCGGTCGGCAGATTTACACTCGCAATTCCCGACGGGGCGAGAGCGAGTGTGGCAAACCTACTGCGAAAAGAAGGCATCGAGAAGTATGTCGTGCTGAGCCCTGGCGGCGGATGGGTTTCGAAGTGTTGGCCCCCGGAGCGATTCGGCGAACTTGCGCGAAGGCTTTTTAGCGAAGTGGGAATGCGCTCAGTCATCAACTACGGGCCCGGAGAAGAAAGATTGGCAAACAGGATAGTCGATGCAGCCGGACCGGGCGCCGCAGTTTCCTACAGCGGCAGTTTCGGTGAGCTGATGGCGATTCTGCGGAACGCGGATTGTGTCGTCGCGGGCGACACCGGACCATTGCACTTGGCGGATGCTTTGGGCGCGCGAGTTGTCGCGATTTTTGGACCGACCGATCCGCAACGAAACGGCCCCTATCTCGGCCGGCGTGAAACGGGAAGAGCAATTGTGCTACGAGCGGAGAATGTGGTGTCAACCTACAAGCGCGAAGATGCGCCACACCCGTCGCTCCTTCAAGTTTCAGTCGATGACGTGTTTAGAGCGATCAGCGTGCTGAAAGCAACTTCATGAATGGCGCGGCAAAATGGATTGCGCGGTGGCGAGTGCGTTTGGGCTATCCGCTGGCGATTGTTATTTTGTTTTTCGCGCGGCCGAATTGGAAAAGCGTGCTTGGCGGAGCCGCGATTGGAATTGTCGGTCTCTGGTTACGGGCATATGCGGCCGGCTATTTAAAAAAACAAGAAGTGTTAACGACGACGGGGCCTTACGCTTTCACGCGGAATCCGCTGTACCTTGGCAGCGCGGTTCTTGCGGCTGGAGCGGTGTGGGCGATGCATTCATGGATTTCAGGATGCGTTCTCTTCGGCTACTTCGCCGTCGTTTACTACATCGTGATGCGGAGAGAAGAAGGCGAATTGCGTGGGCATTTCGGCGAAGATTTCGAAAGTTATGCTCGAACTGTACCACTGTTCTTTCCCAGGATGACAGCGGCAAAAATTGAGCGCACCAGCGCCGGAGCGTTTTCGTTTGCTCAATATAAGAAGAACCATGAATATCAGGCGACGATGGGATTTTTATTTTTGCTCGCTGTGTTAATGGTGATTTGGCGTTTGCGCGGCAACTGAGGGCTGCGACGTCCCCACGCCTGGACACTGCACAAATTCGACGGAATCGAGCGCCAGATCAAAACTGGCGCCCCATGGAAAATCGGCCGGCTCGTCGCGCAGGTGAGCGTGCCAACGCAACGGCGAAGAAAGTTCGCGTTTAGCGGCAGAAATCAGCGACAAAACATGGTTGGCGGGAGCCGGTTGGGAACCGATCCACGCGTCGAGAAGTCCAAGTATTAACCAAGCGCTCAACGAGAAACTGCCAGCGACGCAAACTAACCCTTTTCGCAACAAGAGCGACGAAAGTGCCAGCAGGGTAATCGCGAACAAGAACCCGGCGCGCAGGGCGACGAACGAAACGTTCAGATGGGCGACCGGCGTAAACAGACTGAGTGCCACACCGCCGGCAAACGTGGCGGCAAGGCAAACGGCAGGGAGCTTCACGTACGCAGCCTTAAATGAACAAGGGTTTCAATGTGATGCGTTTGCGGGAAGAGATCAAACAGTTCGACAGACGCAAGCTCGTAACGCGGCGCGTTCGGTTTCGCTCCGGTGGGCATACGCTCGGTCTGAAGTAACACGGCAAGATCGCGCGCGAGTGTCGAAGGATCGCAGGACAAATAGACAATTTCGGGTGCGTGGACTTCGGCGAGTCTTGCCGCGGTTGACTGGCCAAGACCGGCGCGCGGCGGATCGAGCACGACCAGGTCCGGTTTTTCGTCCAATTTCTTTAAAAACTCTTCCGTGTGCAGATTGTGCGAAGTAACAGCGAGCCCGGCTGCTTCCGCGTTGGACCGCAAATCACGGATGGCGGCAAGGTTGGCATCCACGCCGATTACATGTTCGAAAGCCTTAGCCAACGGCAGTGAGAAGAAGCCGACTCCGGCATAGAGGTCAAGCGCGAGCACACCTTTTTTCCCAGAGACGACACTTTGCAACAGTTCTTCAATCAGGAACCGGTTCACCTGGAAAAACGATAAGTGACTAACGCGAAAATTGAATCCACCGGCTTGGTGCGTCAGAAATCCGGGGCCGGAGAGTTCGAAGCGATTCTTCTTTTGGTCCAACAGAAGAAGGCTCTCCAGTTGTGGCAATGCCTCGCGAAAAAATTTGAAAAGTGTGGCAGGCGATTCGGTAAATTCGTGAAAAGCGACGTTCAACGCGAGCTTTTCATCGCTGGAATCAGCGAACGCTTCGATTTCTTCCATTTGCCCCGGCAGGGAATTGGAGCGCGTCAGGTCCTGGAGCTGTCGGAACGATTTGGCAAGCAGCGGAGAAAGAACGGGGCATTCATCCACGGGCACGATTTGCGAGCTTTCTGGAAGGAAATAGCCCATCGCGCGCGGCATTGCGGACCGCACGGCCCATTGAGCGCGATTGCGATATGCAAAGGGCGCGGCGGTGTGAATCTTAATTTCTCCAGGCCAGGAAATTCCACCCAGACGCGCCAGTGTTTCGCGCAGAATGTCCTGCTTGAGTGCAGACTGCCGCGATGGTTCGATGTGTTGGTATTGGCATCCGCCGCAAACCTTAAAATGCGAGCACTCGGGCGTGATGCGACTTTCCGCCGCCTTCACGATTTCGACCGGAGTCGCCCACGCTGTCCTCTTTTTTTGCGATTTCAGCGCGACGCGCACTTCCTCGCCCGGCAGCACAAATGGCACGAACACGGTCCGTTCGCCGGCGTGCGCGAGACCATCGCCGCCATACACAAGTTTCTCAATTGATACCATAAACTCTTCCGACATTATGCGGACCCCATTCTGCCCCTATTTGGGAGGAAAGTGTAGCGCTGAATTTCTTAAGGCGCGCTAGTGCCGCAGGTAAAACAAACTCAAACGCGGCAGATGAAATTCTTCCAGCAGCCGCTTATGCAAATATTGCCGCTCGACTAGAGCAATCTGCTCCGCCCGCATCTTGCCGCGGTACGCTGCGAGCTGGCCATCCATTTCTCGCCGGAGACGCAAGAGCAAGTCATCGCCGGCGTTTTGTAGCAACGCTGACTGAATTTTGTCGTCGAGCACAGTCAGGCGTCGCTCGAGATCTTCCAAATCCAACGCTGCGGGTGAATCCAGTATCGCAGAACATTGCGTCAGAGACCGTGCAGATTCGTTCAGCCGCCCTGCAAGGTCGGGCAGAGACGTGCCAACACCCGCGGCCACTTTTTCAATCTGCCGGCAAGTTTTGACAAAGTGCTCGCGCAAGATTTCTCGCGAGAACGTGTCCGTCTTCTTGGCGGCTTCGCCATCTTCATGACCGCCTGCGGCCGCCTCCTTCGCCTCTTCGGCGGCTTCGAGCACTGCGTCCGTACAGTAGGCGAGGCTCTTCATCGGCCGGCTACCGCGTCGCGAGCGAGCGTGGCTCTCGAACGCGCGATCGATCCCTTTTAGCGCCGCTTCGAGCGGCACACCCGCCTGCTGCCAAGCTTCCATAATTGCCCAATCGAGCGGCGACACGAGGAGGTTCGCTCCGCGTTTCTTCCAGAAATATTCTTCGATTTCCGTGAAGTAGTTGAAATAATTCCAGCCGCTCATCAACGAATTTACTGTCCCGCCTTTTTGTCGGACTTTTTCAACGTTTCCAGTGGCTGGTTCTTGTCCCAAATGAGGCGCAAGCCGGTGAGAGTGAGAAAATCGTCCGTCTGTTCGATGTGTTTCGACCCTTTCGCGACGAGACTTGCCTGCCCACCTGTCGCGATAACGCGCGTGCCAGTGCCCATCTCCGCCTTCATCCGCTGCAGAATTCCGTCGACCATGTCCACTGCACCGTAATAAAGGCCTGCCTGCATGCTCGCCACGGTGTTGGTTCCAACAAGTCGGCCAGGGTCTTTTATTTCCACACGCGGCAACTTCGCGGCGCGGGCAAAGAGCGCTTCCGAAGAAATACCAAGGCCCGGAGCGATCACACCGCCCAGATATTCGCCCTTGGAGGAAATCGCGTCGAACGTAATCGCCGTTCCAAAGTCGACGACGATGCAAGGTCCGCCGTACTGATGAAATGCGGCGACACCGTTCACGATTCGATCGGCGCCGACTTCCATTGGGTTATCCACGAGCACGGCCATGCCAGTTTTCACACCCGGTTCGACGAAGAGTGCTTTCTGCCCGAAATAGATTCGCGCCATTTCGCCGAGCGTCCAGTTCACCGGTGGCACGACGGAACTAATGACGATGCCACGAACTGACTTCGGATCAAGATCCTTCAACGTGAACAGATTGCGAGTGAGCACGCCATATTCATCGACTGTCTGCTGCCGCGCTGTCGTTAAACGCCAGTGCGCAATTAATTCGTCGCCGCGGAACACTCCCAGCACGCTGTTTGTATTTCCGACGTCGATTGTCAGCAGCATCTAGGACGCCTCTCGTACATCGCCGGCAATCACGGTAACGACATTTCCGCCTTCGCGCTCGACGCGCAGCAAACCTTCCGGGCTGAGTCCCGCCGTGACACCGTAATAGTTCTCGGAGCCATTGGACACGGTCACACGCTTGCCCCGCGCGTAGCTTGAAACCGCTTCGAAGCGCTCCGTCACGCTTGCCGTGCCTTCCCGTAGAAAACGATTGTAATCGTTCTCGAATTCACGCAGCAACCGCACCAGCAACTCCATGCGCGATTGCGCGCGTCCCGTTTGCACGCGAAGGGAAGTGCCGATCGCCGACAACTCGGCGGGAAACTTCTCCTGATTGACGTTGAGGCCGATGCCGACGATCACAAATCGGACCTGCGACGGCTCGGCGTGCATTTCCGTCAGGATTCCCCCCAGCTTTTTGCCGGCCAGCATCAGGTCATTCGGCCATTTGAGATCGACATCAAGGCCAGTCTGCGCCTGAACGGCTGCGCGAGCGGAAAGTCCGGCCATCATCGTCAGCAAAGGTGCCTGCATGGGAGAGATTTTCGGGCGCAGCAGTAAAGTCGCGTAAATCCCCGTGCCTCGCTCGGAATGCCAAGCTCTTCCCGCGCGCCCCCGCCCAGCCGTTTGTTCTTCCGCGAGGACGACCGTGCCTTCCGGTTCGTTCGCATATCCGAGTTCCATCGCCATGCGATTCGTGGAATCGATACGCAAGAAATGGTGAATGTGCTTTCCGAAGGCGCTGCCTTTCAGCCGGCGCTTAAGCATGTCCGGTGTCAGCAGGTCGGGAACCTTTTCGAGGTAATAGCCTGTTCGCGGATGGCCCTTCGCGCGCACGCCAAGTTCACGCAAGCGCTGTACCCAGCGCCATACCGTCGAACGCGATACGCCTATCTCGCGAGCAATGCGCGCGCCGCTGATGACGATTGTAGCGTTCT
>Ga0075436_100001449_pt1 | contig 16118 bp, 11 predicted proteins | sample RhiMethybrSRZTD5_FD_75303 | JGI IMG/M metagenome (GOLD analysis project Ga0075436, IMG submission 75303) | Populus rhizosphere microbial communities from Tennessee, USA - Rhizosphere MetaG P. TD hybrid SRZTD5 | ecosystem: Host-associated > Plants > Roots > Rhizosphere > Soil | place: USA...
TTCGAAGACGTAATGGCCATCGACGTCGACTTCTTCCGGCACCTCGAAGAGGTCTTCCCCGGTCGCGACATCCGCTCACACAACGATGACAAGCTGCACAACCACGGCACGTCGACGATCAAGCATGGCCGCGGCTCGGTGCTGACGATCGACCTCACCAATCGCTGCAACATGATGTGCGATCCGTGTTTCATGGACGCCAATCAGGTCGGCTTCGTCCACGAGCTTACGTGGGACGAGATCAAGACGATGCTCGACAACGCGATCTCTATCAAGCCGCGTCGTCAGATGTCAGTCCAGTTCTCCGGTGGCGAGCCAACGCTCTCGCCGTACTTCCTCGATGCCGTCGCCTACTCGCGCAAGGTCGGTTACAACTCAGTACAGGCCGCCAGCAATGGCATTGAGTTCGCCAAGAGCGAAGAATTCTGCCGCCAAGCCGCCGAGGCTGGTTTGCGATACGTTTACCTCCAGTTCGATGGAATTGGCAACGCCGCCAACTCGCATCGCAAGGTCGGCAACCTCTTTGACGTAAAGCTCAAGGCCATCCACAACCTGCATAACGCCGGCGTCGAGATCGTGCCCGTAACGACGATCGTCAACGGCATTAACAACGAGCAGGTTGGACGCATCATCCAGTTCGCCCTCGACAATCCCAAGACCATCAGCTTCCTCAGTTTCCAACCGGTTTCGTTTACCGGACGCGATGAGGAAGTTACCGACGAGCGCCGGACGGCGCAGCGGTACACGCTGTCGCACCTCGCGCACGACGTGAAAGACCAGGTAGGTATTGGTGAGCCGACGCGCGACTGGTTCCCGATTTCCTTCATGAGCACCTTCTCGGATTGGGCCGATCTCGTCCATGGCCCGAACGCCGATTGGGGGCAGCTCTCCTGCGGATGCCATCCCAATTGCGGAATCGGCACCGCCATGATGATCGATAAAGAGACGAAAGAAGCGGTTCCGATTCCAGCATTTCTGAAAATGGAGCGACTCGCTAAGGATGTTGCCCGCATCAATGATGCCGGCCGAGGCCGCTTGCTCTCGGTTCTCGGAATGGGATTCGCGCTAATGCGCAACTACGATCCCTTCAAGGCTCCCACGCATTTTAAGATGAAGGACCTGCTGCAGAAGTTCGACAAGTCCTTCGGCGCAACCAAGAACGCCGACAAGAAATACGGCAGCGTGAAGGGTACGCGGAGTCTGGAAGACATCGAGAAGCGCCGCAAGGATCGCTGGAACTTCCTGTTCATCGCAGGAATGTGGTTCCAGGACCTCTTCAATTATGACTTCCGCCGCACTGAGCAGTGCATCATTCCGTATGCTACGCAGGAAGGCGAGATTTCGTTCTGCGCCTACAACACCGGCGTGGGCTGGCGGAACATTATCGAGAAGATGCACATGACTGCCACTCTCACCAAGTGGTACGACGAGCACGGACGGCATGAGATCTTCGCCGGCGGCAAAAACGTGGGCCTGGAAGACACCTCGCACAAGCTCAAGCTGAATCAGGAGCACGTGAACGCAGCAGCGAACACGACGCTTGACGAACTCGGCATTGCGAAGAACGCGCGCGAAGAAAAGATTCGCGCACGCGACGCAAAGATCAAGCAGGACGCCGAGAACGCCCGCATGATGGCGCTCTATCGCAAGGAAATCCTCAAAGAATCAGTTCCCGAAGGCGGATTCGTTCCGGTAGCTAACCTGATCGCCCCTGCTCCGAAGAAGGCCGTTCAGGAAGCTCCCGAAGCGGAAGAGCCGGTGCTCGGAGATTAATTACAATCGTCCTCTGATGTAGTCCTCTGAAAAGGCCGTCCTCGCGGACGGCCTTCGTTATTAGTCCTAGGATTGAGATAGCCATTTGAAATGGCTATAATGGCGCCATGAAAGTCAGCGTTGCAGACGCAAAGAATCGGCTTCCGGAATTAATCAAGGCTGCCGAAAGCGGCGAAGCGGTCACCATCTGCCGTCGAGGCACGCCCGTGGTGGACCTGGTTCCGACCAGAAGCTGCACTGACAACAAACCGCGATTCGGTACTCTGCGAGGGAAGATTGTGGAGGTCGATCCGGACTGGTGGAAGCCGATGACCGACGAAGAAGTTGAGGATTTTCTTGAAGGACGTTATTAAGTGCGCGTTCTTCTGGACACAAGCGCTTTCATCTGGTCAGCAATTTCTCCCGAGCGTCTTTCAAAGGCTGCGATGAAACTCCTTAGCTCGGAGGAGACGCTGCGAGAAGTCAGTCCTCTGTCCTTGTCGGAGATTGCTATTAAACACGCCAAAGGAAAACTGAAATTCCCTAAAGAGGACGTATACGCTGCAATTTCGGAACTGAAGGCTCGAGTTCTCGCCTACACCGCCAGCCATGCGAATCGATTGTTCGACATTCCCCAGCATCACAGCGATCCGTTCGACCGCATGATCATCGCCCAAGCTTTAGCGGAAGATATCCCGATCGTGACGTCCGATTCACAGTTTCGGAAGTATCGTGATCTGAAAGTGATCTGGTAGAGATCTACGGGACGACAGCGGAGGCTTCGTTGGAGAAGGCGCTCTCATTCCCGCTTCCATCCACTGCGGTGACTACGTAGAAGTACGTTTGCCCTGAGTTGACGCCCGAGTCGGTAAATCCAGAAGCAGACTGCAAGGATGCATTGAGACGCTGATATGGACCACCGGTCTGGGAGCCGCGATAGACGTTGTATCCAACTACGACTGACGTGCTGGCGGTCCAGCTCAGACCAACGGTATGTGCAGTGGCCGTGGTCCCAGTACCGGTAAGCGACACACTCGCCGGAGAATTTCCGGCGTCGCTCACGAATGTAGCAGTGCCGTTGGCAGTTCCAGTGGTTTGCGCTGTGAACGTGACAGACACCGACGTGGATTTACCTGCATTCACGGCAAATGGCGTGGCCGTGCTGATGCTAAATCCGAGACCAGTAACGCTGATCGATTGAACGTTAACAGTCGCGGTTCCCGAATTGGAAAGCGTGAGATTCTTAGATGCGCTGCTTCCCACGTTCACGTTTCCAAAGGACACTGAAGCAGGAGAAACGTTCAGCGTACCAACGGGAGTCGAAACTCCTGTGCCTGAAAGCGCCACCACTGTGGGCGAACTGGCAAGATTGCTGACTACCGATGCCGATCCGCTGGCGCTTCCAACAGCCTGTGGCGTGAAGACAACGTTTGCCGTGTAGCTCGCGCCCGGCGCCACGGTGAGTGGAAGCGTAACTCCGGGAACTGTGAATGCCGATCCTGTGATGTTGATTGCGGTAATCACCAGATTCGCAGTTCCTGTGTTCGTAACTGTCACCGTCTTCGAGCTGCTGCTGCCGACTGTAGCTGACCCAAACGACAATGAATTCGGCGAAACAGACGCCGAGACAGTGGGACCTGATCCGGGGTCCTGTGGATTCGGTGTGGTGGACACGCCCGTGCTGCCGCATCCTGTGATGACGGGCAATGCAAACAGAACAACAATGGCGCAAGCCTGCGCGGCTTTCATCGCAATCGAATTTGCTGGCTTCGTCACGGTTCCTTCTTCACCTCTCCCAAGCTCCGAACATAAGCAGCCAGATGCAGGACTGCCCTGCTCCCACGGTAAGGGGAGGAGAGTGCAGGTTCAATCTAAATGGGCCTTTGAAACAGTACGAAAGACGACCGTGGATCCTGTACTTCTGGCAACAGCTTTACGAGGTGACGGAACAGGGCATCTCGGCCGATGCCCCAACGAACGGATCAAGAGTAGCACAGGGCAGCAGGATGCCCGCAATCCGGCAAAAACCCGATTCCATGTCGCGATCCAGCGCTGTCCAGAATCACGGCTGCCGCCTGCGGGAGCTGCGGCACAGGGGAGGTCTTGTAAATTCTCCATGCCAAACAATGGCACGACAATTCCAACTGTAGCGACTGTGCTTCTCGGCCCCTCTTTTCTGAATTCGGCAGTGCCTGCTGGATCAGTCACTTGCATATTGGCGCTCCAAGTGCCCCTCCAATTTTCACGAATTGGCCGAAAACTATTGGAAAAGAGTGGCGCCACGCATGGGCCGTTTGCAAGTTTGTGTGCTCTTTGTGACGGCGTTGGGGTCTGTTTTTGGACTCAACAATTTAGCCGTATCGCAGACATTGGGAAGCTCACTAGCGGTTGACCGTACCGTTTCGGGAAATCGTTCTTCTGCGTCGAATTCCGTCAGAACTCAGTCGTTCTCGACAGCAAATGCCAACGAGTTGCTGCTCGCATTCATTTCGACCGATTCGAATCCAACCACCGGAAACATCGTCACCGCGGTCACCGGCGCAGGATTGCAATGGCAGTTGGTCGCGCGCGCAAACAGCGTGCCCGGCGACGCGGAAATCTGGCGCGCTTTTGCTCCTGCAGTTCTCAGTAACGTCACCGTCGCAGCGACTCTCACACAGAGCGCGGCGGCTTCGATCACCGTAGTTACTTTCAGTGGAGCCGATCATAGTGGGATCAATGGCTCCGGAGCCATCGGCGCGACGGCTACATTCAGTGCGGCATCCGGTGCTCCTACGGGCTCAGTAATTACTACCCGCGATAATTCGTGGGTGTTCGCCGTTGGCACAGACTGGGACAACGGCATCGCACGCATGCTCGGTCCCGACCAAACAATGGTCCATCAGTACCTGGCGCCAGTAAATGACACCTACTGGGTTCAGCGACAGAACACGGCGTCCTCGTCGGCAGGAACTACCGTCACGATCAATGACACAGCTCCGACAAGCGACAGGTACGATCTAGCTGTTGTCGAAATATTGCCCGCTCCTGCTGCGAATCCAACCCCAGATTTTGGGCTGACAATCTCGCCTTCCAGTCAATCGGTGCAAGCGGGGAGCAGCGCCACTTACGCCACTACTATTTCAGGCATCAATGGCTTTTCGGGCGCTGTGAATCTAAGCGCGTCAGGGTTACCCAATAGCGTAACCGCCGCTTTTGATCCGCCTTCCGTGAGTGGATCGGGGGCGGCGCAACTTACTGTCGATGCCGCCAGCTCCGTCGCTCCAGGAAGCTATCCGTTCACCGTCACAGCCACGAGCGGCACACTCACGCATGCGGTGAGCTTGACACTGACCGTAAGTGCAGCAGCAGATTTCTCGTTCGCACTCACGCCTTCAACGCAAACGGTACAGCCAGGATCAAGTGCAAACTACACGGCCACGATCACCCCGCAAAACGGGTTTGCGGGGACTACTGATCTGGCTCTCAGCGGATTGCCGACGGGAGCAAGCGCGAGCTTCACACCACAGTCGATTACCGGAACGGGAAGCGCTCAATTGACGGTAACCACATCGAATTCGACTCCGTCGGGCAGTTATCCGATTACAGTAACTGCTACGAGCGGCATATTGTCGCATGCGGCAAAAGCTACTTTGACAGTTAGTTCGCCAGCCAGCCCTTCCGTTCTCACCATCGATACCGTTTCCTCTGCAGATCGCTCATCGTTAGGCGCACAGTCCTCTACCGCACAGTTTTCGACAACAGGCACAAATGAGCTTCTGCTCGCTTTTATCTCCACTGATTCGAGCCCGTCTGGAGGGAACACAGTCACATCGGTGAGTGGCGCTGGACTTACTTGGCAATCGGTCACGCGCGCCAATAACATGCCGGGCGATGCAGAAATCTGGCGGGCATTCGCTCCGGCAGCTCTGACTAACGTTGCAGTCACAGCGAATTTAGCTCAAAGCGCAGCCGCATCGATTACGGTGGTTGCCTTTACTGGCGCTGACCCCAGCGGCAGCAACGGTTCGGGAGCGATCGGCGCGAATGCCACGTTTAGCGTCGCGTCCGGAGCGCCCAGCGGCTCAGTGGTCACGACTCGGGATAATTCGTGGGTCTTTGCGGTGGGCACAGATTGGGATAACGCTATCGCCCGCACCTTGGGTCCTGACCAGACGATGGTTCACCAGTATCTCGCCACGGTCAACGATACATATTGGGTGCAGCGCCAGAGTAATGCCTCATCAGCGATGGGAACAACAGTCACGGTGAATGACGTCGCTCCCACAACGGACAAATACAATCTGGCTCTGGTTGAAGTGTTGCCTGCTTCAACAAATCCAGTCACGCCCAATCCGGATTTCACTCTCTCTGATTCGCCGTCCAGCCAGTCTGTGCAGGCCGGAGGCAGCGCCAGTTACACAACAACATTAACCGCGTTGAATGGATTCTCCGACCCGGTGACTCTAAGCGCGACCGGACTGCCCAATGGAGCGACAGCTTCCTTCAGTCCCGCCTCCGTCAATGGCTCGGGAACGTCGCAGCTGACGATTAAGACGACAGCATTGATAGCTTCTGGCAGCTACCCGTTCACTGTGACGGCAACCAGCGGAAGTCTGACGCATACAGCGAACCTTACGCTGGTTGTCAACGCGGCCGCAGACTTTAGTCTGGCATTCACTCCGTCTACGCAATCGGTGCAGCTCGGGTCAACGGCGAACTACACCGTCACCATCGCCGCACAAAACGGTTATGCTTCGGCTACGAACCTGGCACTCACCGGACTACCTGCAGGAGCAACAGCGACGTTCACACCACAATCGGTGACTGGTTCGGGCAGCGCGAGACTTGTGGTGAGCACTTCCGCAACAACGCCTGTGGGAACTTATCAGCTCACGATCACGGCGTCGGGTGGAACGTTGGCCCATTCCGCTTCCGCGACACTAGTCGTCAGTCCAGTGGCGGACTTTGCAATAACAGCCTCACCGGCGAGCCAATCGTTACAGCCTGGCACCTCCACCACGTACACCATCAGCATCGCTGGGCAGAGTGGATACTCGGGTGTAGCTAACCTGCTTGCGACTGGTTTACCTGCGGGAGCAACGGCGACCTTCAATCCTATTTCCGTAAATGGAACAGGCAGTGCGCAGCTCACCATAACTACGATCGGCGCGACGCAGGCAGGTACGTACCCGATTACTGTGACTGCAACCAGCGGCACCGAAACGCATGCCGCCGACGTCACGCTGATAGTTTCGCCTGCGATTCAGCATTCCGTCGCGCTGAGCTGGGTCGACACGGATTCCACTATTGCCGGATATAACGTCTACCGCTCGAACCAGAGCGGTAATGGTTTTACAAAGTTAAATAGCTCGTTAGCAACAACAATGTCGTATACCGACAAGACTGTACAATCGGCGTCAACGTACTACTACGTTGTCACTGCGGTGAATAATGCCGGAACGGAGAGCGTATTTTCTGCAGTAGTGCAAGCGATAATTCCGTGACGGTGAAGCATTGTGACCAGTGCCGAGCCTCAGGACAGTTAGCTTGCGTTGTACTTGAGCTTTCTAGCTTAGCGAAGCATTATCCCTTTTTCCCGTACTCCGTGGTGTAGTGCAGTTTGATGGTTCCGCAAGTCCCTTGCTGATCTGAATAGACCACACAACTGTCGAAGGGGCGCGAATACACGTGCAGACTGACTGCTCTCTGGTTCAACTCGGCAGGATTGAACACTCGATGGACGGGCTCGAGAGGATCTACTGAAACGGGATTTTCCTGGTTAATTTCCAGAATGTCTGTGGGTTCAATCTTGCACTTCCCTGCCGCTTCGTCCTGCCACAGTACGCGATAGTTCTGGACCTTGAGTCGTCCGATCGGCGCGGCCATCCAGCAATTTTGATCGCGATGGTTGTGGATCGAGCTTACTTGTCCGACTTCCCAGCAGATCGCAATGAGTTCGTAGAGAGGCGTTTTGTCGATCAGATTTCGCGTGTAGTGCTGGCGATCCCAAACGAGATACGCAGAAAGCGTCTCTGGATTCACCGGATGCATTCGCAGGAAGTCATGCACATCGTCCACTTTGTCGAACGCCGGAGCTGGTAGCCTCCGCAGTTCAGATGTGAAATCTTGAATCGAGACCAGGCTATGAGTCTTTTGCGTTGTTGCGGGAACCATCGGATTTCACCTCCCTTATCGTCGCACAGAAAAGCAGGCTTGATTAAACCCCGCGCCAAGCTTATACCACAGCCATGCTCCGGCGTTATCGCCTTGCGCTTGGCCTCTGGGTTTGCGGCGTTGTCATGGTCTTTGTTGCGTTTATCAGCGCCTCGATCGTCCGGCGCGGCATCCCGGCTTATCAAGCAGGGGCCGGAGCATATTCCACGCAATGGGAGTCGCTCCCGCTTCCAATTCCCTTATTGGTCCTCGACACGTGCATCTTGATTCTTGGCTGTTTGTCGCTGGAACTGGCGCGCCGACGATCTGGCGTGGCCTCCTCGCAACCGCTGGTCAGGCAGGGCATGTCGCCGTGGATTTATTCAGCTACTGCTCTCGGCGTGGCTTTTCTAGCTGGTCAGGCAATGGTGTGGCGACTGCTGCAGGCTCATGGACTGGTGATGAGCACGAGCGCGCGTGTCGCGTTTTTTTACCTGCTGACGGGAACTCACGCGATCCAGATTGTCATCGGAGTGCTTGTGCTTATTTGGATCGTCGCTCGCCAGACGAAGTGGACAGCAGCGGGACGGTACATCGCCGTCGATCTTGCAACATGGTATTTCAGCGCGATGGCGGCCCTGTGGATCGTTCTGTTCTGTTTTCTGGTGTTCGCCTGAGGTTAGATAACAGCGGTAATGCTTGTACCTGTAGCGGCGAAGACTCCGGCCACTTCGACTTCGGCGATTTCAAGGAAGCAGCGCAGAACATTGGGATCGAACTGCGTGCCGCTGCCTGCATTGAGACGGCGGATCGCTTCTTCGTGATCGAGCCCTTTGCGGTAGCAGCGATTTGAAATCATCGCGTCAAATGCATCAACGATCGACACGATCCGAGAGCCGAGCGGGATTTCCTCGGCCTTCAGTCCGCCGGGATAGCCTGCGCCGTCGTACGACTCGTGATGATGCAAGGCGAACAGACTGGCCTCTTCCAATCCAGGAAACAGCCGCAAGATCGACCAACTGTACTCCGGATGCTTGTTCATGATGGCCCGCTCGTCGTCTGTGAGTTTGCTGGGCTTTTTCAAGATCGCATCGGGCACGCCGATCTTTCCGATATCGTGAAGCAATGCTGCGACCTCGTACTGATAGAGATTTTCTTCTCCGATGCCCAGCCTGCGTGCGACGCGTACTGCCCATTCCGCCAGGCGCGTACTGTGGACTCCGGTGTTGAGGTCTTTCAAATCGAGCAGTTGATTCAGCGCGCAAATGACGGCGGTGCGCATCGTCACCTGCTGCTCCTCGAGCTCTTTCACTCGAAGCAGCAGCGGTGACCATGAATCGAACACCTGATGGAGGCTCATTCCCATTAGAAAATTCCCGAACTAGAACAAGCTGAACCCCAAACCGCTTCTCCAGGCCTTCATCGCCTGATACGTGTCCAGCACTCCCGCACCGAACTGCGAATACGGAAGCGGCTGCGCGTTGCTTAAGGCCTGCGCTGCCTGCTGCTTGTTCAGGAGCAGCGGATTCGATTGCGCCATCAGCGCAACCGTACCCGATACCAGCGGAGCGCTGAACGACGTGCCCCATCCCGCCGCGTACGTATTGAACGGATAGGTCGTCATGACCGCTTCGCCAGGGGCTGAGAGCAGCACCGGAGGCGCTCCATAGTTTGAGAACGCCGAGGGTGTGTTGTTGTTTGACGTCGAAGCTATATCAATCACATTGGGCAAGCTGGCCGGATACACCGTCTCCATGCTGCCGTCATTTCCTGCCGATGCCACGCAGATTACGCCACGGTTCGTCGCGTAATTAATAGCAGCCGCGAGCTCCTGCGAGGGACTCGTAAAGTCGAAGCTCATGCTGATGACCTTCGCTCCGTGGTTCACTGCATAATAAAGCGCGCGCAATACATCAGAGGCATATCCCGTGCCGTTCGCATTGAAGGCTTTCAATGGCATGATCTGCGCCTGCGGGGCGACCAAATGCACAATGCCGGCCGTCATCGTTCCGTGACCAAAGGCTGCGAACTGCGAGCCGTCTAAAACGCCCACCGTAGATTGATCAAGGACGCCGACGGTGGACTGATTCACCTGCGCCGGTTGCTGAGAACCGTCAAGAACTCCGACGGTCGACTGATTGATGTCAGCCATTTCGGAGCCGCCGGTTTTATTCCGGGTGAAGTCGTAGCCGTAAATCAAATGGCTCTTCAGAATTGTGTTGTTCGGATCGACCCCGGTATCAATGATGGCGACGCGGACACCATTTCCGCTAACACCGAATGCAGATTGCGTTTGCGCCGTGTTGATGATCTGACTCGGCGTCTGGAGTACGTACCCTTCCCAAACCGTCGCCCCGTAGTAAGAGACAGGTGTCTTATCGGTCAGATAGTCAGGGGTCGCGCCGACGGTCGTTCCCTGCGTGCTCACCGACTGGTCTGGTTCGACGTTGGTTATTCCGGCGCCGGATAAAAGCTGGGTGAGGAACACAACGGGGCTAAGCAGACTCGTAGTAGTTACGACGTACAACTGCCCATCAGGGTCGCCGATGCCTTCGAGCACCTTGCAACCGAAAACCAGGCACGTGAGGTTCAGGCCAAGCAAGCCCTTTGTATCGCGAACAATGTATCGGCTCGTCGGCAACAGTCCGCCGCCGCCCAACAGGCCGCCGAGTAGTTGTGCGTTCACTTTTGGCGCCGGTGACGTGATCGCGAAGCCGGGTTGAACGTAAACCGTGAACAGCGCCAGGACCAGAACGATGGAAATCCCCGCCTTGGATTTGCTGTATTGCTGACCGAGTTCTTTCGAGCTCTTCATTTGCTGCTCCAGAGACACTTGTCTCGGCAAATTTCGAATGGGGATTACAGCGGGGAGGAAACTAAAGTCTATGTCCCGTATTGGCTCTCTGGCCAATTACGAAGGTAACCAATTCTAATTCGGTCCTCGGCTTAGCTCCGACGGCCGCTTGCGTTCGCTAATACCTGTAATCGGAAGATAAACAGGCGCCAGATCGCCAACCGTAACTGATAGCCGCAAATTGCTCTTCAAAGCAAACTCCAAATGAAACTCACCATTTGTGTTGCTGATTGTGCTGGCCACGTTCTTTCGACCATCGAGCAGCACCACCGGAACGCCAGAAACCGGGTGATTCGGTTGTGTGCTGTCGAGCATCTGCCCAACCAGCGCGGCGCGCTCTGAGTTGTTCTCCGAATCGACCCGCATGTCTACGTAAACGGTTCCAACCCGATACAGCAACTGCCGAGCCGAAGCCACAGAAGCTCGCGCGCCTGCAGCAACGGGTTGTGCCAGGCTGTCGAAGAGCAGGTCAAATGCAGTCTTCGACTGCGGAATTCTGTTCTGCTCCGTCGCGAAGGACGCTTTGGCTATCTGAACAATTCCCGCGGGTGGCTCATAGTCCGGTTCATTAGCGCCAAGGCGGATTACATCGCGAAATAGTGCTGCAAGCTGCGAGCATTCCGAACAGCCGTTTAAATGTTCGCGAACCGCGTGTGCCTCAGACTGTGGCAAGGTCTCTCGAACGAATTCGGCCAACTTTTCCTGAGCGATATGCTTCATCATTTTCCCATCCGTTCCAGCGAGGCCCTCATTTTCCAGAACCTCAGTGAGGTCAAATCAAGTTTTCACTTGTTACTGCCAATAAGGACTTCCAGCCAGAGCTGAAATATAGGGTGCTACGAAAAATCTGTATGCTGCTTTTACCCCGAATAATTGCCCATCAGCACGAACGGAGCCCATTGATATGGATGGGGATAGCTCTTCCTGACGGCGAGCATCGCATCGCGCATTGCTACCGCCTTCGGTTCGCCATTCTGATAGCGTCGGTAGAACTCGGCCATGAAATCGGCTGTGCTCTGGTCGTGGACATCCCATAAGCTGAGCAGTAGTGACTGAGCACCAGCTTGAAACAGGCCGCGAGCTAACCCAATCAGTTCGTCGCCTGCGGCAACTACGTTCAGACCGGTGGCGCAGCCGCTGAGCGTTACCAGTTGAACGGGCAAACGGAGTTGGTAAAGATCGTAGAGATTCAGATACGACTTTCCCATTCGAATCGAAGAGAACATCGGACTGTCCTGCCGGAAGTAGCCATGTGTCGCGATATGGACCAGGCGCGCTGTAGGTCCAGCGCTCTTCAGGGTGTACTCGCTCGCAGCATTTCCGACGAAGAGCTTGGGATGGGGAACGATGCCGCTCAACGCCCGTAACTCCTCCACAATCGAGGGAGCGTTCTGATCTGGGACGCCCATCAGCAGAGCCGCACCCGTAGTATTTACCTGCTTCGTCGCGCAAACTGCATAGATGCTAGCGCTTGGCGCATAGGAAACCGTGTGATCGTCAATCAGATACCGCTCGCCATCGAAGAGCGCATGAAAAGGCACATAGTGCAGCGCGCCGTGCGGGACGAAGAGAAGATGCTTCGAATCGAGTCGATCCCGAATCGGGCCGAGCAACTCCTCGTACAAAGTTTTCAAGTGAGCGTTCGTTGATTGAATCAGGGAATCCCGAAATGCCTTTGCGTATTCAGTCCCAAGACGGAACTTCGATAATTGAAACTGCAGCAATCGGAGGACATTGGCAATGCGTGAGGCGAGCGTCACCGGAACGATGTGCAGGCGATCGCGTCCGAGAACGCAGGCAAGGATGCGGTCCCCCGTTTGGAAAAACTCGACGATCAAAGTGTCCGGTGTGATTGCCGCACGAATTTCGTCGATCGAAAGAGCCTTGCCGGCTTGCAGCGGCGTGCCTTCAGCTGCGAGATTCGATTCCTGCAGTACGCGAATCAGATCGGTTTCGCGCGCGCGAACTTGTTCTTCTAATCGCTTGATGTGCTCCGGCGAACGTTGCTCAGGACGAAGTTGCTCGAGTTCGATCAGGCTGTAGTACCAGTTCAGTTCGTCACGCAAATCGCGCATGCGGCGCACAAGATCGCTTTGTCCGTGATCTTCCCCCGCGGTGTAAACGGGCTGGAGCATCTGGTCCATTAGCGTGCGCGATTTTGCTTCTTCGATGTAGCTGAAAGCTTCGGCCAAAGAATCACCGCTGTACTGCCCTCGCAGGCAAGAGTCCACCAGCAGCTCGTAAACCTCGAGACGGTTCTTCAGGAAGGCCAGCTTGAGTTCCTGCCCGCGCAGGTTGCTGCGTAAGGCTTCAAGGGCTTCTCGCGATGTTCGGAAGCTCTCATACGCTTCTTTGCGGTTTCCCGAACTGGAATGGATCTGTCCCATCAGCAGAAAAGACTGATGCTTTAGAATCGGCGCCTGAATGCCTTTCAGCTTTTCTATTGCTGCGGAGCATTCGCGATATGCGGCGGCAAGATCGTTGGTGCGTTGTGCGATGCGCGCCAGTAGCAATCGGCAGAGAACTGCTTTTCCCGGAAGCAGGGATGACTCAAAGAATTCCAGCGCTGCTTTGGTCAATCGCCGAGCTTCGAACAGGCGAGCTTCGTTGAAGAGCACGAGCGCCTGGTAGAGATCAATCAGAGAGGGCCAGACCTCGTTCTTTTCCTTCACAAACATCTCGCGGGAGCGCGTGAACAGCTTCAGACTTTGAAAGGCCTGTCCCTGCTGGCCCATGGCGATGGCTTCGAAGGCCATGCACTTTGCCGCTTCGTAGCCCATCCCCAGCTTGTCAAATTCCGCATAGCCCATCCGTGCAAGTTCCGCGGCCTCAGAGCTGAGATTCAGTTCGAGGTAAAGCTCGGAGAGATCAAGATTGCAGAGGCCGTAGTGATAGCGGTCGCCAACTTCGTCGCAGCGGAGACGAGTCGAGCGCAGCATGTCGATGGCTCGACTGTATTCTCCGCGCAAGAAATAGAGATAGGCGATGTTGTAGTCCGCCTGCGCCACCAGCAGCGGCATATTGTGTTTCGTGCAGTAATCGTGCGCGTGCTGATAGTTGTCGAGCGCTTGCTGGAATTCGCCTAGACTAATGAGACATACCGACAAGTTGCTCAGGACAGCAGCAATGCCTTCCGTGTTTCCGTGCTTGAGAACTACGTCATATGCACGGCGATAGCAGGCGAGCGCCTCAGGAAACCGGTCCTGCCGGTAAAACACGGTGCCGAGGTTAATTTCCAATCGGGCTAAACGCAGCTCGTCGCCAGCAGCGGTAAAGATTTCGCGTGCGCGGTCGGCAGCGGCAAATGCCTGTTCGTACTCGCCGGAGAGCGTGAGCGGAAGGATCGAGACGCTGAGAGAGCGGCCAAGCTCGGCGTTTTCGCCCAACTTCTCCCAGGCTGCGATGGCACGCTTGTGCAGCTCGATCGAGTCTCGATACTGACCGATCGCATACAGCGCATTCGCTTTGTTCCGGATCGCATAGGCAAGTGATCGTTCGTCACCGACAATCTGAGCAACCGCAATTGCCGCTTCTGAGAGTGACAGCGCCTCCTGGGTGTTAACGCGCACGCGCTCTCGCGCAGCATTGGCAAGCTGAATAGCGAATTCGGGTGAGAGATCTGCTCGATGCTGCTTGACTAACTGCGCTCGCTGGGCCGCGTCAGGCGCATCGGCAAGGAGGCGCAGCAGCTCCTCACGAGTGCTGAGTGCGGCAGCGCTCACCGTCGCCTCTTTCGCGCGAATCCCAGCGATTCGAGCTGCTTGCGAAGTTTGTCCAGACAGCGTCCGCGGATAAAGCCGATGGATCCGGTCGCGAGCCCAAGTTCGCTGGCAATCTCGTTGTACGGACGTGCGGGAGACTCAAAGAACAACATGCGGATCATCTGCGCACACCGCGCTGGCACTCCGGCAATAGCATCGCGCAGCATTTGTTCTTGCTCGACTTCTTCCAGCAATCGATCGGCACCCGGGCCGAGAGGCATCAGGTCATCAGTAATCTCGTCATCCACAAACCGGCTTTGCTTCTGTTTCAGGCGCGCGCATTTGTGCAGGGTCGTCTGAATCAGCCACTTTGGCAGGGCTCGGGGTTCACGCAAGCGAGACAACTCCGAATACAAATCGACGCAAACCGCCTGGAAGATATCGCTTGCATCATCGCGCGACAAGCTCCACTTCACCGGTATCGAGTAGATCAGCTTCTTGTACTTGTCAATAAGCGCAGACCATGCCTCTTCGCTGCCGGCAAGGCACTCCCGCACTAGCCGTTCGTCATTCCAGGCGCTCTGCTGATCCTTCTCGGGTTTGGCTGTCGCAATCACTTGCTGAGCTTACTCCTCATCGGCGCAGGCGCCGCCATCGGGAACCCTAAGAAATATCTGATTGCTCTACGCATAGCTCTTTCCCGCTCTGATGCGCTCGGTATCGAATACATCAGCCAGCGCAAAGTAAGAGCCTGACACCAGCACGAGGGCGATGATCGGCGCCACCATCCACCAATAAGAACTCATCACTTGAAAGTGCTGAAACGCAGACAGCATATTTCCCCAACTGGGAACAGGCTCGTTCATTCCCAATCCCAGGAATGACAAGGTCGCTTCTGCAGTGATGAACTGAGGCACGAGGATCACCGCTTGTGTGAGTATGATTCCCAACGCTTGCGGCAATACGTGGCGGCGTAGGAGGTACCACTCCGAAGCGCCAAACCCGCGCGCCGACATGACAAAGCCACGTTCTTTGGCACTGAGGACCACTCCTCGAATTAACCTCGCGGGTCGCGCCCACCCCATGACCCCAATGACGGCTGAAATCAGCAAAAATGTTTGTGTTGTCCCAAGATGCAGCGGCAGCGCCGCGCGGAGAGCAAGCAGCAAGTAAATCCACGGCAGGGCCAGCACGAGCTCTGCCACGCGCATAATGCTGGTATCAGCGATTCCCCCGAAGTGGCCTGCGGTCGCACCGAAAACGGTACCGATCAACAGCGACAGCAAAGTCGCCAACAACGCTGCAGCCATCGAGATCCTCCCGCCATACAGCACACGCGAAAAAATATCGCGTCCGAATCCATCGGTTCCAAACAGGAAAATGTTGGCCGGCTCCGTGACTTCGAATGCATGCCTTTCTGCAGATCGGCGAACAAAGAAGTGAATAGGATATTGGATGTCTGGATCTTCTCGATACGAGAAACCGTCCCCATCTACAGCCACAAGCGAATAGACAAATGGACGTAGATGGAAGCGACCGCTTGCGTCTACGAAATGAATACGAATCGGCGGAGCATAGGCGAATTCGCGATGCTGCTCCGCAGCCGGGTAAGGCGCAAGAAATCCGGCTAGCAGCAAGCAAAGATTCGTGGCTGCGAAGATCGCGAGCGCGGTTGC
>Ga0075436_100001450_pt1 | contig 16112 bp, 15 predicted proteins | sample RhiMethybrSRZTD5_FD_75303 | JGI IMG/M metagenome (GOLD analysis project Ga0075436, IMG submission 75303) | Populus rhizosphere microbial communities from Tennessee, USA - Rhizosphere MetaG P. TD hybrid SRZTD5 | ecosystem: Host-associated > Plants > Roots > Rhizosphere > Soil | place: USA...
GATACCATACACTGCTCAATCTGACCATATTACCTGCAATCAATGTAACCGTGCCGGCAGCTGATGGTGGCGCCACCAACCTCGGCATCCTTTTCTGCACCTGGGGCGACATTGACATCAACTGGTTCGACTCTTTGGTGCAACACACACTAGTGCCCAATCTGGCAGCGCAGGGAGTGGCACCCAACACTTTGCCCATTTTTCTCTTCGATAGCGTTAACATGTGCGATCCCTATGACCCCAACAACGTGCCTTGCGGCATCCTCGGCTATCACGGCGCGTATATCCCTTCCACTCTGCTACAGACATATGCTGTAAGTGATTTCGATAATTCCGGTTGGTATTTGGGTGATGTTTCCGTGTTAAGTCACGAAGTAGGCGAATGGATGGACGATCCTGTAGGCACCAATCCCACTCCCGCCTGGGGCAACACCGGCCAAGTGGTTGGGTGCCAGAACAACCTCGAAGTGGGCGATCCGCTAACGGGAACGATTCTGCCCCAGATCACGATGAATGGTTTTACCTACTCGCTGCAAGAGCTGGCGTTCTTTTCCTGGTTCTTCCGCCAGTCGCCGTCGCTAGGTACAGCCGGGAAGTATTCCGATGCCGGCACATTTACGACGAGCGCCGGGCCCGTCTGCTGAGGCCTCATGCGCGGGCGCAAAGGCAATTCCAGTTCGGGCCGGAGGTTATGATGGGTCGGGCCACAACCATTCTTTGCGTGTGCGCCTTGCTGGTTATGCTGGGGGTTGAGCCTCTGCTTTGGGGCGACTCGCTGGTGGTGTTGACGAGTTCTGCCGCTCAGGGAGCAAACGATTCCCTGGCTTGGTCGCAGTTAGGAGCAGATGCGACCACTCTCTCCTCCGCTTTTGTTATTACATCTGCCCAGGGCATCGCTGTTACCGTGGGTTTGGCGGGAGCGAACAGCCTGACCTCGGTGGTCTGTCCCGCCACGCCGTGCAGTTGGACGGGCACCGGCTTTCCCAGCAGCGACACGCTCATCTGGACTTCCGATGCCGGCAACGGTGGGAATGGTCCCTTAACCCTAACCTTTGCCCAGGGTGTCTCCGGTGCGGGCGCCTTGATTCAGGCAGACGGACCAGGCGCGTTCACGGCGCAGATCCAGACCTTCAACGGGGCCACGCTGCTCGGCTCCTTCAGCGTGGCCAGTGATGCAAACGGAGATGCCACCTACATCGGGGTAAGCGACCAGACTGGGCCCAATATCACTTCCATCACGTTCAGCCTAACTAGCTGCGGCGGTGTTTGCACGGACTTCGCTGTGGATTCAATGGGCATCGCCAGCGGCCCCAGTTTTCCACTCACTGTTAGCCTGGCCGGCACCGGTAGCGGAACGGTGAGCAGCAGCCCTGCGGGCATCAATTGTCCGAGCGTGTGCTCGGCCCATTTCGGCAGTGGCCAATCGGTGACGCTGACCGCGGCCGCCAACTCCGGCTCGACCTTTGTTGGTTGGAGCGGCGCCTGCTCGGGTACTGGAACCTGCATTGTTTCCATGACCGCCAGCCAGGCGGTGACCGCGACCTTCACGGCGGTAGCTGGCGCGCCGATTGTGAGCCTTTCGGCAACCAGCCTCAGCTTTGGCGGACAACTGTTAGGCACTACCAGCAGTTCGAAATCTGTGACCCTGACCAACCAAGGCACCGCGGGCCTGCTGCTCTCGCCGATTGGCGTAAGTGGCGATTATCTCGAGGCTGACAACTGTCCCGTGAGTCCTTCTGCGCTTGCGGTCAACGCCGCCTGCAAGATATTGGTGACCTTCGACCCCTCCGTGCCCGGCACGATTGCGGGTGAAATCACCATTGCCGATAACGCCAGCAACACTCCGCAGATGGTGAATCTTTCGGGCAGCGGGCTGGCGCCGCTCTCCTTTTCACCCGGAAGCCTTTCCTTCGGCACGGTGACCGTGGGCACCACGACTCTGTCGAAGCCCGTCACCCTGATCAATAACTCGAGCGCCAGCGTAAGCATTTCTTGGGTGGCTAGCGCCGACTACGCCGTTAGCCCCGGCGGCACCACCAACTGCGGAGCTAGCCTGGCCGCTAAGGGCAAGTGCACCCTGGCCGTCACCTTCACGCCAAGCCAGAACGGCATTTTGAATGGCGCGGTTACGGTCACCTATAACGGCAGCTTCAGTCCCCAGGAAGTGGCGCTGTCTGGTACTGGAAGCGGCGGCGCCACCTCGGCCGTGAGCTTCTCGCCCGCCACCCTGAGTTTTGCCGGACAATTACTGGGCACCACCAGTCTGGCCCAGACCGTCACCATTACTAATAACAGCGCCTCGCCTGTGACGCTCGCTGGCAGCTTGCCGACGAGCGGCAACTACACGGCGCAGGGAAGCGGCGGTACGCCGTGCCCGGGCGCGACTCTACCCGTTGCGGGCGGTAAATGCACTTTCAACCTGACCTTCAGCCCCAGTATTAACGGGAGCATAAAGGGCTTGGTCGTTATCGCCGACAATGCCACAGTGAGCCCGCAGATATATAACGTATCCGGCACGGGTGCCTTACCTTTGGCCTTCTCGCCAGCAAGCCTCAGCTTCACTGCGCAAAACGTGGGCTCGACGAGTGCGGGAAAGCTGGTAACTTTGATCAACAACCTGAGCACGGCAGTCAACATAGCTCTGGTTCCGAGCGGCGACTTCACGGTAGCTACAAACGTCACGAACGGTTGCGGGGCGACCCTCAACGGACTTGGGAAATGCAATTTTACAGTGAGCTTCACCCCCAGCCAGACGGGGACAATTAGCGGCGTAGTGACTGTCACCTACAGTGGCAGCAGTTTCAGCCCCCAGGTTATGAAGTTGACCGGCACGGGACAGTAGCCGGACTGCATCCTCAATCCGCGCCCAATGAGCCTGCGAAATCTGGGCAAAATCCCTAGGTCTGCTAGAGCCAGGCTCCTGGCGCTTCGATAGGATCGCCGACTGGCGGGCGTATTGACCCGAAATCAGTGACACACTATGTCCGGGTTATGCGACCTCGGTTGCGCAACATCACCGTCACGCTCGAAGAAAACGGTGCTCGCTAAGGGCGTCTCGAGGCGACGCGCCAGGCACTCTCGTTTGCTGGGAGACATCCTGAAAGAGAGCATGGAGCTCCGGAGTGCGGCAATTCGAGGGAGCGGCGGCCCGAATCGAGACGGCGAACGTCGGGCCATGAGCGGTGATTTCATCAGTTCGCCTGACTGGATAATGCAAAAGGACGAGAAATTGCCAGAACTCAGGCTTGTAGGCTCCTACAGCCGCCGGTCCTCGACCTGCTCGGAGCGATTGTACAAAGGCTTCCATATGGGCAGGGCACGAGTAGGCGGTCCTCCGGTGCGGAGTGCAGTACGACAGAAGCAACCTATTGACTTAATCCAGACTAACACCGGGGGGGAGTATGGCCAAAGTGAACATTCATGAAGCGAAGACGCAACTCTCGAAGCTTCTGCAGCGCGTGGCTGCAGGGGAAGAGATCACTATCGCCAACCGCGGCGTGCCTATCGCTCGTCTGGTTCCCTTGGAGCACGCGAGCACCCGGCGAGAGCTTGGCATCGAACGCGAGCACATTCGCATTTCAGACAATTTTGACGCTCCGCTGCCGCCCAAACTTCTGGTTGCTTTTGCCGCCAGGGAGAAGGGAAGAAAAACACGAGGCGGGCGATGAAATATCTGCGCGTTGGCTACGGTTGAGAAGCTCAATCCCAAGGCCCAGCAGTTGCTCTCGAACACGCGGGAAGAGCTGTTCTTATCCGCGGCCGGTACTTGGGAGATCAGCATCAAGTGTGCGATCGGGCACTTGCGCTTGCGCAACCGCCCGTGGAATGTGTTCCTGGGTGGGTCCGTGAGTGGGGGATTCGACCTTTGGAGATCACTTACCTCCATGCGCTCTCGGTCGGCGATTTACCGTTACATCATCAGGATCCTTTCGACCGCATGCTCGTCGCCCAAGCTCGGCTGGAACGAATGGTGTTACTAACGACGGATCGGATGCTTGTCCAATATCCGGTGGAAACATTGTGGTGCGGGAGGTGACCGGCCAGCCTAACGTCCTCTGCGGAGCATCGACCTTTCGATGCCGCAGTCGCTTCCGATGCTCAGAAGTGTCTAGCCGGATAATGGGCAAGAGGCGAAGCAGTGCCGCCGAGAAATTGGCCATTGAACCCGGCTAGTGAAGCTCTAGAGACTGACTCGGTGCGAATTCCGCGCCCGGCCGCACTGGAATTCGTGCCAGTATCCGGGAGATCCTTGTTATACATTTTCACAAGTTAGCGCTCCGTTAGGTTTTGGGAATCACGGGAAAGAAGCTCGACGCCTTCCCTCGAGGGCTGCATAAGCGATACGAAGAAGCTGGTGGCTAAAGGTTCAAAATCGGTCGCATCCCTCCGCCACCAGATCAGCTCCCGGCAGGGTGCGGTCTCCAAATACTTTCCTCAGTCGAGCCGCGAAGTCCGGCCACGTGCGCGGCTCGGACGAGGGTCTTTCGGGTACGATGCGAGCAATGACGCGATTTCGATCGCGAAGCTCCACCGTCTTGCCGGCCTGCAGCCAGGCTTTGAGGCGCCGGATGTTGCGCAGTTGGCGTATGTTCATGTCGGGCATTTTCATAATGTGAAACGTTAAGTGGCACGTTGTCAAGCTCGTTCCTTCGTTCCGGTGTACAGTCACCTTTCAGCGGTGGAACGCGGGGTTCGAAAAACCTCGACCGGCCGTCCTGCTGGCCATCAGCCGCGCGTTTGGTAGGTCGGTTGGCCTGGCTACTGACAGGAGAAGAGAAGAGAAGAGAAGAGAAGAAGAGGTTTGACGGCTTGCGCGCTACGAGTACATGATTCGCGAAACACTCGGCCACCCGCCAAGTTGCTCAAACCAGTGCTTAAAACCACGGCTGGCGAGCAGGAATTCAGAAGCTGGTAGCCTTTACGGCCTCGCTCGACCGCTATATCTAGAATTATCATCTAGTAGATTGCCCCGTTGTGGTTTTCTGGTTTTGGGAGGAGGTATATGCGCACCTTCGGCTTGCTTGAGGCCAAGCAGAAACTTTCCGAACTAGTGGGCCGAGCACAGGGGGGAGAAAAGATCGGCATCACGCGCCACGGGAGGCTGGCCGCTATTTTGGTGCCGGCAGCACCCGAGGGCAGCCTGAAGGATGTCTTCGAAGACATGGAAAGGATCCGCCAGCGTGCCAAGCGACCGCGGGGCCTGCGCCTAAAGGAGCTCATCGAGGAGGGCCGCACGTGAGAGGCTTTGTCCTGGATGCTTCCGTGGCGCTTCGCCGGTTGCTCGACAACCCGGTACCGGCCTGCGCTCATCGCATCCGGCAAAGGCTCATTGGGGGAACTCGGATCCGTTTCAGGCCTGGAACACCTGCTGCCATTTACGAAACATCAATACGCTCCACAAGTACGCGGAGCGATCGAATTGCCTCTTCTGATGTTGCTCCCAGATTTTTTGCAAGTAGGACCGGTTCAGAATGCCATCGTCGCCTGAGAAGATTACATCGTAGGCTAGCTCCCGTAGTTCACGCCGGAACCAGTGATCCAGGGGGATGGCAAACCCCTGTTTCTTGCGATACAAGATCTCCCGCGGAAGCACTGGCTCAAGGGCCTTCTTAAAGATGTATTTGCCGGTCCTGTTGCGCAGCTTGAGGGAGGAAGGAATCGAGGCCACCACGCCCATAAGTTTGTGGTCGAGCAGCGGCGCTCGCACCTCAAGAGACACCGCCATGCTGGCGCGGTCAACTTTGGTGAGAATGTCATCTGTCAGGTAGGTCTTGATGTCCACGTACTGTATTCGGGAGAGGGGGTCGGTGGTTTCCGCCCGGTCGTAGTATTCCCGCAGGACATCCAGGGTGTCGTAGCCTCCCAGGCTGTGGCGGAACTCGGAGGTGAGCAGTCGGGGTTTTTCGTCCGGGCGGAAAATCGAAACCGTATTGAAATAACCTTCTAAGGGCGAGCGGGAAAGGGACTGAAACGTCGCCTTCCCGCGGAACATACGCGGCGCCCAGGCTAGCCCCGGATAATATTTTCCTAACGGACCGAACACGCTGCGCCGCACCGGGCCCGGCACGTACCCCCGCAAGCGATTCTCGTAGCGATCAAAATAGTAACGACGGTATCCGGCAAAGTTCTCGTCGCCGCCATCACCACCCAGGGCTACCGTCACATGCTGCCGTGCTACTGCGGACACATAATAGGTGGGTATTGCCGAGGAGTCGGCAAAGGGCTCATCGAAGTGCCAGGCCAGCTTGTCCAGGATCTCGACTGCGCTCGGCTGCACCTTGTGTTCGTGGTGCTCGGTGTGAAACTGTTCCGCCACCTGCCGGGCAAATTCTGATTCGTTGTACTCCTCTTGATCAAAGGCAATGGAGCAGGTCGTAACCGGGCGGTTCATAATGCGGCTCATGGCGGCCACCACCGCCGATGAATCCACACCTCCGCTCAGAAACGCGCCTAAGGGAACCTCGCTCATCAGGCGAACCCGCGTGGCCTCGCACAATTCATGCCGCAGCAGCTCGCACCATTGCTCTTCAGTCTTGTCCTCGACCTGAGAGAAGGAAACATCCCAGTAGCGCACCGTGCGTACCTTTGCAGATGAGGCAACCAGGTAATGTCCGGGAAGCACCTTGGACACACCCTGATATATGGTCTTCGGGGCTGGAATGTACCCAAGAGAAAAATAGTCGCTTACCGCGCGATCATCCATTGTCCGTGGCACGCTACCGGCCGCCATCAGGGCCTTTAGTTCGGAGCCAAACAGGATCTGTTTGCCATTGCTGAAATAAAATAGAGGCTTTTTCCCGACCCGATCCCGTGCTAGCACGAGTTTTCGCTGACGCGCGTCCCACAGCGCAATGGAGAACATTCCCCGCAGTTCGGCGAAGCACTCTTCGCCCTTGTCTTCATATAAATGGACAATGGCTTCGGTATCAGATTTTGTGGAAAAGCGATGGCCTCGTTGCAGCAGGCGCTGGCGCAGTTCGGAATAATTGTAGATTTCGCCGTTGAGCAGTACCCAAACGCTGCCATCTTCATTCGAAATCGGCTGATGGCCGCCGGCAACATCGATGATGCTCAACCGGCGGTGTCCGAGGCCAACGTAAGGAGCCAGATGAACACCGGCGTCGTCCGGACCGCGGTGCTTCAGCGTATTATTCATGCGCTGAACGAGCTCCGCGGAAACCCCGTCCGACTGGTCAAAGTCAACAACGCCGCAGATACCACACATGGCTGTTCCTCAGTTGCAATATATCTCCAACGGTAAACGATCGGGAGCGGTTGAAGGGGGGAGGCCCGCCAGCCGCTTTATTATACCCCTCTATCGCTTGCTGGGTGCGGGTTTCCGGGCTAGTGGAACAAATAACGGTAGATATATTTGAGCATATCAGTGCTCCCATTAAAGCCTTCGCCCAGTTCAACAACCACCCTGCAGTCATCTACAACCGGCATCGGCGGTTCTGACCCAGGTGGTGCATTAGCGAGCGCAAAAGAGCCGCTAGCTCTGGACCCCCTGGAATCAGCGGCTTCGTGTTGCCCCCACATTAGATGTTTGCCCGGCCCAGTTCTTGCGGAGTATGACTGAGAAGCTCAGGTATCTGGCCGTCCCACTTTATTGGACGAAACGCCGTTGACGGAGGCCCACCTCACTGATTGCACACCCGGCGCTGCGTAAAAAGTGAAATGTGTTGCGGGCGCCGCTTCGACAGGTGCTTTCAACACATTGGCGGGCCTAGAGATCAGTTGGCCGCTAACGTGCACGGGTTGCACTGCGGAAGGTGCACCGAAAGGAAGACAATTGGAGTGAGCCGCAATATCAACTTCTTGCTCATCTTGCTGGGCTTGGTTACAGCTCCCCTCCAGGCCACGCCAAGCCAGTGCGATGGTGTCGCCGGCAACGTGGTGGCGAACTGCGGCTTCGAGACCGGAGGCTTTACTGGCTGGGTCGAATCGGGAAACTCGGGATTTAACTCAGTCCTGAGCATTTTTGACGGTTTTGACGGATTGGACCCGAACAGCGGCTTGCACTTTGCAGTTCTGGGGCCGGTCCTCAGCGAGGGTTATCTGACTCAGACCTTCAGCACGATACCTGGCGCAACTTACAGACTCAATTTCTATCTAGGCTCCGACGGGGCAACTCCGAATAATTTTAGTGCTGCTTGGGACGGAGCCGCCATTTTTTCCCAAGCAGACATCCCCTCCACCGGCGGCGGCTACTTGCCAAGTTCATTCCTTGAAACAGCGTCAGGCGTGACCACTACTCTTACCTTCGGCTTCCGCAACGATCCAGGCTGGCTCGCTCTCGACGACGTCTCTGTTGCGAGGAACATTCCCGAACCAACTTCCGTTATGGTGATGCTAACCGCGCTGGCAGGACTTGCGATCCTGAGTAAAGGCTTTGCACCCTCCAAAGAGGAGAATTCTGAGCAAAAGGGCGTTCCACGGGCAGATTTCAACAAGTAGTCTTCAGCGATCAACCCCAAAGGCGGTAGGCTGGTCGTGGCCATCTGCAAAAAACGTCTTTTAAGGTGCAATCGGTTGCGCACGCCTATTGATTCAACTGATTGTGTGCTTTGGTTTCTGCGAGTTCCGGCTGCCTCACAGTGGCACACCAATTGCTGCCTATTTTGATTATGTTGAGTTTCATGATAGAGTATGTCGCCAGATTAAGGCGCGATGAAGATTTCACAAAAAGGTCTATACGCGTTCCGAGCGCTCAGTGTGCTCGCCCGTCGCTTCAATCAGGGTCCTATTCGCATTCGGGAGATTGCTGAGGAAGAGAATTTGCCAGAGAAGTTTCTCGAGCTGATTCTGCTCGACCTGAAAAATGCCAGACTTGTGGAGAGCACGCGAGGAGCACGTGGCGGCTATGAATTGAGGCGACCGCCGTCGGAAATTTTTATGAGCGAAGTAATTCGCACTATAGACGGATCTCTGTCACCGATTGGGGATGTCGAATCCCTGCAGGAGCTGATCGACACGGACAAGCCTCATCGTGCCCTCTACCGCGTATTCATGGAAGTGCGTGACGCAGCCGCCAAGATCCTGGAGAATACTTCGCTGGAACAGATCTCCGAACCCGGCCCAAGTAAACGTAATAAGAAGTCACAAACGGTCCCACAATAACGTCAGTACCTCCAGTTGTGGTGCACACATTGTCTCAAGGTGTGATTTGGAATTCCAGTAATGTCTACTTATGTGATCATAATATTTATTACAGTCGTGTTACTGGTGTTGCCAGCTAGCGGCCAGCAATAAAACCAAAAACCGCATCGGGGGAAGATGATCGTGCAAAAGATTGCAAAGGACGATTACAAGCTTTGGTTGATGATTATCACTGTGCTCACGTTGACGGCTGCTGCATGGGGCCAAGTTGTGGGCGGTGCGATATCAGGGACCGTACGCGATGCCTCCGGCGCAGCCTTGCCAGGAGCAAAGGTCACAATCACAAATGTGGAAACGGGAGCCCAGCGTGTCAGTGATACTGATTATGCCGGCCGTTACACGGTTCCATCCGTTCCCGTCGGCCATTACGAAGTGACCGCCAGGAAGGAAGGATTCAGCCTGGAGAGGAAGACGGGGATCACATTAGAAGTAGGTCAGCATACGGTTGTGGACCTCACCTTGCCGCTCGGCCAAGTCCAGGAAAATGTCACCGTGGTCGAACAGGCTTCACCCGTCGCCGTCACCACCCAGGACATCTCCGGGCTCATCAATGAGCGACAAGTAAAGGAGTTGCCGCTCAATGGCCGTAGCTATGATCAACTGATCACTCTCAATGCTACGGTTGTCAACTATTCCTCCGAAAAGTCCGGTGGCACAGGCACATCCAACTCCGCGGTCGGGAACATGTTTGCTGTTTCCGGCCACCGCCCGCAGGACAATCTTTTTCTGTTGAATGGGGTCGAATATACAGGTGCGTCCCAAGGCAACATCACCCCAGGAGGAGCGAGCGGCGAACTCCTGGGAGTAGATGCGGTTCGAGAGTTCAATGTCGTGACCGACACCTACGGCGCTGAGTACGGAAAGCGACCCGGAGCCCAAGTCAGCATCGTAACCGCGTCGGGCAGTAACCAAGTCCACGGGACCGCGTATGAATTCTTGCGCAACAGCGCCTTAGATGCCCGCAATTACTTCGATCATGGACAGATTCCCCCATTCCAGCGCAACGAATTTGGGGGCGCTTTGGGGGGCCCGATTCGCAAAAATAAGATGTTTCTCTTCGGAGATTATGAGGGTTTCCGGCAAAATCTTGGTCTCAGTAACGTCACCCTGGTTCCTGATAATGAAGCACGGTTAGGCTATGTTCCGGGCACCAACGGAAAACTGAAGCACGTCGGCTTAGCACCCGGAGTTGCTCCCTTGCTGGACCTATGGCCGGTACAGAACGGCCCCGAACTGGGCTCGGGAATCGCGGAAGCGTTCAACCATCCGCTGCAGAGAATCCGCGAAGATTTCGGTACAACCCGCTTTGACTACAACATTTCGAACGCAGACTCTCTGTTTGCTGTCTACACGTTAGACGATAGTGTTGCAAACACTCCCACGATTAACCCTCTCAGTTTGGTGTTTGAAAGCCTGCGGGAGCAGGTCGTCAGCCTTCAGGAGCAGCACGTATTTTCCTCCACGTTTCTTAATACGGCTCGTGTCGGCTTCTCCCGTGGCGGTTACTTTTTTACCGGCGACACGCCGATCAACGTACCGGGATGGGTGGAGGGACGTCCGATTGGTGCTCTGGTCATCGGCGGGGGTACGGCATCGAACGGCGCATCCCAGATCAGCCTCGCGGGTACAAACGCGGGTAGCAACTTAGATGCCGTTCGCAACCTGTTTACGTATGACGACCACATCGCCGTCACCCATGGGATTCATCAGTTCGAGGCCGGAGTCTGGCTGCAGCGGATTCAGGCTAATGACAATCTGGCCCAAACTCAATACGGCCAGGCGTCTTTCGGAAGTTTGACCAACTTTCTAAAGGGTAAGGTGTCAACATTTACCGTAGCCCCTTCGCCCACTGAACTCGGGTGGCGTTCCTTGGAAGCCGCCGGTTTCGTTCAGGACGGAATGAAACTGAGCTCGAGGTTCGAGCTGCGGGTTGGGTTCCGCTTTGAATCGACCAGCGGCTGGCAAGAGGCGCAGGGGCGAGCCTCGAACTACCTCTTTAGCCCGACGGGAGTGATTCAAACTCACCCACGTGTGGGAGACACAGTATTCACGGTGAACCGGGCGAAGTTTCTCCCCGAACCGCGCTTGGGGCTCTCCTGGGATCCATTCGGCAAGGGAAAGACCGTGATTAACGCCGGTTTTGGAATTTATCGAGCATTGCTCGACAACCTTGATTACCGGCTGGATCAGACTGCTCCTTTCAACACTATCCAAGCCTTTAAGAACGTATCCTTAACCGATCTGCACATTGTTCCCGGCGCTCCGGCTCCGAGCACCAGCAAGATCTCCCCCAGCGGCGTTCAGCCGGACGTCTTCACGCCAACCGTTATCTCCTACACCTTGAAAGTATCCCAGGAGATTGCTCCCAATACTTCGTTGAGCGTCGGCTATATCGGCTCTCATGGGTATCACCAGATACTGTCGCTCGATGCGAATCAGCCTATACCGAGGATCTGCCCGGCTGCTCCTTGCCCTTCTAAGCTGCCGGCAGGAACAGTCTTCTACCCCAAAGGTGCGCCCTTAGCAAATCCCGAGGTCGCCAACACGACAACCTGGGTCTCTGGGGGAGTTAGCTCCTATAACGGCCTGGTGGCAGACGTCAACCGAAGGTTCAGCCACGGGTTGCAGCTGCGGGGTGTGTACACCTTCTCAAAAAGCTTGGACGACGGTACCGCCTGGAACAGCAGTGTGGCCGCCAACGCACCTGGATTTGTCATGTTCCCCATAAACCCGAAACTAGATTGGGGCTTGGCCACCACCGACGTGCGGCATGTAGCCGCCATCAATGGCGCGTACGAGCTTCCTATTGGTCGCGGCAAGCCGTTTCTGAGCGGTGCCACTGGCTGGCGCGATAAAGTGGCGAGCGGCTGGACCCTTAGCGGGATCGAAACCATTTATTCAGGCTTTCCCTTTACACCGCAGCTAGGTTTCAATCCCACCAACAACGGCGATAGCCGCAACCCGATTCGGCCATCGTGGAATCCCGCGTTCAACGGGAATGTCATTGTGGGCAGTCCGACCGAGTATTTCAACCCCAATGCCTTTATTGTGCCACCCGCAGGGACCTACGGGAATGTGAGACGGAACACTCTGATCGGACCAGGTTTGTCGGAGCTGGATTTTTCCATTCTGAAGAATACGGCTGTTTCCGAAAAACTACATGTTGAATTTCGCGCTGAGGTCTTCAACCTGCTGAATCATACAAACTTTGCTACGCCCAATACGATTGTGTTCTCGTCCGCCTCGGCAACACCGTCTCCGACCGCGGGCGTGATCACCGCCACCTCCACTACGTCACGGCAGATTCAGTTTGGGTTAAAGCTGCTGTTTTAGACTCGAAATCGGCGCGGATCGGTTAAGCGGGGATAGCACATGGATTTCAAGGTTTCGCTATTAGGCTTGGTAGTCGGCTTTCTCGTCGGCCTTACTGGCACCGGTGGAGGGGCCCTCCTCACGCCATTGTTAATCCTGCTCGGCTGGGCTCCGCCCGTGGTGGCCGTGGGAACGGATCTGGTGTGGGGCGCGATCACTAGAGCTACCGGTGCTTTCATCCACTGGCGGCAGGGAACGGTGGACTTCACCATCGTCAAACTGCTGGCGCTGGGAAGTATTCCCGGAGCCGTGGCAGGACTGGCACTGCTCGCGCATTTACGTAGCTCAGGGAGCGAGAATTCGGATCGCCTAGTGCTTCGCATGCTCGGTGTCGCCCTCGTGGGGGTGGCCCTGAGCATGTTTGTACGCTGCTTCTGGGGAGCAGGAGGCTCAAACGGACAGGTGGAAAAACTTCGCTACCGGCCGTGGCTAACCGCTGTAATTGGGGCAATCGTCGGCTTTCTAGTTAGCCTCACCTCGGTCGGCAGTGGCAGCCTCATCATTGCTTGCCTGGTGGTGTTATACCGAGAGACGCCCCTGCGGCGCATTGTTGGCTCCGACATTGTTCACGCCCTGGTGCTGGTCGGAGTGGCAGCGGTCGGCCACATTGGAATGGGAAGCATTAACCGGCCTTTGCTAGGTGCTTTGCTGGTTGGCTCGGTTCCGGGTGTCGTACTGGGTAGCAGAATGACCGCGCTGGTGCCCGAAAAGGCTTTGCGCCCGCTGCTGGGAACCACTCTTCTCCTGCTCGGCTACAAATTGCTGTAACCGGACCACTAATTTCAATCTGAGCTTCGGCTGTCTCGCCAAATAGTCAAATTGGGAATCTTGGGAATTGGCCTCTTCTCATCTTCGGATGAGTCGCGCCGCAACATGGAAAAGTGAAAATGAGCCGAGCTAAGTTTAGGGTTGCGATCGTGGGAGGTGGCTTTAGTGGAACCATTCTGGCGGTGCAATTGGTCCGGCAGGCGGATCCGGCATGTTCCATAATCCTGATCGAAAAGAACCCGGTCCCCGGCCGTGGACTGGCTTATGGAACCGAATGTGACTACCACCGGCTAAACGTCACCGCCGATAATATCAGCGTCTTCCCGGATGATCCGGACCATTTTCTACGCTGGGCGAGATCTAATTATCACAGTGCGGTTCAGCCTCGGGGCTTTCTTCCACGCAAAGTTTATGGGGAATACATAAATTTTCTTTTTCGAGAGGCACAGGGGTTAGCCGGTGAAAGCACGCTCGTCTGGAAACAAGATCAGGCCCTCTCCATCAGGCTTGAGGGGGGACTAGCCGCAATACAACTGTGTAGCGGCGGTGAGGTGCGAGCCGAGAAAATCGTTCTGGCTACAGGCAACTTTCCCCCGGCGAATCCCGCGATCCCAGGTCGCACCGAATCAAGCAGGCGCTACATCCCGTTTGCCTGGTCCAGTTCTGCCCTTGAAGGGTTGCAGCAGCATGGCAGCATTCTTCTGCTCGGTTCCGGCCTTACCAGCCTTGATCTCGCCCTGGCACTAAAGGCCAAGGCATTCACAGGCAACATTCACATCCTGTCGCGGCATGGTCTGGTCCCGCAGCGGCATCAGGTGGTAACGCCCTGGCCGCAGTTTTGGAATGAGCAGTCCCCCCGAACCGTACGCGGTATGACAAAGCTGATCCGAGATCAGGTTCTGATGGCCTCTGAAATGGGTATTGACTGGCGTGCCGTGATTGATGCCCTTCGCTCGGTAACGCCGAAGCTTTGGCAGTACCTGCCCCTTCCCGAGCGCAAGCGATTTCTGCGGCACGCCCGTTCTTATTGGGAGGTTCACCGGCACCGGGTAGCTCCCGAAATCGGAGATGTCATTTCCGATCTGATTCAGGCCGGACAAATCCAGATTCATGCCGGACGGATCGTCAGATATCGAGAGTACCCGGGCTATGCCGATGTCACTTCTCGCGACCGCAAGAGTGGCCTTAAAGCAACCTTGCGTCTAGACAGGATGATCAATTGCACCGGATCCGAAAACGATTGTCGTCGCTTAGACGACCCCTTCCTTCTGAGCATATTGTTCGCAAGGATTGGGCAGGCCTGATCCGTTGTTTCTGGGACTGGACGTGGATGGCACGGGTGCTCTGATCGACAGGAACGGCTTGCGTTCAGAAATCCTCTATGCCCTTGGCCCCGTGCGGAAGGGTACGCTCTGGGAGACTACCGCCGTGCCGGAGATCCGGGCCCAGGCTCTTCACCTAGCTCGGAAATTAACGACAAATGGCCGCCCACCCATTCGACCGAAGCTCGCGCTCTTGAGCGAAAAAGAGCCGTCGACAAGGGCTCTGAGTGGGTGAAAAATGGCGTCAACCTCCATGCTGCGCTCGACTGGCAGGTCCGTTCCGGACAACTTCAGCCGTTTCGGCATGCTTCTGTTTGGATGCAATTATCATTTCGCCGTCCAGAATGACAACTCGTGCCCAAATCCGCTTCCGTTCATTGACATGGCTATCTAATATGGCTATCACTGAATTCGAAAGTAAATGTGGCCGATGCTAAGAATAGGCTCCCCGAGCTGATCAAGGCAGCGGAAAGTGGCGAACCAGTAACGATCTGCCGTCGGGGTAAGCCGGTGGTGGACATGGTGCGCACCGCGAAGTCAATTCGTGAAACGCCGAAGTTCGGGACCCTAAAAAATAAACTGGTGATCCAGGATCCCAAGTGGTGGGAACCGATGGACGAAGAAGAAGTTGATGCCTTGCTTGAAGGTCGCTCTTGACGCGGCTTCTGCTCGATGGAAAAGCGGAATTCGGACCCGCGCTAAGCTGCATCCGATGAATGGGACGGAGATAGCGTGGTTTTGGCGGCCACGGTCAGGTAAATGTGTGCCGAAACCAGGTCCGCACCCTAATAGGCAAGTGCCTTGATCCCAGCCGCACTTTGTGCAACCGCTTGCACGCGGGCGGGTATAGCCCCAGTGTGATCCTGTCGGCTGACTCGCGCCGCGTGTGCTCGTTCAAGCATCATGCTTCACCCGGAAATGTGAGCAATGCGGTTTACTATGGCGGGTTTGCGGGGCCTTCATGTCAACGGCTTGGGAGTAACCGGGGCTTGCGCGTCGAGGTGTCTGGCTTTCAGAATCCCCCAAGCCCCTGGGGTGTCCTTAACCCGGACACCCGGGGTCATGAGGCGAGGGCTAGGCCTGCGAGGCGGCGTTCTGCTTTTTTAAGATCTCATCAAGAACCCGTCCCGCCACCGCCGCCTCATGTTCGTCACCGAACGGGATATAGACCGGAGTCCCCGTTTCAGGGATCACCGCGATGACGGTGTAGCCGGCGTGCAACAGCGGTTCAAGTGCTCGCTTAGCCTCAGGGAAGTGGAACTCTTCTCCATGTGGCGTCTCGAGGATCTCGGTATTCTCGATCAGGTGCGCTGTCTCGAGGAACATGGGAATACCGCGGCGCACATGTTCGCAGAGTTTTTCGAAATGGCGACACAGCATTACGCTGACCGTGATGACTGGCGGATAGGTCACATCGAGGAACTGGTGTCCACAGTCGCATCCGGGCTCGTTGCAACGCCCAAAGACGATGCACTTGGGCACGGTGGCTTG
>Ga0075436_100001451_pt1 | contig 16110 bp, 17 predicted proteins | sample RhiMethybrSRZTD5_FD_75303 | JGI IMG/M metagenome (GOLD analysis project Ga0075436, IMG submission 75303) | Populus rhizosphere microbial communities from Tennessee, USA - Rhizosphere MetaG P. TD hybrid SRZTD5 | ecosystem: Host-associated > Plants > Roots > Rhizosphere > Soil | place: USA...
CAATACCTTGGTGATGGCCGCCGTCAGCGTGGTCTTGCCGTGATCAATGTGCCCGATCGTGCCCACGTTCACGTGCGGCTTATTGCGTTCAAATTTCTCTTTCGCCATTTGCTGCTTTGCTCCTGATCTCTGCTCGCGCTCTAGAAAACTCTATAAACGGTGGCGAACTTGGCCCGCCACTTCACGTCCACTTGCTCCAGCCGCTCCAGATAAAACTCTTTGACCTGGCTCTGGTCGGAAAGCGGCAAGCTCTCCCACAACCCTTTTGCGGTTTTGCCCGCCTGGGCCAGGGTGGCGTCGGCGCGTTCAATGAAGCCGCCGGACAGCACCGCCTCAAAATCGCGCACCCCCACGCCCTTTTTCTTCAGCTCGCGCAGGAACTTCTCCACTTCGGGAGCCGTGAAAACGCGGTTAACGGCGTCGCGAAATTCCGTAAAGACCGCTTCGTTCTCGACCTTAATGGTGGCCTGCTGGAACCCTGGTGCCATATCTCTGTTGCCAATCAAAGCCTGGAGCGGGAGACGGGAATCGAACCCGCGACCAACAGCTTGGAAGGCTGTGACTCTACCACTGAGTTACTCCCGCCCTGCTGAATCTGTTGCCGTCCCGCGGCTACAAGCTGATCCTCTGGAGCCGATGACCAGGATTGAACTGGTGACCTCTCCCTTACCAAGGGAGTGCTCTACCAACTGAGCTACATCGGCTCGCAAACCTCAATCCCTAGGGGCGGCCTTGAGCCGATCCATGCCCGTTCACCGGCTCCGACCTCTCCAGCAATTCGCGTTTGTGGTGCAGCCAGGTACGAAAGGCGAACATGCCCAACACCACCAGGGTGACGACGCTCAGCGGCACTTGGCGGCCCGCCAGCGAAACCGTCTGAGTCAGCGTGGTCACAGCCAGAATCCCCAAGGCCACGAACGCGAGCATTGCGATTGAAAACCGGGACAACTGAAAACTCCTTCACGCCCAGCGTGAAGCCAAAGCCTGGTGCACAGGGGAGGATTCGAACCTCCGTAGCTCGCAAGGAGCGGCAGATTTACAGTCTGCTGCCATTAACCACTCGGCCACCTGTGCAGAACCTTGCCAGGCGCGCCGCACCGTCCAGCGTCGGCCTCCATGAGCGAACCGGAACCACGCCGCCCGGCAGAATCCGCTACGAGCGCGAAAATAAAGACGCAAGAGGAGGTCGTCTCCGCGCCCAACGCCATTTCACGTTTCTGAGTATGGAGTGCGTTCTCGGGAAATTAATATTCAGTAACCGCCCGGCCCACCACTCGACTGCTAGCGCCTGAATTTGCTTTTACCTGGAGCTGGCGGAGGGATTTGAACCCCCGACCCTCTGATTACAAATCAGATGCTCTACCACCTGAGCTACGCCAGCGGTCTTCGCCGCCAGAAATCTGACGTGCTCAGACACTTAAACCCGCCCGCTTGCGCGAACAAACACAAAAGGTTAGCACAAACGGAAGCCAACGTGCAAACAACGTAGTTCCCGCCCTTCGATTGTCAGAGCAGTGCTATGATTTGCAATCTTTATAAATTGTATCCAAAGTTTGCGGGTTGCGCCACTGCCCGGGGCCCAAGGCCAGAGCCGGCGGGGCGAGTAAAAGCAGGTTATGCGGCGACGAACTCGCCTTACCATTCTGAGTGTGGTTGCAATCGTCGCCGCTCTGGCGGTGATGGTGGAGTTGCGCAAGCAGGCGCCACCCGAACCCGCCCGCCTGCTGCCGGGCGCCGAAGCCTTCGCTTACGTGGACCTGAAGTGGGTGCGCCGGCTCGACCGGCTGGGGCAGGTGCCAGCCGTCCCTCACGATCCGGAATACGACCAGTTCATTAAGGAAACCGGGTTTCAATTCGAGCGCGACCTGGACGAAGCCGCTTTCGCGGTGCATTACGCGGGCACGCCGGCCGCCCCCGGCCCCGATATGCGCTTTACCGAGGTGTTCACCGGGCGCTGGAATTCGACCCGTGTCGCCGCCTACCTGAGCAAGTGGGCGCGCTCAGTGGACGATTACCGCGGGGTGCAGATTTTTGATATTCCCCTGGAGGGCCGCACGGTGCGCGTGGCCATGCTGGGCGTGGGCACGGTGACGGTCTCCAATTCTGACGACCCACAAGTAATCCGCGGCATCATTGACCGCTCGCGCAAGCTGGCATCGCCTTTTGGCGGACCCTCCTTATTGCGCCGGTATTACAAGCAGGTGCCCCTGGGCAGCCTGGCCTGGGCCATTGTCAGCAACCCTTCGCAGCTGCAAGGCGGCCAGCTCACAAACATGTTGCTGCCGCCGAACTACCGGCAACTGCTGAGCGGCTCTGTGCTGGTGGGGTCGGCGCGTTTTCTGCGCGCCATCCATATCCGAGCGGACGCATTCTATGAAGAGGACATGCGGGCGTCGCAACTGACCGAACAACTTGGGGCGCTGCTGGCCGTGTTTCACAGCCTGCAGCCCACCATCGCCTCAGCCGGGCCCGGCGACAAAGACGTGAAGACTTTTTTTGACAGCTTGAAAGTCGCCCAGAGCAAGAACCGGGTAACGCTGACCGCAACCGTGCCGCTGGATTTCATCAAGAAAGTATTTGCCGAGCCGCCGCCGGAAGTAATTGCGCCCGGGCCGGAAACCACCTCCCAAGGCACGCCTCCCGCTAAGAAGAGCAGGCGTCATCGGAAACGGTAGACCAAAACCGCAGAGGACGCGTAGGACGCTGGGAGCTTCTTGGTCTTTTTCAAGGAAGAGTGCTTAGCGAACAAAAGCCCACGGCTCAGAATCGGGGCTTTAGCGAACGGGGGGAGGGGAGGGCTGCCCTTACGAACCGTGCTCGATACCGAAGTCGCGAGCGACCGTGATGCGGAGATACTTGTAGGGGTTCACAGGAACGTCGTTGATGCGAACCTCGTAGTGGAGATGAGGGCCGGTACTGCGGCCGCTGTCTCCGATGTAGCCGATGATGTCGCCGCGATGGATTTGCTGTCCGGCAATGACGGCGAAGCTGGAGAGATGGCCGTAAAGCGTGCTCAAGCCGTGGCCGTGCTCCAGGATGACGGCGCGGCCGTAGCCGTTCATGAAGTCAGCGAAAGCCACTTCCGCATCCGCGGGAGCGATAACCGGCTCGCCATACTCGCAGGAAATGTCCACCCCACGATGGAAAGCGCCTTCCCCATTGAAGGGATCAATGCGCTCCCCGAAAGAACTGGTGATGCGTCCCATTACGGGCCACAAGGCGGGAGCGGCGGAAGCGCGAATCCAGTCATTCATGCTGACGGGATGGCTCATGTTCATGCCAATGGCGATCATGGTGGCGCCGCTCAGCGCCGAACTGCGCAAGGCGTGCAACTGGTCCATGGATACGCCAACCTGCTGCTCTTCAAATCCTCCAGCAGCATTGCTGGTAAGGATGGGTTCGGGCTTGAGCCCGTATAGGGCGGAAACTTCACTGGCCAGCGAGCCCAGCGAGGCTACCTGCAGATCTTTTTCACGCTCTGACTGCTCCAGCTTGGAGTAGCGCGCCTTCAGCGATGCGGTCTCATCCTTCAGCTGGTTGAAGCGGGAAACCTTGGCCAGCATGCTGGCGTACGAACCAATGATTCCGGTCACGCTGAGCAGGCCAATGGCCGCGCCAATCACCAGGACGTAAAGGTAATAGACGGGGATTTGAACCTTGTGGAGCTGCCCCTCGGCATCCCGGGCAACGAAAAGTATGTAGAAGCGTTTACGCAATAGTTCTCCTATTTGCGCTGAGGCGTCTCTGGCACTGATGTAACTGCTCAACGGGCCGCCGTTGGTTCCACAGCCCCTCGTGGATCCTGGCAACGCCTCCTCTGCACAAGGGGAGAGGATTGATGACGTAACCGCTTCGGATCCGGCCGAATCGGCTAAGCCCCGTCAGTCTGGACGTTTGCGGGGAAGGCCCGACACAAACTGCAAATTCAGCCCTCCATCCCCGCAGCCAAGGGGAAACAACTGAGCCACCGTAACAAAGTAGATTCTCCCCTGTCAACGAGGTAAAGCCCTTAGTTCGGTTACCCTGGTGACATCTACGAGCGCACGTAAGCCCTTGTACTTCTGGTGGATGGCCGATGTTACCCTTTGGCAACTTGCTATAGTTACCGCATGCCGTTGCCAGAGAAAGCCCTGATAGCGCGTATCGCCCGCCAAGCGTGGACTGCCGCTCCAGCGGCTGGAGCCAGGGGAAGGGACACATATCAGAAGGCACATACCCGCACCGGGGTTGCCGGCCTGCGCCGCGGAATTGGCGATGACTGCGCCGTCCTGCAGCTGCCCTCCGGCCATGCAGCCCTCGTCACCACCGATTTCAGCCTGGAGGAAGTCCATTTCAGGCGCCGGTGGCACCCCCCAGAATCAGTCGGGCACCGCTGCCTGGCGCGCGGGTTGAGCGACATTGCGGCCATGGGCGGGAAGCCATTGGCAGCCTTTGTTTCCTTGGCATTACCAGCCGGCCTGCCGCAGGAATGGGTGGACGGGTTCTTCAAGGGGTTTTTGGGACTGGCGAAGCGCTTTTCGGTGGTGCTGGCCGGGGGGGACACGTCGCAGTCCCCGGGAGGCGTGCTGGCTGACATCATTCTATTGGGCTCGGCGCCGGCGGGAACGGCCGTGCTTCGTTCCGGGGCGCGGGCGGGCGATTCTTTATATGTAACCGGGGAACTGGGGGCCGCGGCCCAGGTGCTTGCGCAACTACGGTCGGGCAGACTCAAGCGGCCCAGCCCACGCCGGTATCCTGCGCATTTCCTCCCTATACCTCGCATTGCCGCCGGCCACATCTTGCGGGCGAGGAGGCTGGCTTCGGCCATGATTGACATCAGCGACGGGCTCTCCACGGACCTGCGGCACTTATGCGAGGAAAGCGGTGTAGGAGCACGTATTTACGCGGAAAAGGTGCCTGCGGCGGGGGGAGCGGCTAAGCTCCGCTTCGCCCTTCATGGCGGGGACGACTACGAACTGCTTTTTACCGCCAAGGGCAAGGTTCCGGACAGCATTGCAGGAGTTTCCGTCACCCGCATCGGCGAGGTCACCCGAGGGCGCAAGATCGTGCTGGTAGAAGACGGCCAAGAAAGAGAATTGCCGGCTGGAGGATGGGAACATTTTGGCCGCCGGCCCAGGTAACGCGAGCGTCTCTGTACCCCTGGGATGTTGCCGCTGGAGCGGGTTTCGCATACAAGAACGGCTGAGGAGAATTTGCTGATGCGGCGAGCCTTTTACCTGGCGGTGCTGGCTCTATTCGGAATCGCGTTTTACCAGTACCAGCCGGGACTCGATCGTGCCCCCCTTACTGGCACGGCTTCGGGAGCGGAAGCCGGCGACCACTTCTCTCCCACGGAGAACCTGGAGCGGCTGGATATCGAACAAATTAGCCGGGCCAGGCACACTCTGGACATCGCCATGTACGCCTTTACGGACCGCTACCTGGCCCAGGCAGTAATGGAAGCGGCCCACCGTGGGGTGAAGGTGCGCATCTACCGCGACCGCTCGCAGTTCGAGGAAGAGCAGCGCAACGCCGACGTGCATCATGAACGCTCCCTCAGTGACATGTTTCACCGCCAGCCCAATGTCCAGGTACGGGTAAAAGACTCCAACCAGCATAACCTGATGCACCTGAAAGCCTACCTGGTGGATGGGGCGCTGTTGCGGGACGGCAGCGCCAACTGGTCGCCCTCGGGGCTGAAACAGCAGGACAACAACGCCCACTTCACCACCGATCCGGCGCAGGTGCACGCCTTCCAGCAGGCGTTTGAGGAAATGTGGTCGCGCTCCCGAAACCAGGTGGCACACTAGAGAGCCGCGATTTACGAATTCCGATCGGGAATGGGTAGCGACAGCGCGGGCCTGGGCGCAGGTTGTTCCTGGTGGAGCCGATGGCGCAGGCGATTGAACTCGGGCCGGGCAGCACGGGTTTCAGCCTGCTTGCGCTGTGCAACAGTCAGGCGGCTGCCCAGCATCTCGCGAATGGCGCGGCACTTACCCAGCAACTCCGTGGCTCCCCTTTCCGAGCGCAGTAGCCAGGTATAGGCCGCGAAGGGGTCCTCATCAGCGGGACCATCCTGCCCCACTCTGTCCAACCTGTACTGTGCCACCAGAGAACCCTCGGGCATCCGTGATTGCCCGAGCACGGTCTGCGCCTTGTTCGCAGCCGGCGAACCGGACGGACCCTCTCGCAGTTCGGCGCCCGGGGCGTGGCTCATAAGAGAAAAGATTACTTCCACGCGTTTCTCCACTCCGAGCTTGGCATAAATGCGAAAGAGATGGTTTTTGACGGTATGCTCGCTGAGTCCCAGGGTGCGAGCAATATCCCGATTGGTGAGACCATCGCATAGATGGCGGACGACCTCGTGTTCACGGCGGGAAAGCAGGCCGGCGCTGGAATCGGGTGGAAAACGGGGGAACACGGCGCGCTTCAGGGCGGCCAGCAGATGATCCATCTGCTCTCCGCTGGCCCAGATCTGGCCGGCGGCGACACACTCAATGCACTTAACCATCTCCTGCAGAGACAGGCTGCGGCTGAAAACACCGCGGGCTCCAGCCCGAAAAGCCTGAACGACGAGGTCTGCGTCACAGGGCTCATCGAGCAGGATGATGGTGGAGGCACGGCACTCCTGAGCTGCCATTCTGGCGGCGGTTTGCAAGCCACCGCCCGGCTTTTCGAAATCGGCGGCCAGCACGACAACGTCTGGCAAACGGCCCAGCAAAAACAATAGGTCGTCAGCGTTGTCGGCGCATCCGATGAGCCGGAAGCGGCGTTCCCGGCGCAACGCTTCCGCGAGCAACTGGCTGCCCATGTGGGTATTGTCGGCAATCAGCACCGCGGGACAGGAGCGGACCTGGGCGAAGGCGGAGGGCACAGGACTATTGTCGCCAAAAAGGTGCAGGTTTGGCGGTGACAAGCCGGGAAAGATGTGCGGCGCGGTCCCAAAACGGGAAGCAACGTGGGGATCCGTCGGGGAACCGTTGCGTGCCGGCGCACGCTTTGGCCGACAGGCGGCTTCTTTGCTCTAATTTTGGCGTCATTTCAACACTGCTTGAGGTCACAGCGGCAACATCGTTGATGTGGTTATCCTTTGAATTAGAGAGCACAAATTAGAGAGCACCAGGCGGAGCTATGAACGCGAAGAAGAAGAATCCCCATGCCGTAGCCCTGGGCCGGCGCGGCGCCAGCAAAGGCGGGCAGGCGCGAGCCCTGGCGTTGACCGCAGCGCAACGCAGCGACAGCGCGCGCAAAGCATCCGAGGCGCGCTGGGCTAAATGGCGGCGGGATCGCGGCCCGGAATAAATGGAGCGTGCTCCAGAGTTCGTAGTTCGCAAAATGGAGCACGGCTGCGCGCTACGATTGAGAAGGCCTTCTCCGGAGGCGAAGAGACCAACAGGCCGGGGATATTCCTAAGCCGCTCGGGACATGGCGCGCACGGAGTCCTGTCCCAATTTCGTCCCTTTCCAAGGCATGACTTTCGGTTTCTTGCCCCTTTGGGTTTTCCCGCCTATGTTGCGAGTTGTGTCCGAACTTCGCATTTGGCCAAACGGAGCAAAGATGGAGCGGCGGCGAGCGCGCCGATTCGCATTGCGCATTCCCATCATCTTTGCGTGGAGAGATGAGCGGCAAATGCCTTGCGGCGGAGCAGGGTTCAGCCGCGACATCAGCATCAGCGGATTGTTTGTGTGCATCCCTTCCGCAGCGCCTCCCCTGGCCAGCCAGCTGGATTTAACGGTGCTTCTGCCCTCTCTGGATCCGCTGGGTCCAGGCCTTCGGTTGCGAGCGAACGGCAGCGTAGTTCGCGTGCAGCTGACCGCGGAGGGAGCGGGAGTAGGCATCGCCAGCGCACTCGGTGATTTTGAGAATTCGGATTACCCGGCCTTGTCCTTGTCCGAAAACACAGCTGCAGCTCCTTGTTCCTACACGCAATAAGTGGCTCGGAAAGAGCCAGGCAGCCAGAAAACCAACCGGTTGAGTCGCTTCTGTGACTCAAACGGCGGAGCCACAGGCAGCCCATCGAGAGCGCAAACGAAATGTTGTCTGCCCATGTGAGCAATGACCGTCGCTGGTACGCCGTTCACACACGGGCGCGCCACGAAAAGCAGATTGAGTTCCGGTTGCGGCAGGCAGGCGTGGAAAACTTTCTTCCCCTGGTGACGGAAGTGCACCGCTGGAGCGACCGGCGCAAGGAGGTTTCGCTGCCGCTGTTCCCCTGCTATGTGTTCGTGCGCATCGCATCCGATCCGGCCGCGCGCCTGCATGTGCTGAAGACTCCAGGCGTGCTCAATTTTGTAGGCAGGTCCTCGGGCGAAATACCCGCCATCCCCGAGGACGAGATCGAACGGGTACGGACAGTGATCCGGGAGGAAACCCGGTTCTTCCCCTGTCCATTTCTCAAACAAGGGCAGCGCGTTCGGATACGGGGAGGCGTGCTGGACGGATTGGAAGGCATTCTCAGCTCGCATAAAGGTGCCTCGACGGTGGTGGTCTCGGTGGAATTGATTCAGCGCTCGGTATCGCTTTTGGTTGAGGGCTATGACGTAGAAGCAGCGTAAGGCGGTTCCAAGCCGGTGACGAAATGAAAAGCTTCAGGAGCCTGGGCGTGCGGTTGGGCAGAGCGGCAGGATTCGCGGTGGCCGCGTTGGGCGCAATGTGCTTGGTCCTGCCGCTCTGCCGGGCACAACTGGCGCCGGGCAGCGCGGAAACACGCGGGAGCGCAGCCATGAACGGGGCGGCTCCGGTGCTAGCCAGCGATTACCTCATTGGTCCCGACGACGTGCTGGCGGTCAATGTGTGGAAGGAAAATGAAATAAGCCAGGAAGTTCCGGTTCGGCCCGACGGCAAAGTTTCGCTGCCCCTGATTGGCGATGTGCAAGCCAGCGGCCTAACGCCGCAAGCCCTGCAGCAGAGCATCCGGACGAAGCTGGCGACCTACCTGGTGAATCCCACGGTGGCAGTAATGGTGCGGGAAGCTCGCAGTCACCGCTTCAACGTAGTGGGCGAGGTGCAACACCCCGGATCCTACGTGCTGGGGCAGCCGCTGACCGTGCTGGACGCACTGGCCACCGCGGGCGGATTCCGCGACTTCGCCAAAACCCGCAGCATCTACGTTCTGCGACTGCATGGGGACGGAACGCACGAACGACTGGCCTTCAACTACAAGCAGGTGATTCTGGGCCACAACCTGGGACAGAACATTCCCCTCCGGCCTGGAGACACGGTGGTGGTGCCATGACCGTCCTGCGAAGCAGGCGCGGGTGGCTGCTGGCCGGGTGCCTGGGACTGGTAACGGCAGGATGGAGCCAGGGGGTGCCGAGTGCCATGACGGGAGAAATGCCCGCGATGGACTTTGCTTCGGCTAGCAAGCAGGCCAACCTGGCCGTAATCTCCTTTTCCAGCAGCAGCGTTTTCGACGACAACTTCAGCAACAGCGCCTCCGGCCACGAAAGCGGAGGACAGCAGTCCCTGGATGCAACGTTCGCGTTCCAGCAGACTCGGCGGAATGTGCGGTGGAACCTGAGCTACCGGCCGGGATTGGTAGTGGGCGCGCATTCCTGGCTCGGAAACCAATTCAGCCAGGTGTTAGGCACGACCTTCGAAGTGCAGCCTGCGACCCGCTGGTCGCTCAAATTCCGGCAGGACTACAGCCGGACCACTGATCCGTTTGAACGGCTGGGCGAAGCGCCACTGCAGCCGGCGCTCAGTCCGCTGGAGAGGCCTAACGATGTACCGGTTCTGCCGCAATTGAGGAGGACGGCGAGCTTTACGGGAGCGGGAGTAAGTTACCGCTTCGGCCGGCATCTGACGGCAGGGCTGAACGGCAGCTACGCTCTGCAGAACTATAGCGATTACGCCGGCTGGACCGGAGCGCTGATCAACAGCCGTACTGCGACGGGGAATACTTACATTTCCCAGCAAGTCTCGCGGACCTATACCACGGGAGTGGAGTATCGCGTCCGGAGCCTGACTTTTCCCGGATACGAAATGGGCGCGCGCACCCACTCCATACTGTCGTTTCACCAATTCGCCGTGAGCGCCAACAGCAGCGTAGTGGTCTACGGCGGTCCAGAGTTTGCCCGCACCCGCGGCCAGATGCTGATTGCGCGCAGCACCCCCGCAGTTTCCGCGTTGTGGTCCCCCGCCGCGGGTGCGATCTATACCTGGTCGGGAATTCACAACCGACTGCAAACCGGCTACAGCCGCCAGATCAGCGACGGCGGAGGCCTGCAGGGGGTGGTGCGGGTGAATGCGGGCTGGCTGCGGCTGGCGCGGCAGATGGGGCGTCGTTGGGCGGCCGACCTGAGCTGCGAACTCGCCCAACAAGCGACATTGCCGGGGCGTACCGGCGAGCGGCTGCGGCTGCTGGGAGCGGGAGCGGGTTTCCGCCGCGAACTGGCCGGAAACACCAGCCTCCGGCTGTCCTATGACCGTATGTACCAGACGGGAAACGCGCTGGGTTACCGGGCCGGAAACCACAACCGGGTGATGCTCTCAGTAGAACAGAGTTTCACGCGCCCCCTGGGGAGATGATGATGAAGGCGCAGGCTTGCGAGGAGCCGATGAGCCTCACCCGATATGTAGAGATCGCGGTCCGGCGGCGCTGGTGGATTCTGGGCATGCTTTTTGTCGTGTGGACAGGGGTGTGGTCAACAACGTGGCTGCTACCCGCGCGCTACCGTTCGGAGACCACCATTCTGATTGATGAGTTGCAGGTGCCGGCACAAAAGGTGGAGGAGGGCGGCCCGGGCTTGCAGACCCGCCTGCAGACGCTGACACCCCAGATCCTGAGCCGCACGCGGTTGCAGCGAATTATTGAAGATTTGAAGTTATATGGTGAGGGAAAGGGCCGCCCGGCCCCGGAAGCGCTGGTCAGCCAGATGCGGCGCGACATCAAGGTACACCCCTTGCAGGTGGCTGGGCGGCCCGACGAACTCGCAGCGTTCACACTTTCCTACTCCGCACGCAGCCCAGCCCTGGCCCAGCAGGTGGCGAGAAGGCTGACTTCCTTCTTCATTGAGGAGGATGTGCGCACCCGGGCGGAGCGTTCGCAGCAGACCAGCAGCTTCCTTGATGCCCAACTGCAGGATGCGCGCGCCTGGCTACAGAAACAGGAAACGCGCCTGCAGCAATTCAAGGCGCAATACCTGGGCCAGTTGCCCAGCCAGATGCAGGCGAACGTCGCCGAACTGGGGGCTCTTGATAACCGGCTGCAGAATGCCCGGGAGGACCTGCAACGGGCACAACAGCAGAAACTTTATCTGAATTCGCTGCTCACGCAATACCGCGAGCTGCGGGTTGCCGGCAGTTCCGCGTCCAGCGACGTAACACAGACACCCCCCGCTCTGGACGCGGAACTGACACGGCTAAGCCGCCAGATGGGCGAGCTTCGCCTGCGGTACACGGAGGAACATCCCGACCTGATCCAGTTGCGCCAGCAGTTGGCGAGCACGGAGAAGCTAAAGGCACAGATGCAGCGGGAACTGATGGCCGAGGGCGGAATGGCGCCGAGGGTGGAGTCGGCAGCCAGCGCGCAAATTCAGAGCCAACTCAAAGCCAATGAACTAGAGATCAGCGACCGGCAAAAGGAAATGGGTGGCGTGCAGGTGGAAATGCGCGCGGCACGCGGCCGGCTGCGGAACACACCAATACGGGAACAGCAACTGGCGGAGCTGACGCGGGATTATGACCAGTCGCGAGCGTATTACGAGTCCCTGCTGGCCAAGAAAAATCAAACGCAGCTGGCCAGCAGCCTGGAGCAACGGCAGCCGGGAGAGCAGTTCCGAATTCTCGATCCGCCCAGTTTGCCCAGCGGGCCATACTTTCCCAACCGCTTTCGGTTCGCCCTGGCGGGGCTGCTGCTGGGCGCAGTGGCCGGAGGAGCAGCGGCGTACGGCTGCGAGATGCTGGACGACCATGTCCACTCGCGAGCGGAAGTGGAAACCTTGTACACAGTTCCCATCCTGGCGACCATTCCTCCGGCGGCTAAAGCTGATTCGTGGCTGCGCCGGCTGCGGGTGGGCGGGGAGATTGCCGGCGCGACCGCGCTGCTGGCGTTCGTCAGCGGGAGCACGTTTCTGGCATTTATAGCGCGCTATCGAGACTAGTTCGAGAATGAGAACGGAATGAACCCAACCAGTTCCCTTGCGCAGACCGAGGATTGGAGCACCTCGGTGAGAGCGCGCCCGTCCCCCGCCGGGCGAGGATGGGACTGGGACTCGCTTTCCTGGCTGGCGCCCGGGGTTCCCCTGCGCCAGGTGATTTGTATCTTGGGCGCCGGCCAGGATGCGGTAGCGGAACCGATTCGGCTGCTGCACACCCGTTTGCAGAAGCTGCAGGAGAAGCGGCCGCTGAAATCCGTGATGATCAGCAGCGCTCTGCCGGACGAAGGCAAGAGCTTTGTAGCGCTGAACCTGGCGGCAATTATGTCCCAGCACCCCGGCAGCCGAGTACTGCTGCTGGAGGCCGACCTGCGCTGGCCATCTTACGGTTGCACGCTGGGGCTGGATCCGGTAGCTGGCCTGGCGGACTACTGCGGGAGCGGCGAGGGGCTGGCAAAATTTGTTTATCGCATACGCGGGGCGAACCTGTGCCTGCTGCCGGCGGGCGGGCTGGCTGGACGCCCCATGGACGTGCTGGCTTCCGGCCGCATGGCGCAAGCGTTGGAAGAAGCCGGGCAAGTCTTTGACTGGGTGCTGGTGGACTCAGCGCCCCTGGTGCCGGTAGCGGATTCAGCGGCACTGGGGCAACTCTGCGACGGGCTCCTGCTGGTGGTGCGGCGAAACCGGGCGATGCATGCCGCGATGCGAGAGGCCCTAGAACGAATCGAGCCGGCCAAATTGCTCGGCCTGGTGCTGAATGATTTTCCCAGTCTCCAGAGCAGCAAGACCTACTTCACGAAGGCTGCCGAACCCGCCAACCAAGGCCCGATCAGTATCACCGGATACCGGCAAAGCCTGTGAGTTTTAGTCCCGCAGGCAAAGCGCCTGCCGTTATTTGCCATGCGCAAACAAGACTATCTATTGCAGGCTCTCTCCGGGATGGCTTCGGCCGGCGTAGCGGGCAAGCAGGCGGGCGCCAGAGTGGATGCGATGGTAGTGGCCGATGAAACCGCGTTCACCCGCGAGATCTATCTGGAGCGCAGACGGGCAGAGCGGAACCAGCGATGCCTGGTGCTGGTCCTTATAGACGCAACCGCGATTGCCGATGTCCCCGCGCGCGCCGCAGCCCTGCGATATGTAATTCACCGCGTGCCCGACCTGCTGCGCGATACCGACAAGCTGGGCTGGTACCGCAAAGAGAGCATCCTCGGCGTACTTCTTCCCGATCTGCGAGGCGTGGATCAGGGCGCAATCGGTACGCTGGCGGACAATTTGTCGAACGTGCTGCAGAGGAACCTGGGCGAAACCCTGGCAGGCAAGGTGCAACTCACGATCCATATTTTTCCCGATCCGCTGAATTTGTGCGGGGAATCGCCTGACTTGACGCTTTATCCGGAATTGCCGGCGCAGGAGCAGCGCCTGGCGTTTCAGGTGGAGTTAAAAAGGGCGCTGGATGTGCTGTTCAGCGGGCTGGCGCTGCTGCTGTTGTCCCCACTTTTTGCCTGTGTCGCCATGGCCGTCAAATGCTCCTCGCCGGGGCCAGTTCTGTTTCGGCAGAAACGACTGGGGCAGTATGGCAAGCCGTTCAGTTTCCTGAAATTCCGCTCGATGTACGCGACCAGCAATGCCGCCGTACACCAGGAGTACGTAAGGAAATTTATCGCCGGGAGGGCGGCGGCCACGGCGGGCGTCTACAAAATCACTGATGACGCCCGCGTCACAGCCGTGGGACACGTTTTGCGCAGGACCAGCCTGGATGAGCTGCCGCAGTTGTGGAATGTGTTGCGGGGGGACATGTCGCTGGTGGGGCCGCGTCCGCCGCTGAGCTATGAATTCGAGCAATACGCCAGCTGGCACCGGCGGCGGGTGGTGGAAGCCAAGCCGGGGATTACGGGGTTGTGGCAGGTGCAGGGCCGGAGCCGGACTAGCTTTGAGGAAATGGTCCGACTGGACCTGCGCTATGCGCGGCGCTGGTCGCTGTGGCTGGATGTGAAGATTCTCTGCCAAACACCGGGCGCTGTGCTCAACGGCAAAGGGGCTTATTGACATGGCTGCCCTGGCCGAACCAATGGCTACGCAGGCGACGGCTCAATCGCCCTCCTCGGCCCCCGCGGTGCGCGTGGGCGTGATTGGCTACGGCTACTGGGGCGCCAACATCGTACGCAACCTGCGCGGCGTCGGAGCGAGAGTGGAGGCAGTGTGCGACGTCGAGGAGGAGGCATTGCAGCGCGTGGCGCAAGCCTATCCGGAGTTGCCGCTGACGAGAGACTCAGCCGGAGTTCTGACCTCGGCCAAGATTGATGCGGTGGCGATCATCACTCCGGTATGGACCCATTTCGAACTGGCTAAAGCCGCCCTGCAAAACGGCAAACATGTTTTTGTGGAGAAGCCGCTCGCCGCCACCTCACGGCAGGCGGAAGAACTGATCGAGGTGGCGGAGAAGCACAGTTTGATCCTGATGGTGGACCATACGTTCCTGTTTACCGGGGCGGTAAGAAAGATCCGGCAACTGATCCACAACGGCACACTAGGGGCGCTCTACTACTACGATTCGACGCGGGTCAACCTGGGGCTTTTCCAGCACGACGTTAACGTCGTTTGGGACCTGGCGCCGCACGACGTCTCCATCATGGACTACCTGGTGCACGCGAGGCCGGAGGCGGTGAGCGCCACCGGGCAGAGCCATTTCAGCGGGCTGGAGGATGTGGCTTTCATCACCGTCTATTTTCCCGACCGCATGATTGCCCACATCAACGTGAACTGGCTGTCGCCAGTGAAGATACGGAGTACGTTCATCGGCGGACAACGGCGGATGCTGGTATGGAACGACCTGGAAGCGGACGAGAAGGTCCGGGTATACGACCGGGGGGTAAACGTCTCCAAGCGGGAAGAAGTTTGTGAGTTGCTGGTGAGCTATCGCTCCGGCGACATATGGGTTCCCCACATTGCGGGCGCGGAAGCGCTGCAAAACGAGCTGGGTTATTTTCTGGAATGCGTGATCCACAAGAAGTCGCCGATTAACAATGGGCAAGCCGGCTTGCGCGTAGTGAAGCTGCTGGAATCGGCTTCGCGCTCGCTGGCCAAGGGCGGGGAACTGGTTTACTTGTGAACGAATTCTGCTGCGTGGCGCCGGATGTGAAACTGGGGCGGGGGGTCCGCCTGGCCCGGTTCATCAATTTGTACGGCTGCGAAATTGGGGACGAAACCAAGGTCGGCACCTTCGTCGAAATCCAGAAGAACGCCAAGGTGGGCAGGCGTTGCAAGATCTCCAGCCACAGTTTCATTTGCGAGGGGGTCACCATCGAAGACAGCGTGTTTGTCGGCCACGGTGTGATCTTCATCAACGACATTTACCCGCGTGCCACCACGGCCGCCGGAAGCCTGGAAAGCGAGCAGGATTGGAAGGTAGAGCCGACAGTGGTGCGCCGGGGAGCCTCCCTCGGCTCCGGCGCCACCATCCTGGGCCGTGTGACCATTGGCGAAAACGCCATAGTGGGCGCCGGAAGCGTGGTCACCAAAGATGTTCCCAGCAACAGCATCGTGGCGGGTAATCCGGCACGAATTCTCCGTTATCTGAGCGCGCTTGAAAGGCGCAATCATGGATCTCACATCGTCCGTCCCATTTCTCGACCTGGTCAGCCCGCATCGCGAACTGCACGATGAAATCCTGGCAGTAGTCAGCCAGGCCTTGAGCACCGCCGTGTTCACCAACGGCCCCATGCTGCTGCAGTTCGAAACGGCCTTTGCCGAGTTCTGCGGAACGCGCCATTGCATCGGCGTAAGCAGCGGCACGGATGCTCTGCGCTTTGCCTTGCTGGCGGCGGGGATCGGAGCGGGGCAAGCGGTAATTACCGTGCCCAACAGTTTTATCGCCACTGCCGAGGCGGTGGTGCAGGCCGGCGCCCTGCCAGAATTCGTGGATGTAGACCCGACAACCTGCAATTTGAGTGTAAACAAATTGCGGGAGTACCTGAGCGCGCATTGCCGGCGAGACGGAGAGGGCCGCCTGATCAGCCGGCGCAACGGACGGCGG
>Ga0075436_100001454_pt1 | contig 16103 bp, 25 predicted proteins | sample RhiMethybrSRZTD5_FD_75303 | JGI IMG/M metagenome (GOLD analysis project Ga0075436, IMG submission 75303) | Populus rhizosphere microbial communities from Tennessee, USA - Rhizosphere MetaG P. TD hybrid SRZTD5 | ecosystem: Host-associated > Plants > Roots > Rhizosphere > Soil | place: USA...
ATTGTTAGGATTGCCTGCACAATCGCACTTGCGCAGTCGGACAAATTCACGAACTGTGTATCAATAATTTACACAATCAGTAGCGAAATTGAAGAAGGAATTACTCGTTCAGCATTCTGCCGCCGACCATGGTGTTCACGACTTCCCCATCCTTGGTCAGGAAGACGAGGTCTGCATCATTTCCGGCGGCGATTGTGCCTTTTCGGTCCGCTCGAATCATGCGCGCGGGATTTCGCGTCGCGAGAATCACGCTTTGCTGCAACGTCCAATCAGCGAAGGTAATGACGTTGCGCACGGCGCGATCGAGAGTGAGTACACTGCCCGCCAGCTTGCCTTGATATTCACAGCGGTCACCACGCACTTCAACTTGGAATGGACCGAGCTGATATGTTCCGTCCGGCATGCCTGTCGCGCTGATGGCATCCGTGATGAGAATCGCGTTCTCCAGTCCCTTCGCTTTGAGAAACAGCTTCACGATAGGCGGGGCGACGTGGATGCCGTCCACAATGATGTCAGCCATGACTTTGTCGCTGCTGAGCACGGCGCCGAGAATGCCTGGCTCGCGATGATCGAGAGCGCGCATCGCGTTGAAGGTATGCGTGGCGCTGACCGCGCCTGAGTCGATGCCGCGTATAGCTTCCGAAAACGTTGCATTCGAGTGTCCAATGCAGGTGTAAACGCGCCGCTTGCGCGCTTCGCGAATCACTTCCGGCGCGCCCGACAGTTCGGGAGCAATAGTCATGATCTTCAATGTCCCGCCGCTCGCTTCCCATACTTTGTCGAAGAGCTCGGGCGTAGGCGCGATCAAGAACTCCGTCGGGTGCACGCCGCATTTCGCTGGACTGATGAATGGTCCCTCGAGGTGAATCGCAAGAGGACGCGCTCCGACGTGCCGGTGCTCAGCATCTTCCGCTGAAATCAGATTGCCCAGACGATCCAGCGCGCCGAGAACTCGATCCATCGAAGCAGTCACAGTCGTCGCCACATAGCTCGTGACCCCGTGACGAGCCATAGCCTTCTCGAAATCGACGCGTCCGGAAGGATCGTCCTGCATCACGTCGTGCCCGGCTCCGCCGTGCACGTGAATATCGATGTAGCCAGGCGCAATGATGAGTTGGGGGAAATCCAGTTGCCGCGCTCCCGCCGGAACCTGCATGAGAGCGCGCGAATTTACGGCCGCTATTCGCCCGTTCTCTACGATTACGATCGGATCGGCCACAACTTCGGTAGGCGTAAACAGGCGAGCGGCGGTGATGCAGGTCTTCATCGTGAGTTGCACATTGTAAATTAACGAAGTTGCAGCTCTGGTTTATACTCCCCTGCGCCCATGCTCTTTACCACGCTCAGCGCCGCCGTCTATGGCATCGATGCCAATCTGATTGATGTAGAAGTCGATATCGGACCTCACCCCGTAGAAAAAGAAAATTTCATGACTGTCGGACTGCCCGACGCAGCCGTGCGAGAGAGCCGCCAGCGCATCCAGGCAGCTTTAAGGAATTGCGGCTTCGAGATGCCGAGAAGCAAGGTGACCGTCAACCTTGCTCCAGCCGATTTGAAGAAGGAAGGCTCCGGATTCGATTTGCCGATGGCCATGGGCATACTCGGCGCCTACAGCTCTCTCGCAAAAAAGGACCTTGCAGACTATGTTTTCGTCGGCGAACTCAGCCTCGACGGAAGCGTTCGCGGAATCCGCGGCGCGCTGCCGATTGCAGTTGCCGCTCGCGCGCGCAAGATTCCTAATCTCATAGTTCCGGAAGCCAACGCACGCGAAGCCGCAGTGGTGAGCGGACTGAAAGTCTATCCAGTGCGCTCACTTCTGCAAGTTCGCGCGAAATTGCTCGCCACGACTTCCCTTCTGCCCGAAGCCTGTCGATTTCCCGTAGATCCAGAAAACGTTTCGGGCGCCCCAGCGTAGTTCCTCGCGCACGAGCAGCCGCGAGTCCAGATTTCACTCTTTCCCTGATCAGTTCGCGTTCGAACTCCGCGATGCTGGCGAAAATGCCGAACAAGAGCCGACCGTTCGGTGTGCTCGTGTCGACACCTTCGTGCAGGGAGATGAACTCGATTCCGAGACTTCGGAACTCGTCCAGCGCGTTTACGAGATGACGCAAGCTGCGCGCGAACCGGTCATAGCGGTAGACCACTACAGCATCGATCTTCCGCTGACGACAGGCTGCGAGCAGCTTGTTCAGTTGCGGGCGACTCTCGCGACTCCCGCTGACTCCGACATCCACCCACTCACCCGAGACGTGCCAGCCGCGCCGGGAGCAGTACTCGCGTAGCTCCCGGAGCTGCATGTCGGGCGTTTGGTGTTGCGACGTGGAGCAGCGGCAGTAGAGCGCCGCCCTGATTTGCGGTTTCATTGTCCAGATCGAACCAAGAGCAGCTTGAATACCTGCTCGTCGGCAATGGTGGCGATGAACTCGTTGATGACTTGCTCCGGAATAGCGAAGTCTGGAGCACCCGCTTCTGCAGAGATGGCCCGCACGAGAGTCGAGGCAATCTCACGAGCTTGCTGCCTGCGAACCGACTCCGCTGGAATCACTGAGGGCGGCTGCAAGTTGTGGTCGTCACAAACCCGGTTCCAGACTCGCGTAAAGAACTCCTCGCCCCAGCGTTCGCCCTTCGTAAGTTCGGCCGCTTCGCAGAAGCGATGAAAGACTCCCATGAGGACCACTCCAGGCTCCTTGGAGAACGACGGGAAATACTGGACCTCATACCCGAAGTTCGCTGTCAGATCGAAGCGACTGACTATCGACTGGCCACCGTGCAGGGCCGGCGTAGTGAAATACACCTCTGAGGGATGTGTTTCCATCTGCACGAGCGCAGCGTCAAGCTTGGCAAGGAATGCGAGGAGCTGAGTGTAGCGCCGCATCCCCAACGCCTCAGCATCTCGGGCACGGTCGCCGTCCCGCAGGCGGTCTCGATGAATCTTATCTGGCGCTCGTCAAGACGACTCAGAACAGAGAGCACCCTTGAATGTCCCATTCGCTCTCGATCTGAATCATGCGAACCTTCTCGACCTTCGGCAGTTGGCGAAGAAATGTGTTGATGTTCTCGTTATGGCGACGAACCAGCGTCGGCCGTGGATTGCTGATTGACGACGAACGATGTAGCTTTCGATTTGCGACCATCATTTGAGTTTTCCTTTCAGTGTTTGGTGAAGTGAAAGTAGTGGCGATCTCGTATTAGGCGACGCCGCCAGAGATCATGCCGATCGTGCGCAGATGAGCACGCGCTGACAACATGCGGTCCAGAAGGTGATTCGCTTCGTCGACCGGCGAGAGCCACATCGCAGCGCGGAGAGCATCCGGCAATGCGAAGTAGCACTTTCGGCAGAACGGGCGCCGCTGCTCCTTCGTTCCGCCGCAGACGCAGCGCTCGGAATGAAGCTCGTGCAGTAGCTGTGCGGCGACAGCGCCAGACATCTTCACTGGCGCAATCGGCTTCCGTTGTGCGGCTGGTATTGGCGGGAGTGGCTCTGGTGAGGAATCGGCGGCGCGGATCGCGTCACCTAGCTGACGAACTATTGTGTTCTGCTCGCCATGGGGAACAGCAAGCAGGAGTGCGTTGTAAGCCGCGCGCGCAGCTCGCAACAATTGTTCGTTTGTATCGCTTGTCGTGGGATTTCCGGAGCGAACCGGAAAAGGAATTACGTTAGGATGGGTGGTAGCCATGCGTCACCTCCACGTGACTCACTGGTTAGCCCTGTTTCGGTGGTGCAAACACCGGAGCGGGGCGTTGCTGTTTTACGGCTCGCAATTATGAACAAAGCGGCTTTGTTTGTCAAGCGCAATCTCACATAAAGAATAGCTATCGAACAAAGCGGCTTTGTGCTACTCTGAAGCCGTGGTTGACAAGGCGAAACTTCTCTCTAAATACCTCGCAGAGATTGGCCGAAGAGGCGGAACGGCGCGCGTCAAAAACATGACGGCTGAGGAGATACGCGAGGCTGCGCGAAAAGCTGGGCGCGCATCGGGTCAAGCGCGCAGGGCGAAGAGGAAATCCTAATTCGAGCTCGCGCGAACTCGAGATTGTAAAGAACGCTATGGATATTGAGCGCTCAAGACATGTGCTTCTGGTCCTTGCCATCGCAGTAGTCGCCATTTTTGCATCGATATGGTTCCATGCGCACCGGGCGGCGAACTCACGCTATGCGTCAGGTGACATTTATTCAGTTGTTAGCCAAGATGGATTCTCCATCGCAAAAGTACTAGCCGTTGATCCCACCGTCATACACGTTCGCATTTATAAGCAGCATTACTCGACGCGGCCTCAACACTTGGACCTAGCCTCACTAACGCTTGGAACGATTGACGATCCCGATGGCTTTGGAGTTGGACACGTGCCACTCAAGAAGGAAACATTTTCGTCGTGGGATCCGGTGTTGATTACTCATGCTCCAGTAAGCACTGAAGAGTTGGCCGGCTACGAGGCGTGGAAGGAGTCAAAAGGCGGAGTGTGGCAGTGACGACGACTTCGCGGCGCTCCCATCATGCGCGGCTCGCGCCTGTGTCGCTCGCAAAAGGAGTGCGGCTCTCCATAGGGAGCGCAGGTGCGCCATCCGGCCTCGTCCACTCCGGTGTCGACGAGGTCCTGAATCGTCACTGTTGAACGGCTGGCTGCAAACTTCGCAATTCGTCGCGGCGAACAGTGTGAGGTGTTCCATATGACCCACCATTGCCACGCAAAAGATTTTTCGGTCAAGCGCCAGGCACGCTCAAGTGCTGTTAAGACGGAGAGTCGTCGCTGGTAGCTTTATACCAAGGCTGCTTTCGTCTCGGGAAAATGGAGGGGTGTTCAGCCTGAAGTTTGGAGAAAACGCGCTGAGCGACATCGGCCGCAAACTTGATCTCGCGATCCAGTTCGCAATTGCTGTTGCGTGTATCGATCGTGGCCGACCATCTGGCAGTACGGATAGCGACGATGAGGCAAGTGGCGATGAGGAGTGACGGTCCCATCTTCGGCCAGTCAGGAACGTCGTGGTAGCCGCCGATTTCCATTCAAACAGCGTAGGCGAATGCCAAGCGAAAGGTAAAATCGTCGCGGCTTATCGGATCGGAACTCCATACCAGCGCAGCAGTTCAGATGTGCGTAGGCGATAAATTCGGGCAAGTGTGTGCAGGCGAAATATGTTTGGGGGATTCCCGTTCCGCTCAAATTCGGATAGGCGACTGAATGAAACTGCAAAGCTCTGATTTCTCAACTTGCCAGCGATCACACGGCTTTGCCTCTCCACATCGCGCAGCGTAAGTCCTAACTCTATTCGTCGGTCGCGTAGCCGTTCGCCGGGATGCAACGCACTGCGTTTGTTTTTCGGCCGTCTCAAACTCTCAGCATATCCGCTTCTTGCGGATTTCAGCAGTACGGCGCATGACCTTTCGGTATTTGAGGTTCTTGAGCCACTTAATCACGTCCACCATCTAGCAAGCAATCGCCCACCAGAGCACAATGAGGTACGCGAAGATGATGAAAGGTAGCCAGATGCTTACGTTTGATGCGCGCTCTAGGAAGTTCCACACTGCGTCCATCGGACGGACATAGTAACAGAACCTATAATCACAGCATGGCGAACGATTTGTACGGCTCCGTAGCACAGCAAAAACGCATCCTTTCACTGCTCCGAAGGAAGGCCAAATTTGCTGGAGTACGCAACTTGAAGGAACTGATTCCGGAACCTCCGCTGAATGGTCGGGCGAAGAATCGGATATCCAAAGGCTTTGCAAAAGCGGGAGCACCAAAGGAACTACTTGGCGTTATAGGCTCATGGGCCGATACCCTCACGCCGGATGCGATAGAAGACCTGTTGGAGAACGGTTACGAGATGGACACCATATTCGCCTCAACATCCGATTAACCGTTCGTCAGCTTCATCCCAGCAGCCGCCTGAACTCTGCGTGCCGCAGCCGGCCCCCCTTCGTTCTCTCGACGAACTCCAATTCGCATTTGCGCTCTGGCTTCAACCACACACATTCGCGCATCTTTTCCGCAGTGAGTCCGTGGCCCGATCTTTTCGGCTCTGGCAAGTTCACGACAGGGTCGCTCACGAACCAAGATGCGCCTTCCTCTAGAAACTAGATCCATTTTTTGCTGGCCAGTGTTCTCCGCAGTGATACGATAACTCGCCTACCCCAAGGTCAACACAAGCTTCTCGACTCCCATGCCACCAAATCAATATGCTCGATTGTCGACTTGGAAGATGGCGGCACTCGCTAGTGGCGCATCGTGCGGAGTCTTAGCTGTATCGCTTGCTCTGCAATGGTTTGTCTACGACGACTGGCTTCATCGGACGGGACCATTGCATTTCGTCGGCACTTCGATAGCAGCGAGTTTGACGTTCATTTTCGTCCTCCGATGGCTACTCGGTTATCGCCAGAAGCAACGCGAGACACTGGCGCGCTTCGAGAAGATCGCCAGGATGAATGACCGTATCCGCAACTCGCTGCAAGCAATCGAATGCATCACCTATGCCGCCGACCCTTCCGCCACCGACTCGGTCCGACAGGCGGTCGGAGCGATCGACGGAGTGCTCAAAGAAGTCATTTCCGACTCTACAATGTTCCCGCAGCTCCGGATTCCAAGTCGTAGTCGATCCAAAGATGATCTCAGCCAGAAGTCAGCGAGCGCATGAAGTTGCGGTCGGCAATCTGCCTTGCCACGTCTGCGGTGTCGCCGGACGGAGAATCCATTTGGAGAAGATTATCGCTGACGAACCAAGAGGGACCAGCCTTCAATCCGCCGAGTACGACATCTTCTGAGAACATGCCGTTCACTATAATCCACGCATGATCGCCCGAATTGCGGCTCTCTGTCTCACTCTTTCTACTCTGCTGACCTCTCCTCTTGCTTCTTGTCAGAACAAATCAGCGGTTTTGGACGCGGAAAAGCCTCCGATGATGCCCATTATTCCCTTCCGCCCGCAGCTCTCGCTGCAAGACGCCCTGAAAAAGGCAGAGGCATTTATCGCGGCAGAAAAAATCGACACCTCGCAGTTCTGGCTATATCGTGCGCAGTTCACGTTGTTCGGGGACTCAACGAAAGCACCTGCGACAAAAATTCCAGGCTGGCATTTTTGGTGGCTCCACAATAGTGATCTAGGTAACTACATTGAGGTCTTTGTATCGATGGATGGTGATTGCAGACGACTGCCGTCGATGTGACCAGCTATACTCTCAGTAACTCCCGATGTTCCACGACAATCTCAGGCCCATGCCGTTGAAGCGGCACCGTGAGCCATTCTCGCATCGCGATTGGTTTTTCGAGCTGAAGCACGAGGGCTTTCGTGCGCTCGCATTCGTCCAGAACGGACGGTGTCGGTTCGTTTCCCGCAATGGAAACGAGTTTCACAAGTTCGATGCGCTCGCATCGTCTCTGCCGAAGGAACTGAACGCCGGCACAGCAGTGCTAGACGGCGAAATCGTTTGCCTGGATCACCAGGGCCGTAGCCAATTCAATGAGCTGCTATTCGGACGCGGTGAGCCGCGCTTCTATGCCTTCGATTTCCTTTGGTGCGACGAAGGATCTGCGCTTCGACGGCCTGCATGAGCGCAAGCGGAAGCTGAGGGCGCTCATTCAGAGTAAAGGCTGGCTGCTGTATTGCGATCACATCGAACAGCACGGGGAGAGTCTTTACGAGATTGTCTCCAAGAACGATTTAGAAGGAATCGTAGCGAAGCCGAGGAACAGCCCATACCAGTTCACCGAAACTCACACCTACTGGCTGAAGCTGAAGAATCCCTATTACACACAAGCAATGGGTCGAGATGATTTGCTTGCTCCGCCAGGAAGAAAGGCCCGAAGCCGGATTGGGCAGGATGCGCGATCGCGTGTGTGGAAGCCGACCTTTAGAGATTTATGTCGCGAGAGCAAGAAGTCTGGCCGAAAGATACTCGAGCGAGCACTCATGACTGGTCGTTTCACCCACTTTTTGGAGAGATCTCAGCAAGAGCGCTACAAGGTCCACAATAGGAACAATCCGGCCCTGCGCCAAAAATGCCCAGTTTCGCAGAAAACGCGGGAAACTGGGCTTTGGCAGCACACGCCGAATTACTGGCCTTCAGTCTTACTTGGCTACCGAACTATGGCCTGCGACTTCTTTCCACATGCCGTTCTGGCGAACAAAGGTATCGGTACTAAGAACAGTCTTGGCGCGGTGTTCGCCTCGGACCATTCCGTCATAAGTATCGGTGTAGGTTGCGATGGCGGTGTTGTTATTGTAGATACGAACTTTGAGATCGCTAATCTCTTCGCTGGTCATCTTGTTATTTGCGTTGTCTTTCATGTCAGCCAACATCGATTCTTTCGTGTTCCAAGTTCCACCGCTGAAGCCGCCGGTCCAGTTGTCGGCATAGTTCTTCTGGAAGAAAGATGAATCTCCCGCCAGATCGGCCTTTACGGCATCGTTCTCGAATTGGGTAATGGCTGCGACCGCTTCGTTAGTTGTGGGTTGATCCTTCGCTGCGGCGAGCGGGCTCACGGCTGCCAAGACTAAGATTGAAGCAAAAAGCGCAAGTATTTTTTTCATGTGAAGTAATCCTTTTACGTCAGTTACGTGACTAAGGTGGGACAACTTCAGATGGGCTGACTTAGTTCAGAGGACCTGAAAGAGTGGCAGGAAGTATTCGCTCACCAACAACCATAAGCCCCTCAGTCGGGATTGTCAATGAGCGCCTTGGATGCTGCCGGTTGGAGCCTAGGTTGAGACTTCGATGTCCAATGTGGGGCTGCATCGCGAATTTGCTATTCAGATCCTGCCGCTTGGGAGCAAGGGGTAGTCCGGTGCCCAACTATTTTAGAGTGCAGGCCACACTCACTTCCGAATAATTGGTGAGTGCTGCGCTAGAATGTCCAGCCGTGAAAAAGAAACCGCCACAGCGTGAAAGCATTGGCGAGGCGTTCCGTTTACGCGAACAATCTGGACTGACGCTCGAAGAAGTTGCTGAACGACTGGCTGAGTCGGTGCCGGACATGTGGCGCCTGGCGAAAGCTCTCGGTGCGGTGATTCGAGACGACCGCAACAGACGAGGAATGACAATTGAGCGGTTCAGCGAAGCAATTGGCGTGGATGTGAAGATGCTTCAGGTCGTTGAAGCCGGTCACACGATCGATTTCGACGCTCGCGTGTTCTGCCGTATCGCAGCGGCCCTCCGTCGTACGCCGGACGAACTCGTGACAATGACGCACATTCGCGAGAAGCGGATGACCGTGCAATAGTTCCCTGTCAAAGTGTCCGACAACTTCGCTCGGTTGTTGGAGGGCTGTTTGATTTGACCACGGAATGGATAAGAGAAGGGGACGGAAAGCCACGTCCGAGGAGGACGGCGCTTGTTCGCCTGAGGACGGGCGAGGTCCTCAAGGGAGCGTGGCGCCCGAAGCATGGCCGGTGGTGGTTCGAAGATCAGTACGGGTTTCGCCTCGATCGTTTCAATCGCATCTCGGAATGGCAACCCAAGTCCACGCGGTCGCGAGTTCGCAGCATCATCCTGATATTAGCCTTAGCGGCGGTCATCGCATTTCTCGTGTATGGGTGCGGTCGCGGCAGAGTGGCGGAGCCGGTGCCGTGTCCAGATGCTGATGGGTGCTGAAATTCTCACGAAGCACCTGGACCGGCTCCACATCGATCACTGATTTTGATAAAAGTTGGAAAGCGCCCTATTTGACGGCTGCGGTTCGATTCACATCGCTTTGTGGGGCGATCATCTGCATCGAGGTCACTGAGTACTCGCGCTCTTTGTTGTCCAACTCCGGTATCGAGAGCAGCAGCTTATCTTTCTTGATACGAAACTCAGCTCGTTCTCCTACCGGCAACAGCACAGGGTGCTTTTCGTCACGAGGTCGAATGCGATACATGATGCGATCTGTCTTTAGCACATACTCCTGACAAAGCAGTTCGCGGGTTTTCTTGTGTCCACTGTCGGTGCCCAGAACTTCTCCTGCGAAGCTTTTCCCGCTGTTTTCATCGACTCCGCATTCCACTGCGTCCATATTCGTGATGGTGCCTTGCTGGTGAAATACCGGCTCTTTTGCAAAAGCTGTCAAAGCGGCCAGCACTAAAATGGCGATCGTGAACGTCCTGTTCATAAGGCGTCTCCTCACGCGTTCCCACGACAGTCAAAATGAGAGTAGCAGCGTCTGAATCAGGATCGAAGTAACCGAAGTAATTCCACTAACGACAGCCCCCAAAAGCGGCGACCCGCCATCGCATAGCCTCGATATAATGGGCAGCAACTTCCGATGTTCCCCGACAATTTACGGACCATGCCGCTGGTGCGGCGCCCGCAACCGTTCTCCCAATTACGACTGGATTTTCGAAATTAAGTGGGACGGTTTTCGCTGTCTGGCGCTGATCGAACACGGTCGCTGCCGGCTAATTTCGCGCAACGGTAATCAGTTCTCGTCGTTCAAGGTGCTTTGCGAGGCACTCCCGAAAGAGCTGAATGCAGATAATGCCGTGCTCGACGGCGAACTCGTCGTAATCGATGACAGTGGACGTTCGGTGTTCAACGATCTGCTCTTTCGGCGCGGTGAGCCGAGGTTCTACGCGTTCGATGTGCTGTACTGCGACGGGAAAGATTTGCGGCTGGATGGTCTGCTCGATCGCAAGAGAAAGCTGAAGTCACTTATCGACAAGCGGGATCGCCTGCTATTCTGCGATCACATCGAAGAACGTGGCGAGGATCTGTTCCGGCACGTTTGCAGGCTAGATCTGGAAGGAGTAGTGGCCAAGCACAGAAACAGCCCTTACCTTCCAGACGATCCAGAATGCCAGTGGGTGAAAGTGAAAAACCCGGAGTATTCGCAGCTTGCCGGCCGAGACGATCTGTTCACGCCCGGCGAGAAGAAGCGGTCGCAGCCGGATTGGGCGGGATGTGTGGTTGCGTGTGCGGAAGCCGAGCTTTGAGTTGCAGCTCGAGGTATACGAAGGTCAATGCACAACGTTGCGAAGGACTGCTACCTATGTGGAAAGCCAGCGGACACTACTGACCATATCCCGCCACGCGGACTCTTTTCGGTAGTTCCACAAAATATCTTCACCGTCCCAGCCTGCCGAAAATGCAACGCGGATGCCTCTAAAGATGAAGAGTACATGCGGACGACGCTTGCTGCTTTTGGCTACTGGACCTGCGCCGAAGCAAGGCAAGTGTGGGACGGAGCAGTCCGACGATCTTTCGCACGGCGCCAGGCGTTACGGGTCCAATTGTCTCGCGGTGTGCGGACCGTGGAAGTGCGCACCCCACAAGGACAGCTCCTCGGAAAACTCCCTGGCCTTGAAGTGGACGGCACGCGAGCTCTCCGTGTCATGCGGAAGATTGTTCGGGGTATCTACTACCACGAACAAGGACAACGCATTGCCGATGATCAGGAGTTGGTTTTGTTTCGCATGGCCGAAGTTCCGCCGGGAACTGTCGGAACTGCAGGCTGGCGAGAACATGACATGGGGCCAGTATTTCGATATCGCTCCACTCATGAAGCTTGCGGGAGCGGTATTTGGTTCGAGTTCTATAGATGCGAGGCGTGGTTAGCTCTCACTGGCGAACTTGCGAGAAACTATCCGCGAAGCTAGTCAGGGTACTTGAGGCAAACACCGAGCGACTTCTCTGCAAATTCCCAGTATTTGAGGAGCTCTCGGTGATTCAAGTAGATGGCAAAGCAAAATCGAGTTCCACGGCCAAAAGCAGAACTGAAGCGCGAATTAATTGAGCAGCTTGATCTTCTCAGACACGCTTGTGAGCAATACGACAACGGGATGGAGGCGATGGCGAAGTACATCGCCCTGAACATTCGGGTTCTGGTGCATGCCCACGGTCAGTCACGCGCATTGCTGGATTTGCTCGGAATCAGGCCAGCTCGTTTTTTGGATTCAGCAGGGCCAATTAATGAGCGCAATGTTATAGCTGAGCACAAGCTGATTGCGATTCGATTTGAGGGAGGAAAACCTGCTCGATACGTACCTAAGATCCGCGCCGTAGACGATGCTTCTTCGCCCATGCTAAGCATCCGGTTTCAGGATTGGTGGAATAATCCTGTCATTAGAGACGCTGACCGCCGGATATTCCGCCGTCGCGATCTTGTGCTAAACGTCGCCGACACAGATGGCGGAGCCCACGTCGATCCCGGATTGGAGCAGGAATATATGGCCCTATCCCGCAGGAACTCATTAGGCTGGGAGGTTCCCGTGGAGGTGCTTCGATTAACGTGTTTCGGCCAGCGGTACCACTCGTAGGGGGAACTCCCTTGGATGGCCGCCCTGAGTTGGCGTGCATTCGCCAGATTGCGCATGAGCTTCTCTGCACAATACAGCGATATGTTCCAGAGTTTGCGGCTCACTCGCAACCGGTTATACTGGCCCAATGATCAACACGGGCGCGCCAACAATACTGGAGCTCAACGCCGCTTAAGTCCTTCCCACCCCCCAAAACCCGCGATCCGTCGCCAAACTCCGCCGGAATCACAATGAACGTACCCACAGCCCCGCGGCTAATTCAACGACACGACTCGAGATACCTGCAAATGCACGATCGAAATGATCCAGCGCTACGTCTCGAAGATCTCGGGTCCCCTCATGGACCGAATCGACATCCACATCGACGTGCCCGCCGCGAACTATAAGGAACTGCGGAGCAATTCGGCTCCCGAAGATTCCGCCACGATTCGAGAGCGTGTCTTGCGCGCACGTGAAGTGCAACTCAACCGCTTTGCTGCGGCAGGCGAACGCATCTTCTGCAATGCCCAAATGGGCCCCCGCCAGATTCGCACGTATTGCGAACTCTCCAGCGACTGCGAGCGCCTGCTTGAACGAGCGATGCAACAGCAGGGTCTGAGTGCTCGCGCACACGACCGCATTCTTAAAGTCGCGCGCACCATTGCCGATCTCGATGGAGCGCCTGAAATTCAGTCCAAGCACATCGCTGAAGCAATCCAATACAGAACGCTCGACCGGAGCTACTGGGCTTAGTTCAAGAAAGATCGGAAAGTAAAGAAGGCGGCACTTGGCCGCCTTCTTGTTTTATGCCTGCAACTGCTCAGTGTCCGTCGAGGCAACCCCGCTGGCCTGAGCTGTTCGGATACCCTGTCCCGCTGTTGTACGCATTGTTCGACCACTCGCCCTGAACCTTCCACACTGAGCCATTGGTGAACGTGACGTATGGAACGTTGAATGTCCATGCGCATTTGTCGCCATTCTCGTTGCCTGATGAGTCATACCATCCGCCGCTACGAGGATCGGTGCGCGCTTCCGAGAGTTCGTGTGCGCTGACGTTGGCCAATGCCGCCAGGCCCTGCGAATGTCCGGTTTGCGTGTCCTGCGGATCGCAACCGGGATCGCCATCGAGGTTGAAGAAGAAGGCTATCTGAACCGGCGTGCCACCGCAGCTTCCGTAGCTATGCCAGGCACAGTATCCGGCGCTACCGCGCTTAATGTCGGTATAGACCGGGTAATAGCCATTCGATACCGGGCTCGGAATTACTTTGCAGACTTCCGCCAGGATTGGCGAAACCTGATTTCCGCCTGTAGCTGGGGTGGTGTCGATGAAATAGCCGCCGTAAGAGTTCGAAGATCCGACTTGTCCGTTGGTGCCGGTGTATTCGTCGGAGGTCTTGGCGTAATTAGAATTGCTGAAGCCCTGATAAAAGGACTGCAATCCAGCGACTTTCGGATTAGACGACGTCCAACTCGTGCCCCAGTAGATGGCCGTCACAGCAGACGAATTCATGATCGAGCCGTTATGCCAGATCATGTCAGGACTGCGCCGAGTTCGTGCAGCATGCGCAAACTCTCGAGCCCAGTGAACCCGCATGAGGGGTGGCTCGTGCGTGGAGCGCGCGTCCATTTCGTTGGAAGTTGACCGATCCTGCGCCGCAAGGTTGCCAGTGCTCAGCAACGCAAGTCCGGAAAGACCAGCAATAGCGACAATTCGTGCCACAACGGAACCAAACTTCATGAAGGGAACCTCCGAAGGAACAGCAAAAGGATTTGCCTCTTACCGACAGCAGACCAGCCCGTGAGAAGAAGCCGCATAAATAAATTGAGGAAGAAGCACTTAAAGCCCCGGTCGGACTGGGGAGGCTGCCTAAGTGACAGGACGGCCAAATTGCGGGACAGAGTAGCTGAATTTCAGAATGGAATTCAAGAAAAACCGAGGGACAAGGTGGCCGCTTTGGTTCCCTCAGGTCAGGACCAAAAGCATGCAATTTTCGAGTTTCTAATGTGGCAAGGGCAGGTCCAAGCAAGCAATTTGGGAGTGGCTTGGCCGAAACTTGAGACGTCTCTTCGAGCCGCCTTGATCTAGTCCATTTTGAGAGCTTGGCGACGTTACCGCCACGCACCGCCAAGAAGTACCGGCGTAACGTTGCCGTTCGCCACAGCACTGCTATGCTCCACATTGGAATGCGTGTCTTGGGCGGCAAGTCGTTGAAAGTTCTGGCGTGCTTCCTATTCGTGTGTTCGGTGTGCGCCGCGCAGGACCGTTCGCTGGCCGCGGCTTGCCCTTTACGACCGACGGTCGCGGGAACCAACGTGCCGTTCCGGAGCGGCGAGCACATCGTTGTCTGGTTCGAAAATCGCGGCAGTAAGAATGTTTCCCGCACCCAGCTTCAGCTCACCATGATTGATGCGTTCGGACAGCGCCATCCAGCAGCAAAAGCCTACATGGTCGATTCCCAAGTGAAACCGAACGAAGCCGGGATGATGATGGAATCTTCTATCTCTGAGGCCCAGCACATGGGTGCTCGATGGAGATCGGTGCGCGGCCTAGAAGTTCAAGTGACGGACATCACATTCGCCGATGGCACTCAGTGGCATTCAGGCAGCTCTCTGCCCTGCGGCGCCACCTTCTATAACTCCGCCTACGAACATGACATGCGCGCCTGGAACGCCGCCTTGAGAACGGATTGGAACCGTCGCCATCCCGAGGATCCAATGCCAGAGCCTGCACTAGCGGCCTGGCTGCTTCCGCGTAGCGAGGGCTGGTAATGAAGCACAGCCGTCGCATCTTCCGCAGAGTCGTTCGGTTGATGACTGTCTATGTTCGCTGGCAGCCAGCGAGCAGCTGCCGGGGAAGCAAGGCGTTCTGAGCTTCCGTGGAGCCGGGCGCCCTCGCCCGGGTTTTGGGTGGCCATCGAAGAATCCATTTTCAAAGCTTCGCAATTGCTAAATCGCGCCAATCGCGGAATTACGCAATCACAAAAGTAAAAGAAACCCCCGGCGAGGGCGCCCGGCTCCACGCTACTGCGTCTTCACTCCCGCTTTCCGAATATAGATATTGCCGTTGAAGTTCCTGAACTGAATCTCCTGGCCACCGCCATTGATTGTTCCACGCACGGTCTTATCAATCTTCACGTGGTACCGGCCATCCTGGCTACGGCTGTCTTCCGCTACTTGCTGCGGAGCGCGCGCTGCCATGGCTACATCGAAGTCGCTAAAGACGTCGCCACGGTCGGAACTGATCACAAGGTTCGCTTTCAGATCAGCCGGAAAGGTCACGTCGATATCGCCATTTAGGGAACTGAATGCCATTGGCTTGCTGGGATTCACGCGATTGAACGTCACTAGCACTTTCCCGTTCAGCGCGTGTGCGACTACAGTGCCGGAGACTCCAGTCAGTGTCACAGAGCCGTTCACGTCGTTCACATCGAGCTCACCATCGACATTGGAGACAGAGATGTCTCCGTCATTCACCGTATGCAGACTCAGCGATGTGTGAACCGGAACGGTGATGGCGAGATCGATTGTGCGCTGCGTGGAAGCGGCGCCGACGTCGACCCGATTGCTCTCTTCTTCAACTTCGAGTCCGGTGCTGTTGATCGGGATCCGATGCATGCCAGCCGCGCCGCCCTCCCGCTCGCGATCCTCGTCGCCCGATCGAGCTTTAGCTTCTACGATGACCTCTTTGCCTTCGTAGCTCTTAACGGCGATGCTGCCGTTCAATAGGTGCGCTTTGACGAATGCCGGACGCGCCGGATCACTCAAAGGCACGGCTACTCGGTCGCCGCTGCCGACTGCCGCCGCCTGGGCGAGCGGAACTGAAAATACCGCAATGGTTGCGAATGAAAGGATGGATGTAAGTTTCTTAATCATGACGCTCACGAATATGAATATCTCCGTT
>Ga0075436_100001455_pt1 | contig 16098 bp, 12 predicted proteins | sample RhiMethybrSRZTD5_FD_75303 | JGI IMG/M metagenome (GOLD analysis project Ga0075436, IMG submission 75303) | Populus rhizosphere microbial communities from Tennessee, USA - Rhizosphere MetaG P. TD hybrid SRZTD5 | ecosystem: Host-associated > Plants > Roots > Rhizosphere > Soil | place: USA...
GAGTTCGAGCGGGACCCATGGCACCCTCGTTGACGCCTTTGGTGTTTACTCGAATCCGGCAATCAGCGCGTATCTGAGAGGTGTGCGATTCGTCGGCCCCAGCCATGTGGACGGACCAGATCCGATCGTGGGCGGGCCTCAAAAAGAGAATCTGAAGGTTTTCTACTCCGCGCTATTGTTCTTAATGGTCGGGTCGTTACTCACGCAATCAATTTCGCAATCCCGAACGCAGCCGCCGCCGCCAACCCCCCGACGAATGCCGTCTGCCAGGCGCTGCGGATTGGCTTCTTGACGGTAAAGGTGCCCTTGACGTAGCCGAAGACCAGCAAGGCGAGCAGCGTCGTCAAAATGGAGACGACCAACGCCGCCCCTGTACTTCGCAACACAAAGTACGGGGCCAACGGCACGAGGCCGCCGACGACGTAGGAGAGCGCAATCGTCAGCGCGCTGACCCGAGCCCGCGCCGGATCCGGCTTGTCCACGCCGAGCTCGAACTTCATCATGAACTCGACCCAGCGGCGGCGATCGCTTCGAATTGCTTCGGCGACGGTCATAACGGTCGTCTCCGGCAGCCCATACGAGCGAAAGATGCTCGCTACCTCTTCCATCTCGATTTCAGGCACCTTGAAGGTCTCTCGTTCCTCTCTCGCGTACTCCGAGTCGTAATGCTCGGCATCCGTCCGGGCGGCCAGATATCCCCCCAGTCCCATCGCGATGGCGCCCGCCGCGACCTCGGCCAACCCAGCGGTGATCACGAGCCCGGTCGAGTCCACGACCCCCGACAGGCCGGCGGCCAAGGCAAAGGGCACTGTCAACCCGTCCGACATCCCGATGACGATGTCCCGGATCTTTTCCGACGAGGCGAAGTGCGTCTCGACGTGCGGTGTTTGTGGCATTCCGTCTCCTCATGACAAACGCGTAATCGGTTCGTTTAGCACTCTTCGATGAGCGGGATCGACTCGTCCGCAGCCGAAGGCCTGACGGAGAGGACCAAGGTCCAATATCGCTCCCCGACGGCATCATCTAGGTTCAAGGTGCTTGCGGTGCGCCGCCTGCCGAGGAGGAAACGTCATGAACTTCGTCATGAGAAGCGGAGGATACGACGGCATCGTGGGTGGCGTCGGCGGTGGGGTCGTTCGGCGGGGAGCTGGCTCGCGATGATGGCCGCCGCGTTCGTCGGGCCGTTCGGCCTGGTCGTCGTCCAGCGCAAGTTCTTGAACCTGGAAACGGCGGCAACGAGATGACGGGGACGACGTACAACGCGATTCAGAAGTTCGTGCAGAGGCGTCACGGTTTCGTCCCGACGAGCGGATGGATCACTCACGTCAAGGCTGTTTCCGGCCTACCGACGCGGCGTGCGGCGAACCGCGCAGCGCGCGGCCGTCGGGTCGTGCCGTGCCCGGCCGACAAGCGTGAAGCAATCGAAGAGGCGCTTCGCCATTTCCGCCTCATTTGACGGCGACCGAAGCGAGGACACAAGAAGGGATTTCACGCGGACAATGAATGCAATCGACGAGCTGCCCGCGCCGGAGGACATCACCCCCGACCTCGAGCCTAATCCGTACACGGAAGACGGCGGGGAAAGCTAACTGTGAACCTCGAAATGTTCGTGACGTGCGCTCCGGAATGTGCGCGCGACGGACGGCTGAACGCGGAGATCTTGCGATGATTTGGTTGGAGTGGCTCGGTCTCTCGGCGGTCGTTCTCGTGGCGTTTATCGGGTTTTCATGGATGTCGTTTTCCTCGAGACTTTGGCGATGACACCGTACTTCCGAGTAATTAGCCTTTCGTCCAATATCGTTCGCGATGCCACACCGCTACGCTGTCAGTTCCAGGCGACGGCGATCTCCAATCCACGACATCCGCTGTGGCGCTGGCGCATCACGGACTGAGAGAGGGAGGACTCCAATGCCGCAGTGGATCAAACCGGTCGTATGGGGAGCTGTTGCGGGAAGCGTGCTGACCATGATCCTCGGTTTCGGTTATGGCGGCTGGACGACGAGCGGTACCGCCGCGCGCCTGGCGCAGCAACAGGCTGACTCGGCGGTGACGACGGCACTCGTGCCGCTCTGTATCGCGCAGTCGAAGGCCGATGGCGCCGTCGTGAAAAAGATGGCAGAACTCAAAGCGCTCACATCGTCCTGGGAGCAACGCGATTTTGTGACCAAGACCGGTTGGGCGAGCGTCCCGGGGAGCGGAGATGCCAATCGTGATGTCGCTGAAGCGTGCGCGACCGCGCTTCTGAAGACCGCTTCGAAGTAGTACCGCGTAGTACCGCGCATTACACTCGTCGCCGCGACCGGCGCAGCGCCGCGGCGGCGCGCGCCATCCTTGGGCTTCGATCGCGCGACCGCGACGTCACCATGCCCGGACTCATGGTTCGACAAAAGCTCCCGAGAGAGGTGTGATGCTGATCGCCCGAGAGTCGTTCGAACAGCCGATCCGTGCCGAGCTCTTCGGCATCGAACGCCTCGAGCAGCACGCCGCGAGCCTCGCGGCTGCGCAGCGTGTGACGTCAGGCCGGGGGCGGCGACTGTTGCCGCGCGTCCAGGACAACGGTCGTGTGCTCCGCGAATCATATCGCGTGATCTCCAACGCCATCCGCGACGAGCGCGCCATTACGCCGGCGGCGGAATGGCTCGTCGACAACTTTCACATCGTCGATGAACAGTTGCGCGAGATCCGCGACGATCTGCCGCCCGGCTTCTATCGCGAGCTGCCCAAGCTGGCCGAGGGGCCGCTGGCCGGTTATCCATGCGTCTACGGGATCGCCTGGGCGTTCGTCGCCCACACGGATAGCCGGTTCGATCCCGAGTTTCTCCGGCGATTCCTGCACGCATACCAGCGCGTGCAGCCGTTGACGATCGGCGAGCTATGGGCGGTCGCGATCACGCTGCGCGTCGTGCTTGTCGAAAACCTTCGGCGCCTGGCGGAGAGCATCGTCCGCGGTCGCGCGGCGCGCCAGGAGGCCGACGCTCTTGCGGACGAGCTACTCGGCGTCGGCGACGACGAGCCCATCGTACCGAGGGCGACGGGACTCGCGAGGTTCGAGAGCGGCCCGCTGGTGACCGCCTTCGCCGTGCAGCTCGTCCAGCGGCTGCGCGAGCAAGACCCCGCCGTCACTCCGGCACTGCTCTGGCTCGACCAACGGCTCGAGGCGCAAGGCACGACATCCGACGACATCGTCCGCGTGGAGCACCAGCGGCAGGCCGCGATGAACGTGAGCGTCCGTAACGTCATCCTGAGCATGAGCCTGATGTCTGCGCTGGACTGGATGGGATTCTTCGAGACCGTCAGTCTCGTCGACGAGGTGCTGCAGGCGAACCCCAACTACGACGCCCTCGACTTCGCGACCCGCGACAGCTATCGCCGTGCGGTTGAAGCGCTCGCGCGGGGCTCGCGCCGGCCCGAGCTGGACGTTGCCCGCGAGGCCATCGCGCTTACGCACGGCGCGGATGTGAACGATCAGCGGCGGGCCGATCCCGGCTTCTACCTCATTGGCAATGGGCGCCCGACCTTCGAGGAAACGCTCGGCTACCGAGCACCGCCGATACGCCGCCTGCTCCGGGCGTATGTCGCGGCGGCGACGCCCGGATATCTGGGCACGATCGCTGCCCTCAGTGGCGCGATGTTGGCGTTGCCCCTGCTCGCTGCCTCCGCATCCGGCGTCGAACCGGCGAACCTGCTCGTGCTCGCGCTGCTGGCCCTCGTTCCGGCCTCCGATTTGGCGATCGCCCTCCTGAATCGGAGCGTCACCGCGCTCGTCACGCCCGGAATGTTGCCTCGGTTCGAGTTGCGCGACGGCGTGCCGCCGCACCTGCGAACCATGGTCGTCGTGCCGATGTTGTTGACCGATGGCGTCGAAGTCGAGGAGCAGATCGAGCGACTCGAGGTGCACTACTTGGCCAATCCGGACGGCGATGTTCGCTTTGCCGTCCTCTCCGACTGGATGGATGCGCCGACGGAGAGCGTGCCCGGTGACGAAAAGACTTTGCTGGCGGCACAGGAAGGAGTCGCCCGCCTGAACCGGCGTCACGGTGCCGCGCCTGGTGGTGGCGAGCGATTCCTGCTCTTTCACCGTCGACGCCTCTGGAACGAGAGCGAGCGCGCGTGGATGGGCTGGGAGCGCAAGCGGGGCAAGCTTCACGAGCTGAATCGGCTCCTGCGAGGGGCGAGTGACACGACCTTCGTGCCCACGGGCAGCATTGCGCCCTCCGACGTGCGCTACATCATCACCCTCGATTCGGACACGCGCCTACCGCGCGGCGCAGTCGATCGGCTCGTCGGCGCCATGGCGCATCCGCTCAATCAGCCACGGTTCGAGCCCGGAGAACGGCGCATCGTCGAAGGCTACGGAATCCTTCAACCGCGAGTCACGCCACCGCTTCCCGGGCGGGCGGGCTCGTTCTTCCAGCGTCTATCGTCCGGGACGGCAGGTATCGACCCGTACGCGGCCGCGGTGTCCGACGTCTACCAGGACCTCTGGGGAGAAGGTTCATACACCGGCAAAGGGATCTATGACATCGACGCATTCGAGGCAGCGCTAGCGGGACGGGTACCGGAGAACACGCTGCTCAGCCACGATCTCTTCGAGGGCGTCTTCGTGCGCGCCGGTCTCGTCACCGACGTCGAACTGTTCGAGAGTGCGCCGACGCATTATGGCGTCGCGACGGCGCGCCAGCACCGATGGGCGCGCGGCGACTGGCAGCTGCTTCCGTGGGTTCTTGGAAGCCGCATTCCGGTGATCGGGCGCTGGAAGATGGTCGACAATCTGCGTCGCACGCTATCCGCGCCCGCAGCCTTCCTGACGCTGATGGCTGCATGGCTGGTTCCCGGTACGTCGCCCATGATCTGGAGCGCCTTCATCCTCACGACGATCGCCGTGCCTCCGTTCGTGCCGGTTCTCAGTGGGTTGGTGCCCCGCAGAAGCGGCATCTCAAAGCGCAGTCACATCCGAGCGGTCGCCAGAGATGTGGTCCTCGCTGCTTCCCGGATCGGGCTCACGATCACGATGTTGGCGCACCAGGCTTGGCTCATGAGCGATGCGATTGTGCGGACGCTTCTGCGCGTGTACGTCACCCGCCGCGCGATGCTGGAATGGGTGACGGCCGCGCAGGCGAAGGCTGGGCTCCGTCTCGATCTTCGTGGTTTTTGCCGTCGCATGAGCGGTGGGGTCGCGCTCGCCGCCGCCGCGGCGATTGTCGTGGCATGGGAGCGGCCAACGGCCTTGTCTGCTGCGGTGCCCTTTCTTTTATTGTGGATCGCCGCGCCCGCGGTGGCTCGATGGATCAGCCTCCCCCGGAGCGCGTCGAGCTCCCGGCCGCTCTCGGCCGCAGATGCGCACGCGCTGCGGTTGATCGCGCGTCGGACGTGGCGGTTCTTCGCGACGTTCGTCGGTCCCGACGACCATGCCTTGCCCCCTGACAATTTCCAAGAAACCCCGAGCCCGGTGGTGGCGCACCGCACGTCGCCCACGAACATCGGACTGTATTTGTTGGCGACTGTGGCGGCACGCGATTTCGGGTGGCTCGGCACGCTCGACACCGTCGAGAGGCTCGAAGCCACGCTGGAGACGATGAACACCCTGGACCGCTTCCGCGGCCATCTCTATAACTGGTACGACACGAAGCGGTGTTCTCCTCTCGAGCCCAAATATGTTTCTTCGGTGGACAGCGGGAATCTTGCTGGCCATCTCATCGCGCTCGCGCACGCGTGTGAGGAGATGGCTGTCCGCCCGTGCCGCCTCGGTTCGGCGCTCAGCGGGATCGACGACACCGCTCAGCTCGTCCGCCTGTCCCTCGCGGCGGCAGTCGACGCACGCTCGCACGCCGCTGCGCACGCGCGTGTGAAGGAGGCTCTTGACGCCGTCACGGCGGGCGCGCAGCAGTTCAGCCACGACTCATGCGATTGGTCCTCGTCGCTCACTGTCCTGAAAGCACGCGCGCAAGCGGTGCTGGACGCCGCGCGAGCGCTGGTCGACGAAGATCCTGAGAGCGTGCGGACGGACCTTCTCGCCTGGGCGGAAGCACTCAGCGCGACCGTCGACAGCCACTTGCGCGACCTCCCACTACCCGACGCGCTCACCGGCCGTCTCACGAACCTCGCCGGCCACGCGCTGGCCTTGGTCGGCGACATGGATTTCGGCTTCCTCTTCGACCCGACGCGAAAGCTGCTCGCGATCGGATACCGTGTCACGGACGGCAGCCTCGACGCCGGCCGGTACGATCTGCTCGCCTCGGAAGCGCGTCTCGCGAGCTTCGTCGCGATCGCAAAAGGCGACGTTCCCGTCTCACACTGGTTCCGGCTGGGTCGCGCGCTGACACCAGTGGAACAGGATTCGGTACTCGTTTCCTGGTCGGGGTCGATGTTCGAGTACCTGATGCCGGGGCTCGTCATGCGCGCGCCGGCGGGGAGCCTGCTCGAGCAAACATCGCGACTCGTCGTACGCCGACAAATCACGTACGGTGCCGAGCGCGGCGTGCCGTGGGGAGTGTCGGAGTCCGGCTACAACGCACGAGATCTGGAGATGACCTACCAGTACTCGAACTTCGGCGTGCCAGGACTAGGGCTGCGCCGGGGACTCAACGAGGACGTCGTGATCGCGCCGTATGCGACCGGCCTGGCGGCGATGATCGACCCGACGGCGGCGGTCGAAAACTTTCGACGGCTGGCGGCGGCCGGGGCCAGCGGCGCCTACGGTTTCTACGAGGCGCTCGACTACACCGTGCAGCGGCGTCCTGAGGGCAGCGAGGTCGCGGTGGTTCGCGCCTACATGGCGCACCACCAGGGCATGATCGTCGTTGCGATCGCGAATGCGCTCCACCGCGCCACGATGCGCGCGCGCTTCCATGCCGAGCCCAGTGTCCAGGCCACCGAGTTGCTCCTTCAGGAACGGACGCCGCGTGACGTGGCGGTTGCGCGCCCCCGTACCGAGGAGGTGCAGGCTGTCGGCGACGTGCGCGAGTTCGTTCCGCCGGTCGATCGTCACTTCACCTCGCCGCATAGCGCGACACCGCGCACGCAGCTCCTGTCGAATGGCCGCTATGCCGTGATGCTGACGACGGCAGGCTCGGGATACAGCCGCTGGCGCGACCTCGCCATCACGCGGTGGCGGGAGGACGTCACCCGCGATGGGTGCGGAACGTATGTGTTCCTTCGCGATGTCCAGACGGGCGACAGCTGGTCGGCCGGTTATCAGCCGTGCGGCGGTGAGCCGGAGAGTTATGAGGTCACATTCTCGGAGGATCGGGCGGAAGTGGTCAGGCGAGACGGCGCCATCGGGACCATGCTCCAGTTGGTCGTGTCGCCGGAGGACGACGCAGAGGTGCGCCGCGTCGTGCTGACGAATGTCGGAACGACGGAGCGGGAGATCGAGGTGACGTCGTACGCGGAAGTCGTACTGGCGCCACCGGCGGCGGATGCGGCCCATCCGGCGTTCTCCAATCTCAGCATTGAGACGGAGTGCGTACCCGAACTCGACACTCTGCTGGCGACGCGACGACCGCGGTCACGAGGCGAGACCCAGGTCTGGCTCGCCCACGTCGCTGTTGTCGAAGGTGAAACGGTTGGGAGCTTGCAATGGGAGACCGATCGCGCCCGATTCCTCGGGCGCGGACGCGGGATCCAGACGCCAGCGGCGGTGATCGACGGCGGGCCTCTCTCCAACACAGTCGGCGCGATGCTCGATCCGATCGTGAGCCTCCGACGTCGCGTGCGTCTCGCACCCGGCGACACCGCACGTGTCAGCTTCACGACGCTCGTCACGACGTCACGAGCGTCGGCCCTGAGCCTTGCCGAGAAATATCACGATACCGCGACGTTCGATCGTGCCGCGACGCTGGCCTGGACGCAGGCGCAGGTTCAGCAGCATCACCTCGGCATCGGCCCCGACGAGGCGCACCTCTTCCAGAGTCTCGCCAGCCGCCTTCTGTACTCGGACCGAGCGTTGCGGCCCCCGGCGGGTGTGCTCGCGCGTCAGATGACCGGTCCCGACGCGCTGTGGGCGTATGGGATCTCCGGCGATCTCCCAATCGTCCTGGTTCAGGTCGACGAGCCCGAGGACGTCGGCATCGTGCGTCAGCTGCTCCGCGCCCACGAGTACTGGCGGATGAAGCTGCTCGCGGTCGATCTGGTGATCCTGAACGAGCGCGTGTCGTCCTATGCTCAGGATCTGCAGACGTCGCTCCAGACGCTCCTGCGAGCGAGCCAGTCGGCGGGACCCCAGGATGGACACGGGCCGCACGGGAACGTCCATATCGTGCGGGCAGACCGCGTGACGGCGTCGCAGCGTGACGTGCTCCATTCCGTGGCGCGCGCGGTGCTGTCGAGCCGACGTGGGACCTTGGCCGAGCAGCTGACACGCGCGCAGCGACCCGACGGGCTTCTGGCCCATCGGCCACGGCGGCCGGCGCCGACGAAACCGTCGTTCGATGCGGCGACTCTGCCCCAGGATCTCGAGCTCTTCAACGGCCACGGCGGCTTCGCAAAGGATGGACGCGAGTACGTCATCATCTTGCGCGAAGGCCGATCGACGCCCGCGCCATGGATCAATGTGGTCGCCAATCCGAGTTTCGGTTTCCAGGTTTCCGAGTCCGGCTCGGGATACACATGGTCGGTCAATAGCCGCGAAAATCAGCTCACCGCCTGGTCGAACGATCCGGTCAGCGATCCGCCGGGGGAGACGATCTACGTCCGGGACGAAGAGACGGGAGATCTGTGGGGACCGACGGCGCTGCCGATCCGCGAGGGCAGCTCCGCCTATGTCATCCGACACGGACAAGGGTACACGCGCTTTGAGCATGTCTCGCACGGCCTCTCGCTGGAACTGTTGCAACTGGTGGCTCGTGACGACCCCATCAAGATTTCGCATCTCACCCTGACGAACGAGTCGGGCCGACCGCGGCGACTCTCGGTGACCGCCTACGTCGAATGGATGCTGGGAGTGTCACGAAGCGCCGCCGCCCCATTTGTGGTCACCGAGATCGACAAAGCGACCGGGGCGATGTTCGCGCGCAACGCATGGAGGCGTGAGTTCGGCGCTCGCGTCGCGTTTGCCGATCTCGGCGGCTCTCAAACGGCGTGGACGGCCGATAGGACGGAGTTCCTCGGACGTTACGGCACGCCGGATCAACCGGCCGCGCTCGCGCCCAGACACCGCCTCTCGGGACGCGTCGGTGCCGGGCTCGATCCGTGTACCGCGCTGCAGGTGACGATCGAGGTCCCCGCTGGCGGTCGAGCTGAGGTCGTGTTCTTCCTCGGTGAGGCATCGAGCGCCGAGGAGGCGCGAGAGCTGATCGTTCGCTACCGCAGTTGCGAGGTAGCCGCCGTCTTGCAGGCTGTCCGCGAGCGCTGGGACGAAGTCCTCGGCGCGGTGCAGGTCACGACGCCCGATCGTTCCATGGACATACTGCTCAACTGCTGGCTTCTGTATCAGACACTCGCCTGCCGGCTGTGGGCACGTTCGGCGTTCTATCAGGCCGGCGGCGCTTACGGCTTTCGGGATCAGCTTCAGGATGTGATGGCGCTCACGATCGCCGCGCCCGACCTGACGCGCCAGCACATCCTGCGCGCCGCGGCACGACAATTCGGCGAGGGCGACGTTCAGCACTGGTGGCACCCGCCCGGCGGTCGGGGCGTCCGAACCCGCATCTCCGATGACCTGCTCTGGCTTCCGTACGTGGCGAGCAAGTACGTGGAAGTCGCGGGCGATATGCGGGTCCTCGACGAGATCGTTCCTTTCCTCGAGGGGCCGATACTCGCCGCCGGACAGGCCGAGTCGTACTTCGAGCCCCGCCTCTCCGATGACCGAGCGACGCTCTTCGAACACTGCGCGCGCGCCCTCGACGTCAGCCTGACGGCCGGACCGCACGGCCTGCCGCTCATGGGAACAGGGGATTGGAACGATGGAATGAACGAAGTGGGCGCCGACGGGAAGGGAGAGAGTGTCTGGCTCGGGTGGTTCCTTCACGCTGTGTTGTCCGCATGGGCGGAGCTGGCCGACGAGCGCGGCGAAGCCAAGCGCGCCGAGCGATGGCGTGGATATCTGGGCGCGCTGAAGGACTCGCTCGAGCGCGAGGCCTGGGACGGCGACTGGTATCGACGCGCGTACTTCGATGATGGAACGCCGCTCGGCTCCGCCGTGAATGACGCATGCCGGATCGATTCGATCGCCCAGTCCTGGAGCGTGATCTCGGGCGCAGCGGAACCGTCACGTCAGGCGCGCGCGATGGCGGCGGTCGATACGTATCTCGTGCGTCGCCGTGAGCAGCTCGTATTGCTCTTCACGCCCCCGTTCAATGACACGCCCCTGAACCCGGGCTACATCAAGGGGTACCTGCCGGGCGTCCGGGAGAACGGGGGGCAGTACACGCATGGGGCCATCTGGTCGGCGATCGCATTCGCGACACTCGGTGATGGAGACGTGGCGGCCGAACTTTTCGCGATGTTAAATCCGATCAACCACTCCAGCACCGACGCGGACGTCCAACGCTACAAGGTCGAACCCTATGTCGTCGCGGCGGATGTCTACGCCGAGCCGCCGCACGTCGGCCGCGGGGGCTGGACGTGGTACACGGGATCAGCAGGTTGGATGTACCGGGCCGGACTGGAATCGATCCTGGGGTTTCGGCTGCGCGGCGCGCGGCTCGTGGTCGACCCCTGTATCCCCCGTGCGTGGCCGGGCTTCGGACTCATGTTCCGCTATGGCTCCGCGCGTTATGACCTCATCGTCGAGAACCCACGGGGCGTGTCGCGGGGAGTGTCTTCAGTAGAGGTCGACGGCATCTTTCTCACGGGCGATCTCAGCGTCAACCTGACGGATGACGGGAAAACACATCGAGCCCGAATAGTTCTCGGCTGAGGCCGGTTTCGGTCTGGCGGCCCTTCAGAGATCCGGACGTGAAGCTTGCGTAGTTATTCTTGAGCCTCGTGATAGTGCTCTGACCGGCTAGCCACGGATCGATCGTGGGTTGGCGCATACGGAATCGCTACCACTCCTTCGGTTGTAGTAGATCCCACATGTTGCCGTAGAGATCCTTGAATACCGCGACGATGCCATATGGCTCTTCCTTTGGTGGACGAACGAACTCGACACCTCTCGCTTGATAGCGCTCGTAGTCGCGCCAGAAATCGTCCGTGTACAGGAACAGAAACACTCGCCCTCCTGTTTGCGAACCGACACGCGACTGCTGCTCAGGCGATGACGCTCTAGCCAGCAGCAGCCGAGATTCACTTGCTCCTGGCGGAGCGATCACAACCCAGCGCTTCGACTGCTCCGGAACATAGCGGTCTTCGACGAGGGCGAAACCAAGCTTGCCAACAAAGAACTCCAACGCCTCGTCGTACTCGCGCACTACTAACGAAACCAGCCCAAGACGTTGCTTCATGCATACACCACGGTCGATTTTCGTCATCTAACGCTCGCAGCCGGCCCGCTGAAGAGATGGTTGAGCCGGCGCCGACCGCGAGCGGCCCGCTGTCTCGCGTGGCCCTGCAGTGTATCGCGACGGCCTATTTCAGTGCTCTCTCCGGTCGGCCACCTCTTTGCTCGCTCATGCGCGGTGCAGCCATGCCGCATGGCTTGTACAATCGACCATGCGTCTCGTCGCCGCTGCCGCCGCGGTGATGCTGTTCGTTGCCGCTTGCACGACGCCCTTGCCCCAACCTCTCCCAACCGGCGCCGGGGTGACGGTGGGCGACATTCACGGCTCCTGGCGCGGCAGCTGGGGCGGCGCTCCCGCCGCGCTGCTCATCACCGACCAGCAACTACACGCCGGGTACTCGGGGCTCTACATCGGCAATTATCAGCTCCTCGGGAACGAGCGACCGGGCGTATCGGGCATTCTCACGTCGCAGATCGACAAAGAGCAGACGTCGGTACGCGCGTACGGCTGGTTCGGCGGCGTTGGGGGGCAGTTGACGCTACGGATCCTCGCAGACTCGCCCAGCGGCCAGCAGCGGCTCACGCTGCGACCCGACGGTCCCGACCGTCTCGTTGGCGTGGGCGAGTCGAGCTTTCGCTGGGGTCCAAGCGGGCCCATCGAGCTGACGCGGGTACACCAAGGTCCGCCGGCTCAGGGCGGGTACTGGTACTACTGCCCGAGTGTGCAGGCGTACTACCCAGACACTGCGACGTGCGACCAGCCGTGGGTCAAGGTTCCGTCGCGTCGTGAGTGACTAAGCTGAAGCCTTGACCGGTTTCGTGATCGCCCATGCCGGTGGCCATCCGGCTTTGCAGGCGACCGGGTGGATGGCGGTGTCCATCGCCTCGTTCGTCCTCATGGCGGTGGCGGCACGCCAGCTCGGGGACCACATGGCTCCGAGTGAGATCTTGTTGGTGCGCAGCGTCGTCTCGCTCGCCATTCTGGTCGTGCTGCGACCGAAGCTCGGCGCCGACCCTTTCGGGACTCGCCGGCTGGGTCTGCACATCGCGCGGAACATCGTCCACTTTGCTGGGCAGTACGCCTGGGTATGGGGCATCGCGCTCGCGCCGCTGGCCGTCGTGACCGCCATCGAATTCACCACCCCGGTCTGGGTGGCGCTCCTCGCGGCGCTGCTGCTGCGCGAACGTATTCCGCCGCCGCGACGCTTGGCTATCGCGGTCGGTATCGTGGGTGTCTTCACCATCGTGCATCCCGGGCTGAGTGCCTTCGGGCCGGCGGCGCTCATCGTACTCGCGGGGGCGTTCTGCTTCGCGGTCGCCATCCTGATGGTAAAGACGCTGCTCCGCACCGATCGGGTCACGGCCGTCGTGTTTTACATGACTGTAGTCCAGTTGCCGATGGGTCTCATCGCGTCGCTCTACGTGTGGGTCTGGCCGGTTATGAGCGACGCTCCGTGGATAGCGGCCATGGGCGCGACGGCACTCTCCGCCCACTACGCGATGGGACGCGCACTGGCGCTCGGCGACGCGAGCTTCGTGCTGCCGATCGATTTCTTGCGTCTGCCGGTCGTCGCGCTGATCGCGTTGCTGCTGTACCGTGAGCGGATCGACCCGTGGACCATGCTAGGCGCCACGCTCATCTTCGGCGGAAACTACTGGAGCGTCCGTCACGAGACACGCGCCGACGCTCGGGCGATCGGTGGCTGATGTCGCGGGCGGGGACGGCTGAAGCGGGCACGATGCCACATGGGACGGTGCCGGAAGGGTCGAGTACCCGCCCGAACGAACGGAAGTAACTAACCTCGGCGACACCCTGACGCTCGGGACTCCGCGCGCGGCGGTGTGACAGTCCTCAGCTCCATTCGGATCGCGTCACGGCCCGGCTCACCATTCGTAGCGTGCGGCAAACGCACGGAGAGAGCGGGCCACAGTCACGTCCGGCCGTCACGCCGGTCGCGTGGCGCTCCGTGCGCGCCATGCGACCACCGGTCTCGAAGTGGCGCCGCTAGTATATATGTAGGCACATACAGATAAATTTGAACTCCAGCGGCTCTGGGAAACGGATGCCCATGAGGGAGCGTCTGAAGGCTGAGGAGATAGCGACATGGGGAAGCTCGAGGGCAAGATCGCACTCGTGACCGGTGGCAATAGCGGGATTGGCCTGGCGACGGCGAAGCGATTCGTCGGCGAGGGCGCCTACGTGTTCATCACTGGGCGGCGTGACGCCGAGCTGGCGGCAGCGGTTCAGGAGATCGGTCACAACGTCACTGCCGTCCGGGGCGACGCTTCGAAACTCGGCGATCTCGATCGCCTCTTCACGCAGGTCAAGCGGGAAAAGGGCAGGCTCGACGTGGTCTTCGCCAATGCGGGGATTGCACAGATCGCGCCGCTCGAAAAGGTCACCGAGGAGCACTTCGACGCGATCTTCGGCGTCAACGTGAAAGGTGTCGTCTTTACAGTCCAGAAGGCACTTCCGCTCGTCCCGGATGGCGCGTCGGTCATTCTGAACGCCTCCATCGTGGCGGCTAAAGGCTGGCCGCAGTGGAGCGTCTACAGCGCCACGAAGGCCGCCCTACGCTCGTTCGCCCGCACCTGGGCGGCGGACTTGAAGGATCGCGGCATCCGTGTGAACGCCGTGAGTCCGGGGATCACCGACACGCCCGGACTGAACGAGCTGATGGCGGCCTCCGGCGCGGGCGATCAAGCGCTGAAGCGGCTTTCCGCCGCTGCGCCGCTCGGCAGGCCGGGGACACCGGACGAGGTCGCCAGGGCCGTGGTGTTTCTCGCCTCCGACGACAGCAGCTACATCACGGGTACGGAATTGTTCGTGGATGGCGGGATCGCACAAGTGTAGGAGCAAGGAGGCGCCACCATGCCGGTCGCCAAAATCCATGTCCTCGAAGGACGCTACGATGAGGCTCGCCTCGACAGGGTCTCGAACGCCGTTCAACAAGGCCTGATCAGCGGCCTGGGGATACCGCCGGACGATTTCTTCCAGATCATCCACGTCCTGCCGCCAACGCAGTTCCGTCACACTCGCTCGTTCCTGGGACTCAACTACTCGGACGACCTCATCCTGTTGGAGATCACGTTCATCTCTGGCCGCCCGAAGGAGAAGCGCCTGGGTGTGTTGAAGGCCTTGAACGACGGTGTCGTCGCGGCGGCGGACATCTCCCCTGACGATCTCCTCATCACGCTCTACGAGACGCCGGGCGAGAACATTTCGTTCGGCCGCGGCCTCGCACAGCGCGCCCACATCTCGGAGAAGAAAAAGGTGGCGCCATGAGAGCGATGCAAGCCGAGTCCTTCACGGGGTATGGAGGCCTGAAGCTCGTGGAGGTGCCGGGACCCACGTTGGCTCCTGGAAGGGTACTCGTCCGAATCACCGCCGCGGGCGTCAGCCCGTTGGACCACACGATACTGTCTGGAGGCTATCCTCGAGCGAAGGCGCCGCTGATCTTGGGCAACGAGGGAGCCGGCGTCGTAGAAAATCCGGGCGACTCGTCGTTTTCAGTCGGTGCCCGGGTCATGTTCTGCGGTTCCTATGGTGTCTCCGAGGACGGAACATATGCAGAGTGGATCGCCGCGCGTGCCGAGGATCTATGCCCACTCCCTGAAGCCGTCCACGACGCCACCGCCGGCGGCCTCCCGGTTGCCTACTTGACGGCTCAAATCACCCTCATGCAGGCGGGGTTTGCCGCCGCCAAGACCGTGCTCGCTCCCGCCATCGGTGGCGCGGTCGGCAATGCCGTCACGCAGCTGGCGCGCGCGCAGGGCGCGGCGAAGGCGATTTCTACGACGACCAGCTCTCTGAAGGCGAAACAGGCGCGGGCGCTCGGGTTCGAAGACGTCATCGACCTGTCCTCAGAGAGCCTCGCGGACGGGGTCGCGCGCCTCACCGGGGGGCGCGGCGTCGATATCGTCATCGACAGCGTGGGCGGCGCGTTGACGGGCCAAGCGCTCGCGACCGTTGCGCTCAATGGGGTTCTCACCTCGCTCGGATACTCGGCAGGGCGCAAGACGACAATCGACGTTACGGACTTGATCTGGAAACGCGCCAGCATGAGCGGGTTCTCCCTGTTCGCGCAATCGCCTGCGGTCAAAGCGACGGCCTGGGCCACGATTCGTTCGCTACTGACCTCCGGAAAGGTCAAGCCGATCGTCGAGCGGACGTACAAGCTGAACGCGGCGGCCGAAGCCCTGCGTCATTTGATCGAAGATCGTCCCTTCGGCCGAGTGGTCCTGGTGCCATGACTGAAGTACGTCTCCAGGTGGATGCGCTGAGCAGCACATTCACCGTCCCCAGTGACCCTTGGAGGTGCAGCCTGAACAGGTTGGGCGCTACCGTCATGCTTTTGCTCGGGGCGGCCCAATTCGCTCACGGGGCCGAGCATGTCTATGTGACGTCGGTTGGACCGGACAGGTACAAGGTATCCATTGAGCGCAAGTACCTCAAGACGCAGTATTGCTATGAACAAGCCGACCATACCGCCGCGATCATCGATGGCCGACGCATCACTTTCCTGGACAGCGGCGACGTCTGCAACATCGAGGAGGTCGTAAGGGGACACTAGCTGGTTAGGGGCTTGGTTGGCCGCGCAGAATCTTTGGGAGCCCGCGCACCCATCCTAGGGACACGCGGTACAGCCGTTAAACGAGTGTGCCCAAGTTGCGAACGGCGCATGGTTATCGTGCATGTCTTTTCCGCAGGAGGCGGC
>Ga0075436_100001457_pt1 | contig 16089 bp, 12 predicted proteins | sample RhiMethybrSRZTD5_FD_75303 | JGI IMG/M metagenome (GOLD analysis project Ga0075436, IMG submission 75303) | Populus rhizosphere microbial communities from Tennessee, USA - Rhizosphere MetaG P. TD hybrid SRZTD5 | ecosystem: Host-associated > Plants > Roots > Rhizosphere > Soil | place: USA...
GCGCGATGGAACATCCAGGTGTGCAACGTCTTTCACGCGGGCGACGGCAACCTGCACCCGAACATCGCGTTCGACCCGCACGATGCCGACGCGACCGATCGTGTGCACCACGCGATGCGCGAGATCATGCGCGCCTGCATCGATGCCGGCGGCACGATCACGGGTGAACATGGCGTCGGCCTCGACAAGCTCGAGTACATGCCGCTCATCTTCTCGCCCGAATCGCTCGATGCGCAGTGCCGGCTCCGCGGGGTGTTCGATCCGGAGCGGCGCGCGAACCCCGGGAAGGTCGTGCCGATCCACGCCTGCCGCGAATGGTTCGCCTCGCCGGCAGCACGTGCGCTCGCATGATGCCGGCCGACACCGCCGTGCGCGCACACACGACACAGGACGTCGCCGCGATCATAAAGGACGCGGCGGCGCGGCGCGCACCGCTGCGCATCGTTGGGCGAGGACATTGGCTGGATGCGGGCGCCCTTGCGCGCCCCGCGACGCCGCTCGCGCTCGACGCACTCTCAGGTCTCGTCGAGTACACGCCCGGCGATCTCACGCTCACCGCTCGCGCCGGCACGACGCTCTCCGACATCACGGCCGTCACGGCCGAGCATGGCCAGTGGCTGGCGCTCGACCCGTTCGGCACGGACGACGGCACCATCGGCGCGACGATCGCCACCGCCTCGGCGGGACCGCTGGCACACGCGTTCGGCACGCCGCGCGATGTTGCGTTAGGCCTCGAGGTCGTGACGGGCGATGGCTCCATCGTTCGGACCGGCGGCCGCGTCGTCAAGAACGTCGCCGGCTTCGATCTCACGCGACTCTTCACCGGCTCCTGGGGCACGCTCGGCGTCATCACCGAGGTCACCGTGAGGCTCAGGGCGCGGCCCGAGGTGGAGGAAACGTGGGCCATCGCGCTCGACGGCGACGCCGCGATCGGCGCCGCCTGCCGCGCCGCCCTCGGCGCGGCCGCGGCGCCGATCGCCCTCGAGCTGCTGGACGCGCCGCTGGCCGCGGCGCTCGGGTTAGGCGCGAGCCCTACGATGCTCGTGCGCCTCGCCGGCGCGGCGGCGGCGATGCGGGCGCAGCGCGACGCGCTGCGCCCGCTCGGCGCCGCCGCCCCGGGGCCAGCCGACATCTGGCAGCGCCTCCGCGCTGCCGAACCACCCGGCAGCACCGTCCTCCGCCTCTCGCAGCTGCCCGATCGCATCGGCGACACGTGGCAGATCGCCGGCCACGCTCGACCCGTGTGGCGTCACGCCTCGCCCAGCCGCGGCATCGTGCGCGTGATCATACACTCCGCTGACGACGCCGCCGCCGCGATCGCCCGAGCCGCCGCCGGCCGCTGCACGCTCATCGCCGAGCGCGCGCCGGAGGCCTTCTGGGCCGCGGGCCCCACGCCGATGCCTAACGCAACATTGGCGGCGCGCGTCCGCGCCGCCTTCGACCCGGCCGGCATTCTCAACCCCGGCCTCGCCCCCGACGCGCCACGCTCGCCGGCCCCGCCGCCCGCCGATGGCTGACCGGTCGCCAGTCCCGGTTCAGCCGGAGTTGGCGCGCAACGCCGTGTCGCTCCCCTGCGCCGACACGCCGCTCGCCGCGGCCGTGCCGGGCATCATGACGTGCGTCCACTGCGGCTTCTGCCTGCAGGCCTGTCCCACCTATCTTGCGTTAGGCGACGAGAACGATTCGCCCCGCGGGCGCATCCTCCTCGCCCGCGCCCTCGTCGAAGGCACGCTCCCGCTCGACGACCCCGACGTCCGCACCCACCTCGACCGCTGCCTCGGCTGCCGCGGGTGCGAAACCGCCTGCCCGTCCGGCGTGCCCTATGGCCACATCCTCGAGGCCGCGCGGGCCACGCTCAACGAGATCGAGCCGCCGCCCCGGCTCGCGCGCCTCGTGCTCGCTGTGTTCGCGCGCCCGGCACTCCTCGCCCTCGCGCTCGCCGGCGCCCGAGTCGTACGCCTAACGGGAATCGCCCGGCTGCTCGCGCACCTCCCGGGCCGCGCGGGCTTCGCCTTCGCGATGCTCGCGGCCAGCGCGCCGTACGCCGCGAATCGGCGCTACGCACCGCGAGCCGGCACCGCCCGCGGCACCGTAGCCGTGCTCGCCGGGTGCGTCATGCGCGGTCTCTTCGCGCACGTCAATCGCGCCACCGAACGCGTGCTCGCTACGAACGGCTATCGCGTGGTTTCGGCCCCCGGCCAGCGATGTTGCGGCGCGCTCCACGCGCACGCCGGCGACCTCGCCGGCGCGCGCGCCCTCGCCCGCCGCAACATCGCCGCGTTCGAGCAGAGCGGCGCCGAGTTCGTGGCCGTCAATGCATCGGGATGCGGACTCATGATCAAGGAGTACGGACACCTCCTCGCCGATGATCCCGCGTGGTCCCAGCGCGCCGCCGCCATCGCCGCGCGCGCCCGCGACGTGAGCGAGCTTCTCGCCGACGCCGGTCCCGCACCCGGTGCGCCGATACCGGGGCGGGTCGCGTACGACGCACCCTGCCATCTCCTCCACGGACAACGCCTCGCGCGCCAACCGCTCGCGGTCCTCACTGCGGTTCCGTCGCTCGAGGTCACACCGCTCCCGAACGCCGATCAATGTTGCGGCAGCGCGGGCATTTACAGCCTGGTTCAGCCGCAGCTCGCGCAGGACGTCCTCGCGCCCAAGCTCGCCGAAATCGCGGACGCCGGTGCGCCGTTGGTCGCAACGGGCAATCCCGGCTGCATCATGCACATCGGAGCGGGCATGTTGCGCGCACGAATCCCCGCGCGCACCGTCCATCCGGTGGAACTGCTCGACGCATCGTATGCGGCGGCCCATGGCGCGACGCCGCCGGACCGTTAGGTTAGCAATATGTTGCAGTTCGGACCGCGTACCCTCGGGGCGTGGATCCGCCGTTTCGGATCGCCCAATGCGGCGCTCCTCGTCCGCGGACCCGTTTTCGTCGCATGACCGCAGGTTCCATCGTCACAGGCACGTTCCCCGCCGTCGGCGACGTCGGCGGCCACTCCGTGGTCATGCACTATGGTCACATCGCCGGCGAGTACGCGTCGTTGCGCGCGTCGGCCATGCTCATCGACCGGAGCGCCCGCGGCCGCGTGCGTATTGCGGGCGACAAAGCGCCCGAGCTCGTCACGGGCCTCGTGACTAACGACGTCGTGGCGCTCCAACCAGGCCACGGCCAGTACGCCGCCGCGCTCAACCCGAAGGGCAAGATCGTCGCCGACATCCGCATCTTCCGCTTCGACGATCATCTGCTCATCGACGCGCCGCCGCGCGCCCAGGCTGGCTGGCTCGCGCTCGTGCGCAAGTACATCAATCCGCGGCTCGCGCCGTATCACGACGAGTCCGCCGTCACGCGCGACATCGGCGTGTTCGGGCTGCAATCGCGGCGCGTCGTGTCCGAGATCACCGGCCTAACGGGAGAGTCGCTCGCCGCGCTCGCGCCCTACGCCCACGCGCGCGCGCTCCTCGATGCCGACACCGCCGTCGTCGTCGCACGCGTTCCCGATCTCGAGCTCGAGGGATACGAGCTGTTCGTTCCCCAGACTGCCTTCGCCACGCTGTGGCAGCGCGCGCTCGCCGCCGGCGCCGTTCCGTGCGGCCTGCTCGCGTGGGAGATCGCGCGCGTCGAAGCGGGCCGCCCCGAATGGGGCCTCGACATCGACGAATCCACCATTCCACAGGAAGCGAACTTCGACGAGCTCCACGCGATCTCGTATACCAAGGGATGCTACGTTGGGCAGGAGGTCGTCGCGCGCGTACACTTCCGCGGCCACGTCAATCGACACTTGCGCGGAATTCGCTGCGGCCATCACGAGCCGCCGCCCGAACACGCGGCGCTCCTCGACGACAGCGGCAAGCAAGTCGGCGACGTACGCACCAGCGCACTCTCGCCACGACTCGGCGCGATCGCGCTCGCGATGGTGCGACGCGAAGTTGCCACCGGCGCGATACTCCGCGTGCAGTGGCCGCCGCCGGCGTCACCCGATCCGCGCAGCGACGTGCAAGCGGAGTTGTTCGCCTTACCATTTCCGCTCGATTGATCGCCGGCACGCACGCGATACAAAAGAGGGGACGCAACCGTAGTTGCGTCCCCTCTCCCGTGTCGCCTCGCTCGCAGGACGCGAGCGCGGGTGCGTTAGTGCTTCGTCGTGTCCTTCTTCGTCGTGTCCATCTTCATCGAGCCCGTGTCGTGCTTCATGCCGGTATCCGTCGCGGCAGGAGCCGGTGCGGGAGCCATCGCCGGTGCGGCGGTGGTGTCCGACGTCGCGGGCGCGTTTTCCTTCGCTTTGCACGCTGCAAGCACGAGCGCAGCAGCAGCGAGGACGGCAAGGCGCTTCATTTACAGTCTCCTTGTGGGGGCCAGTGGCTGATCAACCTTCGTCCGTGCACGCGCGCTGCAATGCAAGGAACGAGCGGCAGTTATTCTACTCCCTGCGATCGGCCTGTCAAGGTTAGCCGAGTGACGTGCCCCGCGTCCAGCGTGCGTAGCGCCCCCATTTCGCGCACGCGGCCGAGCCACGGGACCACGCCACTCGACTGGCGGGATTACTGCTGCACGACGCGGGCCACGGCGCCGTTACGCTACAGGTTTAACATTAAGCATCTCAAACGCTTGAGCCGATCGTCCCCCAAGAGCAACGCGCGCGCGGCACGCCTTCGCTACACTCTGGCTCACAACGCCGACAGTCGACATGTTGCAGAGTGTTCCACACGCGCACCACTCGTGATGTCGTGACCGCTTCCCCCGTAATGCCAATCGGTTCGCGCGTCGTGCGTGCCGCATGCCCGCACGACTGCCCCGACACGTGCGCGATGCTCGTCACCGTCGAGAACGGACGCGCCGTGCGCGTCGCCGGTGATCCCGCGCATCCATTCACGCAAGGATTCCTCTGCGCGAAGGTCAATCGATACGTCGAGCGCACGTATCACGCCGAGCGCCTTACGCAACCCCTGCGGCGTGTCGGCCCGAAGGGACGCGGACAATTCGAGCCCATCTCGTGGGACGACGCGCTCGACGAGATCGCCGGCCGCCTAACGGAAATCGCGCGATCCGCCGATGGGCCGCAAGCCATTCTCCCCTACTCGTACGCCGGAACGATGGGGCTCGTGCAAGGCGCGTCGATGGACCGCCGCTTCTTTCACCTGATCGGCGCATCCAAGCTCGATCGCACCATCTGCTCGATGGCTGGCACCGTCGGCATGCGCATGACGGTTGGCGCGAACATCGGAGCCGACGCGGAAGGCATTCCGGAAAGCGACCTCGTGATCCTGTGGGGCACGAACACACTCACCTCCAATCCGCACCTGTGGCCCTTCGTGCTCGAGGCGAAGCGCCGCGGCGCGCCGATCATCGCGATCGATCCGCTCCGCACGCGCACCGCCCAACAGTGTGATGAATGGATGGCCATTCGACCGGGCACCGACGCGGCCCTCGCGCTCGGCATCATGCACGTGCTGTTCGCCGAGGATCTCGTCGACCGCGACTACATGGAGCGATACACGCTCGGCGAGGCCGAACTGCGCGCGCGCGCTGCCGAGTATGCGCCCGAGCGCGTCGCCGGCATCACCGGGATCGCCGCGTCGCGCGTGGTCGATCTCGCCCAACGCTACGGTCGCGCGCGCGCCGCATTCATCCGCGTGAACTATGGACTGCAGCGCCACGCCGGCGGCGGCATGGCGGTGCGCACCATCGCGTGCCTGCCCGCCATCACGGGGCACTGGCGACGCGCCGGCGGCGGCGTGCAGCTCTCCACCAGCGCCAACTTCACCTTCGATCGGGCGACCGTCGAGCGCCCCGATCTGTCGCCGCCGGTCCGCACGATCAACATGATTCGGTTAGGCGAAGCGCTCACCCGCCGCGACGCCGGCGTCGGCGGCCCGCCCGTTCGCGCGCTCGTGGTGTACAATTCGAATCCCGCCGCCGTCGCGCCCGATCGCGGCACGGTGCTCGAGGGCCTCGCGCGATCCGACCTGTTCACCGTCGTCCTCGAACACTTCCAGACCGACACCGCCGACTGGGCCGACATCGTGCTCCCGGCGACCACACAGCTCGAGCACTGGGATCTGCACCTGTCCTACGGCCATCACTACGTCGCGCTCAATCAACCGGCCATCCCGCCGGTCGGAAACGCCAAGCCTAACAGTGAGATCTTCCGGCTCCTCGGCGCACGCATGGGCCTCGACCATCCGGTGATGCGCGACGATGACCAGACGCTCATTCGCCAGGCGCTCGAGGGCGGCGGCCCGAACCTGCGCGGCGTGACTTTCGACGCATTGCTCGAGCGCGGGTGGATGCGGCTCGCGGTCCCGCGGCCCTACCTGCCGTTCGCACAGGGTGGATTCCTAACGCCCAGCGGCAAGTGCGAGTTCGTGTCCGAGCGCCTCGCCGCCATGGGCCTCGACCCCGTGCCCACGTACACGCCGCCCTACGAATCCCCCGAGCGCGCACCGGAGCTCGCCCAACGATTCCCGCTCACGCTCATCTCGTCGCCCGCGCACCAGTTTCTCAACAGCACGTTCGTCAACATCGCTCCGCTGCGCCGCGGCGCGCGCGAGCCCGAGTTAGTCATCCACCCCGCGGACGCCGCGCCGCGCGCCATCGTCCCCGGATCGCGCGTGCTCGTGCACAACGACCGCGGCGAATTTCTTGCCGTCGCCCGCGTCGAAGACGGCCTGCGCGAGGGAACCGTGTGGGCGCCGTCCATCTGGTGGGGCAAGTTCGCCGCCGACGGACGCAACGCCAATCACACCACCTCACAGCGCGAGACCGACCTCGGCCACGGCCCCGTTTTTTACGACAACCTCGTCGAGGTGACTCCCGCCGATTAGTCGAAACACCTGCACGGCGACACACCCCTGGCGGTGAGGCCTGCCTTGCGTGTACGCTGCACCATGACCCAAGCCGCGACCCGCGGCGGTGCTCGATACGTTCGTCCCGCAGTCTGGAGAAGGTTGTGTCGTCTCATCCCGAAACGTTGGGCGCGCTCAAGCGCTCTCCCTATGCGTCGTCCCACCCGGTCACGCGCTCCGTCAAGGAGGAAGTGCGCGACAACTTGTTGCGCCGCCTGACCTCCCACACACCCATCTTCGAGGGCGTGCTCGGCTACGACGACACCGTCGTGCCGCAAATCGTCAACGCGCTGCTCTCGCGTCACAATTTCATTTTGCTCGGCCTGCGCGGACAGGCGAAGTCGCGCATTCTCCGCTCGCTCGCCACGCTGCTCGACGATGAAATGCCGATCGTCGCCGGGAGCGAAGTGAATGACAACCCGTTCGCCCCGATCTCGAAGTACGCGCGCGCGCTCATCGCCGAGCACGGCGACGACACGCCCATCGCCTGGGTCGGTCGCGACGAACGCTTCGTCGAAAAGCTCGCCACCCCCGATGTGACGATTGCCGACATCATCGGCGACGTCGACCCGATCAAGGCCGCACGCGGCGGACACATTCTGGCCGACGAGCTCACGATGCACTACGGCATGCTGCCGCGCGCCAACCGCGGCATCTTCGCGCTCAACGAGCTGCCCGATCTCGCGGGAAAAATTCAGGTGGGATTGTTCAACATCATGCAGGAAGGCGACGTCCAGATCAAAGGCTATCCCGTCCGCCTGCAGCTCGATGTGTTGTTGTGCTTCACCGCGAACCCCGAGGACTACACGGCGCGCGGCAAGATCATCACGCCGCTCAAAGACCGCATCGGCAGCGAAATCCTCACGCACTACCCCGAGGACGTCGAGTTAGGCATGTCCATCACCAAGCAGGAAGCGTGGACCAAGCGCGGCGGACTCGCCGTGCGCGTTCCCGACTTCGTCGCCGAGGTGATCGAGCGCATCGCGTTCGAGGCGCGGAGCGACAAACGCATCGACAAACGCTCCGGCGTCTCGCAGCGGATGCCGATCACCGTCCTCGAGAACGCCGTGTCCAACGCCGAACGGCGCGCGCTGGCGATGGGCGAATGCGATGTCGTACCGCGCATCACCGACGTGTACGCCGCGCTGCCGGCCATCACGGGCAAAATGGAGCTGGAGTACGAGGGCGAATTGGTCGGCGGCCACGCCATCGCCGATGAGCTGATTCGCCGCGCCGCGGACGCCGCATTCCAGGCGCGCGCCGGCGGCGTGAACACCGATGACATCGTGATGTGGTTCGACCGCGGCAATGCCTTGCAAGTGGGCGAGGAACTGGGCGCATCCGCCATGGTGCGGGCGTTCGAGCGCGTGCCGAGCATCGTCGAGCTCGTTCGTGACACCGGGCTCGCCACGCGCGGCGACGACGCCGTGACCGCGGCGGCGTGTGAGCTCACTCTCGAGGCGCTCGTGGCCCGCAAAAAACTCTCGCGCTCGGCGTCGGGACACTACACGCGCGCGCAGCCGCCGGAGCGCCGCCGCCCGAATCAGGATCTGTTCGGCGGCGGGATGATGACGTGATCGATCGTCAGGCGCCCTCGCCCGCCGCGCGACGTGTCCGTTCGCCGCGCCACGAGCCTGGAAAGGGAATCCTCGTTCGCGTCGCGTGCATGGCCGATTTGCCGCTCATCGTGGAGCTGCGCCTCGCGCTCCTCCGCGAACACGGCGACAACCCCATCTACGAGCGCCTGCGCCCCGATGCGCCGGACCGCGCCCGCCGACTCTTCGCCGCCCAACTGCGCTCTCCCGATGAAGTGATTTTCCTCGCCGAAATGCGCGGCGAGGTCTGCGGCATTCTGCGCTGCATTCAAACCGGCGGACTGCCGCTGCTCTTTCCGGCGACGCACGGCTACATCTCGTCGGTGTACGTCGTGCCGCGGGCTCGCCGGCGCGGCGTGCTGCGCGCACTCCTCGCCGCGGCGATCGAGTGGTGCGAAGCACGCGGCCTCACCGAGCTGCGCCTGCACAACGCGTCCGACAACGCCGTCGCCAACGCGGCCTGGGATGCGCTCGGCTTCCGCGTGGTCGAGCACCTGCGCGTGCGGCGCCTCGTCTAACTCGCACGCCCGGCGCGCCCCATGGCCATCATCACGGTGTCGCGGTTGTACGGCTCCGGCGGCTCCGAAGTCGCCGACCGCGTTGCCCGCGAGCTCGGCTGGCAGCTGCTCGACAACGCGTTCGTCGACGCCGTCGCCTCCCGGTTAGGCACACCGGCGGCCGAGGTCGAAGCGCGCGAAGAGCGCGTGCCGTCGCTGGCGCAGCGCCTGGCCGCCACGCTTGCGTTAGGCGCCCCCGAAATCCTGCCCGGGCCGGCCGATGCCGAGCTGCCGCCCAGCGAGGAGCGCCTCATCGAAGTCACCGAACGCATCATCATGGAAGCCGCCGGCCAGGGCCACGCGGTCATCGTCGGACGGGGTGCGCAGTCCGTGCTCGCCTCGCGCGAGGACGTCATCCACGTCTTCTGCTACGCGCCCCGCCCGGCGCTCGTCGCCCGCGCCGCCAGACGGCTCGCCGTCTCCCAGAAGGAAGCCGAAAAAGTCGTCGACGACACCAATCGCCAGCGCGAACAGTACGTCCGCACGTATTGGAAGCGATCCTGGCTCGCCCACCAGAACTACCATCTGTGCCTGAACACCGAGTGGCTCGGCATCGACGGCGCGGCCAGCATCGTCGTCCGTCTCGCCCGCGAACGGTTCGCTCCGCCTGCCTAACGGAAGATCAGAGAGTCTTCACCTCCGGCCGAACCCACAACACCCAGCTGGCGAACGCGAGCAGCACAAGTGCGCCCGCGCCGACTGCAACCGGCGTTCCTGCCACCTCGGCCACCGTCCCGGCGAGCAATGACCCGATCGGTCCCATTCCCACGAACACGAACGCATACGCCGCCATCACGCGACCGCGCAGATGGTCCGGGGACAACGTCTGCAAGAGACCGTTGGCCAGCGCGTTGTTCTGAATCATCGCGAATCCCACCAGCGCCAACAGCGGCACCGACACCCACAACGCCCGCGTGAACGAGAACGCGAACAGAAACACGCAGAAGGATACCGACGCGTACGCCAACCACTGCCCGCGCCGCGCGCGATGACCCATCATCGCCAACGAAAGCGCGCCGAGCACCGCGCCGACGCCCACCGCTGCCAGCAGCGTCCCGTATGTCTGCGCGTTCCCGCGGAGCACGTTCTGAGCGAACACCGGCATCAACACGAGAAACGGGATGCCGAACACCGAATACACCGCCACCAGCATCATGAGCAGCGCGACCGCCCGCGTGCGCCGCATGAACTGCAGGCCCTCCACCAACCCCGCCATCGAACCGCCGTTCGCCGCGCGCGCGCTCTTCGCCGCGACACGCTCCTCACCCGCCGACAACCGGATCATCGACAGCCCGATAAGCACGAGCACGAAGCTCACCGAGTTGATCGCGAAGCACCACGACAGGCCTAACCGATCGATCACGATCGCCGCCAGCGCCGGCCCGATCACGCGCGCCAGATTGAATCCGCTCGAGTTGAGCGCGATCGCGTCGACGACATCTTCGCGCCCGACGAGCTCGATCATCAGCGACTGACGCGCCGGAATGTCGAACGCGCTGATGGATCCGGCCACCAGCGACAACAGCGTCAACCACGCTACCGTGATGTGGCCCGACCAGTTGAACCACCACAGCACACCCGCCTGGACGAGCAGCAATGACTGGGTGGTCTTCACCATTCGCAGCTTCGGGCGGCGGTCCACCACGACGCCTGCGTACAATGTCAGCAGCAACACGGGCAGCGACCCTGCCGCCGCCACCACGCCAACCATGAACGCGCTGTTCGTGAGCTGCAGCGCCAACCAGCCCGTGGCCACGGACTCCATCCACGTGCCGATCACAGACCCCGTCTGCCCCAACCAGAACAACCGGAAGTTGCGGTGCACCATCAACACCCGAATCGGATTCCGGTAGCGAGGCACGGGTGCCACGCTGGACGGCGTTACCGACCGGCTGCGTTGTTCCAACGATGGGGGAGAAAGCGTCACCGAAACGCGAACGGCGAGTGGAGTGTTAGATATAGAGGAGCGAGCATCGCGCCGCGTCACCGTCTACGTGCGCGCCAGAGGCGATGCTTGATCTTTCGCCCAACCGATGGCAAGGTGGCTGCATGCGGTCGCACACGTATTCGAAGTTCAGTCCCGAGATGGCGGACGCCATCGACCTCCAATCGCTCCTCGACAAACTCGCCGATTTTCTCCTGCAGTCTGGATTCGCCGGCGGCAAGATGCAGCACCCATATTGGGGCGAGTTCGGCGGAGACGCCGACCGCTCCATGGAAGCCCTGCGCGAGGCGATTCTCAACGCCTTGATGGACAGCGGACAGTTTACGCCGGAGATGCTCGACGCGCTGCGCGGCGATGCCGATGATGATGGCGAAAGCACCGCCAAGCTCGCCAAACTGCTCGACGAAATCATCCAGCGCCTGGTGCAGGAGGGCTATCTCAATCTCGAAGCGCCGCCACAGATGCCGGCCGGCCACCAAGAAGTAACCGGACCTGGTGGACTCGCCCGCGCCGCCGCCCGTGACGTGCAGTTCCAACTCACCGAAAAAGGCATCGATTTCCTCGGCTTCAAGACGCTCCGGAGCCTCCTCGGTTCCCTCGGCAAGTCGAGCTTCGGCAGCCACGACACGCCATATCTCGCCACCGGAATCGAGGCCGACGCCGCGAGCCGCACCTATGAGTTCGGCGACACGATGAACCTCGACGTGAACGCCACGTTGCAGAACGCGCTCATTCGCAACGGAAACCTCGACGTGCCGATTGACCTCGACTACGCCGACTTGATGGTGCGTCAGGCGGAGTACCGCTCATCCTGCGCGACGGTACTCATGCTCGACACCTCGCACTCGATGATCTTGTACGGCGAGGATCGATTCACGCCCGCCAAGAAAGTGGCGCTGGCGCTCACGCATCTCATCCGCACGCAGTTCCCGGGTGACACGCTCCGCGTCGTGCTTTTCCACGACTCCGCCGAAGAAATTCCGCTCGCCCGGCTCGCGCACGCGCAGGTGGGTCCCTACCACACGAACACGGCTGAAGGCCTCAAGCTGGCTCGGCGCATTCTGGTCTCGCAAAAGAAGGACATGCGCCAGATCGTCATGATCACCGACGGCAAGCCGAGCGCGCTCACGATGCCTAACGGAACGATCTACAAGAACTCGATGGGACTCGACGCCCTCGTCGCCGCCCAGACGCTCCGCGAAGTCGCCGACTGTCGCCGCTGCGGCATCATGATCAACACCTTCATGCTTGCCCGCGACCGGGCCCTCGTCGAGTTCGTGAAGCGCGTCGCTGCCATTAGCCGCGGCAAGGCGTATTTCACCAACACGATGACCCTCGGCCAGTTCATCCTCATGGACTTCCTCCGGAGGAAAACCCGCAAGGTCTCCTGACTCCGTCGTTCGCCAGAGCGACGCGCGTTACATCGCGGGCACCGCGGCGTCCTACGCCAGACTACCTTTGGCAGACGCCACGTGCCCGCCCCGTCTCGAAAAGAAGATCCGCGGCCCAGCCGCTGGAACCGCCTCACGCACATGTCCCGCCGCCACCGTCGTCAGCGCCCTCGCATCACCCGTCCATGGCCTATCGTAGCTGCCATCGGCGCGTCGCTCGTTCTTGCCCTCGTCGCCTATCGGCTGCTGCGCCAGGCGCCGGCCATCGTCCCGACTGTTTCGTTCTCCGAACTCGCCCAGGCGCTCACGGCGCACGACGTCAAAGAGCTCCACGTCAACGATGGCGGGGCCCGGCTCGTCGCGACGCTGGTCAAGCCGCGTACGATATCCGGGCAGCGATCCACTTCCATCCAAGCGAACGTGCCGCCCCGCGCTGTTTCGCTCGTCGATCTGCAACAGTGGAGCGCGCAGGGTGTCCGCGTCACGGTCGACGATGATGCCCCGACGGGTGTCGTCCAGCTTTTGATCCAGGTCTTCAGTCTCGTCATCATCCTCGGCGTCGTGATTTATGTCGTCGTCCGCCAACGTGGCGCGGTGGCATCGGCGCGGTTCGTCGCTACGCCGCCCTCGCGCCACCTCACGCTCGCCGACGTCGGCGGCGCCCGCGAAGCCCGCGCCGATCTCTCGGACGTGGTGACCTACCTCGCCAACCCCGAGCGGTATCGCGCCTTGGGCGCTCGCTGTCCTCGCGGCGTCCTGCTCGTCGGCCCGCCGGGAACGGGCAAGACGTTGCTGGCCCGCGCCGTTGCGGGCGAGGCAGGATGTCCTGTCATCGTCGCCGCCGGATCCGACTTCAACGAGGTGTACGTCGGCGTCGGCTCCCGGCGCATACGCCAATTGGCCAAGCGCGCCCGCGAGCAAGCGCCGTGCATCGTCTTCATCGACGAGTTCGACTCGCTCGGCGGCCGCCGCGGCCGGCCTAACCGGTCGGGCGAAGAGGAAGTCACGCTCAACCAGCTCCTCGTTGAAATGGATGGCATGGAAGCCAATGACGGCGTCGTCTGGATGGCCGCGACCAACCGCGAGGACATGCTCGATCCCGCGGTGCGGCGACCCGGCCGTTTCGATCGCGTGGTCGAAGTACCGTTGCCCACCGTCAACGATCGCGCCGAGATCCTCCGCGTCCACGCCGCGGGTCGCCCGTTTGACGAGGATGTAGACCTCGAGCGCCTGGCGCAGCTCACCGTTGGGCATTCGGGTGCCGACCTCGCCAACCTGTTGAACGAAGCCGCGATCATCGCGGTCCAGCAGGAATGCGACCGTATCACCAACGACCATATCGAGCAGGCGCGCGACAAGGTGCTCCTCGGCCGCGTGCGCTCGGGCGTCGTCGTCGGTGAAGCCGAGCGCCGCCTGATCGCGATCCACGAAGCGGGCCATGCGATCGTCGGACTCGTCGCGTGCCCAGACGATCGGTTGCACAAAGTCACCATCGAGGCGCGCGGCCGTTCGCTCGGCGCCGCGCACTTCGCGCCCGAGTCGGACCGCCACGTGCATCCGCGTTCCTACCTCGAGGGTGTCATCGCCAAAGCGCTCGGTGGACGTGCCGCGGAGCTCGTGTTCCTCGGACCCGATGCCGTGACGACGGGCGCAGGCGCCGACCTGGTGCAGGCCACTTCCATCGCCCGCCGTATGGTCGCGGAGTTCGGTATGAGCGACGAGGTCGGGCTTATCAGCGCCGATCCGTCCGCCCAGGGCGGGCCGCCGAGTGCGCAGTTACAGGGTGAGGTCGACCACGCCGTGCGGTCGCTGATCACCGCCCAGGCGCGACGTGCCGAAGCCATCGTGCGCGAGCACAAGGACGCAGTCGACGCGCTCGCCTCGGCGCTCGTCGAACGCGATGTGTTGACGGCGCCGGAAGTCCATGAGATCGCAGGAGCGCACGGAGTGATGCCGGCGCGGCTCTCCGCCTAACGAATAGGCCCGCGCCTCAGAGGCGCGGGGCGACGGCGAGATCCAGCTCGAAGCTGAACCGCGTTCCCTCGGCGGCGTTGGTGTCCACCCGGAGCGCGCCGCCCATGGCCGCCACGAGCTTGCGGCAGATGGACAATCCCAATCCCGCGCTCGAGAACGTGTACTCGCCAGCGTTCCGCCGGCGGCGGAACGTCTCGAACAGACAGCTCATCACTTCCGGCGGAATCCCGCGGCCGGTGTCCTGCACCGAGAACGCGAGCCGAGTGCGCGACAGCTGCTTTGCACTGAGCTCGACCTGCCCCTCGCTCGTAAACTTGAGCGCGTTCGTGGTCAGGTTGAGTAGCACGCGGTTGAGCGCGCCGGGGTGGCCTAACCGGAAGTCCGAGTCCGGTGTAGTCAGGTTCACCGTTAGACCTTTCTCTTCGGCCATCGGCAGGACGATGTCGCGCACCGACCGCATGAGGTCCGCCACCGAGAATGGCACGGGCGCCGTGTCCACCAGCCGATCGCCGCCGCGTGCGAGCTCGATCACGTCGCTGGCCATGGCGCTCAGGCCGAACGCGGCACTGTAGATGAGACCCAGCTGGCGCTCCTGCACCGGATTCACCGCGCCACTCTGCGCCTTCCGAAGCGTCTCAGCCAAGAACAGGATCGACGCCAAAGGAGACCGTAGGTCGTGCGCGACTTCCACGATCAGCTCCAGCCCGCCCGCACCAGACAACCGCGTCGCAAAGCGATGCGCCTCGTCGCGATCCAGCGCCACTTGCACGTTCTCGATCGCGGTGAAAAGAGAAAGGAGATCCGCAGCCGGCACGGACTCGCGCAGCGCCGACAGCTCCGAGACCAACGCGGCTCGCAGGAGATTGAGCACCTTCTGCACCGGCACCGCGGGCGCGGCCCGCTCGAGCAGCGGAGACTCACCGGCCGCCGCTTGAGCGATCGCGGCCTGCAACGCCTCCAACTGAAATCGAAGATCGTCCGCGTGCGTGCCCTGCTCTACGGCACCTGGTGCTGCCGCGACGCGATCGGCTGCGCGGCGGAGCGCCTCACGCAATGGCTTCGCGATTCGCAAATCGGAAGCTGCAAGCGAAACGACAGGTGACACGGCGCGCACCGCGCCGCTGCCACCCGATGTACGCTCGACGCGCTCTGGTTCGCGCGCCGTTGCGGTCGCGCGCGGAGCGCGCGAACTCACTCGCCTGAACCTGTCAACTCGTCACGCCGCACGTTGTGCTTCTCCATGAGACGATAAAGTGTCGTGCGGTCAATGTTCGCAAGCCGGGCTGCGCGAGACATGTTTCCGCCCGCCCGCGCCGAGAGGCGCGTCAGGTATTCCTTTTCGAATTCCGCGATCAGCCGGTCCTTTGCCGCATGGTACGGCTCATCCATCATCGACATCGGCAACGCGCTTTTTGCGGCCGGAACCGGACCATCATCATACACTGGTATATCTGACGGTTGGATCGGCTGTCCTGGCTCACTCAGCACCGCAACATGTTCGATCGCATTCTGTAACTCTCGCACGTTGCCCCTCCAGGGGCGCGAGCGCAGGAAATCGATCGCTGCATCGGTCAACTTCGGCTGGGTGTCTCCAGGTAATCGATGGCGAGCCCAATAATGCGCCAGGAAGTGATTCGCCAGCAGTGGAATGTCCTCTAATCTCTGGCGCAACGGTGGCAGCTTGATCGGCACCACACGGAGGCGATAGAACAGGTCCTCGCGCAGGACGCTTTTGTTCACCGCGTCCTGCGGGTCACGGTTCGTGGCCGAAATGAATC
>Ga0075436_100001461_pt1 | contig 16070 bp, 12 predicted proteins | sample RhiMethybrSRZTD5_FD_75303 | JGI IMG/M metagenome (GOLD analysis project Ga0075436, IMG submission 75303) | Populus rhizosphere microbial communities from Tennessee, USA - Rhizosphere MetaG P. TD hybrid SRZTD5 | ecosystem: Host-associated > Plants > Roots > Rhizosphere > Soil | place: USA...
CTTCAGGTGCGCTTCCAGGGCCTCTCGTTCGGAGGGCTCGAGCGCTCCGTCCAGATACTCGGACAGACGTTCCATCCAGGGGTCTTTCGTCGCGTCGTGCATCACATCGCTCCCGTCATCGTGTGAGATACCGGCGCAGGATCATCCGCGCCCGGTGCAATTGCGCTTTGGAGGTGCCGGAAGAGATCCCCAGCATCGTCGCGATCTCCTCGTGCTGGTATCCTTCCACGTCGTACAGCACGAATACGGTCTTCGCTCCCTCGGGCAGATGCTCGACCGCCCGCTCGAAGTCCATTCCCAGCTCCGCCCGGCCCGGCCTGGCGGGCACCCCGTCCAGGGCGCCCTCCTCGTCGGAGAGGCGGCTCTGCTCGGTTCGAAGGGCCGCCCGGCGCGCCAGGATCACGTTGACCGCCAGGCGGTGGAGCCAGGTCCCGAAGGCGGACTCGCCCCGGAAGGTCCCGAGCTTCTGCCAGGCCCTGATGAAGATGTCCTGCGTCAGGTCCACAGCGGACTCGTTCGTCGTCATGCGCCGCGCCAGATTGAAGATACGGGCGGAATGGGCGCCGTACAGGCGCTCGAAGGCGCGCACGTCGCCCCCGGCGGCGAGGGCTACGTCCTCTCGGTCCTTGCCCCTCGAAGGCAGCCCTTCCGAGTCCTGGCTCGGTGTCATGGTCCCGCCGGCCGACTGGTTCATTCGCACCGTTGGATGGGGACGGCTCGCTTGGGGTTGGAACCGCATCGCGGCGCACTCCGATTCCAACCAATTCCGATGGCCCGCCATCATAAGACGTACATCGCTCCCGCGCACGCGCGCTCCGGCCCGGAAGTCCGAAACCGGGCCCGGCACCGATGGCGTAGAGTACGCGTGCGGGGCGCGGCACGCTCCGCGACATTCCCGAAACCAAGCCCTGGAGAGCCCGCAGATGCTCGCGATCTTGCTGCTCGCCTTGTTCGCCGCCGCGCCCGCGTTCGGTCAGCCCGCCGATTCCACGCACACCACCGGCCATGCGAACGTGCCGGTGATCCACGCTCTGCAGATCTCGGAGCACATCAAGGTGGACGGCAAGCTGGACGATCCCGCCTGGGCGAAGGCGGAGCCCGTGGATGCCTTCACCCAGCACGACCCCGACGAGGGGCAGCCGGCCTCGGAGCGCACCGAGGTCCGCATCCTGATCTCCGACGACGCTCTCTACGTCGGGGCCCGCCTCTACGATCAGGAGCCGCAGAAGATCCGCCGCCGGCTGGTCCGCCGCGACGAGAACCTGGCCTCCGACTACTTCGCGCTGCTCCTCGACTCCTATCACGACCATCTGACCACGTACCGCTTCCGGGTGAACCCCGCGGGGTCCTACGACGACTCCTACATCGATGCCCGGGGAAACGCGGATTTCTCCTGGGACCCGGTCTGGAACGTTCACACCACGATCGATTCGCTCGGCTGGACGGCGGAGATGGAGATCCCCCTCTCCCAGCTCCGCTTCAACCCGTCCTCCGACGCGGTGTGGGGAATCCAGATGCGGCGATGGATCGACCGCAAGCAGGAGCTGGCCGAGTTCTCCTTCGTGCCCAAGAAGGAGCAGAGCGACGCGAGCCGCTACGGGCACTTGACCGGCCTCGGGAGCCTTTCCACGCCGCGTCACGTCGAGATCCTCCCCTACAGCCTGGCGAAAGCGGACTATCACGCCATCGCGCCGGGGAACCCGTTCCAGAACGGCGCCGAGGGGGCGGGGTCGTTCGGGGCCGACGTGAAGTACGGTCTCACCAGCAACCTCACGCTCGACGCCACCGTGAATCCGGACTTCGGGCAGGTGGAGGTGGATCCCGCCGTCGTGAATCTGACCGCGGTGGAGACGTTCTTCCCCGAGCGGCGGCCCTTCTTCATCGAAGGGGCGGATCTCTTCCGCTTCGGCCAGAGCCGGAGCCAGAACAACTTCAACACGACCATTCCGTTCCACGCCCGGCGGATCGGCCGATCCCCGGAGCTCGTGCTGGACGGGACCCCCGGCTTCAACTTCGTCGACGCCCCGTCCGTCACGACGATCGACACCGCGCTCAAGCTCACGGGGAAGACCCAGGGTGGGTGGTCGGTGGGCGTTCTCGACGCGGTGACCTCGCGCGAGCGCGCCCGATACCTCGATGACTCGGGGCTCGCGCACCGGGAGCCCATCGAGCCCCTGACCAACTACTTCGTGGGGAGGTTGAGGCGCGAGTACGGCGGCGGCAACACGTCGATCGGCCTTCTCGGCACCGGCGTCCAGCGCGACGGCTCGGATTCCACGCTCGCGTCGATGCTCCGTTCGGGCGCCTACACGGCGGGAATGGACTTCAACCGCTTCTGGGCCAACCGGAGCTGGTCTCTGGACGGCTTCGTCCTCGGCAGCTACATCCACGGAACCGCCCCGGCCATCGACCGGGCCCAGCGGAGCAGCGTCCGCTACTTCCAGCGTCCCGACGCGACGCACCTGCACTACGATCCGACGCGCACCTCGCTGGCCGGGGGCGCGGGCCAGCTCTCGCTCAACAAGATCGGGGGCGAGCATTGGGTGGGAACCGCCACGTATCAGGACTGGAGCCCCGGGTTCGAGATCAACGACGTGGGCTACCAGAACGCGGCGGACGTCCGGGGCCTCTCCTGGCTCGGGCTCTACAAGCAGAACAAGCCCGGCAAGCTCTTCCACAACTGGGACGCCTTCGTCTTCACCAACCACTCCTTCAACTACGCCTGGGATCTGACCTACCAGGGCTACGAGGCGGACGCCGAGGGCACCTTCCGGAACTATTGGTACGGCGATATCCGCGCCTCCTGGTACCCAGGGGCCTACGACGACCGTCTCACGCGCGGAGGACCCATGTCACGGGTCCCGCCGGGAGGGCGGATCCGGCTCACCGCGAACTCGGACAGCCGGAAGAGCGTCCTCTACGGGTCCCAGGGGAACTGGCAGTGGGACGACGCCGGCGGAAGGGTGGCGACGTTCACACCCTTTGTGCACCTCCATCCCTCGGCCGCGGTGCTCGTGAGCCTCGATCCCACGATCCAGGTTTCGCGCAACATGGCGCAGTACGTCGTGGCGGTTCCGGACCCCACTGCCGTAGGGACCTATGGCAGCCGCTACGTGTTCGCGACCCTGGAACAGCACTCGATCTCGTTCGACACGCGGATCAACTGGACCTTCTCGCCGAAGCTCAGCCTGCAGCTCTATCTCCAGCCGTTCGTGGTCACCGGGCTCTACAAGGATCTCAAGCAGCTGACCGCCCCGAGGGAATACGAGTTCGGGGTGTACGGCCGGAGCGTGGGCACGGCCCAGCGCGATTCCACCGGCGCCTACAAGATCGATCCGGACGGCGCCGGACCGGCCCCCTCGTTCACGGTCCCGAACCCCAACTTCAACTTCCGCTCGCTGCTGGGCAATGCCGTGCTGCGCTGGGAGTACCGCCCCGGCTCCGCGGTCTTCCTCGTGTGGCAGCAGAGCCGGAGCGAGACGGAGCCGTTCGGCGACTTCGATTTCTCCCGCGACTTCCGGGCGCTTCTCGACAACGGCCCCGAGAACATCTTCGCGATCAAGGCGACCTACTGGCTGGGCATCTGAATCTGCTATTCTGACCGCTTCTTCCCGCACCGGATTTCACCCTCCAACGGAGAAGCGATCATGGCGGATACCGTGCAGTCCCTGCTCCGGCCGGCCGAGGGCTTTCGCTCTCGCGAGGCCGCCAGTTTCTACACCCAGCTGGAAGACCAGGCCCGCATTCTTCACGAGTCCATTCAGGGCATGACGCCCCAGGAGCTGGAATGGCAGCCCGAGCGCGGCATGAACACCGTCGGGATGCTCCTGGCGCACAACGCCATCGTCGACGTCTTCTGGACCCAGATCGCGGTCCTGGGAATCAAGGAGACCGACAGCGTGCCCATCCTGGGAATCACGATGGACGATGACGGGATGCCGCTCGCGCCGGACGCGGAGGCCCCGGCCCATCTCCGGGGGAAGCCGGTCGCCTTCTACGAGGATCTGCTGGCCCGGGGGCGCGCCTTCGTGCGGGAGGCGTGGTCCAAGGTCTCGGACGCGGACCTGGACAGGCAAATCACGCGGGAGCGTCCGGACGGGAGCCGCCGGATCCTGACCGTTCGGTGGGCCATGTACCACGTCCTGGAGCACTACGCGGGCCACCGCGGCCAGGTTCAGCTCCTCCGGCATCACTACGCCGCCACGGTCGGCGCCCCCTCGAGGTAGCGCGATGGATCGCAGACGAAGCGACGGTCCGCGCGGCACGGTGCGGTACACCGTCTACACCTGGGTGCCCGAAGACATGCTCGCGGAGTGGAACCACTGGCACAACGGCGTGCACATTCCGCACGTCATGACCGCGCCCCAGATGAAGAGCGTGCGGAAGTTCCGGGTGCTGGAGAGCACGGGCGATCTGAGATTCCGCCCTCAGTACGCCACGATCTACGAGCTCGCCAGCGCCGAGGATTTCGAGGCCTACCGCACCGGTCCGGGCGTCGCGGCGAAGCGGGAGTATGAAGAGCGGTACGGCTCGGTGGGAAAGATCGCCCGCGTGGTCCTTCACGAGACGCCCCTCGATCAGGTCCGCCCCGCGAACACCGCGGAGGACGTCCGCCTGGCCCGGTCCCTCTTCGAGGAATACGCCGCGACGCTCGGGTTCGATCTCTCGTTTCAGGGCTTCGACAAGGAGCTGAAGAGCCTTCCCGGGGAGTACGCGCCCCCCGGAGGCGCGATCCTCCTCGCGTTCGACGGCAACGCGGTCCAGGGGTGCGTCGCGCTCCGCCCCATGGAGCGGGACGTGTGCGAGATGAAGCGGCTCTTCGTCCGGGATCGGTTCCGGGGCCGCGCCCTGGGACGCCGCCTCGCGGAGGCGGTGATCGCGGAGGCGTCCTCGAAGGGCTACACGAAAATGCGCCTCGACACCGTCCCCGCCATGGTCGAAGCGATCGCGCTCTACCGCTCGCTCGGGTTCCGTCCCATCGAGCCCTACCGCTCCAATCCCATCCCGGGGGCGCTCTTCTTCGAAAAGGAGCTTCGCGGGTGAAGCCGTCGCGGGTCACGCTCGGCGGGCTGGTCCGCCTCGTCCTTCGCCAGACCGTCCTCGCCCTGCCCTTCGCCTTCATCTTCGCGTTCCTGTTCGGCCGGGGGCTTGCGGACTTCTGGGGCTACTACGTCGTCTCGCTCATCTTCGCCGAAGTGATCGCCTTCGCGGTCCTGATCAACCGGGCCTGGATCCTTCCCCGGATCCTCCGGGCGACCCGCCCGGAGGGAAATGCACTTTTCGCGACCGAGATGGGGAGCTTCGGGCTCGCCGCGATCCTGGGCTCCCTGATTGCCGGGGCGATCGTGAACGCGACCATCGCGCACGGCAGCCTCGGCACCGCGCACGGGATCGCGACGCTCCTCTTCTTCTCGCTCCTGTTCAGCGGGCTCTTCCTGGGCTGGATCTACGCGATCCGAGCCCAGAAGAAACTCACCGACCGAATCCGCGCCGAGGCGGAGGCGAAGGCGAAGGAGGAGCATGAGCTTCGAATCGCGGGCGAGATCCAGCGCGCGCTCCAGCCGGGACGCCCGCGCGTGACGAAGGCCTTCGCGGCCGCGGGCGCCGCGATCGCGTGCCGGACGATCGGCGGGGATTTCTTCGACTACTTCGATCTTCCCGGCGGGCGCCTGGGCTTCGTCCTGGGGGACGTGGCGGGCAAGGGCCCGCCGGCGGCGCTCCTCGCGGCCATGGTGCAGGGCATCTTCACCTCGAACGTGGCGGACGGCCAGCCGGCGCACACGGTCGAGCGCGTGAACCGGGTCCTGAACCAGCGCATCGTGGAGGGCCGGTTCGCGACCGCGTTCTACGCCGTGCTCTCGCCGGACGGGAGCCTGATATCCTGCAACGCGGGGAACAACCCGCCCTTTCTCCTGGGCCGGGACGGCTCGGTGCGGAAGCTCGAGGTGGGCGGGCTCCCGCTCGGGCCCTTCCACGACGCGACCTACGGCCAGGAAGAGACCCCGCTCCGCGCGGGCGACACGCTGGTGCTCTACAGCGACGGCGTCAGCGACGCGGCCGGCACGAACGACGAGGCGTTCGGCGACGAGCGCCTGCTCGAGTGCCTGGGGAGCGCCTGCGGCATGGAGCCGGAAGCGCTGATCGAGCACGTGCTCGAGCGCGTGCGGGCCTTCTCCGCGGACCGTCCGCAGTTCGACGACATCACACTCCTGGTCGTGCGGTACGCGGGGGAAGAGGGAACCCTGGGGACGCGGGAAGCGTCGACCCCAGCCGCTTCTGGAACCGCTTAGCCTCCCATGAAGACGCCATTCGAGGGAATCCGCCCGCGCGTCGATCCCGGGGTCACCACGCGCCGCGTCGCGCTCTCCCTGGCCGTGGCGGCGCAGGGGATCATCAATCTCTTCTCGGCCCTTCTCTCGCATCCGCCCCAGCGTCTCGTCGCGCTGCGGCGCATCGTCCCCACCACGGTGCTGGACACCAGCCGGACGTTCACGCTTCTCGCGGGCGTCCTCCTGCTCCTGACGGCCTGGGGACTCCGGCGCGGCAAACGGCGCGCGTTCGTGGCCGCCATGTTTCTCTGCGCGGTCTCGGTTCCGGTGAACATGCTCAAGGCGTTCGATTTCGAGGAGGCGACCGCCGCCACGGCGCTCCTGTTCGCCCTGGGGGTGAGCGGCGACGCCTTCCGGGTGAAGAGCCGCGAGCTCTCGCTCCGGGCGCTCCGGTCCCGCGCTCTGATCGCGGCGGTCGCCTTCGCGATCTACGCGATCGCCGGGTGCTTCATCTTGCAGTCCCTCTACGGCGGCGGCGGGTCGCTCGGCGGGGCCGTGGCCGAGTCCGCCTACCGGCTCTTCGGAGTCGGTCACGAAACGCTCACCCTTCCGTATCAGGTAGGGCCGCATGCCCGTAACGTGGTCCGGTGGTTTCTGGATTCGCTGAGCATTCTCGCCTTCACGTTCGTGGCGGGTATCGGCCTCGCGGCCCTGAAACCGGTCCGGCACCGGGGCCGCCACCGTCTGGAGTCGGCCCGGGTCCAGGGCCTGCTCGAGCAATACGGCGACTCCTCGGTGGCCGCGTTCGCTCTGGCGCCCGACGCGGACTACTTTTTCAGCGCCAACGGGCGGGCGGTCATCGCCTACCGGTTCGAGTCGGACACGCTGATCGCGATCGGCGACCCGGTGGGGCCCGAGGAAGAGCTTCTGCCCCTGCTCGGCGCGTTCGCGGCGCACTGCTCCGAGCGGGATTGGAGCTTCGCGCTGTTCCAGGCGCGGCCGGAGCGCCTTCCGCTCTACCGCTCCCTGGGGTGGCGCGCGCTTCACATCGGCGAGGACCCGATTCTCTGGACCGACCGGTTCACGCTCGAGGGCTCGGCGATGGGGGACGTGCGGCGGGCGACAAGGAAGCTCGAGGCCTCGGCCATCGAGGTGCGCCATTTCGTGCCGGGACGGAATCCGTTCGACGGCGCGCACTCCGGCGGACTGGTGGACCAGCTGCGGCAGATCTCGAGCGAGTGGCTGGCCGAGCGGCGCGGCGGCGAGATGGGCTTTTCCATGGGGCGGTTCGACCCGCATCGCCTCTCGAGGGAATGGGTGGCGGTGGCCTGGGACGCCGCGCGCAAGCGCGCGGTGGCGTTCATGACCTGGGTGCCGATCTGGGCCCGCCACGGCTGGGCGCTGGATCTCATGCGGCGGCGCTCCGACGCTCCCCCGGGAGCCATGGAGTTCCTGATCGCGAAGTCGGTCGAGGCGGCCAAGGAGCGCGGCGACGCGCTGCTCTCCCTCTCGCTCTCGCCGCTGGCCAGGGTGGACGGCGAGGAAGGGAAGTCCGCAATCGACCCGGCCTTCGACAAGGGGCCGGAGCGCGCGCGGGCGTTTCTCATGCAGCACCTGGCCAGGTTCTACGAGTTCGAGGGATTGTTCCGGTGGAAGGAAAAATTCAACCCGGCGTTCGAGGATCGCTACCTGGTCTATCCTGATCCCATGGCGCTGCCCCAGGTGGCGCTGGCCCTGGCCCGGGCGCAATCGACGGGGGGCATCCGGTCCTACTTCCGATCCCAGGAGCGCGGGGCAGGCACAAGGCAACAGGCAGCGGCATCTTGAGTTACGAGTGGCGTAGGAGGGCGCCTGGGGTGGGAACCCCGGGCCTCGCAAGGGGTAGCAGGACGTGGAGACGCGTCCCGGATTGGCCGGGCGCATAGGAGCCGGAGATTTCGTGAATCGACAGTGCTTTATCGCGGCCTTGGTCGTCACGGCGGCGCTCGCCTTCGCGGGCTCTTCCGAAGCGTCCAGCGCTGCTTCCTCCCCCCCGGCGCCCCGCCGAGCAGCCGCCTCCCCGCGGCACTCGGTGGCGGGCGCGTCGGCCACCGCCACGCACGCGGCCCGATCGCACCATGCGAGGAAACACCATCGGCGCCATTCCGCCGACCGGACCCAGCTCATCGCGGGCAATCCCATGAGCCCGGCGGGAGGCTCCCCCCAACAGCCGGCTCGTCACGTCCCGAGCCATCGCGCGGCCCTGCGGCCCTCCTCTCATAGCCGCCAGCAGGCCCGAAACAGGACGGGAAGTCACGGGCAGCAGGCGGTGACTCCCGGAAGCAGCTCCATCTCCACGGCGACGGCGCGGCTGGATCTCTGCTCGCTCGAGTCGCCGGCGTCGCATACTGAAATGGTGAGCCGGGGCCGCGGCCCTCCGAGGGCCGATCCCCGTTTCGACGCTTTCTCCCCCTCACCACAGGCAGTTCTCGGCAGCACCGCTTTCCCGAAGCAACACCCACTCACAAACGCAGTCGATGTGTCCAGGGACCGGCCTATGAGCCGTCCCCACTCCGTCCGCCTGGAGGGCGCGGCGGTGTGTTTGGATTGCCCTCCATAGGAGACTCTCCATGATTCGCTCGAACCAGATTCGCACGCTTTCCGCTTTCGCCATCGCGATCCTGCTTCCGGTCGCGGCGTTCGCGGCCACGGGTACGGCCAAGTCGTCCATGACGCCCGCCCCGAAGGCTGCGGTGACCAACGCGACGGCCACCACCCACTCGCACCCGGCGCACCTGGCCTCGAAGACCAAGCGCGCGCCGGCGGTCGACATCAACAGCGCGAGCAAGGAAGATCTGATGAAGCTGCCGGGCATCACCGATGAGCTCGCGCAGAAGATCATCGACGCCCGTCCTTTCAAGACCAAGACGGAGCTGACCAAGAAGAACGTGCTCACGAAGGCCGAGTACTCCAAGGTGCGCAGCCACGTGATCGCGAAGCAGTCCGCCGAGACCAAGATGGGCGCGGCTCCGGAGGGCAGCAAGTCCGAGGAGGCCACGGAGAGCAAGGCCACCGAGGCGAAGGAGAACAAGACGGAGACCGGCAAGTAGTCGTCGGATCGATCGTCGTTTCTTTTCTGGCCCGTGGAGGGGCGGAAGCCTAGAGTCTCTCCACGGGCTTCTTCTTTTTTCGTGGTTTTCGGGGGTGTGAATGCTCCGACTCATCGCGCGCTACACCGAGTGGCTGCACACGCGCTGGCCGGCGGGGACGGTGGAAAAGCTCCCCGAGTCGCGCCCCGACGGGTCGACCAGCCTCCCGGGGGCCTCGATCTCGGGCGACCTCACCGGCATCCCCCTCCTCAAGTTCGCGCTGGACTCGGGCGCGCGCGCCGCGCGCTCGGCCGCGCCGGATCCCGCGGGGCGCTCCGAAGGGGTCCTGGATCTGGCGATCGTGGGAGCCGGCGTATCCGGGATGGCGGCCGCGGTGGAGGCCCGGAGGCTCGGGCTCACGTTCGAGATCCTCGAGGGGGCGGAGCCCTTCTCCACGCTCGTGAACTTCCCGAAGGCAAAGCCCATCTACACCTATCCCCGCTCCATGGAGCCCGCGGGGGATCTCCAGGTGAAGGCCGACGTGAAAGAGGATCTGATCTCGGAGCTCAGGACCCAGACCGATCGTGCCGGAATCCGCCCCCGGTCGGCGCGCGCCACCAGCGTGGAGCGGAAGGGGGACCTTCTCGAGGTGCGTCTCGAGGAGGGCGCCGCCCTCAAGGCCCGCCGGGTGCTGATCGCGATCGGCAAGAGCGGGGATCATCGGATGCTGGGGGTCCCGGGCGAGCACTTGGACAAGGTGTTCAACCGCCTCTTCGACCCCAAGGACTACGCGGGGCAGGAGGCGCTGGTGGTGGGAGGCGGTGACTCCGCCCTGGAGACCGCCATCGCGCTCGCCCAGGCCGGCGCCCGGGTCACGCTCTCCTATCGGCGGAAGGAATTCTCACGTCCGAAATCGGAGAACGTGGCCCGGATCGACCCGCTCGTGAAGGACGGCTCGCTCCGGCTCAAGCTGGGGACGCAGGTGAAGGAGATCCGCCCGCTCGAGGCGGTGCTGACGGACGGGGGCGAGGAGACGATTCGAAACGACGTGGTCTTCACGATGCTCGGACGGGAGGCGCCCCTGGAATTCTTCCGGCGCTCCGGGATCCGGATCGCGGGAGAGATGCGCCGCGCCCAGTGGACGGCGCTCTCCCTCTTCGTCCTCTTCTGCGTCTGGCTCTACAACTGGAAGTCCGGCGGCTCCATGTCGCAGCTCTTCGCCGACCGCCATTGGTTCCCGTTCAATCTGCCCGATGTCCTGAGCCGGGCCGGGGGCGCGATCGCGGCGGACGCCCGGACGCCCAGCACCCTCCTCGGCACGATCGCCATCAGCGCCTCGGGGCCCTCGTTCTGGTACACGCTGGCCTACTCCTCGGTGGTCGTGATCTTCGGGCTGAAGCGCATCCGCCGGCGAAAGACCCCGTATGTGACCGCCCAGACCTTGACGCTCATGCTGGTGCAGGTCTTTCCGCTCTTCCTCCTGCCCGAGATCATCCTGCCGCAGCTCGCCTATCACCGCCTTCTGCCGCGCGGGCTCTTGGACGCGCTCTTTCCGGTGGTGTCCTACGGGCACGGGCGGGAATTCTGGCGCGCGTACGGGCTCATCCTCGCCTGGCCGCTCGACGTGTACAACATCTTCACCCACGACCCGCTGTGGTGGTGGATCGGGATCGGGGCGCTCCAGACTCTGGTCCTGATCCCGCTGGGCATCTACTTCTTCGGCAAGGGCGTCTACTGCGGCTGGATCTGCTCCTGCGGCGCCCTCGCCGAGACCCTGGGCGACACCCACCGTCACAAGATGCCCCACGGCCCCGTCTGGAGCCGCCTGAACATGGCGGGGCAGGGCGTGCTCCTCATCGCGGTCCTGATCCTGATCCTCCGGATCCTCGGATGGATCCTGCCCGATGGGAACTGGATCGACTCCGTCTTCGACCCGTTCTTGAAGACCCCGTACAAGTGGGGCGTGGACGTCTTCCTCGCGGGCGTGCTGGGCTACGGGCTCTACTTCTGGTTCTCCGGGCGCGTCTGGTGCCGCTTCTTCTGCCCGCTGGCCGCGCTCATGCACATCTACGCGCGCTTCAGCCGGTTCGCGATCGTCGCCGACAAGAAGAAGTGCATCTCGTGCAACGTGTGCACCTCGGTCTGCCATCAGGGGATCGACGTGATGAATTTCGCGAACAAGGGGGCGCCCATGCAGGACCCCGAGTGCGTCCGCTGCTCGGCGTGCGTGCAGAGCTGTCCCACCGGCGTGCTCCAGTTCGGCCAGGTGGACCGGAAGGGAAAGACGCTGAAGCTGGATCTCCTCCCCGCGTCGCCGGTGATCATGCGGGAAGGCCCGGTCTGAGGTGACGGAGGGCCCCCGGGTGGAGTTTCGGTCCCTGGACACGGTATGGGTCCAGGTCACCGGAACGCTCTGCAACATCGCCTGCCGCCACTGCTTCGTGAGCGCCGGTCCGAAGAGCGATTCCCTGGCCGTCATGGCGCGCGCCGAGGTGGAATCGGCCCTCGAGGAGGCCGCCGCGCTGGGGGTGCGGGACGCCTACTTCACCGGCGGCGAGCCCTTCCTCCATCCCGAGATCAAGGAGCTCGTGGACTTCACGCTCCGGAGAATGCCGCTCACGATCCTGACCAACGCGCTCCTCATCGACGAGGACCTTGCGGGATGGATCGCGAGCCGCTTCACCGGAAGCCGGTACTCCTTCGATCTTCGCGTGAGCCTGGACGGCACGACGGCGGAACGGAACGACCGCGTGCGCGGGCGGGGCGTGTTCGAGGGCGTGGTGGAGGCGCTCCGGCGTCTGGCGCGGGTGGGGGTGTCGCCGGTGGTCACGGTGGTGGAGCACGAGGAGGCGCTCCAGGCGGCCGAGGCGCGCGCCGCGTTCACGGAATTCCTGCGCGGGTTGGGGCTCCCGCATCCGCGGGTCAAGTTCCTTCCGCTGCTTCGCCTCGGCAGGGAGGCGGGCCGCTCGCGCGGGTACCTCGAGCGCGAGGCGCTGGGGCCCGAGCCCTTGGCGCCCGAGATCGAGGAGTCGTTGATCTGCTCCGTAAGCCGCACCGTGACGGCGCGCGGCGTCATGACGTGCCCGATTCTGGTCGAGGTTCCGGAGGCGCGGCTGGGCGATTCGCTCCGTCAAGCCGAGCGCGCCATCCAGCTCCGCTGGCGCGCCTGCCACACCTGCGTCGTGGAGGGGCTCCGCTGTGCTACGTGATCGCCGGAGCTAGCGCTGCCGGGGCCCGTACGCCTGGCCCCGGACCGGCTCCGCGCGATCCAGGTCCGCGAGGGTCTGCGTGAGAGGCTCCCAGACCTGCCCGAACGCGAGCTTCGCCAGCTCGCCCTCGGGGGGCAGCTCGCCCAGGAAGAACGCCCGCCCGTTCGCCCGAAGCACCCAGCCGTCGCCGTAGCGCGACGCGTATCCGCCCCCGCGGTCGCTCCGGGACCGCGCGAGGAGGTCGCCGAGCGACCAGTCGCCGCAGTGATCCTGCCAGTCCGAGTCGACCCGCTTCGCCCGCTCCGGGTCCTGCTTTCTCAGGTCCGGGGGAAGCAGGCAGTAGTCCTTGTCGTCACCGCTCACGGGGGTCGATGCCAGGATGGAGTGCCCGAAGGCATGAAGCGTCCCCGAATTCCCGGTGATGACCGTCCCGTCCTCCACGCTCACGATGGAGTACTCGTAGCCCACCGATAGCTCGCGATCGCGCGTCACGACCGCCATTGTGCCTTCCGTGTAGCGCTCCCGCTCGGCGCCCTTGTCGTCCTTGTCCACGACCTTGTGGTAGACGGTCTGGGTGAAGGCGCCGACATTCGTGGTGGTGCGCAGACCGTAGAATCGGCCCACGATCACGCGATCCACGCCGAGGTCACGCCCGATGCGCGCGGCCTGCCGCGGGTTCACCTGGTCGAGCATCGCCACGGGGAGCGCCTCATAGACGCGCCCGCTCGGGATGAGCTCGGTGAAGCGGAAATCGGAGGAGGCGATCCTCCGCGACAGCTCGGCGTACGCCCGGTCCGCGAAACTCTTGGAGAGGGCCCCGAGATCGGTCTCGTTCGCGAAGGGGAAGAACGCGACGCGGGGCTGCGCCTGGTCGTAGGCCTGCTGGATCCGGTGCGCCACATCCCGGTAGCGCGGCTGGAACTGCTGGGCCGTCTGGAACTCGTCGTAGGCGCGCTTGGGAGCGCCCGCCCCGAGATCCTCCACCGCCTGTGCGTACTCGATCCCGGCCGCCCCATGACGGATGGCGGCGTCCTCCCGGTCGAACGCGGGATCGGGCGGCAGCACGATCCGATACCCCGCGAGCTCGTCGCGGAACTTGTCCAGCTCGAGCGAGCGGTTGGCGGCCGCGACGGTGTCCCGGGCCGCGAGCCCGCGGATCTCGGTCATGCGCTCGTCCATGAGCTTCGACGCGACCTGGGTCATCGCGGCGCGGGCCCGCTGGTTCTCGGGATCCTTCCGCAGCGCGCTCGCCGCCTTCTGATAGGCCTTCTGCAGCTCCCCTTGGCTGTACGCCTTCTCGCTCTGCTGCGCGAGCTTGTTCGGGCCCGCGCAGGAGAGCGCGAGCGAGCTTGCCACCACGAGCACCGCAAACAGACGCGACCTGAATCCGAATGGATGGTTCATGAGTCCCTCCCCTATCCCACCTCTATCGGCAGGTCCCGCCGCATATGTAGATATTGTGAAGGGGTGGTGCGTGGTAGGTTCCCGGCATCAGGGGCGGCGCCTGCCGCCCGAATGCGCACCCTTCCATGGAGGTGAAGCGTGGCCAGGATCAACACAGGTCGCGTCATCCAGGGTGGACTCCTCGCGGGCGTCGTCCTCAATGCGGTCTGCATCGTGAACAACACGCTCATCGCCGGCCCCAGGTTGAGGGCGGAGCAGCTGACGGGGCACTTCCTTGCGGAGCCTCGCCTCCCCTTCTTTCCGGCCTGGCTGATCACGATGTTTCTCGCGGGCATCGCGCTGGTGTGGCTCTACGCCGCCGTGAGGCCGCGTCTGGGTCCGGGCCCCGGGACGGCGCTGACCGTGGGCCTCGTGGGCGGGCTCCTGATGGGGGTTCCCGACAACCTGGCCCAGGCTGCCTGGGGGCTGTCGGGGTACTATCTCCCCACGATGTGGATGCTCGAGCATGTCCTGGGCTGCGTGCTCGGGACGCTCGTGGGCGCGTGGTGGTACAAGGAGGCCGAGGCGTAGATGCAGCACCGGCGACGCTCCTGGATCGCGGTCTTCCTGACGCTCGGTCTCCTCGCGGGCCCGTCGCGCGCCGCGGGTCCCCAGGGCGCCGGGCCGTCCGCCCGCGAGGTCCAGGAGCGCACCCTCTCCAACGGCATGAAGATCCTGGTCTGGCCGGACCACGACATTCCGAACGTCGCCGTCTACGACTGGTTCCGTGTCGGCAGCCGGAACGAGCGCCCGGGGATCACCGGCCTCTCCCATTTCTTCGAGCACATGATGTTCAACGGATCGGAGCACTACCCGCCCGGCTCGTTCGATCGGCTCATGGAGCAGAACGGCGGGTCCACCAACGCCTTCACCAGCGAGGACGTGACCTGCTACCAGGACTGGTTTCCGAAGAGCATCCTGGATCTGGTCTTCCGCCTCGAGGCGGACCGGATCTGCTGCCTCTCCTTCGATCCGAAAAAGGTGGAGAGCGAGCGCCAGGTGGTTTACTCGGAGCGGAGGACCTCCGTCGACAACGACAACGAGAGCCTTCTGGACGAGCAGGTGCAGGCGGCGGCCTACGTCGGGCATCCCTACCACAATCCCGTGATCGGCTGGCCGGGCGACATCGAGCGCTGGACCATCGACGACCTCCGCACGTATTTCAAGATTCACTATGCCCCCAACAACGCCACGATGATCGTGGTGGGCGACGTGACTCCGGAAGAGGTCTTCCGCCTCGCCGAACGGTACTTCGGCCCGATCCCCGCGGTGCCGCAGCCCCGGGATCGCGTGACCCTGGAGCCGCCCCAGGTGGGGGAGCGGCGCGTCTCGATCCGGAAGTTCGGCCAGACACCCCTTCTCGACATGGCGTTCCACACGGGGTCCGCGGGCGACAAGGACGCGGAGACGCGCGACCTCCTGGTGGACATCCTGGCCTCGGGAGAATCCTCGCGCCTCTATCGCAGGCTGGTGGATCAGGACCGGCTGGCCATCGGCGTGTCGGCGTACGTGAATCCCGAAGGCTTCGATCCGGGTTTGATCAAGGTCGCGGTGACGGTGGCCCCGGACAAGACCCTCGCGGCCTCGGAGGCCGCGGTCGAGGACGAGCTTTCCAAGATCGCGGCCACCGGACCCACCGAGCAGGAGCTTCGGAAGGCGAAGAACGCGGCGCTCTCGGGCTACTGGCGGGGGCTCAAGACCATCAACAGCAAGGCGGAGCTGCTCGGGTCCTTCGAGGTGCTCCACGGCGATTACCGGAAGCTCTTCACGGCCCCGGAGCGCTACGAGCGGGTCACGCGCGCCGAGATCCAATCGCTCGCCCGGAAGACCTTCGAGGAGAAGAACCGGACGGTGGGCACTCTGATCCCCGAGAAGGAGGAGGCAGGGCGGTGATCCGCTCCCTCCGCATCGCGGCGGCGCTTCCCGCGCTCCTCTTCCTCCTGGGCTCGCCCCGCGCGGCCTCGGGGTTCGACCTGCCGCGGACCCGCGAGGTCCGCCTTCCGAACGGCGCGCTGGTGATCCTGGCCGAGAAGCACGACGTTCCGCTGATCGCGTTTCACGCGCTCCTGCGTTGCGGCGGG
>Ga0075436_100001464_pt1 | contig 16034 bp, 10 predicted proteins | sample RhiMethybrSRZTD5_FD_75303 | JGI IMG/M metagenome (GOLD analysis project Ga0075436, IMG submission 75303) | Populus rhizosphere microbial communities from Tennessee, USA - Rhizosphere MetaG P. TD hybrid SRZTD5 | ecosystem: Host-associated > Plants > Roots > Rhizosphere > Soil | place: USA...
TGGTGTTTGATAAGTTCTTCGCGTACATTCACAAAACCAACCGGAGTCTTAATAGGTTTGCCTCTCCATTTTTCTACAAATTCAGGAACCGCTTTTGAGCACACGGCGTTATAGGCAATACCGGCTCCTTGGTTTTTATCGATAAAATATTTTGCGAGCAGTAACAATGTAGTGTCAGCTGAAACAAGCTTTCCGGTTTCATCAATTAAAAATACGCGGTCAGCATCGCCATCAAACATGAAACCTCCGTCGGCATTCAATTCTTTAATTTTTTGCGCAATCTGATCAGAGGATCCTTTTTCAAGAGGGTTAGAAGAATGGTTGGGAAAATTCCCATCAGGCTCAAAATTCAGCTCGATGATTTCTACCGGTATAAGGTTTTTAATGGTTTGTATTACCTTGCCAATCACTCCGTTTGATGCGTCAACAACAATCTTGAGCGGTTTAATATTTTGAGCAAACTGCTCCATAAACTTTCGGTAATCATCCCAGATATTGAGTTCTTGTACGTCAGAAGTTGCTGGATTGTTAGTTGGTATTACTGCCTTCGCTAGTTCTACTAAATCCTTACCGCGCACCATTTCAATCATTCCCCCATTTTTACGGAGCATCTTAAGGCCGTTGTATTCTTTGGGATTGTGGCTGGCAGTTACCATAATGCCGCCATCAAAGTCATATTTTCCGACAGCAAAATAGATTCCTTCAGTAGGTGTTTGACCGATACTTGTTACTTGTGCCCCTGCTGCCAAAAGACCCTCTATAAGGGCCACAAAGAGCTCTGGCGATGATAATCGGGCGTCATGGCCCACAACCACGTTTTTAGCCTTAGTATGCTGTACAAAAGCCTGAGCAGCGGCAAAAACGGCCTCTTTTGTGATTTGTGAGGGATAAATGCCCCGGATATCATATGATTTGAAGATGGAAGTGTCCATATAAGGTAATACTTCATTGTTACATCAAATCCTTGATTTTTCAATAACATTTTGGTATAATTCGCCCAACATGAAAAACTACGAGTTAACCTATATCCTTGCTCCCCACCTTACTTCTGAGCAAGTTACCCAGCAAGCTACCAGCATTGAATCATTTATTCAGAGCAAAGAAGGCGTTATTGTCAAATCAGAAAAGACAGGCGCCCAGGTGCTTGCCTATCCGGTAAAAAAGCAACGATCGGGATACTTTGTTATATCCGAATTCCAAGCTCAGGAAAATATGGTACAAGAAGTAAAGAGCCATGTTGATGGTACCAAAGAAGTGTTGCGCAGTGCCCTGGTAGTTAAGAAACCAATAAAGGAAATGAAAGCACTGCGAAGACGCAAGCCAACAGCACCCGTTAACTTCGATACCGTTTCCCGCGATGAAAAGAAAGGGGAAAAAGCTGACATACAGGAGATTGAGAAAAAATTAGACGAGTTGTTGAGTTAATCTATGAATTTCAATAAAGCATTCATTTTGGGGAATGTCACGCGTGACCCGGAAACCCGGGCTTTGCCGTCTGGACAGCCCGTAGCAAGTTTTGGGCTTGCCAGCAACCGCTTTTATACTGACCAGTCAGGACAGAAAAAACAGGATGCAGAATTCCATAATGTAGTAGCATTCGGCAAATTGGCCGATATTGTCACGCGCTATGTGACCAAAGGGACATTAGTCTTTATTGAAGGAAGAATTAAGACGCGCAACTGGCAAAACCAGCAAGGCGTCAAACAGTACCGCACCGAAATTATTGCTGAAACATTGCAATTAGGGCCCCGAGGATCGGGAACGTCAAATACAGGAAGCTATCCAAAATCAACATCTTCTGCCCCCGACCAACCTTCTAAATCTGAAGATATTCCGGTTATTGAAGAAAACAATATGCCTCCGCCAAACTTTGTGACCGATGAGGGGCCAAAAAATAGTGATGAAATTAATATAAACGATATTCCATTTTAAACTCATGATGTGTTATTTTTGCCAAAAGAATATTGACGGCGTTGACTACAAAAACACCGAACTCTTGTCCCGGTTTGTTTCAGGTTTCTACAAAATAAAACCACGCAAGAAAACGGGATTATGCAGCCATCATCAGCGCAAGGTTGCCATGGCAATCAAGCGCGCCCGCCAGATGGGAATGATGCCCTATATGCCTCAGTAGAAATTGTAATCAAAAAACCGCCGAGAGGCGGTTTTTTTGTTATGCTTCACTATTTCCCTTTGTAGTCATTGCCATTGCTTTGATTTTTTCAATCGCGGCGGGATTTTCTTTCAAGAACGCTTTTGCTGCTTCTGTTCCCTGCCCTATTTTCTCTCCTTCAAGGGTAAAGAAACTGCCACTTTGCTTAATCATACCGGTGGCCAGCCCTGCCCGTAAGGCATCGCCTGACTTTGAAATGCCTTCATTATAGTAAATATCAAATTCAGCCACGCGGAACGGCGGCGCCACTTTATTTTTGACGATTTTAGCTTTGACGCGGTTTCCAATAATTTCATCGCCTGATTTTATCTGGGCGGTACGGGCCAAATTAATTCTTACGGACGAATAGAATTTAAGAGCCAAGCCGCCCGGCGTAGTTTCGGGATTACCAAAAACCATGCCAACTTTCATACGGACTTGATTTAAGAAAATAACAACCGTATTGGTTTTGGCAATAATACTGGAAAGTTTGCGGCATGCCTGGCTTAATAGTCGAGCCTGTAGGGCCATATGCTGGTCTCCAATTTCCCCTTCAATTTCAACCCGAGGCGTCAGTGCTGCCACCGAGTCAACAACAATAACGGCAACGTTTCCCGTTTTTACCAATGTTTCTACAATCTGGAGCGCGTGTTCACCTGAATCGGGTTGTGAAATTAATAATTCATCTACATTGACACCAATTTTACGGGCATATTCAGGATCCATAGCGTGCTCGGCATCAATATAAGCGCATACTCCACCTTTTCGTTGGGCTTCTGCCACTGCGTGCAATGATAACGTTGTTTTTCCTGATGACTCCGCCCCGTAAATTTCAATGATTCTACCACGGGGTACGCCGCCCACTCCCAGGGCTTGATCAAGGGCAATGGAGCCAGTAGGAATAGTATCTACATCTACTGCCCCAATTTCGCTCATTTTCATGATCGCTCCCTCGCCAAAGCGCTCTTTGATTTCATTGATAGCAGAGGTCAATGCCTTAGCTTCTTTTGGTTGTACTTCTTTTTTATGTTTTTCTTTTGCCATAATTATTTGTTATATCACACTTTTTGCCAACCGCCTTCGGGTTCTTCGGCTTCTTGCGGCGCTTGGGTAGAAGCTTCTTGAGCTTCAATTGGCGCGCGCGATGTGCCCGGTTCGCCATACACTTCACGAGGCTTTGCGCCGTCAGCTGGACCTACAATGCCTTTGTCTTCTAACATATCAATCAGCCGTGCGGCACGTGAATACCCAATGCGCAATCTTCGTTGCAAAAACGAAGCAGAAGCTTTTTGGGTTTCCAATACAATGCGTTTGACATCATCAAACAGCGGATCATCATCGCCAAAAAACATCCCATCTTCAGCTCCGCCTCCCACTTTCCCTTCACCCGGCTGATTGGCTTCCAATGCGTCCCGCAAACTCTGAATAATAGTCGGCTGGGTTTCTTCAACAGACTTAGCGTTATCGGCGATCCAATCGGTTACTTTCTTTACTTCTTTTTCAGGAATATACGGGGCCTGGATACGAGTAATCTTTGAGCTCTTTGATGACAAGAACAGCAAGTCTCCAGCGCCCAGGAGTTTTTCGGCTCCTGATGTGTCTAAAATGGTACGCGAATCAACCTGGGAAGTAACTTGGAAGCTAATACGAGACGTAATATTAGCTTTAATTAATCCGGTGATGACTTCTACCGATGGGCGCTGAGTGGCCAATACTAAGTGAATGCCGGTGGCGCGCGCCATTTGGGCAAGGCGGACAATACCAGCTTCTAACTCGCGGCCTTTGGCGGCCATCAAGTCGGCCAGCTCGTCGATAACCAAGACAATGTACGGCATCTCTGATCCCGCGGCAATTACTGACTTATGAGTATTATAACTCTTAATGTTGCGGGCGGGGATTTCAGAAAAGACCTCAAACCGCCGTTCCATTTCCCGTACTAACCATTGTAACGCATTTATGGTTTTTGTGGCGTCGTGAACAACGGGACACAGCAAATGAGGCAGGGAATTGTAATGCTGGAATTCCACGCGCTTTGGATCAACCATGATGATGCGGAGCGTTTCGGGAGTATGGCGATATAATAAACTTAAAATAAGGGTGTTTAAGAAAATTGTTTTTCCGCTGCCCGTTGCTCCCGCTACCAACATGTGGGGCATTTCAGCTAAATCAGTATATGAGGGCATTCCCGAAACATCTTTTCCGATGGCAATAGGAAGCGCGTCACCTCCTTCTTGGTATTGAGAATGTTCAATAAGGTTGCGCAAAGAAATCATCGCACGAACTTTATTTGGTACTTCCACTCCTACTAAAGATTTGCCGGGAATAGGGGCTTCAATACGAATAGGATGAGCCGCCAGCGCCAATGCTAAATTATTAGAAAGTGTGGTAATTTTTGAAAGCTTAACTCCTTCAGCAGGCTTGAACGCATACTGAGTAACGGTTGGTCCAACATTAACTTCTGACATACCAACGTTAATACCAAAATTTTCCAGCGTCTTTTTGATAATCAGCGAGTTCTCTTTAATGTTGCCCGAGGTTGGCGCTGTTTCCTCTTTGCCAAGCAAGTCGGTAGGAGGTAGAGAATATTTTCCTTTTGTGAACTTGGCGATAATAGGGACGGCAAGGGTTTTTTTTGGTTGTTCATTATTCTTTTGGAAAAGAGATACTTTGGGCGTAATCTTTTCTGGTACTGATTTTTCCGTATTAACACCGCTGATTTTAAGAGGTGGTACATCGGGAATCCGTTCTTTTGCTTTCTCTTTCTCGTCTTCTTCTTTCTTTTCTGGCCATACGGCTTCAATGAACATGACAAAGCTTACTAATAAGATGGCGCCAAAAATAATATTACTGACAAGCAAACCAAAGAGGCTCGTAATTCCCTTTGCCGCTAAACCAATAAGGCCCGAGCTCTGCTGGTTAAGGTTTTGATTAGTGGCAATACCCGAAACCCCAACAACCAATGCGCTCACGGCAAGAGCCATTACTACTACTTTTATTTTCTTATGAGATTTTAAGAAGACAAACCCTCCAATAGCTAGTGAAAGGACAATAGTGGCAATAGTAATTTTTGAGTCCCCTGCCACAAATTTAGCAATGGTATCTATCCACTGGCCCGCAACACCGGCTTTGCCAAAAAAAGACAGCCCAATAACAATGGCCGCCAAAAACATCGCGATGGCTTTGATCCACTTTTGCGCTCCATGGCTCAAAAGGTCATCTTTTTCCTTTTTCTCTTTTTTACTCCCGTTTTCCCCGTTTTTTTGCTTGCCGTTCTTGGCCATATTTTGATCTTTTATTATACTACTTATGGATGCCTGTTCAAGAGGAAATTGCAACAAAACCCCCTTTTTAGTATTCTCAGCTGTTGCTCATTACGGTTGGGGATAAGTTCTATTTCACATTTTGCTCAAGGGGGGATATTATAAGGTAATATAATTATAATTTTAACTAATGGGAATAGAAAAAATAGTTGTCATTCTCTTAGTCGTAATATGTGTAGTCACGGTTGGTCTTTACGTTAATAATACCATCGGATTTAATCAGACACTGAGTTTGTTGGACAATATTTCAGCTACTAAAGGAACAGGAGCGATTGGGCCAGCATATGCTGGAATACCGACAGGTGGAATGGTATGCAAATGTGAATGCAAGGGAAGTGATGGTACTCCATTGTATCTCTTCAACGGTAACGGCGTATATTCTTCAATTTATGGTGTTCCAACTTCTGACGAAGAAAAATGTAAGTCATATAATGGTGGGGCTTGCGCTGGTTATGCCTATCCCCCAAATAATGGAGGCCTCGTTCCACCCGAACCATTTCCAAGACCTGGTACTCTTCAGAATTGCCAGCTTTATGCGAGGTGAAATAGACTTCAAACAAAAAACCGCCTTTTGGGCGGTTTTTTGTTTAGCTATTTTTCTTAGGATTGAATCCGGTTCCAACAGGGATGAGTTTTCCAATAATAACATTTTCTTTGAGTCCGCGGAGCTTATCTTCTTTGCCTTCAAGGGAAGCTTTGATAAGCACTCGTGAAGTTTGTTGGAAGGACGCCGCTGACAAGAATGAGTCCGAAGCCAGCGATACCTCTGAAATTCCCAGTAAGATCTGCACTCCCTGAGGAGGCGTTTTCTTTGCTTTCTTAAGGTTTTCTGATGCTTCCTGGAAGATTGACCATTCAATCACCTCGCCTGCTACCCAGTCTGAATCCCCTCCTTCTTTAATGCGTATGCGTGAGAACATCTTCTGAATCATTAATTCAATGTGCTTGTCATGAATGTCGATACCCTGTGACGCATAAATACGCTGAACTTCTTTAAGGATATATTTTTGAGTTTCTTGTAATCCCGCCGTGCGATACAGTTTCTTAAGATCTAAATTACCCTGGCACAACGGCTGCCCTTCTTTGACGTCGTCACCCGTGGCTACCAAGATGGCAACGCGAGACGGAATCTTGTAATCAACCGGCTCCCCGGGCTTTTTCTTTGATTTTTTCCCCTTGCCTTCTTCTGAAATAACGGGCTTAATAGTAACAATGCGTTTTTCCTCATCAACCTTCAAAACTTTTCCATCGCTCATGGCAACAACAGCTTCCCCTTTTGGCGAGCGAACTTCAAAAATTTCTTCAATACGTGAAAGACCTTGGGTAATGTCGCCGCTGCCTGCTACTCCTCCCAAGTGGTGCGTTCTCAAGGTAAGCTGAGTTCCCGGTTCCCCGATAGCTTGAGCGGCAATAACTCCAACGGCTTCACCTGCTTTGATGATATTGTTGCGTGACAAATCCCAGCCATAGCACTTTTGGCACACGCCTCGTACGCTCTTGCATGACAACGGTGAACGCAGAGAAACTTCGGGAATTTCTTCTTTGACAATACGAGCGGCATCCTGCCACGTGATCACATGTCCTTTCTTGACGAGGACTTCTTTGTCTTTTACGATGTCAGCAGTGCACACGCGGCCAACCAGTTTAAAGGTGAAATCCTGTTCAATATCTTCAGCTTCCTTGCGGCTGGCAATAATGCCTTTCTTGTCTCCACAGTCTTCCTCATAGGTAATAACATCGTGAGCAACGTCAATGAGACGACGGGTCAAATATCCAGCTGATGATGTTCTCAAGGCAGTGTCGGCAGCTCCTTTTCGGGCTCCGTGTGTTGAAATAAAGTATTCTAATACGTTGAATCCCTCAGCGAACGATGACTTTACGGGCAATTCAATAATGTCTCCGGCTGGGTTGTTCACCAAGCCTTTCATACCAGCCATCTGTACGGGCTGTGACCAGGTTGCACGGGCCCCGGCAGTAATGATAGTAATAACCGGCCCGTCCTGCGGTAATGTGGTCTTGATAAGTTTTTCTAATTGGGTCTTGGCGTCATGCCATACCATGATCTTCTGCGAAGTTTTTTCATCATGGCTCAAAAGGCCTTTTTCATAGTGCTCTTCAATGCGCTCAACTTCTTCTTCGGCCTTAGCGATAATGGCTGGCTTTTCTTTAGGAACAATCAAGTCGTCCATGCCCCAGCTAATACCGGCGAGCGTTGAATATTCAAAACCCATCGCCTTAATCTTATCTAAGGTATCAATAGACTGTTGGCCATGGTACTTTTCAATAATGTCGCGGATCAAGGCCTTTAGCCCCTTGTTATCAATCTGTTTGTTAACATATGGATAATCAGCCGGCAAGTTTGAGTTAAGAATAAGGCGGCCAACGCATGTATCAATCAATTCATGACCTTCTGATTTTGGGTTAGGGACCTTAATATCTTGATTGAGTCCAAGATAGCCATTTTCGAACGCCATGACCGCTTCCTCAAGGCTTGAGTAAATCTTCTTGTGTTTCTGGTCTTCTGCTTCCTTGAGCTTTGTCATCAAGAAGCATCCCAAGGCGATGTCGCGGAACGGACCAATAACTGGCAATCCGGTTGCGGGTTTTAAGAGGTTCAGTGAAGAAAGCATGATCTCTCGTGCTTCCTTTTGGGCTTCTTCTGATAATGGCAAATACACGGCCATTTGGTCGCCGTCAAAGTCAGCGTTGAACGCTTCACAGGCTAACGGATGCAAACGGATAGTTTCTCCTTCAGTCAATACCGGATGGAACGCCTGAATGCCCAGTCTGTGCAACGTTGGAGCGCGGTTCAAGAGTACCAGCTTGTCTTTAACAATTTCTTCCAAGATGGCCCACACCTCCGGAACCTTATCTTCAATAAGGCGGGTGGCACCGCGGATGTTATATGCTAATTCCTTGTCTAAAATGCGCTTGATGACAAACGGTTTGAAGATTTCTAAAGCCATCGTCTTTGGCAATCCGCACTGGCTGAAATGTAATTCAGGGCCTACGGCAATAACGGATCTTCCCGAGTAGTCTACGCGCTTTCCCAGCAAGTTTTGACGGAAGCGGCCTTGTTTGCCCGCCAACATGGCTGCCAAAGATTTCAGCAAGCGCTTGCCTCCGGTGGTGGCAGTCGTGGTAACGCCTTTACGCATTTCATTATCAATAAGTGCGTCAACAGCTTCCTGCAACATGCGTTTTTCGTTGCGGACAATAACAGCGGGGGCCATGATTTCCTGCAAGTATTTCAAACGATTATTGCGGTTAATAACACGGCGATATAAGTCGTTTAGGTCAGAGGAAGCATAGCGGCCGCCGTCCAACTGAACCATTGGTCGCAAGTCAGGCGGCAATACGGGCAAAACATCAATAAACATCCATTCAGGTCTGACATCAGCTTTTAACATACCCTGGAAGAGCTTTAACCGGCGCAAAATTTTCTTTTTAGCGGCAGGAGGAGCGTCTTCTGCTTCTTTTACTAATTCATTAACAACAATCTTCAAATCAATTTGGGTGAAAATATCACGAATGACTTCAGCTCCGGTTCCTACTTCAAACATTTCTCCGTACTTGGCTGACAGGTCATGGTAGATAGTTTCTGACAAAATACGCAGAGGCTTAATATCTAAAACTTCTTCCTTTACTTTTTCTCGCGATGAGCGGAGTTCATTCTTTTCCTGTTCCGTTTCTGCTTTTTTAGTCTTTTGTTTAAATTCTTGTTCAACTTGGTCTAAAATACGTTGGCGCGCTTCATTATCAACTTTCGTGACGATATAGGCACTAAAATAAATAACTTTTTCAAGCTGTTGCGAAGACTTATTAAGCACCATGCCCATGCGGCTTGGCACGCCGCGCAAAAACCAAATATGCGAAACCGGAGTTGCCAATTTAATATGAGCCATGCGCTCTCTTCGTACTGAAGATTTGGTTACTTCAACGCCGCAGCGGTCACACACCACGCCTTTATAGCGTATGCGCTTGTACTTTCCGCAGGCGCACTCATAGTCTTTTTCCGGGCCAAAAATACGCTCGTCAAAAAGGCCGTCCTTTTCAGGCTTCTGGGTGCGGTAGTTGATCGTTTCGGGGCCGGTTACTTCTCCGTGTGACCACGAAAGAATATCTTCGGGCGAAGCGATCTTAATACGAATTGATTCTAAGTCTAGTACTCGCATGAGTTAGTTTATTAAAATTTATTGTATAATACTGAAGTAATTATCTGACGTATCTTCTAACCAACTGCCATGAACCATAATACCAGTACCATCACTTTTTGATCCTGTGATTGTTATTTTAATTCTTTGTCCTGCCGGCATGACTCCGCATCTCCCACGATCAAAAGTAAAAGTTTTCTCGCTAGCCGGAACTGATTCATACGTTAATCTACATTCTCCGCCAGCAAATGGACTCAATGGATCAACTACACCATTAATATCGTAGTAAGATGCATATATCGAAACTTTATCTACTCCTGTAGAATTCCATGTAATTTGAATTGGTTGTCCCTCTTTATAAACTTCTCCTCCGTTTGGCGAAGTCACGGTAATAGATGGCTGATTCTGTGCTTGCGTTTGAGAATTTTCAACAGTAGTTGTTGGGGCTTGAGATTTTGGTACAAGTAAAAGTAATCCAACCAAGGCAATGATCAGGATGGCAAGGACGATAAGAATAGTGATGAGAAGTTTCTTTTGCATATTATTTTTTATCGTCGCGTGGTTTTTCTTTGACTTCCACTGCCATGCCCAACGACTTTAATTCAGCCACCAGTAAGTTAAAGGATGCGGGAATGTTTGGATTCTTAATTGGCTCGCCTTTGAGAATTGACTCATAGGTAGTGGCACGGCCGACAACGTCGTCAGACTTGATCGTCAACATTTCTTGCAGTGTGTAGGCAGATCCATAGCCTTCCAATGCCCATACTTCCATTTCTCCAAACCGCTGGCCGCCAAATTGGGCCTTTCCTCCCAATGGTTGCTGGGTAATCAATGAATATGGACCAATAGAACGGGCGTGCACCTTGTCGTCAACCATATGGATGAGCTTCATGATATACATGTAGCCGACCGTGATGGGCTTTGGGAACGGCTGTCCCGTTTTGGGGTCATAGACGGTCATTTGGCCTGATTCCGGTAATCCTGCTGCTTTCAATTCTACTTTAATATCTTCACGGGTCGCACCCATTAATGGTGACGTGAATGCATGGTAGTTAAGTTTCTTTGCCGCTAATCCCAAATGAGTTTCCAATACCTGGCCGATGTTCATACGAGATGGAACGGACAAGGGTGACATGACCAAATCAATGGGCGTGCCGTCAGCCAAAAACGGCATTTCTGATTCTGGCATAATTTTGGAAACAACTCCTTTGTTTCCGTGGCGCCCTACCAGTTTGTCTCCTACCTTAATATGGCGGATTTCGGCAACCTCAACCTGGATTTTCTTGATGACACCGGGTTCTAACTTATGGCCAAGATCGCGTGAGAAAATCTTTACGTTTAATACCTTCCCACGCTTGCCGTGTTCCATGCGCATAGACGAGTCTTTCACGTCTTTTGCTTTTTCACCAAAAATGGCGCGGAGTAAGCGTTCTTCGGGAGTTAATTCAGCTTCGCCCTTTGGCGAAATCTTTCCCACTAAAATATCATTGGGACCCACTTCAGCGCCCACGCGTACAACTCCTTCTTCGTCTAAGTCCTTTAGTTTTTCTTCACCAACATTGGGAATATCAGACGTGGTAATTTCAGGGCCCAGTTTTGTTTCACGCACATCGCACGTGAAATCTTCAATATGAATAGAGGTAAATTCAAATTCTTTAACAAGTTTTTCTGAAATGACAATTGAGTCTTCAAAACCACCTCCGCGCAATGGCAGAAAGCAAATGAGAACGTTGCGTCCCAAGGCCAATCTTCCATTATCAATGGCTGCTCCGTCAGCAATAACATCGCCTTTTTTTACTTTATCTCCTTTTGCAACGATGGGTTTTTGGTGGAAGCATGAGTATTGGTTGGTGCGGACGAACGTTGAAAGTTCATAGGTTTCCTCTCCGCCCGTATCGTAATCAACAGTAATGTGGGCAGCGTCAACTTCTTTTACGGTGCCTTTTCCGCGCGCTACCACAACTTGTCCCGAATCACGGGCAACTTGCTCTTCGCCGCCGGTTCCCACGAGCGGGGCTTCAGCTCGCACTAATGGCACGGCTTGCCTCTGCATGTTTGATCCCATGAGGGCGCGGGAAGCATCATCGTTCTGGAGGAACGGAATCAATGAAGTGGCTGCTGAAATAAACTGATTGGGGGAGACGTCGGCAAAATCAACTTTGGAAATTTCAACTTCATCAGGTTCTCCTTTGACACGGGCTTCCACGCGGTCAGGCGGAATTTCAGGCAAAATCTTCATCTTATCGTCGACAGGGACGTCGGCAGGAACTATAACATAGCGCTCTTCTTCTTGCGCTGACAAATAATGAATTTCATCGGTAACCTTGCCGTTTTTTACCTTATAATAGGGAGCTTCAATAAATCCGTAGGGGTTTACGCGGGCATAATACGCCAAGTGGCCCACCAATCCAACGTTTGCTCCTTCGGGGGTTTCAATGGGACAAATGCGTCCATAATGGGACGGCTGTACGTCGCGTACTTCAAAGCCGGCGCGCTCACGGGTCAGTCCGCCGGGACCCGTCGTTGTAAGTCGGCGCTTGTGTTCTAATTCGGCTAATGGATTCTCATTGTCCATGAACTGAGAGAACTGTGAGGACGTGAAGAATTCTTTTACCACCGCCATCAAGGGCCGCGGGTTGATAAGCTGAATAGCAGTAATCGTTTCAGGGTCCAGCGTGGACATACGGTCTTTGATAATTCTTTCCATGCGCATAAGACCAACGCGCAAGCGGTTTTGCAATAATTCTGAAAGTGTTCTGACACGGCGGTTACCCAAGTGGTCAACCTGGTCGGCTTTCGCATCAGGAGTATTGCTCAAGCGGATAATTTCACGCACGGTTTCTACCAAGTCATCAATCGTAAGAATGCGGTCTTCAATATCAATGCTATCTGATTTCTTTTTATTAAGTTGAGGAAGTCTCTGCCATGTTTTCCAGCGGCCAACTTTAGACATGTCATAGCGGTCAAAGTTGAAAAACATATTGAAAATCAAATCTTGAGCGGTGTCAGGAGTAACTAATTCTCCTGGTCGTAATCTTCGATAGATTTCAACGAGTGCTTCTTTTTGGTTTTTGCAGGTATCGCGCTTGAGCGTTTCATAAATATATTTTGTCTCGCCCACATCAATATCTTTAAAGGCTGCTTCTACTTTTTCAGCGGTATCAAGGCCAAGTGCCATGAGTAAGGTGGTAGCGGGAACCTTACGCTTTCTATTAATCTTCACGCCAATGAATCCGGAATCTTCGGTTTCAAATTCAAGCCAGGCTCCGCGGTTTGGAATAACTTTGGCGCCAAAATATTCGCGCCCTCTCCAGCTTCGTGATGTAAAAAATACTCCCGGTGAGCGGATAAGCTGAGAAACAATGACGCGCTCGACGCCGTTGACGACAAACGTACCCCGGTCAGTCATTAATGGAAAGTCCGCCAAGAATACTTCCTGTTCTTTTACTTCCTTTGTTTTTTTGTTGATAAGCTTTACTTTACAGCGCAGGCTGATTTCCAAAGAATCATTATTTCGTTTTGCCTCAAGGCTATTTTTATAATTGGGCTTGCCAAATGAATAATCTGAAAACCACAGTTCAAATTCCTTGCCCGTGTGGTCTTTGATCGGAGAGATTTCTGAGAAGAGCTCTTTGATTTTAACGTCAACAAAATCCTCCCAGGTATCCCGTTGCATTTCCAGCAAATAGGGACTAGGAAAAGATATTTTTGACTTAGAAAAGTCTTTAATTGTTGAGGTTTTTGCCATTGAAATTTTATGCGAAGCTAAAAAGCCCTGATAGGAGGCAGGGAATCACTGTTACTGATTTTTTGCGCGCGAAGGTTGCTTATGCATGCAAAGGGCGAGGACTTTGTGCCCCAGGCTGGGGCGGCATGTTTAAGATCACTTAAAAACTCTCTTCCTCCGGAAGTTTTTAACTAATCTTAATGTAAAACCTATTATATTCTTTATCAAAAAAATGTCAAGCTTTTCCACCTATTTTAGGCAGATGTTAACAAAACTACTTTAAGAGTCTTGGTGTAATTGATATAATAGAATAATGTTTTATAGTTTTCGCCAGATAGTACACAAGATTTCTATTCTTATTATCCTTATAGGAGGAGTATTTGTGTTCTTATACCCTCACGTTCAAGCTGTTGAAGCAGGAGAAATACCTTTCTCGCACAAAGAGCTCACTATTGCCAAAAATCATACCCTTCTTACTCCTGAAGGATATAAGAATATAGGCAATATTCATGCTGGTGACGAGATTATTGGATACGACTTTACAATTCATACATATATTACTAATACGGTTAAACGCCTTGATATTGTCCCAGCCGAAAAATACGGTCAAGGCCCATTCATATATTATCTTTTCAATGGTCAGTATAAGTTTTATAAAAACCAGTCAGTATGGGTGAAATCAAACGGGGCCCGTAGCGAACGCATTACCCATGCTTTTGAGGTTCAAATCGGTGATCATCTCTATGTCATGTCGAGCGATCTTACTCAAGCTCCACAAGAAATTACCGTACAATCCATAGAAGAATTAACCACGGAACCCGGCTGGGTAGATGTGATAATTTCAGGAAACCATTCATATATCTTAGATGGTGTGCTGGTTCATAATGCCTCGCGCTATTGGGTGGGAGGAGGAAGCTCAAATAGCTGGAATGCTACCGGAAACACCAATTGGGGTTCAGCTTCTAATACGCAAGACAATGCCTCTATTCCTGGTTCATCGGATGATGTGTTCTTTGACGGAGTGGGAACTGGCGCTTCGACTTCCTCAGTTTCAGCTATGACTATTCGTTCTTTAAATATGACTGGATTCAGTAACTTTCTTGTGCATGGTGCAATTACTCTTTCTATTGGAGATGCAACTGCCGGAGCTAATAATAATGCTCTTATCTTTTCATCGACTATGACGTATATAGCGGTGTCTTCGCTTGATTGCGGATTCTCTTTCGTGTCCACCAGTACTACCCCACAGAACGTAAACTTTGCTGGCAAAAACCCGTTTGGATTTGTGTCTTTCAATGGAGAAGGTGGAAATTGGAAGTTAACTGGGAATTTAGGTGTCACACATTCTCTTATATTGACTAAGGGTACATTGAATGCCAATGGTTTTAATGTTTCTGCAGAAACATTTTCTTCCTCTAATTCTAATACGCGTACACTTACTATAGGAAGCGGAACGTGGACTATCAGTGGAAATAGTACCACACTATATGATGTTTCCAACGCCACCAATTTTACTTTGAATAGGGGAAGCGCTATCAATTTTGATCCTGGCTTTTCAATTTCTTCTGGCACGCGAACAATTAATCATGGAAGTACTGCCGGGGGGACCGAATCTAATGCTCCTGATATTAACATACCAATTGGTTCAGATGCTATTGCCTTTGGAAGTGGGAGTTCTCTTCATAATATAAACTTCACTGGTTTTAGTGGAACATTTAACTCTCCTGTTACTGTTTTTGGAGATTGGACGAGTGGTGGAGGTCTTACTACAAACGCTGGTACTGTTACCTTTGCCGGGACCAATCAATCAATTTTGGGTTCCACGGTGTTTTATAATCTGGTCAAACAAGCTAGTTCAACTGGCACTTTGACATTCCAGTCTGGTACAACACAAACAGTTACAAATAACCTTATCTTGCAGGGTGCGCCTAATATCGTGCTTTCATTACGTTCGTCTACTTCTGGTAGTCGGTGGAACATCTCCACCTCTACTACGCCAATGCTTTCATATCTTGACGTGAAAGATTCAAACAATAGTGGGACTGCGTTTACTCCTTTTGCGAGTACTGATTCAGGGAATAATCTTAATTGGAAGTTTGCCGGCTCCCGCGGCGGCAGCGGAATTAGTTTCTCAACCCCTTCTCTGGTTGCGGTTTCACCATCTGTTCCACCATTATCTCCTCCAGCTTTGAGCCGATACCTTGGTCCCACTGACAATGGGTCTGATGTTAAATCTCTTCAACAATACCTTCAGTCTCTCAATTTCTTCCCTGCTACGGTCACTCCCAATGGCCACTATGGCCCCATCACTAAGGCAGCAATCAAAGCCTTTCAGAAGGCTCATGGAATACGCCAGACGGGGAATGTAGGGCCGTTGACGAAGAAAGCGTTGGAAGATTTTTAGGGGTAGTTATTTTTTTATTCTAATACTCTGAAGAATCCCCAATGAGACAAAATTAGCAATAAGGCCTGAGCCGCCGTAGCTGACAAACGGCAAGTAAATACCAACGACGGGCAGGAGAGACACATTCATACCTATATTAATGGCAAATTGGGTAATAAAGACAATAGCTATGCCGATGGTAAACAAGCGCGGGAAGTTGGACTGCGAATTAACGGCAATAATAATAACCCGCCACATAAGCGTTAAGTAGAGTCCAAAGAAAATAATAAGGCCGACA
>Ga0075436_100001467_pt1 | contig 16027 bp, 15 predicted proteins | sample RhiMethybrSRZTD5_FD_75303 | JGI IMG/M metagenome (GOLD analysis project Ga0075436, IMG submission 75303) | Populus rhizosphere microbial communities from Tennessee, USA - Rhizosphere MetaG P. TD hybrid SRZTD5 | ecosystem: Host-associated > Plants > Roots > Rhizosphere > Soil | place: USA...
CAATTCTCAGAGCAAAGATAAAGGCGGCCCAAATCAGGCCGCCTTTGTAGTTTCAGATCAAAAACTAGAAGCGATACACAATTCCAGTGTTTACCCGGACGTTGTTCTTGTCAGTGAAGCCGTTGAACCGAAGTGTCATCCAGTCCAACTGGACCGCGCGGAAAACCAGCTTGCGTTTTCCAAAGTCCACGCCACCGCCGAACAGCATTGCAAAACCGCTATCGCCCAGGCCGGCATCGGCCAAGTGCGCGCCGCCAAACAAAGCGTGAGCGTATGGCGAGAAACTGCCCTTGTGGGTTGAGACTACCGGTCCGAAGGTGTAGGTGTGCATGCTCTGGCCGGTCTTATAAACTCCACTGAAATCGCCGGTGATGCCTACATAACGAGTGATGTACATGCTGGCTGCGCCGTTCCAGCCGCTGGCATGCCAGCCACCGTCCAAACTAGTGAACTGATAACCACCGAACACTTCCGGCTTGGGGGTCTCCCCAGCCATCGACAACATGGAAGTCATACAAAGCAAAACTGCAACGCCGATAAGTTTCTTCATTCTTACCCCCTTAAGTTAATGAAATGCACCCTTCCGTCCTCATACCGGCGTATTTAACAGCCGGGGTCCGCTGGCTATATTGCGAACGGATCCCGAAGGCGCGGATCGTGCCAGGTGCTAGTGAAATGTTCAGGTCTTGGGGGTTAAACCGGCAAGTGACAGAAGCAGCAGGGTTTAACTGGAACCTAGGTAACCGCAACATTCCAAATTGGTTCGTGGTTGTTACCCGTTCCAAATCGGGAGCAACGGGGTGTTGATGTTCACTGGTCACAGCACGGCGAGTGCAACTTGCGGAGAATGGCTTGTGTTGTGGTTAGCGTCTGCCAGGAGCGGTGCCATGGCCATTCAGGTTGAGCAGGTTCCCAAGTCAATTAGTGAGATGGTTGGCGAGATCTGCCGCGAACTTGCCGTGCTGGTGCTGGTATTCGTACCACTAGAGCTTTTCAAAGACACACAAATATCGGGTTATGTAATTGCGGCGGCCATTATTGGAAGCATCGTGCTTGCTGCTCTCGGCATCCTGATAGAATGGTTACGCTAATATGGTGAGCTCTTTCACTGCCCTCTTGGTCATCCTAGGCTACGGCTTAGTCATAGGCATCGCTGGGCTGGTCTTCGCGGCTCGTGAGCGTGGCTTACGCCGAAAAGCCCGGGCGGCCAGCGAACCCAGAGCACCTTCTGCGCTGACCAACACTCTCCACGGACGCTTAAAGACAGATTCGGGTGAAGAAATGGAAGTCTATTTCCAATCCGCAAGCCGGTAATCTCGCAACAACGACAAGCCCAAACGTTTCGGAAGTCAGGTCCAAGTTAAGTCGGTGCTGGTGTGCCTAGAGCCTCAAGGTAACTCAGCGGCGGAGTTGGACCACTTGGCCGTTGTTACCAATCAGAGCCATCTCGGCCATTCCAATGAACAGGCCATGCTCGACCACTCCGGGAATGGATCGCAACTTTTGGGCGAGTGCAGGGGGATCGGGGATTTCGCCAAAACTGCAGTCGAGGACGTGATGTCCTTCGTCGGTGATGTAAGTATTGCCATACGGATATCGGCGTAAGGCAACCTGGGCGCCCAACCCCTCAATCTGGGACTGAATCACTGACTGAGCGAAAGGGATGACCTCAACCGGAAGAGGAAACTTCCCCAGCCGTGAAACCTGTTTGGTGGATTCAGCGATTACAACAAAACGCCGAGAGGCTGAGGCGATGATCTTCTCGCGAAGGAAAGCGCCGCCGCCGCCCTTGATCAGGTTCAGTTGCGGATCGATTTCGTCAGCGCCATCGATATCGATGTCGATATGCGGATTTTGATCGAGGGTGGTGAGTGGGATTCCGAGCTGCTCAGCCAGCTGCTGGGTCTTTAGCGAAGTGGGGATGCCGACGATCTTCAGACCTTCCCGTACTCGTTCGGCGAGGAAGCGGATGGCATAAGTCGCGGTTGAACCGGATCCCAGGCCGACAACGTTGCCGGATTCGACCAGTTGGACAGCCGCACGGGCGGCAAGCTGTTTTTCCTGATCGAGCGCATTTACGTCTTTCACCGGCAAGTTCATCAATTTCGAATTGTACAAGGACAGCACTCGGGGAAGTGCTGGCGGCCTCCTTGCGGCGACTCTTTATGCGCGCGCCACCCACTCGGCGGCTTGGAGAGAGCCGTGGCTCATTGCGTAGAGGACAAGCTCGACACGGTTAGAAATGCCAAGCTTCTCGAAAATTCGGAATAGATACTTTTTTACTGTGTGCTCGCTCAGTCCGAGCTCTGAGGCAACGTGGCGATTGCTGAGGCCATCGGCAACAAGGGCGACGACCTGCTCCTCGCGCGAGGTCAGCAGTTTTTCGCCGGAGGCGCTGAGTACCCTCACGCCTGCAACCTGGCAGAAGGAATCCAGCAGATAGTTGAGCTGTTGGGTGTTGGCCCAAATCTCTCCCTTATGCACGCGCTCGATACATTCGCAAAGCAATTGAAAGGAGGACTCTGAGAGAGAGAAGATTCCGCGCGCACCCGAGCGGAAAGCCTGGACTATCAAGTCGCGGTCCTCTGTTTGCATTAGGAAGACCATGGGAATCTGCGGATGAGTGAGATGAAGAGAGCGCAGTACCGCTAAATCAGCCAAACCGGAGTGGGAAACCGGACAACTTACGACGGCGACATCAATGCTGGTGCGGTCGGCGAGTTCCAAAACTGAACTCGGTTCGCCGTCACATGGGAAAATTTCAAAACCATGACGGCAGAGGGCGGCGGCGAGTAACTGGTTTTCCAGTACTTTTGAATCTGAGAGCAAGACACGAGTGACAGAAGTGGCTTCGTTTTCCATAACCTGCCTTCGCAAAAGAGTGGCGTTAATCTAGCGAGTGTATTTGTCCTTCGCCTATGGTTCTGTGACCTAAGAACAATCCAACGTTCTCAACCTGTGGAAAATTCCAGAACGGGCACTGCTTATTCCGCTTGCTGACAGGCGAACGATACCGCGTTTCGTCGGCAGACTCGATCTTTCCCTCACTGATTCGTTCTGTTTTCAGACACTTCTCTTAGTCGTGCAACCAAAGTTGTATGGAAGCGGCATTGGCTACTTCTGGCTACCGAACTTTGCGTGTCTTGTTGGGTTGGGTACCCGGCGTTACTTTTCGTGAGCACGCTGCAGTAAACCAAAGCTGACCACCGATCGCGTCGGTGCCGAAGCGAAGCACAGGGGCTATGAAAATCAGTTCTACAACTCTGCTTGTCACTATGCTTCTGCCGGCGATAGTCGCTGCCGGAGGGGCAGGAAATCCTTCCCAAGTATCAAGTGTAGATGCAGCTAGCGCGGCGGATGGCACTAGGACTACTGAAAACAGTCCAGCCCTGACGGGGGTACGCCGTCCGCTGTACCGGCTGCACAAGAGCGACGTTGTGGACGTGCGATTTACGTTCTCGCCGGAGTTCGATCAAACCCTAACCGTGCAGCCGGATGGATATGTCTCTGCGAAGGCGATAGGGGACATTGCCGCCGAGGGACTCACGATCGCTGGACTACGCGACTCGATTCGCCAAGCTTATACGCAAATTCTCCGCGACCCGGAAGTGAGCATAATTCTCCGCGATTTCGAGAAGCCATTTTTCGTTGCAGGCGGGCAGGTGGGGCACCCGGGGAAATACGAGCTGAGGTCGCCAACCACAGTAACCGAGGCGATTGCTATCGCTGGAGGGTTTACCGAGCAGTCCAAACACTCGCAGGTCGTCGTGTTCCGAGCAGTTACCGATGGGATCGTGGAATCGCACGTCTTGAACATTAAAGCCATGCTCGCTTCGAAGAATCTGGAAGAAGACCTGGAGCTGAAACCGGGAGACATGCTGTTCGTTCCACAAAACCGGATTTCGAAGATCAAGAAGTTCCTGCCGGTCTCGAGCCTGAGCGCGTTCTTATCGCCCGCGCAGTTCTGAGTTTTTATGCCAGAAGAATTAGAAATCGTCGCCATGCGGAATTACGAAGGCACCACGACCGCTCGTGATGTTGCTGCGGTGTTCTTCCGCCAAAGGAAACTTTTCTTGATCTCATTTGCAGTCGTTGTCTGCATAGGAGTGCTATATGCCCTCTTTGTTCCGTCTTACAAAGCCGAAATGAAAGTCCTGGTCCGCAGGGGAAGAACCGATGCCACGGTTACGCCGACGGAAACGGGTTCAGCTGTGGAGCGCCAGGATGTCACCGAAGAGGAAATGAATTCGGAGGTAGAACTTCTCCAGGACGAGGACATTCTGAGAAACGTTGTGCTGGCGAGCGGGCTTGCCCAAAGTCAGCACTGGTATTCGCCGCTCGGTAGAAACGGCCGGGAAGAGCAGATTGCAAGGGCGGTCAAGCGCCTGGCGGGCAAGATCAGCGTCCAGCCGGTACGGAAATCCCACGTCATTGCGATCTCGTATAACTCGTCAGACCCACGCCTGTCAGCTGCTGTCCTGAAATCGTTGGCGGCGGCATACCTCGCTAAACACACAGAAATCCGAAGGCCGACGGGGCAGCAGGATTTTTTTGAGCGGCAGATGCAGGAGTCGCGGCGTGCCCTGGACGCGGCGCAATCGCAATTGGTGAACTTCACCCGCGATAAGAGAGTGGTCTCCGCCACGCTGGAAAGAGATTTAACGTTACAAAAACTGAGCGAGGCATCGATGGCGGAGATGAATTTGCAAGCTTCCATTGCGGAGACTGCAGAACGGGTCCGATCGCTGCAAACAAAAATTCTTGAACTGCCGCAACGCCAGGTCGCTCAGATCAGAAACGCTGACAATCCTCAACTGCAGGAGAAATTGAAGTCAAAGCTTCTCGAACTGGAACTGAAAAGGACGGAGTTATTAACCAAGTTTCAACCTTCTTATCGGCTGGTGAAAGAGGTGGAGGAACAGATTGGGCAAGCCAAGCTGGCCATCGAGGCTGAAGATCGCAAACCGCTGCGTGATGAGCTTACAGACGTGAATCCAGAGTACGAATGGGCGGACTCCGAACGATTAAAGGCAGTCGTCGAACTGCAAGAACTCTTAAAGCGACAGCATGTTTCGAGGGCACAACTCGCAGGGTATAAGCAAACGGCCGAGGGACTTGGCGAGAACGTGCTTACTCAGGACGATCTGCAGCGAAGGCTCAAGGCCGCTGAAGACAAGTATCTTGTCTATGCCAACAAACGTGAAGAAGCGCGGATCGAGGACGCGCTCGATGAAAACGGAATCCTGAATGTGACTCTGGCGCAAGAGCCGCGGGTACCGGCTTTGCCTGCATGGCCTATATGGGCCGCCACATGTCTTTCGTTCGCGGCAGCGTTCGTATTCAGCACCGGCACGGCGTTTGCCGCCGACTACTTTGATCCATCGTTCAGGACTCCCGATGAAGTGGCGCGGGTTTTGGGAGCACCGGTCCTGGTTGCTCTTCCCGCGCGCACCGGACCAACGGAATTGGAGATGTCATGAGCGTTGCTACTGGAATTTGGAAACATTCATTGCTCAGGAGCGGGCGTGCCCAGGTTAAGACTCAGGGAGCCGCTCCGGTCAGTGTCCCGGCTGAAGATCGAGCGGAGGGCCCGGTCGCTTCACTAGTCCGGCAAATATTCTTCTCACCTCACGCAGCCAAGCGAACGCGTGTGCTGCTGGTGGCCGCAGGACCGGAGACTGACGTCGCCGCTATTGCCGAGAATGCTGCCATAGTGCTTTCACATATCGCTAGTGCAACAGTTGCCGTGGTCCAGAATGAGGCAGGTGATCGAGTTTTCAGTCGCAAGGGGCCTCAGGCAGAGGTCGCTTCGGCCTCTTCGCGAACCCACAGTTCGCAAATAGCAGAATGCGTGTGGCGCATTCCCGCGCAAGTACTGCCCCAACCTCCGGGTAGAGGATTGATTTCTGCGCATACGACCTCCGACGCATTGCCGTTCGATTACGCCTTATTTGTGTCGCTAGCAAACGACAATTTGCTTCCGCTTCTCTGCAGCTACTGTGATGGCGCTGTCTTAGTGATCACAGCCAACCAGACGCGTAGAGAGTCGGCGCTGCAGGCAAGAAGAATTTTGCAACGCCGCAACGTCGAGCTTCTGGGAACTGTGCTTGAGGGCAGGCAGTTCCCAATTCCTGAATCCATTTACCGGCGCCTCTGACGGAAAGAACATGGCAGAACGCGCCAACATTCTCGAGTTTCCCGAACCGCGACACTCCGCACGACACTCCGCCAGTGGATTGGGCAGCTTCGGTGACACTCAGGAAAGTGTGCCAGCGCGGCTGCTGCCGGGCAGCCACGCGGGACGGCAAGCACAAAAAAAACCTTTCTCCGTTGGTCCGGGCCAGAGCTGGGATTACGCACGTGCTTTCGGGCTTTCGAAACATTTCCTGGGGCTCGTAGCGCCCAACAGTCTCAAGCTCCTCCACTCTTCCATGATTGGGATGGCTGCCGTTGATCTTTTGCTGATTCGATTTGTGTTCTGGATTTCGGCAGTTGCTCATGTGACCGCCTTTGCTACGTCGGCGTTCATTCTTTATTCCTTCATGTTCCTGATGTTTGCGGTCTCGGGAGGTCTCTACCGAGCAGGTCAGAGCACTGTCCGTGACGAATGTGCCGGCGTCACCAAGGCAATAGGGTGGACGACTGTGGTTTGCAGTGTGGCACAGCATTCGCTGACCCCTGTTGCGCTCGTTGGTGGCATGGGCATTGCCGTATTGATCGTTGCGAGATGTTGGTGGAATTCGGTAGGTGGCAATGCATCGCGGAATCAACGCAACGTCCTGATCGTCGGCGATTCCAAGCTCGGACAAATAGTCGCAGACGCCGTCCGACTTGACCTGCGCGCGACATATTGTGTACGCGGCTTCTTGCCAGAGCAGCAAATTCGCAGTGGCTACGGCTTACTGATGCTGAAGAGAATTGCACGGAAAGAATGCATCGACCAGATCATCGTTGCTTCAAGGGATAAGGAAGTCACCGATACAGTCATTCGCATCGCCCGCCAAAACCACCTGGACGTCGCAGTGGTGCCTGTGTTCGAGGGCACAAAGCAATTTGAGATCGAGCGCATCGGAGACTTGTCCTTGCTGGGAATTCATTCCGAAGCCGTTCCCGAGTGGCAACTGGCCGGCAAGCGCGTCGCCGATTTTTCGCTGGCTGCCATCGGGCTGCTGGTCCTGTCCCCTTTACTGCTGCTGCTGGCGGCCGTCGTCAAGTTGGATTCTGCCGGCCCGGCACTCTATCGCTCCGTAAGAATAGGACAGCGTGGTCGCCGGTTTGTCTGCTTCAAGTTTCGGACCATGATTCCCCGAGCTGATGCTGAGAAGGAGAACTTGCGTTCGAAGAACGAGCGCGAGGGGGCATTCTTCAAGATCTTGCATGATCCGCGCATCACCCAGGTGGGCGGGTTCCTGCGACGCTACAGCCTTGATGAACTCCCGCAACTTTGGAACGTGATGTTGGGTGATATGAGTCTGGTGGGGCCGCGACCGCATCCTCCTGACGACGTCGAGGGCTACACAATCGAGCATCTGCAGAGGCTCGATTGTGTACCAGGAATTACGGGCTTGTGGCAGGTCGCTGCGCGTCGGGACCCATCGTTCGAGCGTTGCGTAGCCTTGGATACGGAATACATAAAAAGTTGGAGCCTCTGGCTGGATTTCCGCATTCTGTGCAGAACGGTTGCGGCAGTGCTGCAGGGGAGCGGAGCGTGAGCGCGGTTGCAACCACGCTTCCCGGAGTGGGTCTAAGCAGGCCGTTCGCGGCGCTCGCTGCTCTAGCGCTAAAGCCTTTTCATGCGGCCATCAACTCTCCTGCGTTAATTTTTCTGGGCGCCCTGACCGCGATGCTGTTCCGGCCCCCGGACCTGAAGACTTTTCCAGTTGATCGCATTGCTGTTCTTTTCCTGCTCTCAATATTTGCGCTTCGGGTTTGCCTTCGCCGCGACCGACTGCAGGCATATGCCGCTACCTGGCCTATGCTGGCGCTGACGGTGCTCTCCTTTGTCGGTGTTGTGCAGGAGGCCGATGGTCCCGAGACCTGGAGTCTGCTGGCGGCGAAGTGGATTGTTCCTGTCGTTCTGTTTCACATCGGCGGCTCGGTGTTTTGCGATCAGAATTCCCTGCGCAAGCTGGAGATATTTTCGATCGTAGTGCTCTCTTACCTCGCCCTGATCTCGGTGTTGTTCCTGATTGACGCTAGACAGCTCATTTTTCCTCGATTCATCCTGGACGAAAGCATTGGAATTCATGCCGACCGCGCGCGTGGACCTCTGTTGCAGGCCGTGGCTAACGGAGTCTGCCTCAACATTCTTGGATTGGTGGCGCTTGATTCTTTCCGCAGGAGAACACTTCGAAAATTCTGGGCGCTCCTCCTCTTCATCAGCGTGCCGATTGCGCTGCTTGCGACCAGAACCCGCGCCGTATGGCTCTCGGCTGGCCTCTCAGTTCTGTTCATCGCGTTTTTCGGACATGATCGCAGACTGCGCAAGCCCGCACTGGCCCTGTGCGCTCTTGCAGCTGTCGCCTCCTGTGCGCTGTTCTACGACGCCGGTGCACGCGAACTGAGCGACCGGTTGCTTGACCGTTCGCCGGTGGAGTTCCGGCTGGAGATGTACCGAGCCGGTTGGCAAATGTTTGCCGAGAAACCGTTGGCCGGCTGGGGAAGCGAAGGGAGTGTACAACCTGAGATTGAGAGACGAATCAGTTCGTTTCATCCAGAACGCTATTTGTTCCACAACACTTACCTGGAGCTGGCGGTCGAGCGCGGAATCCTGGGTATTGGGTTGTACGCCTGGCTGATGGTGTGTCTATTCAGGCTTTCGAAGACCGGGGCTGGAGATTCAACTTCTGCCGGTCACTTTCTCGACGGAGGATTTCGGCGCATCTGGCCTGTCATTCTCGCTGCCTATCTGCTGAATGCCAGTGCAGTGGTGATGAACTATCAGTTCGTGAACGGATATTTATTTACGCTGGCGGGAATCTTATCGGCGCAGAAGTTCGCGATGAAGCAAACGGCTGATCCGATTGCGAGATAAGCCCATGGCGATTGCATATTTATCGAACTCCTTTCCGGAAGCCACGGAGCCGTATGTCTGGGAGGAGATCTCCGAGTTAAGGCGAAGGAAGCAGCGTGTCTTGCCATGCAGCATCAAGCGGCCGTGTAGCGAAGCGAACACCGAAGCTGCATTACATGCGCTCTACGTATTTCCACTCAGCCCGAAGCTATGCCTCGCCGCTAGCTGGGTTTGTGTCCAGCGCTGGAGAAAGATTGCAGATTTTTTGATCCGAGCGATTAGTGGACAAGAGCCGGTGCAGCGACGAGTTCGAACAGTCATTCACACGTGGCTGGGCGCTTATCTTGCCGCGATGCTTCGCGACCGTGGGATCAAACACATTCACGTTCACCACGGATACTTCTCGTCGTGGATAGGCATGGTCGCAGCCAAGATTCTCGGAGCCGGTTTCAGCATGACGCTACACGGGTCTGACTTGCTCGTCCGCGCTGATTATCTCGATATCAAGTTGAAGCTCTGCAAATTCTGTGTGACGATTTCGGAGTTCAATCGGGGCTACATACTTCGAAATTATCCAGAAGTCGATGACCGCAAAATACTTGTGCACCGGGTTGGGATCGATGTCCCAGCATGGCGCAGCACACTTCGGCTGCCTTCGAAGAATGGAGTCGAAATCCTGAGCGTGGGCCGTCTGCACGCGATAAAGAATCATCAATTTCTGATACTGGCCTGCCGCATATTGAAATCCAGTGATATGAAGTTCCGCTGCCGGATCGCAGGCGATGGGGACGAACGATTAAGCCTGCAGCAACTGATCTCTGCACTTGGGCTAGAGCAGGAGGTCGAACTGCTCGGACACGTTCCCCGCGAACAACTGCCCGCGCTTTATGCTCGCGCCGATGTTGTCGTTCTAACCAGCCGGAGTGAGGGAGTTCCCGTCGCATTGATGGAAGCGATGGCGACGGGAGCCCTCGTACTGGCGCCGGATATCACCGGCATTCCGGAATTGATCGCAAACGGCAAGTCGGGCTTTCTATATCGCCACAACTCGATGGACGACTTCCTGCAAAAACTCCGCTTTGCTCTGCGCTCACGAGATTCGCTGGATGGGATTCGGCGGGCGGGGCGGTCGAGGGTGGAGCGGGCATTCAGCAGTTCCCAAAATGTAAGAGACTTTGCCGCCAGTTTCCTGCAACGCATCAACGCGGCTGGATCGCAAGGACTTGTTCTAGCCGAAAGAGATGCGGATGAAAATCCTATATTGCAACAAATACAACTTCCGGTTTAGCGGGACCGAAAACTATCTATTCGACACCATGGACCTGATGCGCGCACGAGGGCACCAGGCCGCTTTGTTCTCGATGCGCGATTCGCGTGGCGAGCCCACCCCATATGATCGGTACTTCGCTTCACAGGTGGACTTTAAGCTGGGCGGACTTGCCGCGCGGACGCAACGGGTGGGGCGCGCGATTTACTCGTTCCATACACGCCGGCAGATTCGGAAGATGATCGAAGACTTCCGTCCGGATGTGGCGCACGTCCGCAATATTTACCACCACCTCTCGACTTCGATTCTGTGGGAATTGAAGGCCCAGAACGTGCCAGTGATCTACCACCTGAATGACATGAAGCTGGTGTGCCCTACCTACAACATGGTTGGAGCTTCAGGTCAGGCGTGCGAGAGATGCAAAGGAGGCAACTTCTGGCAAGTGATCGCGGAGGGCTGCTATGCCGGAGGCCGCGGCGCTGCCACGGTGCTGGCATTTGAAGCTTACCTTCATCGCTGGCTGAAAACGTATGAGAAATGCGTGGACCTGTTTCTCGCCCCGAGCGAATTTGTGAAACAGACACTGATTGAAAATGGCTGGGATGGCGCACAGATCCGAGTGCTGCCACACTTTCAGCAATTGCCCGCAGAGGTTTCACCACATCCCGGGCCGGATGCCCCTATTTTGTATTTTGGGCGTCTTTCGCCTGAAAAGGGCGTGAGTGATCTGGTCTCGGCTATGGTGCTGTTTCCGGACCTTCGGTTACTAATCGCCGGGGAAGGGCCTCTACGTGCGGCACTGGAGAAATCAGTATCCGATCGCGGCCTCGGGAATGTCACTTTTGTTGGACATACACAAGGAGCGGATCTGAACAAGCTCATTGCCGGATCTCAGTTCACGATTTTTCCCTCGCACGCTTACGAAACGCTGGGCAAAAGCATTCTCGAGTCGTACGCGCAGGCGCGCACAGTTGTTGCATCCGACCTCGGCTCCCGGCGTGAACTGGTCGAAGAAAGAAAAACCGGCCTGCTGTACCAGGTGGGGAACATAACCCAGCTTTCGGACGCCATTGGACTTCTCTGCGAACGCCCAGAGTTGACGCGCGTGATGGGAGAGGCTGGGCGCGAATTCGTTCGGCAACAGCACTCTCCGGAGCAACACCTCCTCGGCCTGACTGAAATCTACGAACGGCTTGCGAATGCCCGCACGGGTGAACATCAGATAAGATCGAACACTTCCGCTGCAATAGGCATCAGACCGAGCAGTCCATCTTCACCTCTGAGGATTGCATACATCGGCGGTCGCGGCGTAATCGGAAAATACAGCGGCATCGAGACCTATTACGAAGAGACTGGCAAACGTCTCGCAAGGCGAGGCCACCAAGTTACTGTCTACTGTCGCAGACACTTCACGCCTGCAGGTCGAAACCACAACGGAATGCGCATCGTGCGTCTGCCGACGATCCGCTCAAAGCACCTGGAGACGCTGGTCCACACACTACTGAGTACGATACACGCGTGTTTCAGCGGCCATGATGTGGTCCATTATCAAGCACTAGGACCTTCATTATTTTCGTTCGTCCCACGTCTATTTGGAAAAAAGACAATCGTTACCGTGCAGGGTCTCGACTGGCAGCGAAAAAAATGGTCATGGTTTGCGCGTTCAGTGCTGAAGAAGGGTGAGTGGTCCGCTAGCCGCATGCCGAACCAGACTGTCCTGGTCTCAAACACGTTGCAGGAAAGGTTTCAGTCAAAGTACCGGCGCCAGTATGTGTATATCCCCAACGGGACCGAACTGCGCGAGCGGAAACTCGGGCCACATCTCGAGCAATTGGGACTTACTTCGAATCAATTTGTCTTGTTTCTTGGGAGATTTTCGCCGGAAAAAAACTGCGATCTGCTAATTGACGCCTTTGAACAAATTCACACGCCGATGAAACTAGTGCTCGCCGGGGGTTCCGCTTACACGGACGAATACACTGCGCGCCTGCAGAGCCGCGAGAATGACAGGGTCAAGATTCTGCAGTGGCTTTCCGGAGATGCGTTGCACGAAGTACTTACAAACGCGGCTTTGTTCGTCCTGCCATCGGACTTGGAAGGGCTGTCGCTTTCGCTGCTGGAGGCCATGGGTGCGGGCATATGCGTGCTCGCAAGTGACAATCCGGAAAACCGCGAAGCCATCGCTGACTGCGGATTTACTTTCAAGGCCGGAGACGTAGATGACCTCGCACGCATGCTTGGCGTGTTGTGCGACAGTCCCGAGTTGCGAGAGGAAAACGGGCAAAAGGGACGGCTGCGGGTGAAGGAGCACTACTTATGGGACGACGTGATCATGAAGATTGAGGCCGCTTACGATGAGCTGTTTACCAGCCCTAAAGCATCGCGCAACCATGCTGCTGCCACGAAAAGTGCGTAACAGACTCGCTGCGGCTTCACATCTAGACTCACTCGGTCAACTCGATCCGGTTGCCAAACGGATCGTGAAGATGGCATCGCCGAACGCCGGGGATATCGTCAGGCTCAGTCACTTCAGTCCCTGCTTTCTGCAGGCGTTGCAGCATAGAAGCATAGTCAGTACACTGCAGCGCCGGATGCGCTTTCCGGGCGGGACGGAAATCTGCTTCGACCCCCAGATGAATTTGCACTTCGCCACTTTCAAACCAGCATCCGCCGCGTTTGGCCAGTGCTGCCGGCTTGGGGACTTCCTTCATTCCGAGCAGGCCGGAATAGAAGTCACGAGCGCGGGCCTCCGAGCCAGCGGGCATAGCCAGCTGAACGTGGTCAATCGCAATAAACGGAACGGTTGATTGCAGGCCCGGAGTTGAAGTCTTCGCCGACGATGTCATGCGGTTGCAGGCGGCGCCCTACTTCTTATTTTCTTTTTTTGCTGTCGGCGGCACAAGGCCGTTTAACCGGAGATACATTGCCGCCATGCCGTAGTGATCGGCCCAACTGGCCCCCAAACCAACCAGCGCCCAGGCACGAGCACGCGGCTTGCCGTCAAACCACTTGATGTCGTCGCCCATCTTCGAATCGTCGGCCTTGGCCAGCGCGGTGTGGCAAAACTCAAACGAGGATTTGACCGCCGCGACCAGCTTTTCCTTGCCTTCCGTTCCTTTGAGTTCTTCCGTCTTGGGCTCCGGCACCGCGCCTGCATTCGAGCAGAAGTAATAATTGGCTTCCGCGATGTGCGCGGCCAAATGCCCGAAAGTCATCTGATCGGGGGTGGGTTTGTAGTCGAACTTGTCGCTCGGCATTTCCTCAAACGCCGCCACTGTGCTGGATTCGCGGCCGTTAAGCATCTGGCGCAAAACATCGGAAACAGGAGATTTCGACTGCTGGGCTAGAGCTGCAGCAGAGAGAAGAACCACCATCAGGACGCCACGTTTCATAGAGCCTCCGCTTCGGAGAAAGAAGGATAAACTGCGGCGGTGCAACAAGTCCACTGGCTCGGGTGAGTTCCGGTTCCAGAGTTCAGCCAAGTTTTCGCAGCAAGCTTATCCAGGTGACGAGACCGGTTGCACGGGCCGCCTGCGCAAGGAATTCAGCAACTGTGACTTTGTTAACCACAATCCCACGACCAGCGTGACAATCCATACGAGCGTAGCCAGCGCGAGCGCCTTTATGTCGGCTACCCGGCTGCCATCTACTGCGACCAGCTTTGCGACCTGCAAGCCAAGGAATCCGGCGAGAATAGCGATAAGCAAAGCCTTGCCGATTTCCTTCCAGGCCAGGTCTCGTGCAGAAACCAAGCCGCGCTGGTGCAGCAGGAAAGCAATTGCCAGGCAATTAGCGGCGATTCCGAAATCAGACGCTACGACCAACCCGACGGTTGAAAAGCGGCTGAACAGCGCCGCATAGATTGGTAGAGAAGCCAGTGTAATGACAGTGCTTGCGAGCATGGGCGTAAGGGTGTTCCCCGCCGCATAGAATGCGCGTGCGTACAAGCCCTGAGCTGACCAGAACGCAAGTGAGAGTGAGAACCAGAAAAAATAAACCGCGGTGGTTTGTGAATCGGAGAAATGCAAATGCCCGCGGCGGTATACCAGATCGATCAGCGGCAAGGCTGCTGTCATCATGAAACTGGAAACCAACAGCGCGGCGCTCACAATTCGGTAGATGGACGCGTTTACGGTTTGCGCAAACTCTGGCATGCGCTTCTCGCCGAACAGGCGGGCAAAAAACGGCAGTGAAGCCTGGCTGACGGCCTGTCCAAGAACAGCAATTGGGACCTGGAAGAGTCGCTTAGCGTAATTGAGGCGGGTAATGTCGCCAACCGCCCCGGAAGCAAAATAGCGCAGGATCCAATCATCCGCACTGACCAGAGAGACTCCCAGCATGAGCGGAATGGACAGCCGCACCCATTCGCGAAATGCCGGGTTTCTCACATCGAAGGAAAGTTTGTATCCAACGCCCACCCGGGCTGCGCCGAGGGCGTTGATCAGAAAAATTCCGACGAATGCGCCCGCCACTGCGCCGTAGGCCAGAGAGGAAATTCCGAGCTTCCGGGAAAACAGGATTCCGCCAACAATGATGCCTGCGTTGTAGAAGAGTGGGCCGATGGCAGGCAGCAGAAACATTCTGCGCGACATCAGGACTGCAGATACCACGCCACCGACATAAAAGAACAGCTGCGCGGGAAGAAGAATTCGCGTGAGGTGGACGCATAACGCAAATTGCTCCGGAGTGAACTTGCTGAACATGAGGTGGTTGAGCTGAGAAGCGAAAATTTCAGCCAGGATGACTCCGGCTCCCAGCACGGCAGTCATGATGGTGATGACCGCGGAAAAGGTGCGGCGCGCCTCGTCCTCTCTTTTTTCGGCTAGAAAACGCGTATAGATCGAAACAAAAGTGATGGAAGCGGTCCCGCCAGCGACCAAATAATTGAGCCAATCTGGGATCGTGAACCCGGCGTTGTAGGCGTCTGTGACTGGCGTCGCTCCGAACGCCCAGGCGATGTACATCTCGCGCACGAAGCCTACCAGTCGGGAGAGCATGATGGTGGTAATCAGCAGCAGGGTTGCAGAGAAGGCGGTGTGTTGGCGCGAGGGATGAAACAGCTCCAGGACACGCCTAAACAGGGGGCGGGGGCGGGAATTGAGAGCCTCAGAGGGAGACTGCATTAAGCGCGATTCTACACGGAACCAATGCACCTTCCGGTGCCCGAAACGGCACACGTGCGGCAACTCTTTTTTGACAGAACGAATCAATAGACCGGATAATCCCAACCGTGTCGGGTCAGGCAACTGCACAGAATTCGGCGGGTTCCGCCTTATTGCGGCGTTCGTTCCGCAAAATCTTCCCTCCTGCCGTGCGCGGCCAGGGCGCTTACCTGTGGGATGCGCAAGGAAAACAGTACCTCGACTTTTCCGGATCAGCGGCGGTCAACTTTATAGGCCATGGAGTGGCTGAAATTGTGGAGGCCATGACCGAGCAGGCCCGGTCGCTCGAGTTTGTTCACGGCACTCAGTTCACGACGCCGATTGCCGAACAATATGCCGGTGAATTGCTGGCGTTCGCCGGCGAGCATTTTCGCGGCGGAGCAGTTTACTTCTGCAGTGGCGGATCTGAGGCAATTGAGACTGCTCTGAAGCTGGCCCGGCAGTATCAGGTGGAAGTTGGGAATTTTGGGCGCTCGCAGATTATCAGCCGGGAGCAGAGTTATCACGGGGCCACCCTGGGAGCGGTCGCGGTTTCGAGGAACAAGCGGCGGCGAGAGATTTATCGCCCCATGGTGCGGGAGTTCA
>Ga0075436_100001468_pt1 | contig 16026 bp, 13 predicted proteins | sample RhiMethybrSRZTD5_FD_75303 | JGI IMG/M metagenome (GOLD analysis project Ga0075436, IMG submission 75303) | Populus rhizosphere microbial communities from Tennessee, USA - Rhizosphere MetaG P. TD hybrid SRZTD5 | ecosystem: Host-associated > Plants > Roots > Rhizosphere > Soil | place: USA...
GACCGCGGTCACCCCGAACGTCAGCAAGCCGACGAAGGTCACCAGCATGGTCCATCCGAGATAGCGCAGGTACGCGCCATAGACGCTGCGCATGCGCATCCGGCTCGACACCACGATACTGCCGATGCGCAGCCCGTTGAGCCACCAGCGGAGCACGATCGCCTGGAAGGCGGGATAAAGGACCACGGCCGCAAACGTGAACCAGCCGATCGCCCCGAAGACGGCGCTCGCCGCGCTCTGGAACGCGGCATTGGATCGGAAGAAGCCGGGATCGCGCGCAGCGCCGCTGCGGAAACCCGCGGCGATCGAATGCCAGTCGACTGTCTCGATCGCATAGGCGATCGTGGCGACCGCCGGCGCCAGCAGGATCAGCCATAGAAACAGGCCGCGCAGCAGCAGCACCGCGCCGCTGCCGGCGAAAGCGCCCTGCAGGTCGCCGTACCAAGTGCGGGACAGCTTGTAGCGCTCGAGGCTCGCCTGGGCGAACGGATAGGCGAGGCCGAGCGTGAACACGATCGCGATCCCCCACAGGATCGAGCGGAAGGCGTAGCGCCAGGCCGACCCGGTCTGATGCAGGCGCACGCCGCGAAACACGGTGCGGGTGAGCCGGTATCGGCGGGCGCGGAAATAGGCGTACTGCCCGAGCACGCCGAGAATGACGTAGCCGACGAGGCCGGCGAACTGCCCGGCCGGGCCGAGGCTCAGGCCGGCGAGCGCGATCAGCACGAAGATCGGCACCAGGATCGCGATCGCGATCAGGAATCCGATCAGGAGCTCGATGGCGGTGCCGGTGTATTCGGCGCTCTCGCCGCCGATCTCGGTATTGGCCCACTGGAAGCGGCGCATGTCCGTGATAAGCCAGAAGCGGTAGATGCCGAGGGTGAGCACCTTCAGGAAAGCGCCGCGGATCATCATCCGGCGGAAAGGCGGCATAGGGCCCGTGAAGCGGCCGTGTACCGGGTCAACGGCGCTTGCTGCCGGAAGCGCCGGGATCGTGAGATCGTCCATGTCGCCCTCGTGCTTGCCGGCAGGCGGGACAACCGAGGGTCACGCGCGCAGGCTCCCGCACGCATTGTGACCCAGCCCGGGCGTCACAATCAATGCGCCCGGGGGATAAGTCGCTCAGCGCATCGGTAATCCCATCTTCTTCTCATGCGTCGTCGCCCGCGTAAGCGGGCAATGTCGCGGGCGAGGACGGCGGCAGGGCGGGCGGGCTTTAAGAGAGTCTACGAGGCCGCCGCGGTCGGAAGCACATAGTTCTTGAGCTGCTCGCGCAAGGCGGTCTTCTGTATCTTGCCGGTCGCGGTGTGAGGGATTTCGTCCAGGAACACCACGTCGTCCGGCATCCACCAGCTCGCGATCCTGCCGCGCATGAAGCCGAGAATGTCCTCGCATGTCGTGCACTGTTCGGGCTTCAACACCACGACCAGCAGCGGCCGTTCGCCCCATTTGGGATGCGCGACGCCGATCACTGCGGCCTCGGCAACGGCGGGATGGCTGATCGCGAGGTTCTCCAGCTCGATGGAGGAGATCCATTCTCCGCCCGACTTGATCACGTCCTTGGCGCGGTCGGTGACCTGCATGTAGCCGTGCGGGTCGATGGTGGCGACGTCGCCGGTGTCGAAGAAGCCGTCCTCGTCGAGGATGTCGCCGCCTTCGCCCTTGAAATAGGCCTTCGCGACTGCGGGCCCGCGCACCTTGAGGCGGCCAAAAGTCTTGCCGTCCCACGGCAGCTCGTGGCCCAGGTCGTCGGTGATCTTCATCTCCACCGTGAACGGTGGACGGCCCTGCTTCTGCTGGATGTCGAGGCGGGCGTCGCCGGCGAGCCCCGCATATTCGGGAACGAGTGTGCAGGCAGTGCCGAGCGGGCTCATCTCCGTCATGCCCCAGGCATGCACCACCTGCACCCCGTGGATGTCCTGGAAGGTTTTTGTCATGGCGCGAGGGCACGCCGAGCCGCCGATCACGACGCGCTTGAGATGCGGCAGCTTGCAGCCGCTCTGCTCGAGGAACTGCAACAGCATGAGCCACACGGTCGGAACGCCGGCCGTGCACGTCACCTTGTGCGTGTCGAGCAGCTCGTAGATCGAGGCGCCGTCGAGCTTCGCGCCGGGCATCACCAGCGTGACGCCCGACATCGGCGCCGAGAAGGCGAGCGACCAGCCGTTGGCATGAAACAGCGGCACCACCGGCATGACAACGTCGGTGGATGTGAGCCCGAGCACTCCGCTGCTCGAGTGGGCGAGCGCGTGCAGGACGTTCGAGCGATGCGAGTAGACGACGCCCTTGGGATCGCCCGTCGTGCCGGAGGTGTAGCACATCCCCGCGGCGGTGTTCTCGTCGAGCCGCGCCCAGGCCATGTCGCCGTCGGCATCGGCGATCCATTCCTCGTAGGCGACCGCGTTCCTGAGCGAGGTCGCCGGCATGTGCGCCGCGTCGGTCAGGATGACGTAGCGCTCGATGCTGGGCAGCCTGTCGGCCAGCTTCTCCAGAAGCGGCACGAAGGTGAGATCGGCCATCATCACGCGGTCCTCGGCGTGATCGATGATCCATGCGATCTGGTCGGGGAAGAGTCGCGGGTTGACGGTGTGATAGATCGCGCCGATGCCGACGATGCCGTACCAGGATTCGAGATGCCGCCAGGTGTTCCAGGCGAGCGTCGCCACCCGGTCGCCCGGCCGGATGCCGTCGCGGGCGAGGCGCTGCGCGACCTTCTTGGCGCGCACGCGGATCTGGCGGTAGTTCGTGCTGTGGATCGGCCCTTCGACCGAGCGCGAGATCACCGGACGCGCGCCGTGATAGGTCGCCGCATGATCGATCACGCGATGGATCAGCAGCGGCCAGTCCTGCATCAGACCGAGCATTTCTTCCCCTTTGGCGGCATTCGCCGCGCTTTCTTTGAGCCGCCCCAAGGTTAGCCGGCTTGCGCCGAGGCGCAACGGGTCGATGCGCGGCGCAGCAAGCAGGCGGGCGCTCAGCCGAACCGTGCGAGCCGGAAGCGGGAGATATCGTGCCGGGTGCGGCCGGCGGTCGCGAGATCGGCGAGGATGTCGCCGATCACCGGCGCGAACTTGAAGCCGTGACCGGAGCAGGGGGATGCGACGATGACGCCGGGCGCTGCGGGAAGATGGTCAATGATGAAGTCCCCGTCGGGCGCCAGCGTATAGAGGCAGGTCTGGTGATCGAGCAGCGCTCCGTTCGCGGACGGCACGTGGGCGGCCAGCGCCGCCCGCAGCATCGCCTCGTCCGCGTCGGTCAGGGGGTCGACGGGCGCATCCGGATCGACCGCCTGGTCGGCGTGATGGTGCTTGGCGAACTTGATGCCGGGCTTTGCGCCGGCCGGGAAGCCATAGAAGAGTCCGTCCCCGTTCTCGATCATGAACACCGGGAAGCGCTGCGGGGCGAACAGCGCCGGATCGGCCGGCGCGAACCAGCCGACCACCTGGCGGGTGACCCGCAGCGGCGCGGGCAGCCCGGGCAGAAGCCTTTTGATCCAAGGTCCGGCCGCGACGATGGCACGCTCCGCTGTCACCACGTCGCGGTCCGTGACGATGCGCACACCCGCTGTGGCGGGCTCGATGGCGCGCACCGTCTCGTTCGTCCTCACCTCGGCCCCGGCCGCTTTTGCGAGCGCGAGCTGCACCCGGACTGCGGCCTCGGGAAAGAGAATACCGCCATCGCGCTGCAGCACGCCCACGAAATCCTTCGGTACCTGCAAGACCGGAAAGCGCTGCCGTACCGCGGCGGCGTCGAGCACCTCGTGCGGCAGGCCATGCGCGCGCGCCGAGCGCAGGGTGCCGGCGACAAGCGTCCCGTCGGGAGCGCCGAGCTCGAGAACGCCGGTGACCTGGAGCAGCTTCTCGCCCGCTTCGCTCTCGAGCGCGCGCCACAGCGCGAGCGCGGCGCGCACCAGCGGCACATAGGAGGGATGCTCGAAATAGCCGAGGCGGATGATTCGCGTCTCGCCATGCGAGGAGCCGCGCTGATGGCCCGGTGCGAACTGCTCGATGCCGACCGCGCCCAGGCCGCGCTTGGCCAGCCGGTAGAGTGCTGCGCTCCCGGTGGCGCCCAGCCCGATCACCGCGACGTCGAACGGCATGATGGTCCTTCCATGGAACCGGCACGCTATCACGGAAATTGTCGAGGGGCGGCGCGCCCGCCAGACTCCGTTATGCGCCGCAAACCGAATCGCGCCCGGAATGGACCGATGCGTCGTCTCCTCGCCATGGCTTTGACTCTGGCCATCCTCATGCCGGCGGCGGCCAAGGAGATCATCCCGCTGCCGCGTCCACGACCGGCCGAGGCGCCCCCGGCGGCGCCATCGGAGCCATCGGCCTGTGTGCTCGACCTCGCCGATCGGGCCACGATCGAGCCGCTCGGGGCGCTGGCCGGCCCCGGTGCGTGCGGCGCGCCCGACGCGGTGCGGCTCAACACCATCACGATGCCGAACCACAGCCGGGTAGCGCTCACGCCGCCGCCGACCCTGCGCTGCAGCATGGCGGAAGCCATCACCGACTGGGTGCGGGCGGAGGTCGGCGGGATCGCCCAGACCCTCGGCGCGCCGCTCGTCGCGATCGAGAACTACGATTCGTATGAGTGCCGAGGCATGAACCGCGTCGCCGGCGCCAAGCTGAGCGAGCACGGCAAGGCGAACGCGCTCGACATCCGCTCGCTCAAGCTCGCCGACGGCAAGGTCTTCGAGCTCACCGATCCCACGGTCTCGCATGAATTCCGCGAGCGGCTGCGCGCAAGCGCCTGCGCCCGCTTCATGACCGTGCTCGGGCCCGGCTCGGACGGCTATCACGAGGAGCACATCCACGTGGACCTGGCCGAGCGGCGCAACCACGATTACCGCATCTGCCAATGGGACGTGCGCGACCCGGCCCCAGTCATTCCGCTGCCCCGTCCCCGGCCGGTCATGGCGGAGCACCGCTCGAAGCTTTGACGTGGGCGTGGCCCAGCGGGCAGAATGGCGGCTTCCCAAGGAACGCTACGCCATGCCCCTCAGCAATCTCGCCATCCGCGACATCGAAACGCTCGCCCATCCCAACACCAATCTCGCCCAGCTGCGCGAGACCGGCCCGCTGGTGATCGAGCGCGGCAAGGGCGTGTACGTCTACGACACCGGCGGCAAGGCCTATCTCGAGGGCATGGCAGGCCTGTGGTGCACGGCGCTCGGCTACGGCAACGAGGAGCTCGCCGAGACCGCCGCCGAAGAGATGCGCCGGATCGGGTTTTCCCATCTCTACAACGGCAAGAGCCACGACGCCGCGATCGAGCTCGCCGAGAAGCTCAAGGAGATGGCGCCCGTCCCGATCTCGAAGGTGTTCTTCTGCAACTCCGGCTCGGAGGCGAACGACACCCAGCTCAAGCTGGTGCGCTACATGAACAACGCGCTCGGCCGGCCCAGGAAGAAGACCGTCATCGGCCGGCTCAAGGGCTTCCACGGGCTGACCATGGGGGCGGCCTCGCTCACCGGCCTGCCGCACAATCATGCCGATTTCGACCTGCCGATCCCGGGCGTGATGCATGTCGGCTGCCCGCACCACTATCGCTTCGCCCACGACGGGGAGAGCGAGGAGGATTTTGCGACCCGGCTCGCGGCCGAGCTCGAGGCGCTGATCCAGCGCGAGGGCCCCGACACCGTCGCAGCGTTCATCGCCGAGCCGGTGATGGGAGCGGGCGGCGTGATCGTGCCGCCCAGGACCTATTTCGAGAAGGTCGCACGCGTGTGCGAGGCGCACGACGTCTACATGATCTCGGACGAGGTGATCTGCGGGTTCGGCCGGCTCGGCCGCAATTTCGGCTGCGAGGCGCTCGGCTTCCGTCCGCACGCCCTGTCCGTCGCGAAAGCCTTGTCGTCGGCCTATCTGCCGATCGCCGGCGTGATGCTGCCCGAGGTGATGTACCAGGCGCTGCTCGCCGAGAGCCGCAAGCTCGGCGGCTTCCACCACGGCTTCACCTATTCGGGACACCCGGTCGCGGCGGCGGTGGCGCTCAAGACGCTCGAGATCTATGCGCGCGACCAGGTCTTTGCCGCCGCAGCGGCGCGCATTCCGCAATTCCAAAAACGCCTCCAGGCCCTCGGCGATCATACGCTGGTCGGGGAGGCGCGCGGGATGGGGCTGATGGGCGGTCTCGAGCTCGTCGCCGACAAGCGCTCAAAGCGCGCCTTCGACCCCAAGCACGGCATGGCGGCGCGCTGCGTGCGCTTCGCCGAGGACGAAGGCCTGATCGTGCGAGCCGTCGCGGGCGACACCGTGACGGTGTGTCCGCCGCTGATCATCAGCCCGGAGGAAGTCGATGAGCTGTTCGGCCGGCTGGGACGGGCCCTCGACCGCACGCTTGACTGGGCGACGCGCGAGAATGTGCTCGCCTGAGCTTATCCGTCGGGCAGCCCGGCTTCGCGCCACGCCGCCGCCATCCGCGTGAAAACCTTCGGCTGAAATCCGGCCGTAATCTCAAATCGGCGGATCGTGAAAGACGGCTCGAGCGCGAGGACGCGCTGCGCTTCTGCCTTGGCGTCCCGGTCGCGTCCCAATCCGACCAGCGCCAGCACGAGAAAGAGATGGCAGACGCTGAAACGCGGGTTCGACTGGACCGCGCGGAGCCCGGCGTCGTGCGCCTCGTCATGCCGCCCGGTGAGAAAATACGCGATCGCCAGCGCGTTGTAGGCGAGATAGTTCATCGAATCGAATGGGCTCAGCCGGAGCGCGCGCTGCGCACGCTCGATCGCGGCCGCTGTCTCGCCCGAGAAGGCGAGGACGAGCGCGCTGCAGGACAGTGCAAAGATGTTCGAGCTGCTGAGCATGAGCGCGCGGTCGAAGACGTTGATCGCGGTGGTCTGGTCGTGCTCGTCCAAGGAGATGACGAAGCCGGCGATTCCGAGCGCGGTCGCGTCGTCGCTGCCGCCGGCGATGGCGGCGCGCGCATGATGGATCGCGGCCGCGCGATCCTCCTCGCGCAGCCCGGCGCGGCTGAACTTGAAGTGATAGCACCAGGCGAGCGGCGCGTGCGCGGCCGGGTAGCCGGGCTCGAGCGCGAGCGCCTTCTCGAGCAGCGGGATCGCGGTCTCGGCATCCTGGGCGATGTGACTGTAGGTGTAGGGCAGGGCGCGCAGCACCAGGTCGTAGGCGTCGAGATTTTCCGGCCGCTTGCGCTTCACGCGCTCGGTCTCGGCCTTGCGCAGGTTCGGCTCGATGGCGCCGACCACGCTCGTCGTGATCTCGTCCTGCAACGCGAAGACGTCGTCGAGCAGGCGGTCATAACGCTCGGCCCACAGATGGACGCCGGTTTCGGCCTCGATGAGCTGGGTGCTGATGCGCACGCGGTTCCCTGCCTTGCGCACGCTGCCTTCGAGCACATAGCGCACCCCGAGCTCGCGGCCGACCCGCTTCACGTCGACCGGGCTGCCCTTGTAGACGAAGCTCGAGTTGCGGGCGATGACGAACAGCCAGCGGATGCGCGACAGGCCGGAGATGATGTCCTCGACCATGCCGTCGGCAAAGTATTCCTGCTCCGGGTCGCTGCTGATGTTCTCGAACGCGAGCACCGCGATCGAGGGTTTGTCGGGCAAGGCGAGCGGCCCCGGGGCCGTGTGCGTCTCGAGCGCCTCGCCGGCGTCCTCGCGCACGGCGCCGACGAAGCGAATGCCCCGACGCGGCAGCGTCTTGATCAGCCGCTGCTCGTCGCCGCTGTCGGCGAGCGCGGCACGCGCCGCATTGATGCAGGTTGCGAGCGCCGATTCCGAGACGATGCGGCCGTCCCACACGGAGGCGATGAGGTCGTCGCGGCTCACCACGCGCTCGCGATTGCGGACGAGGTGGGCCAGGAGGTCGAAGACCTTCGGTTCAATCGGGATGAGATCGGAATCCCGGCGCAACTCGCGCCGTCCGCAATCGAGCAGGAAATTCTCGAACCGAAACAGCAATTTGTCGGCCCCCGCGAGACGATCGATGTTACCATAGTCGGTAGCCGGGCAGAACCCGAGGGGCTCCCCAGGGAAAACAAGGCTCTCCCAAGAGAAGGCCGAACGCTTCCGAAAGCGGGGTTTCGGCGGCCTCGCTAGCATCGCGCCATCCTGGATCGAGCAGGGGCATCGATTGTCCGCTTCGGCAAGACGGCCGAGGATGGACGGAAATCGAGCGCTCCCGCCGCAACGCGAAGGGACGGAAAGCCATGGGCGCAAACCCTCGTTCATTCAACCGCCGCCAGCTGCTCGAAGCTGCCCTTGTGGGCGGCTTGGCCATGACGGTCATGCCTGCTTTCGCAGCAGACCCGATCAAGATCGGCTTCGGCATGTCGCTGACCGGCCCCAATGCGGGCGCCGGCAAGATGATGCTGGTCGGCCTGGAAGTCTGGAAGGACGAGGTGAACCAGAAGGGCGGCCTGCTCGGCCGGCCGGTGCAATTCGTCTCGTACGACGATCAGAGCAACCCGTCGCTCGTGCCCGGGATCTATTCGAAGCTCCTCGACGTCGACAAGGTCGACCTCGTGATCTCGGCCTTCGGCACCAACCAGATCGCGCCCGCGATGCCGGTCGTGATGCAGAAGAAGATGGTCTATATGGGCCTGTTTGGCACCGGCGTGAACGACGAGTTCAAGTACGACCGGTATTTCCAGATTCTTCCCAACGGCCCGCAAGGCAACCGCGGACTGTCGCTCGGCTTCTTTGAAACCGCGATGACGATGAAGCCGCGGCCACAGACCGTGGCGATCGTTGGCGAGGATACCGAATTCGGCCACAACATCCTGGGCGGGGCCCGCGCCAACATCAAGGCGCTCGGGCTCAAGACCGTCTACGACCAGACCTTTCCGCCGACGACCGCCGACCACGGTCCGGTGGTCCGCGCCATCCAGGCTGCGAAGCCCGACATCGTCTTCGTCGCGTCCTATCCGGGCGGCTCGATCGGCATGGTGCGCGCCGTCAACGAGATCGGCTACACGCCAAAAATGTTCGGCGGCGCAATGATCGGCCTGCAGCTGACCCCGATCAAGGCGCAGCTCGGTCCCTTGCTCAACGGTCTCGTGATCAACGAGAACTACGTGCCGGAGCCGACGATGAAGTTCGCCGGCGTCGACGATTTCCTCAAGCGCTATCAGGAGCGCGCAAAGGGCGCGGGCGTCGATCCGCTCGGGCTGTGGTCGCCCTTCGCCTATGCGGAGATGCAGATCCTTGGGCAGGCCGTCCAGGCGGTCGGCGCCATCGACCAGGCCAGGCTCGCCGACTATCTGCACAAGACGACCTTCAAGACGATCGTCGGCGACGTGAAATTCAGCGCGAGCGGCGAGTGGGAGAAGACGCGGATCCTGACCGTGCAGTACCGAAAGGTCCGCGGCAACGACATCAGCCAATTTCGCGAGCCCGGCAAAGCCGTGATCGTGCATCCATCCGAGCTCAAGTCGGGCGAGCTGGTCTATCCCTTCGCCGAGGCGCGTGGGCATTGACGGCTTCCGAGTCCGGGCGGCGACCGCGTGGTCGTCGCCCGAATCCCGCTTGTCCTCGGAGGCACCGTCATGACCGCGCAAGCGACCGATCTGGAGACAGAAGTCCTGATCGCCGGCGGCGGCCTCGTCGGCCTGTCGACTGCGATGTTTCTGGGTCGCCACGGCGTCCGCTCGCTGGTGATCGAGCGCAGGCAGGGGGTCTCCGTGGTGCCGCGCGCCGCGCACTTCCATCTGCGCACGCTCGAGCTCTTTCGCCAGGCCGGGATCGAGGAGGAGGTCGCGCGCCGATCGGAAGAGGAGTTTCTGCCGGACGGCGCGATCGTCGCGATGGATTGTCTCGCGGGCCGGCAGCTGGCCAACATCATCGGCTCGCTCAACGAAGGCGTGGAAGCGCTCAGTCCGTGCCGGCGGCTTTTCATCTCGCAACCCAAACTCGAGCCGATCCTGCGCCGCCGCGCACAAGCGGACGGGGCCACTGTTCTGGGCGGCCATGAGGTGGTCGGGTTTGAGCAGGGCTCGTCTGGTGTGACGGTCCTGGCGCGCGACGTGGCGACCGGCGAGGAGCGCCGCCTGCACGGGCAATATCTGGTCGCTGCCGACGGCGCGCATAGCAGGGTGCGCGAGCTGCTCGGCATACCGCTCGAAGGGCGCGGCGTCTTTTCCAACAGCATGACGATCTATTTCGACGCCGATGTTTCTCCCTATCTGGCCGGCAAGGCGCTCAGCGTCATCTACATCAATAATCCGGTCCTCGGCGGCGTGTTTCGCTTCGACCGGAGCTGCCGGTCTGGCTTCCTGATCGTCAATATGACCGGGGACCCGGCACGCGATCCCGATGCGGCCGACGCCGCCCGGGATGTCAGCGAGGCGCGCCTGACCGCGTTGGTGCGCAGCGGGGTCGGGGTTGCGGACCTGCCGGTCACGATCACTGCGGTCGCGCGATGGCGGGCGACCGCGAGCGTGGCCCGCCGCTATGGCGAGGGGCGCATCTTCCTGGTTGGCGACGCCGCCCATCTGATGCCGCCGAACGGCGGCTTCGGCGGCAATACCGGAATTCACGACGCGCACAATCTGGCCTGGAAGCTGGCGTGGGCCCTCAAGCGATCGGCCGGCGACGGCCTGCTCGCAACATACGAAGATGAACGTCGGTCGGTGGGCCAGCTCACGGTCGAGCAGGCCTACAGCCGCTATGTGGCCCGTACCGCTCCGTATCTCGCCGCTGACGATGTCCAGCCGATCGTGCCGGACTTCAACATCGAGCTCGGATATCACTATCGTTCGGCGGCTATCGAATCCGAGGACGCGCCCGTCCTGCTTCATGACCATCCACATCAGGCCTGCGGCCGGCCGGGGACGCGGGCGGCGCATGTTTGGCTGCGGCGCAATGGAAGCCGCATCTCGTGCCTTGATCTGTTCGGGGGCTCGTTCGTTCTCGTCGCGGCGTCGCCGGAAGCGGGGTGGCGCGCCGCCGCCGCGCCGTTCGCCGGCCACGGGCTCGCGTGCCATTGCGTATCCGTTGATTTGATCGATACCGATCGGCGCTTCGCCGCCGCCTATGGGGTGTCCGAGAGCGGGGCCGTCCTGGTTCGACCGGACGGGTTTGTCTCCTGGCGAGCGCCGACGGTACCGGCCGATCCGCGCGGCGCGCTCGCCCGGGCCCTCGCCCGCACCCTCGACTGGCCGGCGCGTGAGGGTGCGTTGATCAGCTGATATTCACCATTCAGCGCTAATTCTCTTTTTCGAGCCAACTTTCGCCATCGGCCACCCCGAGGATCAAAGTTTGCCCGGGCGCGGGGGCCGGTCGTGTCGGGCTAACGCATGTCGAGGGTTTGCGTGGTTGATCAATTCGTTGCTGCTCCGCCGGGCCGGGGGCTCGTCCGTCCTGGACTGACCCGGCGGCATGTCATCCGTGGGCTCGGCGGGTTGGCGCTGGCCGGCATGGCCACCACCGCCTACGGTATCGGCGTGGAGCCGGAGAGCGTCTCGGTTACCCGCTATCGCCTCACCCCGCCGCGCTGGCCCCCCGGCCAGCGGCTGAGCATCCATGTGATCGCCGACCTGCATGCGGGCGGCCCGAACATGACGGCACGCCACATCAACGAGGTGGTCGAGATCGCCAATCTCGAAAGCGCCGATCTGGTGCTTCTGCTCGGCGACTACTTCGCCACCCACCGGTTCGTGACCGAGCGGGTCCCGCCGCCGGTATGGGCGGCGGCCCTGGCGCGCCTCGAGAGCCGCCTCGGCACCTGGGCGGTCTTTGGCAATCACGACTGGTGGCACGACATTGCGGGCGTGCGGGCGGCATTCGGGCGGGTGGGCATCCCGACCCTCGAGAACCGCGCTGTGCTGCTCGGGAATTCAGGCCGGCAATTCTGGCTCGCCGGGCTCGGCGACCAGCTCGCGCATCCGCTCGGCCATGCCCGCTTCCGGGGCATCGACGACCTGCCCGGCACGCTGGCGCAGGTCAACAGCGACCATCCCGTGATCCTGGCCGCGCATGAGCCCGACATCTTCACCAAGGTCCCGGATCGCGTGTCGCTGACCATTGCGGGCCACACCCATGGGGGCCAGATCCGGGTGCCGTTCCTGTGGGAGCGATTCGTGCCGTCCGCTTATGGGGCGCGGTTCGCCTATGGGCACATCATCGAGCGCGGCCGGCATATGATCGTCTCGGGCGGTCTCGGGGTCAGCCACATTCCGGTCCGCATCGGCGTGCCGCCCGAGATCGTGCGCATCGAGCTCGGCTGAGGGGCGGGTGCCGAATGCAAAACGGCGTCGCCTTGGCGACGCCGTTGCAGGAGACTCGAGAGTTCGCCAGCCGGACGATCAGCTGTCGCGCCCGCCCGAGAAGGCGACGCGCGGTTGGGCCGGCGAATCGCCCTGGCCCGGCGCGAGCACCACGACCGTGGTGCCGACCTTCACGCGGTTGTAGAGATCGATGACGTCCTCGTTGGTGAGGCGAATGCAGCCCGACGAGATCGCCGACCCGATATATTCGGGCTGGTTGGTGCCATGGATGCGGAACAGCGTGTCCTTGCCATTGGCGAAGAGATAGAGCGCGCGCGCACCCATCGGATTATGCGGCCCGCCGCTGACGAAGTTCGGGATGTTGCCGAGCCGCTCGTGCTCACCGGCGGTCGGCGTCCACGACGGCCACTCGGCCATGTTGCCGACCTTCGCGACCCCGGACCAGACCTGAGCTTCCTCGCCGACCGTCACGCCGTAGCGAATCGCCTTCCGGTTCGGCAGCACCAGGTAGAGATAGCGCGCGTCCTGGTCGACCACGATGGTCCCGGCCGCTTCCTTGCGGTGATAGTCGACCAGGTGCCGGCGATACGGCTCGGGGATCTCGGCCTTGTTATAGGGCGCCTTCGCGAGCAGTTCCCTGTCGCGCGGCTTCAGGCTCACTTCCGGCGCCGGCTCGAGCGTCGATTCCACGCAGCCGCCCAGCATCAGCGCCAGTGCCGCCAATGCGAATCCGTTGGCAAACTTCATTGCTTCACCCCAGACCCCAGATTTACGCCGGTCCGCCCCGCGAAATGCCCAGCCGTTCTACTCAAAATGACCCCCCCATTCCAGGGATCGCCGCGGTTCCGGCCTAACACCGCCCCAACCTGTTGCAGGAATGCCGCACTTCCGCCGCATGCCGCATGACTCGGGCTCAATTTGCGTCCGAGCATTGCGCGCCGCAGCAAGCCCCTCGCGCTGGTATCATTTTTCGATCCTGCATCGCGTCACTTAACAGTGCCTTTACTGCGCAAAGACCATTCTGAGCGTCTGTCGGCGCCCGGCGGAATGCCCATCAATTGTGCGGTTTTCAGCCCACTTCCGCCGATCTCGCGGCCGAGATTCGGGCCAAGCACGGACATTCGAAACGGAGGAAACGGTGCAGAGGAAGACTATCCTGTCAGACGCTTATTCGTGGACCGCACTGGCCCGCGAAGCGCTTGACGAGCGCTACGGCGCGATCGGGATCTCGGCGGTCGCCGCCGCCGTGCGCTACCTGGGCGAGCCCAAGGCGCCCGAGCGCACGCATGACGATCAGGACAAGGCCAACAAGGCGGCCTGAATGTGACGACCCGCAGGGATCCGAGACTCCCTGCTACACGTGCTGGCCGCCGTTGATGTGGATTTCGGCGCCGTTCACGTAGGACGACGTTTCGGTGCACAGCACGTAGATGATCTTGGCCACCTCGTCCGGCGTGCCCAGACGGTGCATCGGAATCTGGTGTGCGACGATCTCATCGGTGCCGGGCGAGAGAATCGCTGTGTCGATCTCGCCCGGCGCGATGGCGTTCACCCGCACCCCGAGGGGGCCGAAGTCGAACGCCATCTCCCGGGTCAGCGCGGCGAGCGCCGCCTTCGAGGTCGCATAGGCCGCGCCGGCGAACGGATGCACGCGCGAGCCTGCGATCGAGGTGACGTTGACGACCGATCCCTTGGTCGCCTTGAGCTCCTCGATCAGTCCGCGCGCGAGCATGATCGGCGCGAAGAAATTCACATGGAAGACGTGCTCCCAGGTGTCGAGGGTGGTCTCGATGCTCCCGATGCGCCCGCCGCCATCGCCCTTGGGCGAGATCGCCGCATTGTTGACGAGCGCGTGCAGCTCGCCGTGATCGAGCCGCTTCTTGATCTCGGCGATCGCCGCCTGGGTCGAGTCCGGATTGGCGAGATCGACCTGGATGTGATCCTCCGGGCCCATTTCCCACGGGCAATTTTCCGGGAATGCATGACGCGAGCAGGTGATCACGCGCCATCCGGCGGCGGAGAAGCGCTTGACCGTCGCGTGTCCGATGCCGCGGCTCGCTCCGGTGAGGAGGAGGGCGCGGCGCCGCTGGTTCGATTGCGAGGTCGGCATGGGCGATCCGTTCTGGCTCATGGGTAGAGCCGCGTCTTGCTCCAGGCGCCGCCCGGGACCGCGCGGCGAAACTCGATGCGATCATGCAGCCGGTAGGGCCGGTCGTGCCAGAACTCGATGATCAGCGGCACGATTCGATAGCCGATCCAGAACGGCGGTCGCGGCACCGCGCCGACGGCGTAGCGCGCGGTGGCGATCGCCACTGCTTTTTCGAACGCGAGGCGGCTTTCGAGCGGCGCCGACTGCTTGCTCGCCCACGCGCCGATCTGCGACAGGCGCGGGCGGCTGGCAAAATAGGCATCCGCCTCCGCATCTGCGATCTGCTCGACCGATCCACGCAGCCGGACTTGTCGCTTGAGCGATTTCCAGTGGAACACGGCGGCTCCCGCCGCGCGCGCGGCCAATTCCTGCCCCTTTTGACTGTCTTTGTTGGTATAGAAAACGAATCCCCGCTCGTCGAAGTCCTTGAGGAGCACCATCCTGACGTTCGGTAGCCCGTCGCGATCGACCGTCGCGAGCGCCATGGCCTCGGGCTCCGAGGGCTCGGCTTGCCGCGCCTCCTCGAACCAGGCGGCGAACAGCCGCAACGGCTCGTCGGCGTCGGCGAAGTCACCGGTCGTTAACCAGCTCGGGTGTTTGATCGGGGCGGTATCGGACATCTCGCGGAGCCGTCTCTTGGCCGGTTCAATACCAGCATCCTCGCGGCCGGTTCGTTATAACGAAACCGCCGGCCTGAGCCTATGGCGACGCGTGCTGCCGATCGCCGTCGTGCTGCTCGCATTGCCGGCCGGCGCCTGCAGCTTCTCCTATCAGCTCGGATCGATGTTCGGGCAGGACGCCAAGAAGGATGCCACCGGCTCGACCGCGATGGCGGCTGCCGCGTCCCAGCCGGCCATGGAACTGGCCGCCGAGGGCGATCTCGCCTTTGCGCGCGCCGCGGCGAGCCAGGCGCTCGCGCTCAACGGCAAGACGACGAGCGTGCCATGGGAGAATCCGAGCACCGGGGCGCGCGGGACCGTGACGCCGCTCGCCTCCGCCTATACCCAGGACGGCTTCGTGTGCCGCGATTTTCTCGCGAGCTATGTGCGCCAGGGCGCCGAATCGTGGCTGCAAGGCGAGGGCTGCCGCATCCACCAGGGCCGGTGGGAGATCCGCGGCCTGCGGCCCTGGAAGAAGGGTTGAGGTTAATTTGAGTCCTGCCGGACGGCGGGCGGCGCCTCCTGGTACATTGCGGAGCGCTGCGCCAAGCCCCACATAACGGTATCGGGGCCGGGAGACTTAATCCGGCGAAAACAAACGAGGATTCTGGAGTTTGCCAACCATGCGCGACCCCTATGACGTCCTGGGGGTGCCGCGGTCGGCGGATGCTGCGGCCATCAAGAGCGCCTTCCGCCGGCTCGCCAAGAAGCTGCACCCGGACGCCAACAAGAGTGACCCGAAGGCGGCGCAGCGCTTCGGCGAGCTCAACGGCGCCTATGAGATCCTGGGCGACGAAGCCAAGCGCAAGGCTTTCGACCGCGGCGAGATCGACGCCGAGGGCAAGCCGCGCTTCCACGGCTTCGAGGGCTTTCGCGGCCAGCCGGGCGGCGGCGGTGGCGGCTTTCGCCCCGAGGACTTCGAGGCGATCTTTCCAGGCGGCTTCCGGCGCAGCGCGCGCGGGGGCGGGGCAGGGGCCTCGGCCGGCGGAATGGGCGGCTTCGAGGATCTGCTCAAGGGAATGT
>Ga0075436_100001470_pt1 | contig 16023 bp, 14 predicted proteins | sample RhiMethybrSRZTD5_FD_75303 | JGI IMG/M metagenome (GOLD analysis project Ga0075436, IMG submission 75303) | Populus rhizosphere microbial communities from Tennessee, USA - Rhizosphere MetaG P. TD hybrid SRZTD5 | ecosystem: Host-associated > Plants > Roots > Rhizosphere > Soil | place: USA...
GATGGAGAGCAACTCCGTCCGATCCGGCGGCTGGCAGCAAACAGTGGGCACGGATCTCCGTGGAAAGACCCTGGGCGTTCTGGGACTTGGGCGGATTGGATCACAGGTCGCGCGGGTCGGAAGCGCTTTTGGAATGAATCTGATTGCCTGGAGCCAGAACATGACGCCCGAGGCCGCCAAAGCCGCGCGCGCAACCCTGGTTTCCAAGGAGCAGCTGTTCGAGCGGGCCGACATCCTTACGATCCATCTGGTGTTGAGCAGCCGTACGCGTAGCCTGGTAGGGGCGGCGGAGCTGGAGAGAATGAAGCCAACGGCCCGATTGATCAATGCGTCACGCGGGCCGATCGTCGAAGAGCAAGCTTTGATTAGCGTGTTGAAGAACAAGCAAATCGCCGGCGCGGCGATCGACGTATTCGACATTGAGCCGCTGCCTCCGTCTCACCCCTTCCGCACGCTGGACAACGTACTGGCAACGCCGCATTTAGGCTACGTATCGCATGGTCTCTACAAGACGTTCTACGAGGATACCGTCGCGAATATTCGGACGTGGCTCGACACGCATTAGAGGCTCATTATGAACCGTTAGGTTCATCAATGCATCTACTGTTCTGGATCATTTTATTGTTGCGGGAGCATATGGGACGACCGAAAAAGTTCAATCGTGAGGGTGTGCTGGACCGGGCCATCCCGGTCTTTTGGAAACACGGCTTCGCGAACACGACAGTTCAGCACTTGGAAGAGGCGACCGGCGTCAACAAGTCGGGCCTGTATTCGGAGTCCAAAGATAAAGGAGGACCTCTTTCTTGCCAGTCTTGAGCGCTACGCCGAAACTCGTGGTGCACCAAATACTGACAGCACAGCCGCTCGGTTGGGACAAAATTGAGAGGTTTTTGAGACTAGGCTTTGGCTGCGATGACGACCAGCGAGGATGCTTCGCCGTGAATTCGATGCGCGAGCTAGCGGGTCTGCCGACCGAAGCACAGGAAATTATTTCGAGTAGTCAGCAGAAACTCACGCGACTGCTGATAAGAAACATCGAGGCGGAGGAGCCGAAATTGGACGCGATCATGATCGCCGATGTTGTGCTGACGTTCTTCCACGGTTTCTGCATAGCGCAGAACCTCAAAAGCGGCAAAGCGTCGTCGGAGCGTAAGATCAGGAATCTGATGCAAGCGATCCGCAATTTGTGATGCCGATAGCGTCGCGACGGCTTACTATCCCTAGATGCGCTTCCCGGCGAAGGTGCGGATGTGTCTTTACGCCGACGGCAAAGCCGTTGTTCAGACGCCAGCCGCCGAGATCGGAATGGGAACAGCTACAGTGCAAATTCAACATGCCGCAGATCGTCTGGGGCTGCCCCTGGAGCGGGTTTCATTTCACTATGGAGATTCGAAGTTGGCCGACACACCAGTAATGGCCGGATTGAGGCCCAAGCGAAAGAACATTACAGGAGAAACAAGATGTCAACGGCTCTGCCAATGATTCCACCGGACAACCCGGAACGCACTCTTACGCTGGCGCAACTCGACAAACTTCCTCACATCGGATTGGTGGGCGATACCTACACCATCACCGTGACCGGCGAGCAGACCGCCGGGCGCTTCTGCGTAATCGACATGCATATCCCGCCTGGTGGTGGACCGCCGCCCCATCGCCATGACTTCGAGGAGACTTTTATCGTGCTCGAAGGCGAGATGGAAGCAACCTTCCGCGGCCAAAAGTCAATCGTGCGCGCTGGCGACACTATTAATATTCCTGCCAATGCGCCGCACCAGTTTCACAACAGTGCCACCGAAGCCGTACGCATGCTTTGTCTCTGCTCTCCGGCGGGACAGGAAAACTTCTTCCTGGAGGTTGGGGTACCGGTCGCCACTCGTACGACACCTCCGCCGAAGCTCGACCCCAAAGAACACGCGGTATTCATTGATAAAGTGAAGGCCCTCGCGCCCAAATATCGCACCGAACTCCTTAGAGAGGCGTAGCCGGTGAGAATTAATCACCCAATCCACGTCAGCTGCCCCGGCGTATCTGTCTCGAAGCAGCACCGTTCTCCATGGCACTCTTAGGAGCCTACTCAAGCACGCGCGCTGGTCGTGGGCAGTGCTGATCCAGCGGAAGCGGTCTTCCGCGAACGCACGGATCCGCTCTTGGTCGCACGCCAAGCGGCGGAGCCAGAGCGTCGTCACCGGTGGATCAACCGCTAAAGAGCCGGATCATCTTTTCCAGCGATAATGCGACGTGAGCCGACATGGCTTTTCGGGCTTCACCAGGCTTGCGGGCCTCGATAGCACGAATAATCTCCTTGTGGCCGATCCAGCCGGGCACGGTCTGTGTGCATAGCGTGTCCAGGCGGCGTACATAACCGAGGGCCAGGCGGAGTTGGTCGATGACTCGCTGGTTCCCTGCGATTTCGGCCAGGCGTAGATGAAAGGCTTCGTTAGCCACCAGGATGTGCCGGAGGTTTGGGCGATGGTTGCCCTCGGCCGCGATAATCGCTTTGAGCCCGGCGACTTGCTCGGGCGAAGCGGCTTGAGCCGCCTTCACCGCCGAAAAACATTCCAGCACCTGGCGAAATTCATAAAGCTCGACGATCTCGCGGACAGAAATCGGTTTGATCAGATAGCCTTTGCGCGGGATCAGCGAGAGCCATTTGTCCTGTGCGAGCCGGTTGCAGGCCTCGCGGACAGGCGTCCGGCTCGTCTTGCATCGCTGCGCCAGGACGGCCTCGGACAGGAACTCGCCGGGCGGGAGCTGGGCTGTGATGAGCCATTCTCGCAAGAGCCGGTAGACACGCTCGACTTCGCCTTCCGTCTCGGTCCGAGCTCCAGAAATGATACGAGGCACTTGCCCCATGGGGATACTGATAGTATACTTCCGGTATCCCGAAATCCCATGTGCGGCATCGTCGGATTTTTTGTGAAGGATGGCGACGGGCAGGCTGAGACCGGCCGGACGATTCTCGATATGCTGCGTGCATTGGGATGCCGCGGCCCGGACTCGGCCGGGGTGGCGCTTTTCGGCGCGCCCAATGACGGACGCTTTGTGGTTCGCGTCAAGTTAGGGGACGGCGGCGACCTGAAATCGAGAGCGTGGCAGGTCAGCGCTCAGCTCGAATCTTTTGGTGGCACAAGTCACTTTTCCACTATTGGGGCCTATGCGCGGTTCCTGGCTGATGGCCAGACAGATCTCCGGCGGCTCACCGAATTCGTCGAGTCGCTGGACAGGGATTTCGAGGTGGTCAGCATCGGCCACTGCCTGGAGATCGTGAAGCAGACCGGCTCGCCGGAGAATCTAGAGAACACCTACTGCATATCCCAGCTGAAGGGCACGCATGGCCTCGGACACACGCGGCTTTCCACCGAATCACGCGTCGATCTCAGCCACTCGCAGCCCTTCTGGAGCCATGGTTTTCCGGACCTGGCGATCGTGCACAATGGCCACATCACCAACTATCACCAGCTTCGCCGGCGTTATGAACAGCGCGGCGTCCGTTTTTACACGGAGAACGATTCGGAGGTGGTGGCGATCTATCTGGCCCAGCAGCTGTGTGCCGGCAGCAGCCTGCAGGAAGCGTTGGAGCGAATGCTGCGCGATCTCGATGGCTCGTACAGTTGCCTGGTGGCTACCGAGCGGCAGCTGGGGTTCGTCAAAGATCCCTTCGCATTAAAACCGCTGGTCATGACCGAAACCGCCGATTTCGTCGCCGTTGCAACCGAGGAGATCGCCATCCGCGCCGCGTTGCCGGGCGTATACTCGGTTCGCGAAGCGCAGGTAAGGGAAGTGCGGGTATGGCAGAGATAATCTGCGGCGCCCGGCCGGCTCGCGAGATCAATGCCGAGATCCGGCGCGCTATCGCGGCCGGCGATCGAGAGATTATCGTGCAGGACCCGGGCGCGCGCCACAACCTGGGTGTCGCGATACTCGAGCCCGTGCGGATTCGCTTTGTGGGCAGCGTGGGCTACTACTGCGCGGGCCTTATTGATGGGCCTCGCGTCGAGATCGACCAGAGCGCCGGTTGGGGATTGGCGGAGTCCATGATGAGCGGAGAAGTGATCGTGCGCGGCAGCGCGGGTAACGGCGCGGCGGCGGCCATCCGGGGCGGAACGGTGGTGATTCACGGCGATGCCGCGGCACGCCTGGGCGTTTCGATGAAAGGCGGAACAGTGTTGGTCGCGGGCCGTTGCGGCTACATGGCGGGATTCATGGGGCAGAAAGGCAGACTGGTGGTCTGCGGCGACGCTGGCGACGCCTTTGCGGATTCTATGTACGAAACGGTCTGCTACGTCGGCGGGCGCATTGAAGGGCTCGGAACCGACGCGGTCATCGAGAGGCCTTCGGCCGACGAGGCCGCCTGGCTCGACTCCACGCTGGCGCAATACCTGCCTGGAGCGCGGCGGCGTGGTGAGGACTTCCAAAAAGTCCTCGCCGGGCGCAAACTGTGGAATTTCGATAAGCGCGAATGGAAAGTCTGGCAGGAGGCCCTTTGAGCGACGTCTTACAGACCTCTGGCACGTTCCAGCCGGCGGTGATCGACGACATTCAGGCCAAGGCCGCGTCCGGTCTCTATCGCATCCGCGGCTGGGGCACCCTGCGCGAGCGCCGTTGGGCGACGTTTGACGACCTCACTTTCCTGCCCTGCTCGCTGACGCGTATTCCGCTGGAGGGTTATCGCGAGAAGTGCTCGACCAAAACCGTGCTGGGGACACGCTTCGCGAAGAAGCCGATCCAGCTCGATGTCCCGGTAATGATCACCGGCATGAGCTGGGGCGCACTGTCGTATAACGCGAAGGTGGCGCTAGCGCGTGGCGCGCGCACTGCCGGTTCGTCCAACACGACGGGCGACGGCGGAATGCTTATGGCCGAGCGCGAGAATAGCCGCACGCTCATCTACGAAGTGCTGCCGTCGCGTTATGGCATCAACATCCATCACATGCGCATGGCAGATGCCATCGAGCTGACCATCGGCCAGGGTGCCAAGCCCGGGACGGGTGGGTTACTGCTTGGCTCGAAAGTGTCCGATGTCATCGCCAAGCAGCGCGATCTGCCGGTGGGCGTGGATCAGCGCAGTCCGGCGCGGCACCCGGATTTTCTCGGGCCGGATGACATGATTATCAAGGTCGAGGAACTGCGCGAGGCGACCGACTGGCAGGTGCCGATCTTCATCAAGATGGGCGCCAGCCGTGTGTTTGACGACGTGAAGCTGGCGGCCAAGGCCGGTGCTGATGTGATCGTCGTGGATGGCATGGAGGGCGGCACGGGGGCGTCGCCCGCGATTCTGCAGGAACACACCGGCATCCCCACCCTCGCCGCCGTATGCGAAGCGCGGGCGGCCCTGGAGGATATCGGGCTCTACGGGGAAGTGCAGCTTATCATGGCGGGAGGTATCCGCGATGGCGTGGATGCCGCCAAGGCTCTGGCGCTGGGAGCGGATGCGGTCTATATTGGAACCGCCGCGCTCATCGCGCTCAATTGCAACCGTCCGCTGTACATCGAAGATTATCGCGCGCTGGGCACGGAACCGCACCACTGCCATCATTGCCATACCGGACGCTGTCCGGTGGGTATCACAACGCAGGATCCCGAACTGGTGAAACGGCTCGATATCGACGAGGGCGCGGAACGCGTGACGAACCTTCTTCGCGCCATGACGCTCGAGATGCAGATGCTGGCACGCGCCTGCGGCAAGTCAGACGTTCATCACCTGGAACCCGAGGACATGGCCGCGCTGTCGATGGAGGCTTCGGCCGTCTGCGGCATTCCACTGGCGGGCACCAGAAGGATTTTCGGGAGGTGACGCCACGTCTTTCCTGATTCCCTGTCCACATTGCGGCAACCGCAGCGTCTATGAGTTTCGCTTTGGCGGTGAGGTGAAGCAACGGCCGCAGCCGGACGCTCCGGCCGAGGAGTGGATGGAATACACGTACACGAAAACGAATGAGTCAGCCGTGCAGAAGGAGTGGTGGTTCCACCGCTCGGGCTGCAAGCTATGGCTGCAAGCGCTCAGAAATACGACCACCAACGAGGTTCTGGAAGCGTTTTTCCCCGAATAATGGCCGACAGCTCCGAGAAATTTACGTTCGAATTTGATGGCGAGACCGTGGAAGCCCGGGCCGGCGACACCGTGGCGTCGGCGCTCTATCGAGCGGGCCGCCGCATCTTCACTCGCAGCTTCAAGTATCATCGGCCGCGCGGCCTGCTGTGCCTTGCCGGCAAATGTCCAAACTGCCTGATGAATGTGGACGGCGCTCCCAATGTGCGCTCCTGCATTACCGCGGCGCGCCCGGGCATGCGGGTACGGCATCAGAACGCGTATCCGTCGCTCGACCACGACTGGCTGGCCGGAGTCCAGCGCTTCGACTGGCTCATGCCCGTAGGCTGGTACTACAAGACAATGACGCATGCCTGGTCATGGCACGCGGCCGAGCCGTATATTCGCAAAGCCGCCGGGCTTGGAGTTGCGCCCGATCGTGGCAACGGGTCTGCCAATTACGAGCATGCGTGGATGCATGCGGAAGTCGTGGTGATCGGCGGGGGCCCGGCGGGTCTTCAAGCCGCCTTGGAACTTGCAGAGGTCGGAGTGCAGGTCGTGCTGATCGATGATCAGCCGGAACTCGGCGGGCATCTGCGTTATCGTAAGCGGGCCGGCGCAATGCCATCGGAACTGATCGCGCGGCTACAGTCGATCTCCGGTGTGGAGATCCTTTCGCGCGCCTATTGCTTCGGCCTGTACGAAGGCAATCTTCTGGGCGTGTTGCAGGCCAACCCCCACGCCGGAGCGATCGAGCGTTTGATTCACCTGCGAGCCAAAAGCGTGGTGGTGGCCACAGGCGCGTACGAAGTGCCGTTCACCTTCGAGAACAACGATTTGCCCGGCGTGATGCTCTCGACCGCCGTGCAGCGGCTGATACATCTGCACGGCGTCCAGCCCGGCCACCAAGCGGTGATTGTTGGCAATCCGGCTCATGCGGACGAAATAGCCGGCGATCTGCGCGAGGCTGGAATTGAGCTCGTGACGGTGCTGGAGCCGCACCAGGTGATCGCGGCGACGGGATCCTCGCACGTGACCGGTGTTCAAGCTGACAACGGCCGGTTCGCCTGCGACCTCGTAGTGATGTGCGGACAACGGGTGCCCGATGCCGGCCTGCTGAATCAGGCCGGAGGAAAACTGGCGTGGAACGAAGAGCGCGGTGCGTTCCTGCCGGTCGATCTGCCCCCGAACGTTCGCGCAGCCGGAGAAGTGACGGGGTCGGGGCTCTCTCGCGCCATTCTGCTTCCGCCGCCGCAGGTCCCATTCCACAAGCGCTCATTTGTTTGTTTCTGCTCAGACGTCAGCACGGCAGATCTGCGCGACGGGATCGCCGAAGGCTTCGATCACATCGAAACCCTCAAGCGCTATACGACGCTCACAATGGGCCCGTGCCAGGGCAGGATGTGCCAGCTGGCGGGCATCGGCGTTTGTGCGCACGAAACCGGACGAAGCATGGCTGAGACCGGTGTAACGACCTCGCGGCCGCCGAATCCCTCGGTTTCGCTGGGTGCGCTGGCGGGGCCCCGGCATCATCCCATCCGCCGCACGCCCATGCATTACGCGCACCAGGAATCGGGTGCCGTGTGGCTGGATATGGGCGAATGGAAGCGGCCACGCTATTACAAGAGCGCAACGTGCGGTTCCGAGCGGCAGTGCGTCGAAGAAGAGTATCGCGCCGTCCGGGAGCGCGTGGGTCTGATCGACGTTAGCACGCTGGGAAAGCTGGACGTAAAGGGGCGCGATGCCGGCAAATTGCTCGACAAAGTTTACACCAATCGCTTTTCGGATCTGAAGCCGGGCCGCGTGCGTTACTCGGTGTTGTGCGACGAGGCTGGAATCATACTCGACGATGGCACCATCTCGCGGCTGGCTGACGATCACTATTTCATCACCACTACCACGGGAAACCTGGATTTCGTGCAGCAGTGGCTGGAGTGGTGGCTGGCGGGCAGCGGCTGGGATGTTCACGTCACGAACCTGACCGGCGGGCGCGCAGCGGTGAACCTGGCGGGCCCCCAGGCGCGCGACGTGCTCAAGGCCCTGACGGCATGCGATCTTGCGGGCAATGCGTTTCCGTACATGGCCTGTCGCGAAGCCGATGTGGCCGAGGTGCCGTCGCTTCTCCTGCGGATTGGCTTTGTCGGTGAAACAGGATGGGAGATCCACTTCCCGGCCGAATACGGCGAGTATCTTTGGGGGAAGCTGGTCGAGGCAGGGAGGAGTTTCGGGATCCGGCCGTTCGGAATTGAAGCCCAGCGGCTGCTGCGGCTCGAGAAGCGCCATGTGATTGTCGGCGTGGATACCGACGCGCTTTCCAGCCCATATGAAGCCGGCATGGCATGGGTCGCCAAGCTCGATAAGCCGGACTTCATCGGCCGCAACGCGCTCTCGCGTTTGGCCCAGACCGCACCTCAACAGAACCTGGTAGGTTTTGTGATGCAGGACGACTCGGTGCCCCAGGACGGCGCCGCAATTCTGGTCGGGGGCGCGCTGGCCGGACGCGTGACCAGTGCGCGCTACTCACCACACGCCGGAAAAGCTGTTGGCCTGGCCTGGGTAGCGGCCATATCGGCGCTTGACGGCGCCGAAATCGAAATCCGCATCGACGGCGGCACTGCCCGCGCGCGCATCGCGCCCGAAGCGTTTTATGATCCCGCGGGCGATCGTTTGAGGATGTGAACCGTGACAGCGATCCGGCAGACACCTTTATTCCGCGCACACGAGCAAACCGGCGCGAGTTTCGTGGATTATCACGGCTGGCGCGTTCCCTCGTACTTCACCTGGGCGCAAAAGGAGGCCGAGCAACTGGCGGCGAGCGCCGGTTTGAGCGACCTGAGCTGGATGATAAAGCTGGATCTCAAAGGCTACGCCCTGAAGACGCCTTTGGCCGTGACCGGCACCCGCCCATGGTGTCTCGGTCCCCAGCACTATCTTCTGACGTGCGACCCTGCGGCGCATGCGGCGGTGCTGGAACACCTGCGCGCGCTCTCCGCTCCTCCCGGCCTTGCTCTGCCGCCGCCGGTCTCCATCACTGACGTAACCTCGGTACACACGCAATTTCTGCTGGCCGGACCGCGCAGCCGTGATGTCCTGCGCAAATTAACTTCGCTGAACGTCACGGTTCTGGCGAACCTCGCCTGCGGGCAGGCGAGCGTGGCGCATGTGCCTGCCATCGTTTTGCGGGACGACATGGCTCGACTTCCGGCCTTTCATGTTCTCGTAAGCCGGGAATACGGCGAAAGCGTGTGGGATGCCATCCTCCATGCGGGCCACGAGTTTCACATCGGCCCCTGCGGGTTGAAAGCTCTCGAATTGCTGGGGAGCCAGCCATGATGCGGCTCTTCCGCAAGGAGCGGATGTGGCGCTCGCACCCTCTGAAATCCAACTACGACGTGGTGATTATCGGCGCGGGCGTCCACGGGCTTGGCATCGCCTATTACCTGGCTTCGCGGCACGGCGTCCGCAATGTGGCGGTGCTGGAACGGGGCTATCTCGGCTGCGGCAACAGCGGGCGCAATACGGCCATCATCCGCTCCAATTACCGCACGCCGGAGGGCATTCCGTTCTACGAAGAATCGGTCCAGCTGTACGAGCAGCTTTCGCGTGAGCTGGAGTGGAACCTCCTTTTCAGCCAGTGTGGGCACCTGACTCTGGCGCACACCGACTCAGCCATCGCCGGCTTGCGCGTGCGCGCGGAAAACAACCAGGTGCTCGGCGTCGACAGCCGGATCATCTACCCCGCCGAAATTCGCGAACTGGTACCGACCATGGACATGAGCGACCGGGCGCGATTTCCAGTGCTGGCGGCGCTCTATCATCCACCCGGCGGCATCATCCGGCACGATGCCGTAGTATGGGGTTACGCGCGCGCCTGCGACCGCTTGGGCGCCGAGGTTCATCCCTACACCGAGGTAACCGGCGTGCGCGTATCACGCGGAAAGGCCGAGAGCGTAATCACCACGCGCGGAGAAATCGCAGCCGGAATAGTCGTGAATGCGACGGCGGGCTGGGCGTCGATGGTCGCCAGGATGGCGGGAGTCACCTTGCCCATCGTCAGTCACCCCTTGCAGGCGTGCGTAACCGAACCGCTCAAGCCGTTTCTCGACAAGGTGATTGTCTCCGCCACGCTGCATGTCTATGTGAACCAGACTGACAAGGGTGAGCTGGTGATCGGCGCGGAGATCGATCCATATCAGTCGTACAGCCTAAAAGGTACGCTGCCCACGCTCGAACAGATGGCATCCTACACGCTCGAGCTGTTTCCGCAGCTCTGCGGCGTGCGCGTGCTGCGCCAGTGGGCCGGCATCTGCGATATGACACCGGATTACGCGCCCATCATCGGGGTTTCGCGCGAAGTAAAAAACTACTTCGTGGACGTGGGGTGGGGAACCTACGGGTTCAAAGCGGCGCCGGCGGCGGCTAAGAATCTGGCTGAGCTGATCGCCACTGGAAAGACGCCCAAACGGATCGAAGCGTTCTCGCCGGCCCGTTTCTATGGTGGACAATTGGTGGGCGAGAAAGCGGCGGCGGCTGTTTCATCTTGAACGGGGGAATCACCATGCTGGATCAGATCAAGGCACTGGTCAAAGACCGGGGTATCGATTACATCTTTTGCTCGTTCGTGGAACTGAGTGGAGCGCCGAAGGCCAAGCTGGTTCCTGCCACGCATCTCGAAGACATGGCGCGCGAAGGCGCGAGTTTTGCCGGCTTTGCCGCCGGCGACTTGAACCAGGGCCCGCAAGATCCGGATGTCGTCAGTATTCCGGATTTCGATTCCCTGATGGTACTTCCTTGGCGGAAGAACGTGGCCTGGGTGCCTGGCAACCTGCATGTAAGCGGCCAGCCGTGGCCGTATTGCCCGCGTACCATTCTGAGCCGCCAGCTGGAAGGTGCACGGCAGAAGGGCTATGTGTTTCACGTCGGCGTCGAGCCTGAGTTCATGTTGCTCAAGAGGAACGCGCGCGAGGAGTACGAGCCGTGGGACGCCCTGGATATGGCCGCCAAGCCTTGCTACGACCTGCGCGCCTTGCATCGCAACCTGGACATGATGACCACGCTTTTGTCCTACATGCAGGAGCTGGGTTGGGATCCCTACGCCACCGACCACGAAGACGCCAACTGCCAGTTTGAGTTGAACTGGCTGTACTCCGATGCTCTGACCACGGCCGATCGCAAGACCTTCTTCAAGTGGATGGTCCGGACTGTGGCGGAGCAGCATGGTCTTTGGGCTACCTTCATGCCCAAGCCGTTCGCCAACCTGACGGGCAATGGCGCCCACTACCACATGAGTCTGGCTGATCCGGAGAGCGGGAAAAACCTGTTTCTGGATGACAGCGACAATCTGGGCCTTTCGCAAACGGCGCGGTGGTTCATGGGCGGCCTACTGCATCACGCTCGAGGCCTCGCCGCCGTTATTGCACCGCTGGTGAACAGCTATAAACGCCTGATCCGCGGAGCGCCGCGCTCGGGAGCCACCTGGGCGCCGGTTTACGTCACCTACGGTGCGTCTAACCGCACCCAGATGATCCGCGTTCCCGGGCCAGGACGCATCGAGAATCGCGCCGTAGATGGCGCTGCAAACCCGTACTTGGCGAGCGCTGCCATGCTGGCGGCGGGCCTGGATGGTATCGAAAACAAGATCGACCCGGGTCCTGCCAACAGCGAGAATCTTTACGAAATGTCTGAGCAGGATTTGCGCCGACACAATATTACATTTCTGCCAACCACGCTGCGGGAAGCGCTCGACTGCTTTGAGAGCGACGAAGTCCTCCACCGGGCCCTTGGAAAGGACTACGCGGCATATTACACCAGTGTGAAACGCGAAGAATGGCGCGAGTACCACCAGAGCATCAGCCAGTGGGAGCGAGATCATTACTTGCACACGTACTGAGGTTTCGACGCCTGCCGAATCAGGCGCTCCACTACTAGCTCATCGTGAGGACAACGCGAAACCGCGCCTGGCCGCTTAACATACGCTCGTAGGCCTCGGTTACTCGCTCCAGCGGGAAGACCTCATTCTTCGAACGCACACCGGCGAGCACGCTGAAGGCGAGCGTGTCCTGCGAATCGATGGAAGTGCCCGAATACCAGCCCTTCACTGACAGGCGTCCTCCGAGCAACAGACCGGGGGAGACCGTGAGCGATGGCGCAGCGCCGATGACCATGAGCGCTCCGTTGGTGCCGAGCCCCCCGACGGTGGCCGCCATAGCATCGCCATTCGTTACGGTGGCCAGGATCACCTTGGCGCCGCCCAAATTGCGGAGTTCCGCGGCGGGGTCCTGGGCCTGGCTATCGATGTAACGCACCGCGCCCAGCTCGCGAGCCAGCGGCTCCTTGTCCTTGCCACGCGCAATCGCAACTGTCCGGAACCCCGATCGGGCGGCGAATTGGACGGCGAGATGGCCCAGGCCGCCGAGGCCCAATACAGCCACGAGATCGCCAGGTTGCGCGCCGCTGTTGCGGAGACAGTTAAAGGTCGTAACCCCGGCGCACATGAGCGGCGCCGCCTCGACCGCAGACAACTCATCCGGGACCAGAGCCACCGCTTCGGCGCGCGCGATCATGTACTCGGCGTAGCCGCCGTCATAGGTGACGCCGGTGATCGCGGTGAACGTCTGGCAGGCGAAGAAGTTGCCGCGGCGGCAAGCATCACAATAGCCGCAGTTTCCGCCATGCCAGCCGACGCCGACACGCTGCCCGGGCTTCCACCGGTCGACGCCGGAAGCGACTGCATCAACAACGCCGACCACCTCGTGCCCGGGGACCCGTGGGTATTTCACCAGCGGAAACGTGCCGTCCCGAGTGAGACTGTCACTGTGGCAGATGCCGCAGGCCTGCACTTTGATCCGCACCGATCCGGGGCCGGGCGATGGAATGTCGCGTTCCACGATTTCGAATGGCGCCTTTGGGCGCGGGACCTGTGCTGCGCGCATTTTGGGCATAACGCCTCCAATCACCATCTTGGCATGGCTTAAAGACGTCAGGATTTCTGAGAGCTTGTCAGCTCTTGAACCGCCCGCCAGGCCTGATCGATGGCGCCGTCGGTGTAAGCGTAAGCGCCCGCATCGGCGTTGGCGATAGCCAGGCGTCCAAATGGCTTCCGGGCAATGACGCAGGGCGGTTCCCGTCCTTCAAGCCAAAAATCGTCGAACAGCGAGTTGTATTCGTACGCGTAGCCGTGTGGCCAGCGGTTTACGGTGATGGCCGCGATGTCACGCGCTGGGTCGAAACCGCCACCCCCCAGAGTCCGTGCCAGTTGGTCGCGGATGTTGCGCTCGAAGGTGTCGAAAGAAGTTTGGAACAGCTCGATGCGCCCGGCGCGATGCTGGTCGCGGGCCGGCAACCCCGGCTTGCACGGAGTCCGCATCATGTGGACCACGATGGGCTGTTGTGGCTTGCGAGAGGAGTGGTACCGGCCGAGGTTCACCGCCAGATCGAGATTCACATGCGTGTGGTAGGAGCCGGGAGCATAGACGGAGTTGATTCCCAGCTTCTTCCAGGACGTCCAGTCGCGTATCACAACGTTGGTATAGACAATCGGAACCTTCGGCTCCCAGGCGAGCGCCTCCCGCTGTCTCGCGGGCAACTCGGTGCAGATATACGGGATCACCATGTTCCAGCAGGCGAGCACGCACTGGCCGGCGCGAACTCGGAACAGCTTGCCGCCTTTCACGAACACCACTTCGACTTGGCTGGCGGTTTGCGGGTCGCCTTCATGCCGTACTCGCACCACCGTGCTGTTCAGCCGGATGCGCACCGGAGAGCGTGCTTCGTCCAGGCGCGAGTAGCGCGTTCTGGCGTTGATCAAATCGCTCAAAGAGTGCCCTGGGATGGCGTGCGGAATCAGCTTGCGCACCAGCAGGCGCGCGATAGAGGCATTGCCGTCCGGGAAATGGAAAAAATATTTTTCCGCCTCTTCATTCGGAATGCAATCGCGATTCATGCCGGGGCCGGGGCCAGGATCGAGATTCAGGCCGCCGAAGCCGGGCAACCCAAGCCCCCACGCGTCCTGGGCGGAGACAGCGTCGATCCCGAGTCCGAACAGCGGATGGGGGCGCGCTTGAAAGAAAGCCACGCCTTGAGGTTCCAGGCCGGCGATGTCGGTGAGGAATTTCGCGTAGCTGATGCGCGCGAGGCGTGCCTTTTTCTCGGCAGACGAGAGACCGGGGAAGTAGTCCGTCTTCGTCTCGTAAATGCCTCGGATGCCGCGCCGTGCGATTTCAGAAAGCGGCGCGGACTCCATGAACTCCTGCGAAGAGCGCGGCGCCGACGCAGCACCCTGGATGCCCTCTACATCCTGGCTGCCTCTGGGATCGGGTACCAGCCGGTCGGCGCCAAATGTTTCTTTATCGAAGAACACGGCGGGGTGCAGATCCAGCGAACGATACAGTTTGCGATCCAGCGCTGGCTGCAACCGCTCGACGTCAATGCCCAATTCGGCGAGAAGTCCTCTGGCAACGGCGCTGTATGGCGCAGGGCTTTCGATGGAGAACGTGCCTCCATAGCCGAGCAGCAGCCGCCCGGTCTGGTGAAATTCGTTGCGCTTGGCATGTCCGCCGAAATCGTCGTGGTTATCAAGAATCAGGACGCGGGCCTGCGCTCCTGTCGCTTTCCGGAAGTAGTGCGCGGCGGCGAGACCGCTGATGCCACCACCGACGATCACCAGGTCGTAGGTTTCTCCACTCTCGACCGGCGTCCCGGCCTGGTTCCAAAATGCGCCGTCGCGCACCTGGTGCGCCACCTCGAAGGAGCCTTCGTGGCTGCCGCGCATGCCCGTCAGTACGGGTGGGTAGTACTCCGGCGAGGTTTCGATGACGTGCTCGGTCTCAAATGCCGACGCGATTCGCGATCCCGCGACAGTTCCCGCAGCCAACGCCATTCCGTTCAAAAAATCACGCCGCCGGATACGCCGGCGCATGCCCAAGTCGTCGTTCATAAAAGTACCTGATGAAACCGCGTTAGTAAGATCATGGTTTCAGCGGCAGCAGTTCCGCAAGTTCGGGCCGTTGCTCTCCTCGGCCTGTCCGCAGCCGGTACCAGACCAGAATCATGCCCAGTGAGAAAAGAAAAATGATAGTCGAGACAGCGTTGATTTCCGGCGTAATACCTCGCCGCAGGCGCGACCAGATTTCGAGCGGCAACGTGTTATCGCGTCCAATCAGGAAAAAGCTCACGGCAATCTCGTCCATGGATAGAGTGAAGATCAGCAGTGCCGCGCCTATGATGGCGAGCCGCAGATTGGGAATGGTAACGCGCCAGAAGGTTTGCCAGTTGGTAGCGCCCAGGTCGAGAGAGGCTTCTTCTTGTGCGCGGTCCATTTTCTGCAGTCCTGCGAAGATCTCCGTAGCGGCCACCGAAATGAGAGCCGTCCCATGGCCCAGCGTGATGGTGAGCAGGCTCAACTTCATTCCTGCCGACACGAACAGAATCAGCAGCGAGAGCCCAGTGATGATGCCCGGCAGAATTAGAGGCAACAGAACCAACCTGCGGAACAGCGCCTTTCCGGGGAAGGCCGCGCGGTCGATCGCCAGCGCAGCCGGAAGTCCAAAAACCAGCGCCAGCACCATGGCAGCCAGCGCCACGAGCAGGCTGTTGCCCACCGCGCTCCACAATGCGTCATCTTCCAGCAGTACCCGGTACCAGCGCAGCGTCCAGCCACGAGGCGGAAAGCCTCCTACGCTCTCTCCATTGAACGAGTACACGATCAAAACTACGATCGGCAGATAGAGGAACGCGAAAACCGCGGTTGTCTGGAGCGGCAGCCAGCGGGAACGGTGAAATGCCGAGGAGGGGAGCATGTTACGAAAAACTCAACTTCTTCTCCAGCCTTTCGACTAGAAACAGCAGCGCCAGTACGAGCAGCAACAGCGATGCGGAGATGGCTGCTCCGAGAGGCCAGTTGTAGGCAGCACCAAAAAGACTCACGATGACGTTCGAAATCATGATGCCGCCGGGTCCGCCAATCAGCAGGGGCGCCAGAAAATCTCCCAGGCTCA
>Ga0075436_100001480_pt1 | contig 15999 bp, 12 predicted proteins | sample RhiMethybrSRZTD5_FD_75303 | JGI IMG/M metagenome (GOLD analysis project Ga0075436, IMG submission 75303) | Populus rhizosphere microbial communities from Tennessee, USA - Rhizosphere MetaG P. TD hybrid SRZTD5 | ecosystem: Host-associated > Plants > Roots > Rhizosphere > Soil | place: USA...
GGCATGCCGTTCATGACGAGCGGCATCTGATCGGAGCGGCTGCCGTGAACGGCGAGCGTCTGGTAGCGGTCGCCGCCCGTGCCGCCGACGTCCTGCGATCCGAGCGCAATCGTGACGCCGGGGACCAGCACGCTGAGGTTCTGGAAGCTGCGTCCGGTGGGCAGCGCGTCGATCGCCTCGTGCGTGAGCGACTTGCGCTGCGTCACGCTCTGCGTATCGATCAGCGGGCTCTCGCCGGTGACCGTCACGGTCTCTTCGACGGAGCCGACCTTCAGCTCCGCGTTGACGGTCGCCGTGAAGTCGGCGGTGAGGATGATCCCTTCGCGTTTGACGGCGTTGAAGCCGGCGAGCGTGAAGGTCACCGTGTAAGTGCCGGGCCGCAGATCGACGATCTTGTATTGGCCCTGCGCGTCGGTCATCGCGGTCCGGACGCGTTCGATGAGCGCCGGACTCGACGCTTCGACCGTGACGCCGGGCATGACGCCGCCCGTCGTGTCGCGCACCGCGCCGGCGATGCTGCTGTTCTGCGCGAAGGCCGAGCCGGCCAGCAGCATCACGAGGCAGGTCAAGATGCTCACGTGGAATCGCGTTCGCGCCATCGCTCCTCCTGTCGGATGGAGGTGGATTATAGGCCCAGAACGCGGCGCGCAAGCGCTCAGCATCCGGCTCGATGAGGTCGCCAGAGGCTCAATTCATTGGTCTGACTCGCTCGAGAGCTCGACGTAATCGGCCAGCGCCGCGATCAGCGCGCCCATACTGGGATGCGCAGGAAGAACATCCGGGATCACGTGGTGCGCTTGAAGGGCCGCCGCGCACACCGGACCAACCGCGCCGACGATCGTGTGCTCGCTGAGCGCGCGCGTCAGCTCCTCGCTCATCTCGCCTGCGCGTGCGACGTCAAACAGATGCTGACACTGGACCCGACTGGTGAAGGCGATGACATCCACGTGCTGATCGATGAGGTCGCGCACCAATGCCGTGAGTCGCGTGCAATCCTCAGGCAGCCGCCACTCATAGAGCACGTACTCATCCAGCCGTGCGCCGCGCTGTCTCAGCGCATCGGCCAGCCTGTGGTTGAGCTCGCCGTAGTGGATGAGGGCGACCTGTCGCCCATCGATCTCCAGGCTCGAGAACGCGTCGAGGAGTTCCGTCGTGGTGTACGGTTCAGCCGCCTTGAGGTGGACCGGCACCGCGTTCCGCTTCAACACCGCGACCGGTTTCGGTCCGCGGCAAACGACGGTCGTCGTTCGCAGCGCCCCGAGTGTTTCGTCGAGGCGGCCGAGCCGCTCGGCCTCTCGCAACAACACAGTGACGCCCACGCCAGTCTGGAAGATCACGATCGAGAACTGACCTGCAGTGAGCGCGTCCAAGAACGGAGGGATGTTTTCGAAGTGCGGCACTTCGCGGACGGCCGGCGCCACGTACGGCACGCCACCAAGCCGTCGGATCAATTCCGACAGCTCGCGACTCATACGAGTCTCGAGGACGGCGACCGTGGCACCGTCAAGGGCTGGCATGGAACGGAATCATGCCGCCTGGGCTTCGGACACCTCGGCCGCCGTCGATCGCGGATAGCAGATCGCCAGCGCCACACCGGTGAAGAGCACACCGCCAAGCATGTTACCCAGCGTGACGGGAATCTGGTTCCACCACCACCAGGTCCCGACCGACACCGGCGCGTGGAGCAGCATGCCGGCGGGCACGACGAACATGTTCACGATCGAGTGCTCGTAGCCGTGTGCGAAGAACGTGGCGATCGGAATCCACATCGCGGCGATCTTCCCGATCGTCGATCGCGAGGCGAGTCCCAGGACGGCGCCGATCGTCACCATCCAGTTGCAGAGCACCGCTTTGACGAACCCCGTCCCCCATCCCGCCATGCCGATCGCGGCATACGCCGTCGTCTTCGCGAGGGCGATTCGCCGCACCTGATCGGCGAGCGGTCCACCCGATGTCGCGCCGAAGCTCGTGATCGCCGCGCAGAAGAGCATCGCATACACGACGCTGCCCGCCAGGTTGCCGATGTATACCCAGGTCCAGTTTTCGAACAGGCCCTTCCAGCCGACGTCGCGCGACAGCAGAGCGACCGTCATCAGCGCGAAGTTGCCGGTCGCGAGTTCGAGGCCGAGGAGCACGAGCATCACGAACCCGACAGGAAAGCAGAGAGCTCCGACCAGGGGCGGGAGTCCCTGCGACAGGATCACCATCACCAACGACGTCGCATAGGCAAGCAGACCGCCTGCGAGCGCGCCCCTAAGCAGCATCTGCGCTGGGGTCAGCGCCGCCTTCTGTCTGGCGATCCGTCGAACGGCGGCGATCGTCTCGGGACTGCTCAAGTGGTCCATCGCTGAAGATCCTTTCCTGATCGATCGGGACGACGCGATTGCGGGCGACGATGAGGCGCTCGACGACCTCGGGCAGCGCGTCGACGGCGACGGCATCGAGAATCTGCTCGCCCGCCGCCGCGTTCGGGCCGGTGCGGCCACGCACGTACACGGCGACGGCGTCGACGACCTTGCCGTCGATCGTCGCGCGGTGGCCGCGAAGACCGATGTCCGCGGCTTGATGATTTCCGCAGCCGGCCGGACAGCCGGACCAATGCATGGTCAGCGGCGCTCCCGCCGTGCCGAGTCGCGCTTCGAGCTGCTGCGCCAGGGCGAGCGCGGGACCCTTTGTGTCAATGAGGGCGAGGTTGCAAAAGTCGGTGCCGATGCACGTGACGAGTCCGCGCACGAACGGCGATGCGGAGTGCGAGAACTTGATCAACAGCCGTTCGCGCATCATCTCCGGCAGGCGATCGATCACCACGTCAGGGATGATCACGTTCTGCGCCGTCGTCAGACGCAGCTGGCCCGAACCGTACGTATCCGCGAGCGACGCCAGCTGCCACATCTCGGCGGCCGTGACGCGGCCCGTGGGCACACAGAGTCCGACCGAGACCGCCTCACCCTCCCGCTGACGCCAGACGCCGAGATGATCGGCGTGACGCGATGATCGCGCGTCGCGGCCTGCGAGCCCGAGCTCCCGGCCCATGCGCTCGGTCAGCACCGCGCGCAGCCGCGACAGCCCCCACTCGTCGATGAGGAAGGCGAACCGGCATCGACCGCGCGCGTCCCGCGGACCATGATCGCGGTAGATGCGAATCAGTTCCGTGACGACGTCGGCGGCGCCAGACGGGCCGATGAAGACGTTCAGCGGCTTCGCGATCGTGAACCCGCCGGATCCCATCTTGCCGCCGACGAGCACGTTGAAACCGATGCGCTCACCGAGGACCGCGGGCACGAGCGCGATGTCCTGCGACTCGGCGTGCGTACAGTTGTCGAGGCAGCCGGTAATCGTGACGTTGAACTTGCGCGGAAGATTGGCGAACTCCGGATTGCCGTCGGCGCCGACCAACCGCTGATCGAGGTCCCGCACGATCGGCGACGCGTCGAGCAGTTCGCCGCGCGTGCGGCCGGCCAGCGGACAGCCGTTGATGTTGCGGACGTTGTCCATGCCGGTCTGCAGGCTGTGCAGATCGACGCGACGCAGCCGTTCCAGGATTTCGGGCACGGTTTCGAGCGTGAACCCGCGGAGCTCGACCTGCTGCCGCGTCGTCAGATCCACGATGCAGTTACCCAGCTGCTCGGACAGCTCGGCGATCGCCCGGAACTGCGCGCTCGTGGCGAATCCATTCGGCATGCGGATCCGCAGCATGAACCGTCCCGGCGTGCGGACGCGCGCGAAGACGCCGATCCACTTCAGGAGATCCTTCTCTGCTTTCGTCAGCGCGTCAGCGCCGCGCGCCACGATCTCCGGGAGCTCGTCTCGGATGCGAAGCGGATCGCCCCCCTTCGAGGCCTTCGCCGCTTCGACGGCGTTGCCGTAGCGCATGGCCGCGCGACGAGCAAGGATCGCTCCACGTCGACCCGAGCGTTCCGCTGTGTTTTGCGCGTATTTTGTTCTGCGGCGATCCTCAATTCCTACATTGTTGTCGTCGACGCGCGGTGCTCCAACAAAGATGTCGCACATCGACAGCTGAATGACGTTTGCATCACGGTGACAAGTGAGTCTCTTGCGCCATGAGACCCGTTTTCGCGGAAGATTATTGGCGGACGGCGAATCCGTGAGCGCAATCCGCAGCACTCGCGTCCGGAACGAAGCCACGCGCGCGGGCACATTCAGTGAGACATTTCTGTCGCTTCTTTGCGTCTCTCAGACATTCTTGTCGCTTCGTTCGCAGGCCGGCTCGGAGTCCACCGTGGGAATTTTCGACTCGTGCGGTACGTCGCTTGCTGAGCCCGGTCGCACATGCACGCTCGGACCATCACGTTCCTGATTGTCGTCTCCATGCTGCTCCCTTCGCGACGGACTTCGGCTCAGGCCGTCGTGCCGCCGATCACGGTTGGCGACGCGACGATTGCCGGCTCGCTTCGAACGCGAGGCTATTCGTGGAACTGGTTTGGTGACACCCCGAACGGCGAGTACATGTATCCGGCGTCTTTGCTCCGCGTCGGCATCTTTGAGCCACACACCCGGGCCGACTGGCGGGCCGAATTTGCGTTCCCGGTCGTCATGAACTTGCCCGCGACCGCCGTGGCCGCCGCGCCGCAGGGTCAACTGGGACTTGGCGCCACGTACTTTGCGGCGAACGGCAACCGCGCGACGGCTGCGGCGGTATTTCTCAAGCAGGGGTTTGTCCGGGTCAAACAACTTGGCGGCATCTCAGGACAGTCCCTGACCGTCGGCCGGTTCGAGTTCAACGATGGCAGCGAAACGATTCCCAAGGACGTGACGCTTGCGGCGCTCAAGCGCGATCGCATCGGCCAGCGCCTGCTCGGCGCCTTTGGGTTCTCAGATGTCGGGCGGAGCATCGACGGCGTCCAGTACACGCTGGCGCGGCCTCAGTTGAACCTAACAGCCGTGGCTGGACGACCCACGCAAGGCGTGTTTCAGGTCAACGGCTGGCCGGAGTTACGTGTCAACGTCTTCTATGGCGCCGTGACGCGTCCAGGCGGCAGAGACGCGCATGCCAGCGAGTGGCGACTCTTCGCGCTCGGATACGACGATAGACGCGACGGTGTCGTGAAGGTGGACGGTCGGCCGCTCTCGATCAGAACGGCTGACACGAGTTCGATCACGATTGGCACTTATGGCGGTCACTATCTGCAGGCCATCGACACGCGGTCAGGACCGATCGATCTGTTGCTATGGGGGGCAGTTCAAACCGGCTCGTGGGGCGCCTTGACGCATCGTGCCAGCGCGTTCGCCGTCGAAGGCGGTTGGCAACCACGAGTCCTCGAGTCGCTCAAACCGTGGCTGCGTGTCGGGTTCGACTATGGATCGGGCACGCACGATCCCGCCGGAAGCAGACACGGCACGTTCTTTCAGGTACTGCCGACCCCCCGCGTCTACGCGCGCTTTCCGTTTTTCAACCTCATGAACATCCAGGATGCCTTCGGTGAAGTCGCGCTCAGGCCCGCGAGGCGCGTGACGCTGCGAAGCGACGTGCACGCCCTGTCCCTCGCCGACGCGCACGATCTCTGGTACTCGGGCGGCGGGGCGTTTCAACCAACATCGTTCGGTTATACGGGTCGGCCCTCCAGTGGCTACGCTGGTCTCGCCACGCTCGCCGATGTCAGCGGAGACTGCGAGATCAGCGCACGCGTGTCGTTCAACGTCTATTACGGGTACGCGGCGAAACAGCTGGTGACACAGCGTATTTACCCGGCGGGAAACAGCGCGCACTTCGGTTACGGGGAAATCGTGCTACGGTTCTGATTCGCAAAACGTCTTCACGATCTGACATTCTTGACCGTTCATCGCTCTTCGCGTGCTCCAGGAACTGCTTGCCAGTTCACGACGACCGTCACCGCCGGAGAGGTGCCGGTCGGGAGAAGGTTGACCACGAAGCGCTGACCGTCGGCGCTCGGTTCGTAGCTGTTCTTGGGCCACCCGAGGAAGACGTTCGCCTGAAACAGTTTCACCGGTGGGCCTGTCTCGAGCGCGGCCACACCCGCGGTGCGGCCAATCGCGACGTCGGCCGCCATCAAATCGCCGCCGGCGCCCATGAAAAACAACTCCTTCTGATCGCGCCGCCATTTCGGCTGCACGCCGCCCGTGTACGAGATCTGCCATTTACTCCCGGACGGCGGAAACGTCTGGACGTAGATCTCCGAACGCCCTGACTCGTCGGAGACATACGCCAGCCATCGGCCGTCGGCCGAGAGGTCGGCCATGTACTCGTTGAACGGGGTCGCGAGCAGCGGGACCGGCTTTCGATCGCCGTCGAGCGACACCATCCACAGATCCCACTGGGTCTTCGGATCGCGCTGCTGATAGACGAGCGTTCGTCCGTCGGCAGACCAGCCGATTGGCAGCTTGTCGCTCTCGGAGCGGACCAGCAGCTCCTCCGGCCCGGACCCGTTCGCCGCCTTTTGATAGAGATTCCAGATGCCGCCGTTTCGCGCCGAGTTGAAGACGATGCGTGCGCCGTCGCGCGACCACAGCGGCCACCCGTCGAGCGCCGGGTCGAACGTGAAGCGGGAGGTCGTCCCGAGCCGGAGATCGCTGATGAAGATGTCGCCCGATCCGGGCGAATCCTCCCGATCGAACGCGAGCCGCTCTCCGTCGGGAGACTGCGCCACGTTCAGATACGGGCCCGTCGGACCGATCGCCGACAGCCGGCGTCCCGAACGATCCAGCCAGAACAGCTGGCGCGCGTCGCTGCGCCCCTGATACGCGAGGACGCCGGTGTCCGAGGCGGAGAACGCCGCGGCGAGATTGAGCGGGAAGTTCTCCACCTGTTCCGCCACCGGCGACGGGTCGCCCCTCACGTCGAGCCGCTGCGCGTCGAAGGCCTGCATCATGAGCGTGTTCTCGCGCATGAACAGCACCGTGCTCGGCGCGACGAACATCGCCTTGCGGCTCGTGGCGACGACCCGTTTCGTCTCTCTCGAGTCGAGCGATCCGACATACAGACCGGTGTTCGCCGGATCGCTGCTCTTGGCGAGATACACGAAGTGTTTCCCGTCAGGAAGGAAGCTCGGGTACAGGTGCGCCACCTCGAGCCGCGTTCGATCGAGCGACGTCTGTGGCGCGACCACACCGCCGGCGGCCGACACCCGAAACAGCGGGCCGTCGGCCGCTGGCGCGAACAGAATGATCTGGTCGCGGTTCCACGCGCCGCCACGGCCATTCGGCGCCTCGCCGAGCGTCTGCACGGGTCCGCCGAACGGGTCGACTTTCTTGAGCTTGCCGTCGACGAAGAAGGCCACGATGCGGCTGTCGGGCGCCCAGAAGGGATACGTGGCGCCCGCCGTGCCGGCAACGACTTGACCGGCGGTGCGATCGAGCCGTCGGATCCACAACCCAGTGACGCTGTTCGTCGCGAGATAGCGTCCGTCCGGCGACACGGCCAGCTCGCTCGGACTTGGCGACGCGGCGTCGATGTCGAAGCGGATGGTCGGCAACGACTCAGGCGGCTGTCGTGTCGCCAACGCGATCGGAACGGCCATCGCGAGCGCGAGGACGGCGCCGGCGCCGAACCAAATCGACGGCGATCGTACGCGCACGGGTTCGACGGCCCCGGCCGGCGCCCCGGTCGGTTTCCAGGCGAGAGCGTCCTCGATCTCGATGCGCGCGTCGGCGATGTCGTGAAACCGGCGTTTCAGATTCTTTTCGCAGCACCGCGTGATCACGCGCCGCACGGCCAATGGCGTAGCCGTCGGCACGGCGTGCATGTCGGGTTCGCGCTCCAGGATGGCGGCGATCGTGTCCGAGACGGTGTCGCCGGCGAAGGCGGCTCGTCCCGCCAGCATTTCGAAGACCACGCAGCCGAACGCCCAGACATCCGTGCGCCGATCGACGGGACGGCCGCGCGCCTGTTCGGGGCTCATGTAGGCGGCGGTCCCGAGAATGATGCCCGCGCTGGTCGCGTGAACGCCGATCGTCGCCGATAGCGTGTCGGACGATGGCGACGGTTCGCCGTCGAGCATCTTGGCCAGGCCGAAGTCGAGCACCTTCACCTGTCCGTCGCGTGTCAGCTTCACGTTCGCCGGCTTGAGGTCGCGGTGAATGATGCTCTGTTCGTGCGCGGCTTCGAGCGCTTCCGCGATCTGCTTCGCGATCGGCAGGGCCTCGTCGAGCGGGAGTGCGCCTCGCGCGATGCGCCGGGAGAGATCCTCGCCCTCGACGAGTTCCATCACCAGGGCCTGAGTGCCGCCGGACTTCTCGAACCCGTACACCGCAGCGATATGGGGATGGTTCAGGGACGCGAGGGTCTTCGCCTCGCGCTCGAACCGCGCCAGGCGTTCGGGGTCAGAGGCGAACGCGTCCGGAAGGATCTTGATCGCGACCTCGCGAGCCAGCGTGGTGTCCGTCGCGCGATAGACCTGACCCATTCCGCCCTCGCCGATGGGCGCGGCGATTTCGTACACGCCGATTCGGGTGCCGGCAGCTAAGGCCAATGGTGTCCTGAATTATACGGTTGAGAAGGAGTGCTGACCGGATCAGTCCAGCCTGACGGCGAAGTGTTTACCCGAGCGCGATGACAACGCTCACTCGCGCGTGCGAACTGCTGGTCACTCTTGCCTTCTGACACGAAGAGCGGATAGAGGTCGCGTTGGAGCGCGTCACGGATCTGCGCGATGAGCCGGATGCCGGTATTCGACCACGTGTATGTTTGGATCTCCGTGCCGCCGTCGAAGATATGGGATGGTCAGAGCGTTCGGTCGGTTATGAGTCCGAGTGGTCAAGCAGCGGTCGAAGCTCCGCGACGAACTCCGGCACTTTGTTTCGCGCGATGTCCCACAACTCCTCGGCGTCGATCGACCAATAGCCGTGTGCGAGGAGGTTCCGCAGACCGATAATCTTGCGCCAAGGCACTTCCGGCCGGAGCTGCTTCCATTCGTCAGGGAGACGAGCGGCAGCCTCGCCGATGACAAACACTTGACGCTCCACGGCTGCGCGCTTCTCATCGTTGGCCGCGAACGACGTAGAGCAGTGCGTCACGCGACACGCACCAGGTCCTGCTCGATCAGTGGGCGAAGGCGAGGTTTGAGCCCGTTGGCGGTCACGACGTCGACGCGATGTCCGAGGAGATCCTCCAAGAAGACGAGCAGGCCCATGTGACCGTCGAAAGTCGTGGGCCCCTCGAACTCGACCACGAAATCGACGTCGCTGTCCGACCGAGCCTCATCGCGAGCCACTGTGCCGAACAGAGAGAGCGAGCGCACGCCGAAACGGCGGACGATTTCTTCTCGGTGGGCCGAGATCGTAGCGATGACTTCGGCACGGCGCATCACTGAATGATACCGCCTCTGGCGGCTAACACGTACCACGCAGAATCGGGTTGAGGGAGGAATTCGACACCGTACGCTAGGGCAGGGATCTTTGGGAGACGCTTCGCGGCGAATGTCATTCCGACTGTCATCGCTGCGGCAAATTCAGCAAATGGCGGCAATGGCTGAAAGGGGCGGAAGCACGATCAGTCGCACAGGCTCGGAGTAACGAGCGGCGAGGACGCCGCTACGGTCGTGCGAGTTGATCGATCAGGTGTTCCACATGCCGCCGAATCGCATCGCGGGCAGCGGCATAGCCTTCGCTGACCAGTGGAACGTCGCTCCAGTCCTCCGCCTTGCCCGACGCTGACGCGACGGATGGAAGCGCACAACCGATCGCGAAGATATGAGTGGCCGCGGCGACATCAGCGGCCGCGATGGCCGTCGGCTTGTCGGTCGGAAGCAGCAGTCCATCCTCACGCAGCCCCTTGAGCGTCGCCACGGACAGATCGGCCTGCGGGTCGACGCCTCGGTAAACGGCGCGCTGCGGCAGCCCGCGCGCAGCCGCGAGTTGATTGAACAGAGTCGTGGCGATAACGCTCAGCGCGGCGCCATGCTCGCACACGAACACGATCGACCGATCATGTGGTGCGGCCGGTACCTGTGCAGCAGCCATGGCCGTTGCGGAAAAGGCAGCCACAATGATGGACGCCAACAGGTTTGCGAGAGTCCGTGAAGGCATTGTCATGCGCCAATGGTAGCGCCTAATCTCGATCGCCCACCTGACATTGATCCTGACGCCGCCTCCTCGGCGCCCGAACGGCGTTGCCGCGATCGCGGAAGCGGCGCCGCCGCGCGGTATGATCGCGGCGTGCGCATCGTCTCGCTGGTGCCGTCGGCGACTGAAATCCTTTTTGCGCTCGGCCTGGGTGACGCGGTGGTCGCCGTCTCGCACGAGTGCGATTATCCGGCCGAAGCCGCGGAACGGCCGCGCATCACCGCGTCGGAGATCGCCACCGATCGGCTCTCGAACCGTGAGATCGAAGACGCGGTCGCGGCGCGCCTGCACGACGGCCGGCCGTTGTACCGCATCGACGCCGAAGCGCTGCGGGCGCTGGAACCGACGCTGCTCATTACCCAGAGTCTCTGCGACGTCTGTGCACTGCCGGTCCAGGCCGTACACCACGCGCTCCGTCTCTTGACTCGACCGCCCGCGATCGTGTCGCTGGACGCGACGACGGTGGACGGCGTGCTGCAGTCGATCGTCACGATCGGCGAGGCGACGGCAACGGCGGCGGCCGCACACGCCATCGTTGCCGACTTGCGCACGCGTCTGGATCGGGTGAGAGACGCCGTCTCGACGGCGCCGCCGCGCCGCGTGCTCTGCCTCGAGTGGCTCGACCCGCCGTACCAGTGCGGACATTGGATTGCGGAAATGGTCCGGCTCGCCGGTGGAACCGACGCCGCGTCGCGTCCCGGCATCCCCTCCGTCGCAACGACCTGGGACGAGTTGTGCGAGACGAATCCCGAACTCGTCGTCGCGTTTCCATGCGGGTGCAGCGTGGACCGGACCGTCGCGGAAGTCGAGAATCTGCGCGCGCGCGGCGTATGGCCGTCGCGTCTGCACAACACGCCATTGGTGATCGCGGACAGCCGCTACTTCACGCGGCCGGGGCCCAGAATCGTCGACGGCGTCGAATTGCTGGCGTCGGTGCTGCATCCCGATCGCGTCACCTGGGTGCCACACACCGCCGATGGGAACACTTCGATGTCGCGCGTGTCTATCTGATCGGTAATAGCCGGCCGTGCAGAGAAGTCTGAAGGCCGCCGTCTTCCTGTGCCTGTTCGCGACGCAGGCCGTTGCGCAAGTACGCGTCGATGTTCGCCTCGAAAAGAATGGGTATCTGGCCGGTGAGCCGATCGCCGTCCTCGTCGATATCCAGAACATTGGCGACGAGGTGTTCGCGTATTCGGTGGGCGGCGACATCAGGTTGACGGTCGTGGGAGCTCAGCGCCGGCAGCGTCCTGACATCTTCGGCTGCTTCTCTGAAATGGCTGAAGGCATGGGATGGGTCTTCGTCGATCATCCGCCCTTGCTCCCACCAGGACAGCGCACGTCATTCCGCTACCTTCTCAGGGAGTACGACCTCGGGCCCGGGCAGTACGAACTGAGAGTGGGCGGCAAGGCTCCAGTACGGTGGAAGTACTATCCTTCGTTCGCACCCAACGTGCCCCCGCCGCCGCCGAAACACAAAGAGACAGACCCCGTTCCGGGAGAGCAAGTCGAACGAACGTTAGCGCTGATCATCAGTCCGGCGACTCGAGAAGAACTCGAGCGGGCGATGGCGCCACTGGTTGTGGACGCGGATGCAACCGATCCGCTCGTCCGATACACTGCTCGTGCTGCCATCGCGGAGAGTGCTCCTCCGTTCCTGGAGCCATTAATTGCACGGTTCGCTGCTGAAGATGCGCCGTCCGCCATCGATGCCCTTGGTCGCCTCGCGACACCGGAAAGCAGGTCGCATCTCAGGAGTCTGTTTGGTACCGTCGGCGCCCCGAAGCGATCACTAGTCGTTGAAACGCTTGCGCGAATCGGTCACGAGGACGACGCGGAATTCTTCGCGCGCGTGCTGAGAGACGCGACGGCCGACGAGGCGTCCAGGCGCTATGCGGCGCTGGGACTCGGCCACATCGGCGGCGACCAGGCCGTGGGATACCTGGAAGCGGCATTGCCGGTGGCGCTTCCGGAGATTCGGGGGTCGATCGCCACCGCGCTCGGCAACGCGCGATCAGCCGCGGCGGTTCCGGTGTTGATCGGTATGTACGGCAACGACGCCGTCGGCAGCGGCGTCTGTGGGTCGCTCCACACGCTGACGCATCGCTCGTGGTGCGATGGCTCCGGCGGCGATCCCGCGGCGATCAGACGCAAGTGGCTGCGTTGGTGGAATGAGAACCAACGCGCCGCCACCATTTACGGATCGGACAGGTGCGTCGGCGAACGACCGACTGTCGTTTACGCAGCGACATCTGGGCCCGCCGAGACTCCGAATCCAAACCGGAATCCGACCGTAAAGTCCGTCAGCCCGGGCAGCGCCTCGGCGAACACGGTCGTGACGTTGGCCGGTTACGGCCTTGGCCTGGAAGACTCGCGCTCCACGACCGTCGTTTTTGTACAAGGCGGTGTCGAGCACGTCGCCAGGATCCGTGGCAGTCGGCGTGTGATCACTCGCGATCCAGACGGCGGTGCCCAGATGGTCGATGTCTTCGTGCCTGGCACGATGACGATCGGTCGATGCCAGATCGTCGTCGAAGTCAATGGACGGCGGAGTGCGCCCGTGGACATGGACGTGGCGCCCGAAGCACCGCCGGTCCTGACCGGCGTCTCGCCTGCGCGTCCGCACCCTGCACAAATGGTGTCGCTGTCGACGTCGGCTCCGGCGCATTTCGGCGACGAAGTCGAGATGATCGATGCGCGCGGAAAACTGTGGCGAATTCCCGCGGCCGTCTCTCGAGCGACCGTCAGCTTCGCTCTTCCGGACGATGTGGCTGAGGGCGAGGCGACCGTGCGCGTAGGCAGCAGACAGAACGGCACGGACCGATTGAGTGCACCGCTGAAACTCGTGGTCACGTCCGGTCCGCTGCCGCTGAACCCATTGGCGGTGTCCTCGATGAAGGCTGTCGCGCCCGGGCAATGGACCGACCTCGCCGTCGACGCTGATATCGAGTTCGAGATCCGGCGTGCCGACCGAATCGAGCTCGAGTTCAGCCAGGGTAGTACTGCAATCGTTGCGCAGACGACTGGACCCGACAGCGTCCATGTCCAGGTCCCGCCGCTGCTATCTCCTGGTCCGGTCCGTGTGCGAACACGGACGTGGATCGAGCAGACTGCGTCGGAGTGGTCTGCCCCCGTCCGTTTTCTGCCGTCGAACCAGGCTGTAGGACCTCACGTTGACATCATCCAGACCGGTCCGAGCCGAAGAGTGACCTGGTCGGCCGGAGGCGTGGCTGACGTCGCAACAGCGAAGACTGGCGACACGCTTTGGCTGCGCGGACTCTTCCCGGTGGCGCGCGCGGCCGATCTCCAGGTGCAGTTAAGGGATTCCAACAAGGCTCTCGATCTCGCAGCGACCGATGTCCAGGGTGGCATCGAGGTCCAGGTACCGACGCAAACCGCGCCGGGAGACTGGCAGTTGGTGATCGGGACGAGAGACGGTTTGACGCCGCCGGAGGCAGTCACAACCATACGCATCATGTGAACGTCGCCGCCTCCTCCACACCTCGAAAACAACCTCTTGTTTCCGCGTGCCGTCGCGCTCGAAAATACCCGGTAGATTGCGCCTAGGGTTCCGCTCCGCCGGCAGGCGGAGGACCGAGACCGAGCGGCGCCACTCGCGAACCCCCATCCGATCGCGAGACAACTGACGGCACAAAAGGCCTGATGTACACGAAGGGAGTGTGCCCGATTCAGGTCAATGGCCGCGACTACGCTGCTCCCCGGCGTCCGGTCGTCGTCGTGTGTCTCGACGGTTCGTCCGTCGAATACATCGGCGCGGCCGTCGCTGCCGGCGCCGCGCCGTTTTTCGCGTCGCTGTTGTCGGCCCGGACGCTCCGGCTGGCCCGCGCGGCCGTGCCGACCTTCACGAATCCGAACAACGCGTCGATCGTCACCGGCGTGCCGCCGTCCGTTCACGGCATCATCGGCAACTTCTTTCTCGATCGCGAGACCGGTCGGGCCGTGATGATGAACGACGCGTCCTTTCTCCGCGCGCCGACGATTCTGTCTGCGTGGGCGCGAGCCGGCTCGAACGTCGCAGCCCTGGTGGCGAAGGACAAGCTGCGGCGACTGCTGTTCGACGCGGCCGATGGCGACTACGCATCGGCAGAGCAGGACGGCGTCCCCGTGTACAGCGCCGACCTGAGCGAACACGTGCTCCGGCGCGGCGTCGAGCTGATGCGTCGGCGGCGTCCCGATGTGATGTACCTGTCGACGAGCGACTTCGTGCAGCACGCGCACGCGCCCGGAAGCGATGCCGCGAACGTGTTCTACCGGGCAATCGACGAGCAGCTCGCGACGCTCGACGGTTTCGACGTGTCGATGGTGATCACCGCCGACCACGGCATGAACGCCAAGACCGACGCGGCCGGGACGGCTCGAATCGTTTTTCTGCAGGAACTGTGCGACGACTGGTCCGGTCCGGGCGCCGCGACCGTCATCCTGCCGATCACGGACCCGTACGTCGGCCACCACGGTTCGCTGGGCTCATTTGCGTGGATCTACGCGTCCGCCGACGACGCGCGGAGGACGGTGATGCGGCGGCTTCTCGAGGTGGATGGGATTGCCGCGGCATTCGACCGCGACGAAGCGTGCCGGCGCTTCGAGCTCCCGCGGGACCGTGCCGGCGATGTGGCGGTGATTGCGGACGAACGTTACGTGATCGGTACGCGTCGCGCAGACCACGATCTGTCCGCGCTTCACGGTCCGTTACGGTCGCACGGCGGCCTCGCCGAGCAGACCGTGCCCCTGTTGTTCAACCGTCCGCCGCGGCGCGAGCCGCCGAATCCGCTCCGCAACTACGACGCGTTCTGGGTGGCGTTCAATGCCCTCTGATCGAAAACTCCTGGACGAGCAGGTTGCGTACTATCGCGCGCGGGCCGCGGAGTACGACGAGTGGTTCAATCGCGAGGGCCGATACGATCGCGGTCCGCTGCAGCGCGCGCACTGGTTCGAGGAAGTCGCGACGGTCGACGCGGCCCTGCGCGACATGGCGCCGCTCGGCGACGTCCTGGAGCTCGCGTGCGGGACCGGGATCTGGACCGCCCGGCTCGCGGCGATCGCGAGCCGCGTACGCGCCATCGACGCGTCTCCCGAGGCGGTCGCGATCAATCGCGCTCGTGTCGGCGCGGCGCACGTCAGTTACCTCGTGGCCGACATCTTCGACATGGCCGCGCCTCCGCCGGCGGACTTCGTGTTCTTTTCCTTTTGGCTGTCGCACGTGCCGTCGGCGTCGTTCGAGCCGTTCTGGCAGTTCGTGCGAGGCGCGCTTCGCGGCGGCGGCCGCGTCTTCTTCGTCGACAGCCTGCTCGAGCCCTCGTCTATGGCCATCGACCACGAGCGGCCCAGCGATGCAGGCGTCGTGCGGCGAAAACTGAATGACGGCCGGACGTTCACGATCGTCAAGCAGTTCTACGACCCGGCCGGCCTGCAGCGCCGCCTGTCGGCGCTCGGATGGCGGGCGGACGTTCGTTCGACCGGCACGTACTTTCTGTACGGGACGGCGGAGCCGGTCGCATGATTCGAGTCGACGTGTCGGACTGGCGAGACGCGCCGATCGACGCGGACGGCGAACGCCTCTTCGTCGTCGGCGACATCCATGGATGCGCCGCGCAGCTCGCCGCGTGGCTTCACGCATGCCAGGGACTGCGCGACGATCGCGCGGCCGGCGAGCGGCTGATTTTTCTCGGCGACGTCATCAGCCGCGGACCCGACACCGACGGCGCGCTCGCGCTCTGGAGGCAGCCAGAGGCGATTCCGGGCGTCGCGCGCGTGCACCGGTTGATGGGGAACCACGAACAACTGGCGTGGCTGTCCGGCGACGCTCGCGCACGCTACGAGGATCTCGAGGTCGCCGTGCGAATCGGGAACCTGGTGTTCGTCCACGCGGGCGTCGATCCGCGGTCGCCGCTCGACGAGTTCCTGTCGATCGGGAAGGACGTCGTGCCTGACGACGGCCGCCACTGG